>Ga0335085_10001234_pt1 | contig 57439 bp, 41 predicted proteins | sample Lox_Sample_45_FD_206712 | JGI IMG/M metagenome (GOLD analysis project Ga0335085, IMG submission 206712) | Soil microbial communities from Loxahatchee National Wildlife Refuge, Florida, United States - Lox_Sample_4.5 | ecosystem: Environmental > Terrestrial > Soil > Wetlands | place: USA...
GAGCACTATTTTAGCTTGACAACCCTCTCGCCAAGATGTGATAAAAGACGACGGGTAGTCACTCAAAGAGACCAAAGGGGGAACCATGGTCTGGGAGTGTTGGAAGTTTTCAGTGGCGAACTTTATTCGCCGCATGCTGCGCTTGTGGTTTGTGTCCATGCTGGTTTCGCTCTTCGCTTTATCTGCGCACGCCCGCGTCTCACCCGCCCATGGCGCCAGTCCCGGCGACCCCGCCAGTCCTAAGGGCACGCCTGCGCCCTCTGCCACCTTCGGCATCGTTCCCAGTGACAGCGTTTTCTCGGGGGGGGGCGATTCCGGGTGGTCTATGATTCACGAAGCCACCGTTTTCATTTAAACCCGGTGCTGGCCCTAGGTCCCGCGTCTTCCGGTGCCCTCGCGGCCCCACAATTATCGTCCTGTACCCCTACGGTCAACTTGGCCAGCTCGCCCTTTAATCGCGTGGCTGAATATTCCGGCTCGTGCACCATCAGCCCTTCCACCACGATCTGGGAGGTTGGCGGCGAGGTCGGCATCGGAACCTCGTCCCCCGGCCTGCTCGTCGACATCGAGGGCAGTTCCAGTCCTCAACTCCGTGTCACCAACACCTCGACCTCCAGCCCCTCAACAGCCTACTCATCGGTCGCTTCGGATGCGCCAACCGGAGGAATGATCGCCATCATGGCAGCTCAGGGGACTTCGTGCACTGGAGGCGGTTGTCCCTTGGGCACCGCTGGGCCGGGTGGCTTCTTCGGGACATTCTCGAATCACCCGGTGGGATTTGGAACCGACGACAAACCCCAGATGTACATCAGCAACGGCACCGATACGCTCGGTTATGTAGGCATCGGTACGACGAGCCCCACAAACATTCTGCACGTCAGTGGCGCGACGCCCATTCTGTCTACAGGCAGTGGTGCTGGCTTGGAATTTCAGGATCGCTCCGGCGGCTCAAGTCCTGAGACGGAATGGTACGGCACTGGCAGCGTTTCTCGCCTCTGGCGGTCCGATGTTTCAACGAATAACGGCAGTGGATCTCACCGTGATGTGATGGGCCTCAGCAACAATGGTCTGCCCGGCGTCGGCACCACGAGCTCCCCTGATAACGTTCTGCTGGCGCTTTCGGGATCTTTCGCCGTCCAAGGCCCCTCTCCGTGGATCGACGTGACCTTGTACGGTGCAGACCCGAGCGGTGCCAGCGACTCAACGAGCGCCATCAATACCGCAATCTCAAAATGTCCGAACCCGGCATCGTCCGGAGCCATAGGCTGCACGGTTTTCTTCCCGCCCGGAAGCTACGCAGTATCCGGAAGCGGACTCAGCATCACGCAGTCGGGTGTGAAGCTGTTGGGTTCGGGAGCGGTTGAGGCAACAGCTAGTCCTAGCTTACCGTCCGCGGCCTCGGAGATCGTCAGCAATATCACGAGTACTAGCAATTTCGTCCTCGCAGTTACCGGCGAGGGTACCGCCAACATCAACGGCCTCGTCATCTCAGATCTGGGGTTTCGGGAAGGAACGCCGGGAACCCTGACGACTGGCGCTGCAATCCTGCTGCGCGACGTCCAATACTTCTCGATAGACCATGTTTCCTGCGAAGGATTCAAGACATCCACGTGCCTTGAGCTGCAAGGCGATACAGGCACCCCCAACGTTTACACTCAGTTCGGAAGTATCAAGGACTTTTTCGCTCAAGCGAAGTTTGGAATATCAACAGCACAAGCGACGCAACTGGGAACGAGCGCGGCACCGTACGTCTCTGAGGTAAGCATGCTCGGCGGCAACATCGAGTGCTTAGCTGGTGGAGTGATATCGGGAAGTGTCGGAGTGAACCTCGATGGCACCAGCGGCCAGAACGGCGAGATTCAAATCTTCGGGGCAGCAGTAAACGACTGCGAAACAGGCTACGCCCTGAAGAACACCGGTGCCACGCATCTCGTCGGGAAAGCCGAATGTGACAGCACCAACTTTGGCTGTATCACTGGTCTCCTCATGGACAATCCGTCCAGCACCAGCCTGACGAATGGGAACGTAATCACCATGCAAGCATCGAAGATGTCCACTTCGACGCACGCTGGCGTAGGCATCCAGATAAACGCCTCAAACTCTTCGACACCCCCGGTAAGAAATCAGATTGTAGGCGCCAGCTTCCTGTCGAACGACTCGGACATCTGCATGAATTCGAACTCGCTCTCTTCAACAATGGTACTTGTGGCTGCGACGCCAGACACCCACGGCTGCACCACGGGCGCCTTGGTCACGGGCAGTCAGTTTCCCACCGCCGCGCCTACCGGCACAGCCGCGGGTACCGGTGTCGCCATCGTGGGCGGCGGTAACGTGTTGAGCTGGAGTGCGGGAGGGAGCGCCCCGTCCGGCAACTGCGTTACAGGCAGCCTCTATTCGAATAACTCAGGCAGTCCGGGCACACTGTACGTGTGCACAGCCGCCAACACCTCGGCCAAAGTGATATAACCAGGCCGGGACATCGGCGTGGCGAAGGAGAAGGAAATGGGGAAGCTTAGTTGGGCAAGGCAAACATCGCTCACCCTTGTGGCGTGGCTCGCATCGGCCGTCATCCTGTGCGCGCAGACATTCACAACCCTGCACAGTTTTGACGGCACGGATGGGTTCGACCCGGTTTCCGGGCTTACCCAGGCGACCGACGGCAACTTGTACGGATTGACCACCGCCGGGGGAAGCAACGAGGTCGGTACGCTGTTTAGAGTCACGCCAAACGGTACATTCGCGCTTCTGCATATCTTCAGTGTTGAAGAAGGAAATACGCCATACGGTCCACTCATTCAAGCTGACGACGGGAACTTCTACGGGACGACTAGCATCGGTCCTGATTCGCACGGATTCTACGGTTATGGCACGGTCTTTAAGATGAGCCCGAGTGGCGTGTTAACGACCCTCTACACCTTCTGTTCGCAAGCCAATTGCGCAGACGGGGCATTTCCCATGGCTGGGCTGGTCCAAGGCGCGGATGGCAACCTCTACGGGACAACTGTTGCCGGCGGGGCAAACCCCTGCTGGCTCCTCGACACGCCCGATGCAGGCTGCGGGACGGTCTTCAGAATTACTCCGGGAGGTAAGCTGACGACGCTTTACAGCTTCGGCTCACAAGACGGAGACGGCGTCAACCCGTACGCAGGGTTGGTCCAGGGCGTGGACGGGGCTTTCTACGGGACCACCTACTCAGGCGGCTTGAACAACGTCTGCGTCCAGAAGTACACCTCAAGCTGCGGAACGGTTTTTAAGATCACCCCGAGCGGCGCACTGACCACGCTCCACAGCTTTTGCTCCGAGCCGGGTTGCGCCGACGGTGCACTTCCCATGACTGGGCTCGTCCAAGCGACCAATGGCGGCCTCTACGGCGCAACCATCGCCGGCGCCAACGGTTTTGCCGGCGGGGGTGATGCGGGACTGGGCGACGGAACCCTGTTCAGGATCTCGCCGAGCGGCGCATTGAAAACGCTTCACAGCTTTTGTTCGGAGACCGGCTGCGAGGACGGCGGATCGTCGGGAACGCTACTCCAGGCTTCGGATGGAAACCTGTACGGCGCTGGGGGCGGCGGAGCCAATGCGAACGGGGAGGTTTTCGAGCTCACGTTGGGGGGTACGTTCACTACGGCCTACAGCTTTTGTGATCCCTACAACGACGACGGCTGCACGGCCGGCGCGGGGGCGCAGGCGCTGATTCAGGACACCAACGGCAGGTTCTACGCAACAACGGCCTATGGCGGAACCAGCGGTGCCTGCGATTATGATTATGGCTGCGGCACGGCCTTCGCCCTCGGGATCGGCCTCACCCCATTCGTGGAAGCCCGGCCGGCTGCCGCGAAGGTGGGCAAGGCGATCGACATCCTGGGAAGTAGTCTGAAGGGCGCGAGCAGCGTCACCTTCAACGGCGTTGGGGCCACGTTCACTGTGGAGTCGCCGTCGCTGATCAGGGCTACCGTACCGGTGGGCGCTACCACAGGTCTTGTCCAGGTGACCACGCCGCAACGAACTCTGAAGAGCAACGTGCCTTTTCGGGTGGTTCGGTGACCGCTTGGTGTAGCGGCGGTCTATGACCGACGATTATTCCAGGAACGGCCAGGCGGTCACTCGTTGTGGCGAGGTCTCCGGACCGCGGCGCTCTCCTGCCACACGAGCCGCCCCTCCGTCAAAGTGATCTGCGAAGCTCAGGCGGCGTCGTGATCTCCGGGCCGGGCCCCGTAGCCGTAGCCGTAGCCGTACTGATACTGCTGATAACCTGAGCTATCCCTCTCGACATCGAGATCGTTGAGAGCAACGCCCAGGATGCGCGCGCCGCTGCCATAAAGCAGCGTGCGGGCGCGACGTACGACATCGTAGGGAGTCGAGTGGGCGCGTGCCACCAGAACCACGGCGTCGACCAAAGTCGCCAGGATTCGGCTGTCAGCGACGCTGAGCAACGGAGGGGAATCCACCAGGACGTATTCAAACTGGCCGCGCAGCCGGTGCAGCAGATCGGCGCACAGCGGCGAGGAGAGGACTTCCGCCGGATTCGGAGGAATCGGCCCGCAAGGTATCACCCGGAGATTCTCCACACCCGGGACGGGCAGAACGGCGTTCGCCACATCCACGTGTCCGGTCAGACACTGCACGAATCCGGGATGATTCTCCACCGCCGTGCCCCGATGGACCGAAGGGCGCCGCATATCGCAATCGACCACCACCACCTTGTTGCCCAGACTGGCAAGCGTCACGCCAAGGTTGATGGCCGTCGTCGTCTTGCCCTCGCTGGGCAAGGCGCTGGTGACCAGGATCAGGCGGGGCACCGGACTCGCGGAGAGCAGAACGGAAGTGCGAAGCGAACGAAAGGCCTCAAGCGCCTGAGGGCTGGTCTGGATGGCAGGCGCCACCGAGTGATGGCCATTGGAACCGGTGGTAAGCGCCAATGTCTCAACATCGCCGTCACCCTTCTCGGGAACTCCCGCCAGGGCGAAACGGGGCAGAACGCCCAATGAAGGCAGGCGCAGAAATTGCTCCACGTCATCCGGCGTCTTGAGCGTCTTGTCCAGATACTCCTGGAAGAAAGCGAGGCCGATTCCCAGCGCGAGGCCGAGCAGCAGGCCAATGGTCAGGTTCAGCATCACGCGGGGTTTGACCGGACCCGTCGGAACCACCGAGGGATCAACCACATGGATATTGGATTGATTCAAGCCTGCCGCCGCATTGGCCTCTTTCATGCGTTCGGTGAGGGCCGCGTACAACTCGTGGTTGCTATCGGAATCCCTTTTGATGATGTTGTATTGAATCGTCTTGTCGGCGAGATCGTTCACCGCCTTCTTGGCGTCCTCGACGGCGCCTTCCAGATACTTCTCGCGTCCGATGGCGTCGTCGTACTGGTCGATGATCGTTTTCGAGGCGATCTTCTTCTGCTGGTCGATCTGCTTGTCGATCTTGTCCATCTGCTTCTTGAGTTCGACGACTTTCGGGTAATCCGGCTTGTAGGTGACGCTCAAGTCATCATACTGCCGCTCCAGGTCCGTTTTGCGGGTCTCCAGGGTCTGAACGAGCTGATTATCAACGACGCCCGGCAGAGTGTCGATGTGGCCGGCCTTCACCTGATCGTAGAGGGCCTCCTTGCCCATGCGGTCGGCCTGCGCGCCTGTCAGTTGCTGCTGAAGCTGTGCCAGCCTTTCTGTCACCAGGGTCTGTGACTGGCTGACGAAGACGATGCCGTTGGCGCGGGCGTACTCCGCCAGCCTGTCATCGGCCGCTTCCACCTGGGCCCTCAGGTCGCGCAGCTTGTTATCGAGCCAGGCGGAGGCCTTGGTGGTAGCGTCGAATTTCACCTGCAGGTTGTTCTCGATGTAGTCGTCGGCCAACTTATTGGCGACCATGGCCGCTGTGCGCGGATTCGTCGAGTCGAAGGTGACGTAGACGAGATTACTTCGGCGGATCGGATTCACGTCGACCGCGCTGACAAAAAAATTCACCGCGTTGCGAAAAATCGGGGCGCTCGCGTCAGGCGGGCCCTCGTCAATGTTGGCGGGCAGAGGCGGAACACTGCCCTCGAAGAGTCCGAACAGGTACCGATTGCGGATGAATTCGGGTTCCTGGTAAAGCTGCAGGTCGCGGACGACTTTCTCCGCCAGCGTGCGGCTTTGAATGATCTTATACTGCGTGTCCTGATAACTCTCCATGTCGCCGGTGTTCGGGTTCACAACTTCCTTGAAATTCACGACGCTCGGCGCTTCGGGATCGATCTCAATCAGGACCTTCCCCTCGTAGATCGGCTTCTCCTTCAAGGTGCCAATCGCCACGGTCGTGAAGACCACCAGCGCGCAGGTCAGCACCAGCCAGCGGCGCTTGCGAACAAGCTCCCAATAATCGAGGAGGTGCGGCACGTCCTCGGGCGCGACGTCCAGCACCACGGGTTCGTGGGGCAGCGCCCGCTCAGCGCGCACCAGTGTCGCGTCGGGCCCCCTCAACTGGGTGATGCGATTTTCGTCCATCCTGAATCCTCAATCCTCTCAGCTTGAGCGAGCTGACGTCCGTGTCAGAGGCCGCGATAGATGACGAGGCCGGTTAGCATGCCAATCGTGGTGGCGAGGGTCTGTTTTCCTACGGCCTTGGCCGCACTGTTGGGAACAAACAGGATGTCGTTGGCCGCCAGAGTGACGTCCGAGGACTTGCCCTCCATCATTTTCTTCAAATCGATCGGCATTTCCTTCTGAACTCCCGTGTCGGACCGCTTTATGATGCGCGCCTCGCTGGTCTTCGCGTTGGGTCCGACGCCTTGAGCCATGGCCAGCGCTTCGAGCACTGAGACGGAGTCTTTGCTATCCAGGACGTATCCGCCCGGACGAGTCACCGCGCCCACGATGTAGACGATTCCAGCCCGGCTCACGCTCACGATATCGAAGGGCTTGATCTCGATATTGAGGTCGGTATCCTGGGTATACAGCAGCTTCTTCATCTCGATCGACACTTGGTCGGGTGCGGTCTGCCTGAGTCCATCGACAAGCGGCACATCCTCGAATCCGCCCGGCCGCTGAACCATCACTTCCTTGCCCGCCGCCGCTCCCAGGCTGGCCGGTCCGCCGGCCATCGCGAGGACTTCGACGAGCGTCCGCCGCCCCGTCAGGTAGTACTCTCCGGGCTTGGCGACGGCGCCGACCACCGACACCGGCCGTGACTTGAAGTCCTCGATCGTCACCGTGACTTGGGGGTCCTGCAGGTACTTCTTGCCCCATTCTTCCGCCAGTTCGTCGCGCAGCTGATGTTGGGTAAGTCCGGCGGCTTTCACGTTTCCCAGCAGAGGCACCGATATATTGCCGTCGTTCCCCACTTCCACTTTGAGCTTACTGAGTTCCGGAACATTGAAGACATCAACCGACAGGACGTCTTCCGGCCCGATCAGATAGTTGGGGCCGATCCGGGAATTGAGGAGGAGCTCTTTGGTCTCTGTTGTGGCCGGGGAGCCCGATTCCTGAGAAATGGGCGCGACAGCGTTATCAGGTGCGGCGAGATCGGCAGGCTTCGTGACATCAGAAGGCGGCGCAGCCTGATCGACGGGCGGCATGGCTTCAGGGACTGCCTGAGTGTTGGGTTGGGCCGGATTCTGGTCTGTAGCCGGTGTCTGAGGCGAAGTCTGATCGGCAGGCGAGCCGCTCTGTGCAGGCGGCTCTTGCAGGGCCGCCAGTCTCACGCTCCCCAAAGTGCATCCCGTTGCAAAGAGAGCCGCTGCGAGAAGTCGCCCGGCGTTAGTCTTCATGCCTCCTCCTTTCTCCTTTGAGAGGCTGGCGCGTTCGAATCTCCCCCTTCCCCGACAGGATGTCGCCGGCGTCCTTCGTTCTTTTAAGTTAAACGAGGACAATGACGTTGTCAAATGGCGTCCACGCTCTCCGCCGCCCTTCCTGGTCCCTGCAGAGGAGGGATTCAGGCGCTCCTTGACATGGCCTATGAAGATGCGGTTTGCTGGCCGGTGCGGCTCGATGCGCAAGGCGTCCGGCCCTGAGAGAAAAAAACGGGAAGCTCCGTATGGACAGCGATACGCGCCGCAACTTCCTCAAGGACTTCGGCCTCGGAGCCGCGGCTCTTTCAATTGTCGGCGAAGGCAGCCGGGATCGTCAACCCGGCCAGGCCGGCCAGGCGAGTCAGACGGACCAAGGCCAAGTGCCTGGCCGGCCCGCCACAACCGAGTCAGCAGGCGAGGCCGGCGCGCGGCCGGCGAACATCATGGCGATCGCCGCTCATCCCGGCGACGCGTTCTTCGCCATGGGCGCTCCCGTGGCGGTGCAGACGCATCGCGGAGGCCAGGGCATGTTCCTGAGCCTCTCGCTCGGCGAAAAGGGCTCCGCCACCATCCCGCCAGCGCAATATGGGCAGATGCAGCGCGTCGCGTCGGAACGCGCGGCCCTGATGCTTAGCGCGCGTGCGCTGTTCCTTGATTACCCCGACGGCCAGGTTCCGGTGAACGACGAAGTGAAGTTTACGGTCTGCGACGTTATCCGCGAACAGAAGCCCGACGTTATCGTGACGCACTGGCGGGGGAGTTGGCACAAGGATCACCAAGCCTGCCACTCGATTGTGAGCGACGCCATCTTCTACGCCGGGCTGCCCGCCATCGCCCGAAAGGATCCGGCGCACAATGTCGCCAAGCTGTTCTTCGGAGATAACTGGGAGGACGCGAAAGATTTCGGGGCGGACACTTATCTCGATATCAGCGATGTTTTTGAACGCTGGATTCAGGCTTGTGCGGTTTTCCCGATGTGGCGTGGGGAGAATGGTTTCCGATACAACGATTACTACACCAGCCTGGCGGTTGAGCGCGGATGCCTTGCCGGATTCCAGCACGCCGTCGCCCTCATGTCCGCGCCCGATGAGATCCCGCGTCGCCTGCGCTCGCTCTAGGGGCCTCGATCCCGAAAATTTTGACCTGAATAATCCACGTTCTGCGAGCAGCACCGGTACCGTCGAGGGCTCAGAATCACATTTCGACCTCCGATTAACGCCGCTGGCTGATATTTCAACGACGGCCAGCGCTTTTCAACTTTTTAATTGATAATCAGCTGGTTGACGCCGTCCATTCATCCCGGAGGTGGAAACGGCGCGACTCGCTGTTCAAAAAAGCACCAAAGGCGTGGTCGATTTTCCAAGAGGCCAGGCTTCGATGAACTCCGGCGTACCGAGTTGTCCGCTCCCGCTCAACCGCTCGCGTTCTCATTCGCCCTCTGACGGGGTCCTGCGAAATCTGCCCAACTGCAAGGAGAAAGTACGATGCACCTTGGAACGAAGAAGTTTGTGTTCTTTGGCTTCCGGCTGTCGTCAATTGTCTGCTTCGCTGCCCTTATGGGGATTGCTTTTCTTGCGTCAAGTGTGCGGTCGTACGGACAGGCGTATGGTTCCAGTCTGACGGGTTTGGTAACCGATCCCCAAGGTGCTGCTATCGCGGGCGCACAGGTGGAATTGCGGAATGGAGCCACCGGCGAGACACGTGTAACCCAGGCTGCGGCAGACGGCCGGTACACGTTTGCGGCGCTCAAGCCAGCCACGTACACACTAACGGTTACGGCTGCCGGGTTCTCGGCGTATACGCAAACAGGATTGCTGATTGAAGCCCAGATCGCCTCGTCCGTGGACGTCGCTCTAAAGCTGGGCCAGGCCAAAACCGCAGTAACCGTGTCGGGCACTGTTCCCCTTCTGGACACCCAGTCGGCTACGCAGGAGGCGACACTGAACAGCACCATGATCGCCCAGCTACCGACGGGTGTTCAGTCGCCTTTGCCGCTGGTGCTTGGGCTCGCAGGTACTACGACGCTGGGCATGGCGGGCTCCGGCAACCTGACGGATCAGGTTCAGGACCAGAACCTCAGCCGCTTCGCGATCGCCGGCGGGCGGGACATGGGAAATCTGATCCTGCTCGATGGCGCTCCCGATACCGCGGCGGATTGGGGCGGGCTGCTGGTTTCGCCTACCAGCAGTTCCACCCAGGAGGTACAGGTCATCCGCAACACCTACGACGCCCAGTTCGGCAAGACGGGCGGCGGCGTGGTCAGCATGGTGACCAAGAGCGGCACCAGCCAGTTCCATGGCGAGGGTTATGGATACCTGCGCAACGACAACCTGGACGCGAGCCCATGGAGCGGCACCACGTACACCGTTTGCGATCCCAGCATGACCGCCCGGCAGTGCAGTGACGCGAAGAAACCCGAGTTCAAGCGCGAGGAATTCGGCGGCAACATTGGCGGCCCGATCTGGCGCAGCAAGCGCGTGTATTTTATGGCCAGCTACGACGGACTGCGGCAGCCGGCTTCGTCCGCATTCGGTCCCACGACCGTTCCCACCATGGCGGAACGCAATGGCGACTTCTCTCAGTCTTACAATGCCGACGGAACCCTTCAGGTTCTCTACAATCCGTTCACGACCAACAGTAACTTCACCCGCCGACCGTTCGACGCCTCCTGTATCGGAGTGACCTATCCGAACACCTGCCCCGGGAACGTGATTCCCGCGAACTTGTTCAACGCGGTGGGCCAGAAGGTCGCGGCCTTGTTCCCGATGCCGAACCGTCCCGGAGACCCCATTACGAATACGAACAACTATTACGTCAACGGCTCGGCAAATACCATCAACGACCATGTGGATGGCCGGGTCGACTGGGCCCACAACGACAAGCACAGCATGTACGTGAGGTGGTCACAACGCATCCGGGAGGACCAGCCCACGCCTGACTACTTCGGCAACGGCGCCACGCCGGTTCTGGAGTTCACCAATCCGGGATACGACGCCGTCTGGGGCAACACCTTTACCCCCAGCCCGACCTGGGTCGTTAACGTCCTGATCGGATCGGGGCGCTGGAGTGAAGGTCAGGGTTCGCCGGCGGAGGGCAAGCTCACGCCGGCCAGCATCGGCATGGATCCTGCGTGGTTCCAGGCGCAACTGATACCCGGCTTCAGTTTCGACAATTACACTTCACTGGGCGGCGGCGAGGTCCGGAATTTCATCCGTTACTCGCACACCCTCCAGGTGGACGCCACCAAAGAAAGGGGCGCCCACAGCATCAAGTTCGGCGCCTATGTCGAATCGTCGTTGATCAACGATACCGACAACTTCACGGGCCCCCCGTCGTATTCGCCGTTCAGCTTCAGCCGCTGCACTACGGCAGCTCAGCCCAATGTGACGTGCGACAACCAGGGCAACGCCATTGCCTCGCTGCTGTTGGGCGCCGGCAACGGCGGGGGCGAATCGGATTTCAATCCCGACTTGGCGATGAGCCTGCCGTATTACGGCTTCTACGGACAAGACACCTGGCGCGCTACGCCGAAACTGACCCTCACCTTCGGCCTGCGCTATGAACTCCAATCTGGGGTAACCGAGCGATTCAACCGCTGGAGCTTGTACGATCCCAATAAGACCAATCCCTTGTCAGACATTACGGGTCTGAATCTGAAGGGTGATTTTATTTACGTGAACAACAACAACCGGGGACTCTGGCCCACCGACTACCATAACTTCGCTCCCCGCGTGGGGCTGGCTTATCAGATGACGCCCAAGCTCGTGGCGCGCGCAGGCTTCGGCATGTTCTATCTTCCCGCCCAGGCCCTGATCGGTTTTGATAATCCTGGTCAGGATATCGGGTTCTCCACATCCACGCCCTGGCTGTTCAGCAGCCCCTCGAATCCGTTTCTGCCTTACAACCTGATCGACAACCCTTATCCGAACGGGCTCACGCAACCCACGGGCGCCAGCACGGATTTCACGGCCACCGCGGGACAGGGAATAGGCCAGATCTGGATGACCGGACCGCATCCAACTGGGTACAAGGAGAACTGGAGCCTCGATTTCCAGTACGCGTTTAATCCTTCCTCGGTGCTCGAAGTAGGCTACAACGGCTTCGGCGGTCGCAAGCTCTTGTTCGGGAATCCCGCTTTCAACCCCGACCAGCTGCCCAACCAGTACATCAGCCTGGGCAACGCGCTATATAACCCGGTGGCCAATCCCTTTGCGGGGGCAGTAGCCCAGTACCCTAGTCTCGGAAACACGATTCTGGCCGGCGGTCCCTGCCCGCCAGAGATCAACGCTCCGTCCTGCATCCAGCAACAGCAGTTACTCCTCCCTTCGCCCCAGTACTACTACCTCACCTTGACGCGCTCATTTCCGGGAGCGACCGCCAACTTCGATGCTCTGTGGATCCAATATACCCACCGGTTTTCCGGTGGACTGCAATTGATCTCCAGCTACCAGTGGTCCAAGGCGCTTGACGACGGGTCCGAGGACCAGGGCTGGGAACTCGGAGGGGCGTCCTCGCCCTGGCGCGATTACTACAATCGCAAAACCGAATACTCGGTCAGCGCCCACGACGTTCCGCAGAGCTTTGTGACCAGCCTCGTCTATCAGCTGCCGGTAGGAAAAGGGAAACGCTTCGGCGGCGGATGGTCGGGACCCGTTGACGCCGTCGCCGGCGGATGGGAAGTCTCGAGCATCATTCGCCTGACCAGTGGATTCCCGCTGAACGTTCAGGCTCCGTACAGCGGCGCCGGTTCCACGGGTTATCCGAATCTCGTGAGCACGCATCTGGTGAACGTCGGCGACCGGGCGCCAGGGCCGGGCGGCGCCTGGTTCAACACCTGCGCGGATGTGCAGGATGAGAACGGGAACTATTTCCAATCGGGCTGCGGCGCCGGACAGCAGATCGCTTGGGTGCAGGCGCCCTATTTCACCTACGGCAATGCCCCGCGCTACCTTTCAAATCTGAGGACCGACTGGACGCGGAACGTGGATTTCTCGCTGGCCAAGAATTTCCAGGCCACAGAACGCATCCGGCTCCAATTCCGGGCCGATACCTTTAACCTCTTCAATACGCCTCTGTTCAATTCCATCGGCCAGTTCGACACCTTTCTGACCGATCCCTCGTTCGGCCAGGTCTTCGGGACCGGCAACAGCTCGCGGGAAATACAACTCGGTCTTCGGGTAATGTTCTGAAGGTGATTCCACGAGCCACTTTACGGACGCTGCTGGCGAGCGCATGTATTCTCGCGGTCGCCGGCAGCGTTCGAGCGCAGAACGATCTCGCACGCAAGTCACAGGAGGCCAAGCTGGCGATGGACGCGGGGCGCTATCCGGAGGCAGCTGCACTCTACCGGGAATTGGTCCAGGCCCTGCCGGAAAATCCGGGGCTCCGGCTCGATCTCGGCCTGGCCTTGTATTCCGAAAGCAATTACCGCGATGCCGTCGTACAGTTTCAGGCCGCCATTCATCACCAGCCCGATCTTGAGCCGGCATGGCTGATGCTGGGGTTAAGTTATCTCAAGCTGGATGAGCCCAGGAGCGCTATCGAGCCTCTGGAGCGCGCCCTTCGCATCAGCCCCACAGATCAGAAGGCGCGGCTTGAAATTGCGGACGCGTATTTGTCAGTGGGGAAAGTGGAGGAAGCAAGCCGCCAATTCAAAGTGATCACCGAATCGGACCCCGGCAATCCGAAGGCATGGCAGGGGCTTGGGCTCAGTTACGCGGCTCTCTCGCGAGTCGTATTTGGACAGCTGGAGAAAACGAGTCCGAACTCGCCTTATCACGACGTGCTGTTGGCTCAATCGCTGCTGGCTCGCGGCCAGGATCGCAGCGCTTTCTATTGGTACAAGCAGGCGATTGCCAGGAATGGGGATCTTCCGGGGGTGCATGCCGCCCTGGCGCAGATCTACCGCGATTCAGGTCATCCGGACTGGGCTTCGATCGAAAGCAATCGCGAGCGCCAGGAGTCCGGGCCCGATTGCACTCGGGAGCCTCTCGAATGCGACTATCTTGCCGGACGCCTCTCTCAGGTGCTAACCGCTGCGAATCGCGATGATCGGCCCGAGAACTTGTACTGGAAGGCGCAAGCCTACGAGCGCCTGTCGGCGCAGGCGCTGGCCCATCTTGCAGCCATGCCGGAGTCAGCCGAGATTCACGAACTGCTTGCCGAGGCTGCCCTCATGAAGGGCGATTATCACGGCGCTGTGAACGAGTGGCGAGTGGGGCTGAAGCTGGCGCCCGAAGACAATCGCGTGATAGAAGGACTGTCCCACGCGCTCTGGCTCGATAATCAGTATTCCGAAGCGAAACAGTTGCTGGAGCAACTCGTGCAATCGAATCCGGGGTCGGCCGAGATCCACTTCGAATTGGGCGATACCCTGCTCGCGACGGGGTCAACGGACGAGGCTATTCCGCAGCTTGAGGAAGCCGTCAAGCTTCACCCCTCGCTTGCGCCGGCACAAGCTTCGCTCGGTCGCGCCTATCTTCGAGCCGGGCGGCCGAAGGATGCAATACCACCGCTTAAAGCGGCGCGGCCCGGCGATGAAAAAGGCGCGGCACTCTACCAACTCGCGCAAGCCTACCGGCAGACTGGCCAGAAGGCGCTGGCAGATCAGGCGCTCCGAGAATTTCAGCGGAGCTCGGCCGCAGGGCTTGAGCGCAATACGGAGCTGGACAAAGAGCGGGAGATCACGGCGCCGTGACGTTAGGAGTCTTGGTGTAGCGAAAAATGTTGCAGCGCGCTCCGAAAGGGCGGGGCTTTCAGCCCCGCCGCTGAGCGCGCCTTAACATTTTCAATAGGTTGAAATCGGGGCGTTGATGCGGCGGGGCTGAAACCCCCGCCCTTTCGACGCCCTGAATAGGTTCTTCCGCAGCCTGCCAGGGTCCCGGTTAGGGAGTGAGTCGATGGAACGCAGAGATTTTCTGGCGACGCTCAGTTCAGTGCTGCTGGGTTCGGCCGGCTCGAGTGCAGCAACGAGGAATCTGATGGCGGTGGGAAAAGCTGGTGGTGGGCACCGGTTCAAGGGTCCCTACGGACTCGAGCTTTACAGCGTCCGCAATCAGCTCTTCAAAGACGTCCCGGGCACGCTCGCCATGGTCGCGAAAGCTGGCTACACCGATGTGGAGGCTGTCTGGGACCATTGGGGCCAGGTGACGGCGGAACAACTGGGCGAGGCGTGTAAGCAGGCGGGGCTGAACCTGATCAGCCTCTATTATCCCGATTTCCAATTTCAGCAGCACCTCGACGAGATCATCCAGAGCGCGCATCGCGTCGGAGCTCGATACCTGATCTGCGGCAACGTGGCGGGCGCCTTCGAGGGCAAGCCGGTGCCCTTTGCGAATTTCAAGCAGGCTGCGACGATGTTTAACCAGTGGGGATCAAGGATTCACTCGGGCGGTCTCCAACTCGCCTATCACAATCACGATTATGAGTTCCGGCTCTACGACGGCAAGCCGGCTTACGATACCTTGATCGAGGAAACCGATTCCAAGTTGGTCGCCTTCGAGATGGACGTATTTTGGGTAAAACGCGGCGGCCAGGATCCCTTGGGATACCTGAAGAAATATCCTGATCGATTTCAAATCCTGCATCTCAAGGACATGAAGGCCGGCACGCCGGTCGGCGATTTCTCAGTTGGCACTTCCGACGAAGCCAGCGTCATTCTGGGGACAGGTATCATCGACTTTCCCGCAATCCTGCGCGCGGCGGAAGAGGCGGGTGTGAAACTCTATTTTGTCGAAGACGAGAGCGCGGAAGCGCCGGAGAACATCGGCCCGAGCCTGCAATATCTGAAGAATGTGAGATTCTGATCCGGTCTTGGAGCTCGTTCGTCGTTCTACCCGGCGAGGGTTGCACGCGTGATGAAAAGCGGGAATTCCTCCGTGATCTCTGTGTTACCAACGCGCAGCCTCTTCTTGGCCTGGGAAGAAGATTTCACCACTGAGATCACAGAGAACCCGGAGAAGGCCTCTGTGGGCTCCGTGCTCTCTGTGGTCAAATTCTCTTTTGGTTGTGGCTCAGGCCGCGCCAACTCAAGTCTTTGAAACGGAGGACACGGAGCCTCCATTTCAGGAGCTGAAGTGAAGAACACAAATCGTCGTAAGGGGGCGACAGCGGTGCGGGTGAGAAGTGCGCTTTTCGATCGAGTCTTGATTCTGACGGCATGGGTCGCCATCTTTGCGGGGCTCCGCGTGATGTCCGCTTCCGATTGGCCGACCTACGGCCATGATCCGCAGCGCAGCGGCTGGGCCGTCGACGAAACCACGCTCACACCTGCCAATGTCGGCAAACTGACGCTCAAGTGGAAGGTGAAGCTCAAGAATGAGCCGCTTTCGTTGACGGCACTGACGGCGCCGATCGTATCCGATCAAGTCAGCACGGTGCAGGGACCCAAGACCATCGTCTATGTGGCCGGCAGCTCGAACCATATGTTTGCAGTCGATGCCGCGAATGGAACGGTGCTTTGGAGCCACGATTTCGAGACGCACATCTCGATCAAGGATGAGACTATGTGGCTCTGTCCCAATAACCTGAACGCCACGCCGGTCATTGACGAGCGCTCGGGGACCATTTACGACATTGCGTCCGATGGCAGAATGTGGGGCCTCGATCTCGCCACCGGCGCCGTGAAATTCGGCCCGGCACAGTTTGTGCCGCCCTATTCCAAGAATTGGAGCCTCAACCAGCAGGGCTCGATGATCTACACCGCCATCTCGCAAGGCTGCGGCGGGGCGCAATCGGGCGTGTACGCCGTGGATATCCGCGACCCGCGGCGTCCCGTCGTGCGCGACCTGTTCTTCGCCAATCAGGGCGCGGGCGTCTGGGGTCGGGGCGGACCGACGATCGGTCTGAATGATCGCATCTACGTCGCCACCGGCGACGGTCCGCACAATCCGGCGGCGGGCGATTACGGCAGCAGCTTCGTCTCCGTCTCTTTGCGCGACCTGAAGGTACTCGATTATTACGCGCCCGAGGACTACTCGCACCTGACGCGCTACGATCTCGATATCGGCGCGACCTCGCCCGTCTGGTTCGCGGCGGGCGATTACCATCTCGTGGCGGCGGGCGGCAAAGGCGGCGTGCTCTACATGCTCGACGCCGATTCGCTCGGCGAGAAGGATCACCACCAGCCGCTCTATCTCGCCAAGCTGGCGAATGATCCCGAGGAATTTCAGGCCAAAGGCATCTGGGGAGTACCGGCCATCTGGCGCGACGAGACAGGCGCCACCTGGATTTATGTCAGCATCTACGGACCGGTCTCAGTCCGCGCGCCGAGGGCGCCGATCGAGAATGGTCCTACACCGCACGGCAGCATCCTGGCTTTCAAGGTCGCGAGCGACGAGACCACGAAGAAACCGACATTGCAGCCGGCTTGGGTCTCGCGAGATTTCGATGTGCCCGATCCACCCGTCGTCGCGAATGGCGTGCTCTTTGCCTTATCGACCGGCGAAAACCCCATGCAGACCACGGGCACGAAAGTGATTTACTCCGGCCAGAAGCTTCTCACCGACCAGGAGCGCGCAGCCAACACGCACAACGCCGAACTCTACGCGCTCGACGCCAAAACCGGAAAGCTGCTTTACCGCAGCGGCGACGCCATGGCGACGTGGGTACATTTCAGCGGTCTGGCGATCGCGAATGGGCAGGTCTATGCCGTGGATCACGATTCGAACCTCTACTGTTTCGGGTTGAAGGAAGAAGGCGGCAAGTAGAGCGTGCGAAAACTCGCCTTTGGTCGCTTGCCCGGCGTGGACTCCCGCTGGCGCGGGGGTGACAGTCTTCGAGCTAGACCCACGAACCAAAGTGTGTCATTCCCGAAGGCGGGAATCCATGGGTCTTCACACACGGATTCCAAGTAGCCCGGCGCTGTCGACGCGGATGGAATGAAGCCAGCCAGTTCTCCAGTTGCGCCTCAACTCATCGCCAGCGGACGGCGCAAAATCTACGACGCCGTGATCGTGGGCTCGGGTGCCACCGGCGGCTGGGCGGCGAAGCAGCTCACCGAAGCGGGCCTGAACGTCGCGCTGCTCGAAGCCGGACCGATGCTCGATCCGCAGCGCGATTACAGTGAGCACGCCATCGGGTATCAGGTGAAGTACCGCGGCGTGTCGGCAGAGGTAACACGAACCCGGCCCGTCCAGACCCGATGCTACGCCTGCACCGAGTACAACTACAAATGGTTCGTCAACGATTTCGATAATCCCTACAGCACGCCGCCCGACAAGCCTTACAACTGGTTCCGGCTGCGAATCCTGGGCGGGCGATCGCTCGCCTGGTACCGCCTTTCCTATCGATTCAGCGATCTCGATTTCAAGGCGGCGAGCCGCGACGGCTATGGCGAGGAGTGGCCGATCGGCTACGCCGAGCTCGAGCCGTACTACGATCTGGTGGAGAACTACATCGGCGTGAGCGGCGCCGCGGAAGGATTGCCGCAGCTTCCCGACGGCAAGTTCCTGCCTCCCATGCCAATGACCTGCGGCGAGATCGCGCTCAGAGAGGCCGCCCGGAAGAAGTTCGGGCGCGTGGTGACCATCGGCCGCGTGGCAAATCTTACCGCTCCGCACAATGGGCGTCCGCCTTGTCACTTTTGCGGTCCGTGCGAACGCGGTTGCATCACGAAATCGTATTTCAGCAGCCCCAGCGTGACTCTGCCGGCAGCGCAGGCGACCGGACGGCTGACGCTGATTACCGACGCGGTCGTGAGCCACGTAAGCTCCGATCCCGCCACTGGACGCGCGACCGGTGTGCAGTATGTCCATCGCATGACCCGCCAGAGTGCGGAACTGCGGGCCAGAATCGTGATTCTGTGCGCGCAGGCGCTCGAATCCACACGTATTCTGCTGAACTCCTCCAACCGGCAATTTCCCAACGGACTCGCCAATTCGAGCGGTGTCCTCGGTCACTACCTGATGGACCACGTGGCCGGCACAGGCGCGTCCGGCTGGATGCCGGCGCTCACCGGTAGGTCTTGGGCGGGACCGCCGCGCCGTCCCAACGTGGTCTATGCCCCGCGATTCCGCAACGTCTCCGACCGGCATTCCGATTTCATCCGCGGCTTTGGATTGCAGGGATCAAGCCAGGCCGAGTTCGCCTATTGGAGCGACGGCTACGGGAAGGAGTTCAAAGAAGCGGTCAAGCACGGCCAGTGGACGATTTACCTGAAAGGCTACGGAGAATGTCTTCCCAGGTGGGAGAATTACGTTGCGATCGATCCTTCGCTGTACGACGCCTGGGGCATTCCGGCCCTGCGCATCAACGCATCGTTTGGGGATAACGAAATGAAGATGGCCCGCGATGCCGCCGGCGCCGCCGCGGAAATGATCGCGGCGGCGGGTGCGAGGAACATTAAACTGCAGTACCAGACGGATGTCTTCGGGACATCGATCCACGACGTCGGCACCACGCGCATGGGCAGCGATCCGAAGAAATCAGTGCTCAACAGGTACTGCCAGTCGCACGATATTCGTAATCTGTTCGTGATGGACGGCGGCTGTTTTGTCTCTTCGCCCTGCCAGAATCCGACGCTCACCATGATGGCGCTGACCTGCCACTCGTGCGCGTACCTTGCGGATCAATTGCGGCGGGGAGCAATCTGAGTTGTCAGTCTTTGCCTGCAATCTGCAATCTTGAATCCACACACGGGTGCGAGCCGATGAGTGTAGAAATGAGAACCAAAAAGCGATTGCCGTTGATAGTCGGAGCACTGGCGGCAAGTGTCGTGCTCACTCAGGCTGCGGCCCGGCTTGTGCTGCTCCGCGCCCAAATCCCGCAAGCCGCAGCCAGCCCCGAGCCTGACGCTCGCTTCAAGGCCGACATCCTGGTGATCGTCGCGCATCCCGACGACGAGACCATGGTCACCGGTTACCTGGCCCGGGCGATCTACGACGAGCACAAGCGCGTGGCCGCTATTTTCGGCACCCGCGGCAACGGCGGGGGCAATGCTGTGGGCTACGAGCAGGCGGAGTCTTTGGGCGAAATCCGCAAGATCGAAGCCCGCAAGGCGCTGGAATCGTTCGGGGTGATGAACGTCTGGTTTCTCAACGGCCCCGACACTCCCAGCCAGAACGTCCTCTGGTCGCTCGAAACCTGGAACCACGGCAAGTCGCTCGAAGAGGCGGTCCGGCTGGTGCGGCTGACGCGTCCCGAAGTGATCCTCACCTGGCTTCCCGGCTATGTGGCCGGCGAGAATCATGGCGATCATCAGGCCTCGGGGGTGATCGCCACCGAGGCCTTCGACATGGCGGGCGATCCCACGGCGTTTCCGGAGCAGCTCGCTGCGCCGCGCAATCGCGCTGGCATCGGCAACCTGACCGAAGGCCTGAGGCCATGGCAGCCGAAGAAGATCTACTACTTCTCCGACGCGTCACACACCGAGTTTCTGGAGGGACAAGGCCCGTCGTACACCACGACGGACGTGTCGCCCTCGCGTCATGCGCCTTATTACCGCCTCAAAGCCGAGGAGATGAAGTTTCACCTCACGCAGGATGATACGGGCATGATGGCCACCAAGGCGCTCGAGTCCGGCGACATGGACTACTTCAAGCAGCCGGAGCTTCTGATTCTCGGCAAGTCGCTGGTCGGAGGATCGACCACGGGCGACATCTCCGAAGGCATACAGCCGGGCCCGATCCCGTTTGCCTCCGTCCCTGGGTACCGGCCCGAATCACCGGGTGGCGTCCGGATGGAACTCGGCGGATCGTGGGCGTTCTATCGCGAGTTCTGGAAAGCTCACGGCATCGAACATATCGCGAATTTGCTGCAGCCCGAAGTCAGCATCGGCGCCGGGAACACGCTCTACGTCCCGCTCGTCATCCACAACGATACCGCCCGGCCGGTGGACGTCACCCTGAGCGTCGGGGCAACATCACCGCTCAAAGAGCGATTCGGCTCTGCCCGGTATCCGCTCCGCCCGCATGACGCCTACCCGGTTGAGACCGGCGTCGAGGTGCCACTGGGGATGCAGCACGGATGGACAGAGGTCAGCTTCAAGGCGGAATCCGGAGGACAGCGCCTCGAGAACATCGCGGTGCGCGTCGAGGTGAACTCCGGCGGGTTGCCCGAGTAAGTCGCTCGTCCTCATACTGGGGCGCTCCCGTGTTTATTGGGGCGGAGTGCGGAACCACCCGGGCAGTAACTCTCCAGTCGCAAAAGGCGCCCGCATCCGCGCTGAAGAGCGCTCCATATACCCACCCGCATGCTCACTTCGGACGAGTGATCACCATCACTGAAGCTCAGTTCACGCCCAGATAATGTAAATTGTGTCTACAGCACCGACGGCACAAATGTGCCTCTGGTCTGGGGGACATCCTGTTCGTTACCGGGGCTATTCCGGGGAACAGCCCCGGAACGGCGGGCGATTCCCGGGTTGTTCGTGACCGAGGCACTCCGCCGCCTCGACCGATAACACGCAAGCCGGTGTGGCGGGGGCGAGGCGCTGGCAGCGAGGAGGCGCAATCGAAATGACTCAGAGCAGAAAAATCGCGATCATCTATGTCTTTGCGGTTCCCGCGGTGCTGCTGGTCATCCTCTTCGAGCGCGTTGCCGTTTTGCGGGTCGGCAGCGTTGAAACTGGGATGGCAAAAGCCGGAGCGGTCCTGCGTATTTGTGACCGGGCTGCTGCGCTGCTGAAGGAATCGGAACTGCGGCCGGCGTCTGTTCCCGGAGGCGCTGTGATTGTCCCGGACCAGGCTGTCGTTTCGCAATTCTCAGACGCTCTTCAGCAGGTTCGCGACCTGACCAGGGACGATGCTGCCGCCCAGTCGCAATTCCGGACTCTCGATCTGCTGGTAGCCGAACGATCCACCCTGCTGAAATCGGCTATGGAATCGATGAAGAATCAGGCGTCAGCGAGTAGCCTCGCCGACATGAGGTCCCGGGACCAGAAGCTCGCCGGAGAACTTGCCAATCTCATTTCCGAAATCAGAAAACAATATGAGATCGGGTTAGAGCAGCAAGGCCAGACGGCTAGTCAGAGCGTACACTCCGCCGGCGCGGCCATCCTGTACGGTGGATTCCTCACGCTTTGGCTGGTCGGGGTGGCGGCCGTCCTGCTGTTTCATGATGAGCGGGCGCGCGCCTGGACAGGCGTCGAGCGCCGGGTCCACACGAGGATCCTTCAGGAGCTTCCTATTGGAATTTGCCTCACCACGGGCGGCGGCGTGATTTTGTACTCTAATCAAGCGGAAGATGCCCTTTTGGGCTACGAACCGGGGGAGTTGATCGGCAGGAACGTGGCGGGATTCGTTTCGCCCACCGACGCCGATCCGGCATTCGACGACGTCATCGATCGGCTGCCGCCCAATCGGACCTGGTCCGGAGAGCTTGGGCTGCATAAGAAGGACAGGAGCTTCGTGGAGGCGGCCTCGTGGGTCACCAACCTCGAAGTGGCCGGCAAGTTCTACCGGCTCTATATTCATAACCCGGAGCCGAGGCCGGTGCCTGCAGCGATTCTCGAAGCGGCAAGCAGGGTGAATTAGCCAGGCGAACTCCCATGCTTTACAAAACCTTCAGCGCCGCTGTTTATGGCATTGACGCCTATCCCGTCGAGGTCGAGGTGGACGTCTCGGCGGGCATGCCGAATTTCACCACCGTCGGCCTGCCGGACGCCGCCGTGCGCGAAAGCCGCGAGCGCATCAAGTCCGCCATCAAGAACTGCGGCCTCGAGTTCCCTTTTCAGAACGTCACGGTGAATCTGGCGCCGGCGGACGTGAAGAAAGAAGGTTCGGGATTCGACCTCGCCATCGCGCTGGGAATCCTGGGAACAACCGGGGTGCTGATGAATGACGATCTGCAGGGGTCGCTCTTTCTCGGCGAGTTGTCGCTCGACGGCGGATTGCGGCCGATCAAAGGCGCGCTCTCTATCGCCTCCATGGCCCGGCTGAAAAAGGTACCGAAGCTGATCGTTCCCGCCGAGAACGCGCGCGAGGCGGCCGTGGTCGAGGGCGTGAGCGTCTTCGGACTGAAGTCGCTGCCCGAAGTGTTGGACCTGATCAACGCCACGCGCGAATTCACGCCCACCCGGGTGAGCCGGTCCGAGTTGCTGAAGCAGGCGAATCAATACGGCGTCGACTTCCGTGACGTCAAGGGCCAGATGCACGCCAAGCGCGCCATCGAAGTCGCGGCCGCAGGCGGTCACAACATCCTGATGATCGGACCGCCGGGTGCCGGAAAGACCATGCTCGCCAAGCGTATTCCCACCATTCTGCCGCCGCTGAACTTCATCGAGGCCCTTGAGACCACCAAGGTGCACAGCGTGGCGGGTGTGCTCGAGGCGGGCGTGGGACTGGTTTCGGAGCGGCCCTTCCGCTCGCCGCACCACACTATCTCCGACGCCGGACTGATCGGCGGCGGCGCGGTGCCGCGGCCCGGCGAAGTCAGCCTGGCGCACCACGGCTTGCTCTTCCTCGATGAACTGCCGGAGTTCGAGCGCCACGTGCTCGAAGTGCTCAGGCAGCCGCTCGAAGACGGACACGTCACCATCGCGCGCGCCGCCATGTCACTCACCTTCCCTGCCCGATTCATGCTGGCCGCGGCCATGAATCCGTGTCCCTGCGGATTCTTCAACGATCCCTCACGCGAGTGCACGTGCACGCCGCCGCTCATCCAGCGCTACGTGTCCAAAATTTCCGGGCCGCTGCTGGACCGCATTGATATCCATATCGACATGCCGGCGGTGAAATATCGCGAACTGCGCGATGCCGACGGCGGCGACACGTCCGAGACCGTCCGCAAGCGGGTGGTGACGGCGCGCGAACGCCAGGCTGCGCGGTATCAGGGCGAGAAGATCCACGCCAACGCCCAGATGAGCACACGGCAGGTCCGCAAGTACTGCGACCTCACGGCGGACTGCGAGCGCCTGCTGGAAAACGCCGTCAATCGCCTCGGCCTCTCCGCGCGCGCCCACGATCGCATCCTCAAAGTGGCGCGAACCATCGCCGATCTCGAAGGCGCGGAATCCATCGGGCACGCGCATATCTCGGAAGCGATCCAGTATCGGTCGCTCGATCGCAATTACTGGGCGTGATTCTCACCCATCCACCCTTGGATATTCGGTGATTCTGGCTCCCCAAGGCAGAATGATCTACCCCGAACCACCCAACGAACAGATGACGCGATAGCTCAGCCGCACACCTCTAATGTTAATGCGAACTCAAATAATTCCTGCCAAGCTCGCTAACTTAATGAGGATTACAAAATATAGTGACGCTGATTGCTGTAGCGGCGCTGTCCCCAGCGCCGGAAATCGCCGGTGAGGACACCAGCGCTACCAGCGGGCCCAATGTCACTGCAACATGCTCATTAAGCTGGATTGCGCGAGACGGGCTGAACCGTTCTGCCGCTCCAACCCGAATGGTGTGGCTGTTCAGAATTGCCGGTGGTGACGTCATTTGCTGATTGAAGCCGTCTTGCAGACATCGTCACTCCCGCGAAGGCGGGAATCGATCAGGAAAATGTTTGAGATATACGCCCCACAAGTGGATTCCCGCCTTCGCGGGAATGACGATGTCGCAAATGACGCTACTACCGAATTGCCATTGAACTTGCAAATGTCCAGGTGTATAGTAACGGCGAGTTCACAACCCACAGCCATGACAGAAGACGACTGGAAAATCCTCCTGGGCAGGATCAAGGACGGTAAGTGCACGCCCTTTCTGGGCGCAGTTGGTGAGCAATCTTCTCCGGACGCCCGTGACGTCGCCCAACGCCGCTGCTGCAGGTGAGAGCCCGTCAGCTTCCGAGGAAAATGCAAGATCGACCTCAATCGTTGGGGAATTTGTCGAACCTGTGCAGCTACAAGTGGTGTGCTTCAGCCTTTTTCGCAATTTGCCGGCGGGCACGAAAGAGATTACCGAGACGCAGCTCACTCAGTTCGGCGACGTCGATCAGGCGTTGCGAGACTTTTATCAGGACAGCCTCAAGGAAGCAGCCGCGAAGGCGAAGTTGGAGGAAGACAGCCTCCGGCATTGGTTCGAAAAGCACCTGATCACCGAGGCCGGCACTCGCGGCTTGGTCTTTCGAGGCGAAAGCACGACCGGCGGCATTCCTAACCCAGCCGTGGACGCTCTCGAAGAGCTTCACATCATTCGCGCCGAAGTTCGCGGTGGAGACCTGTGGTACGAGCTGAGCCACGACCGCTTCATCCAGCCCGTCCTCAGGGTCAACGATGTCTGGCGTGCCAGAGTGCAGGAAGCCGAAAGAAAGAAGGAGGAAGAAGAGAATCGTCGCGCGCTCGACGAGGAGCGGGCGGAGGCGGCCAGGTCAAGGCAACAAGCGGAAGAACAGCACCGGCAGGCCCAGCAGCTCCGCCACCTGGTTTGGGCATTGGTAGCGATGCTTTTGATGGCGATTGCCGCCATCGCCTTCGCTTTTTGGCAGCGAGGGGTGGCCCGCGCTCGTGAATTCGTTGCAGCTTCCATCCTGGGCCAAGACGCCGACCCCGAGCTTTCAGTGCTTTTGGCCGCTCAGGCGGTGGTGGCCACTTGGCCGCATGGCCACGCGGTACTGCCCGAAGCGGAACAGCAGCTGCACAACACCATTCTGGCGTCCCACGTCCGGCTGACCCTGAGCGACCACAGTGGCCTTGTTTCGAGCGTTGCCTGGAGCCCCGACGGCAAGCGACTGGCGACGGCGAGCGAAGACGATACGGTTCAAATCTACGCCATGGACATCCATGACCTGATGGCGCTGGCCCGCGTCACGGCGCATCCCTCGGAGGAAGGCTGCAAGAAGTATCTCCACGTGGACAAGTGCCCGCCCTTTCCGTCGCTGTAGATTTATGGGGCGAAACTGTGGAAAGCAGGAGGACGCTTATGCCTGGACAGACCCTAGACATTTAGCATGAGTCGCGGGTGGCCGCGGCATCGCTCTTTATGTCGTGGCCATCGCTCGCGCCCTCGCCTGACCCTGAAGGGATGAAGAGTACTGTGACCTCCGTCACTGCAATTCCCCCTGGCGCGGGCTAGATCTTGAATGGGGAGGGGCAGTAGTCCGCCTGCGGCGGGTTCTGAGCCCGGACAGGCGGATGGAGGCTTGTCATGCTCCCCTCGGTAAACCCGCCGCTCCGCCTGTCATCGCCCCGGGCGAAAGTCAATCGCGACCAAGTCAATGCGCCCGAAGCCGAGGTAGTGGCATCATTTGCGACACCGTCATTCCCGCGAAGGCGGGAATCCACTTGTGGGGCGTATATCTCAAGCATTTTCCTGATGGACTCCCGCCTTCGCGGGAATGACGATGTCTGCAAAACGGCTTCAATCAGCAAATGACGTCACCACCGAAGCCGAAGCGGCCGAAAGCCAGGAATCGTTGGGCCACCCGGCGTCTGCCGAAGCCACCCGGACGCTTTGCACAGGCGGGAGGCGCCCGGTTCCTAGGCCAGTTAAAAAGGCCTACACCTTTAGAAAAAAGGCGATACCAAACATGGAAATTCGCCACAAACTGCGCAAAAGGGGCGCCGAAGTTGCGCCTGATCAAGGGGATGCGATGGAGCAGGGCAAACATCGTAAGCCTGAGCGCGAACAGGTGCAGCAACCATGAAACCGGCCACTCTCCGTATGTGCAAGAACTGCAGACGATTAGATCGAGATGTAGCCCAGATCATTCGCCTAGTTCACAGAAAATGCACAAAATCGAAAAACTTTTTTCGTCCCTGGCGGCATGTGCCTTCTTATGAAATCAATGACATACGCAGACGAGGGAGGGAAGCCGAAGCCGGAATGTCCTTTCGAATCAACAAAGCGGGGGCTAGGCGGGGGCTAGGGACCGACAAGAAACCTCAAGGTTATTTATGAGTAAACAGCTCGGCCCAAGGCAAACGAAATCAGTAAGCTGCGGGAATTTAGGCTGCAAAATGCGTTTGCCGAAAATGCGCAAATCACGAACTTTCAGAAATCTTCCCCTGGCCGTCCCGATCCGCTCAAGGATCGATTCGCCACCAGCCTTGCCACTGCCCGCTGGCGGCATTGGCGTCCCAGGCTGCAGTCCAGAGGGCGTGATCCGTTCCGACCACGAAGACGTCCAGCTTGTTGGGGTCGCGCGACACGGCTGCCAGGCCGCTCCCGGACGCCGCCACGCCATCGAGAATCTTCCACCAGCCGCCCCACTGCCCGGAGGCGGCGTTGGCGTCCCAGGCCGCCGTGTAGATGCCGTTGTCCGTCCCGATGACAAACACGTCGAGCTTGTTCGGATCACGGCTCACGGCCGCCACCGCGGCGCCGGGAGTTGCGACGCCATTCAGGATTCTCCACCAGCCCTGCCACTGTCCGCTTGCAACATTGGTATCCCAGGCGGCCGTATAGATGCCGCCATCGTTGCTGACGAGAAAGATGTCGAGCTTGCCGGGATCGCGCGAGACAGCGGTGATGGTGCCGCCGGCGGGGATGTAGCCGTCGAGAATGTTCCACCAGCCGCGCCACTGCCCCGAGGCGACATTGGCGTCCCAGGCGGCGGTGTAGGTCTTGCCGTCGCTGCCGGCCACGAAGAGGTCCAGCTTGTTCGGGTCTCGCGAGACGACGGCGACGGGCGATCCCGGCTGGGCGGTGAGGCCGGGAATCTGCCACCAGCCGCGCCACTGCCCGCTCGAGACGTTGGCATCCCAGGCGGCGGTGTAGACGCCGCCGTCAGTACCGACAATAAAGATGTCGAGCTTGTTGGGATCACGCGAGACCGCGCTCACGGCGCCGCCGGACGGAATCGCGCCGGTGAGAATGTTCCACCACCCTTGCCATTGGCCGTCGTTGACGTTGCGGTCCCAGGCGGCGGTGTACGTGGCGCCGTTGGTGCCGGCGACAAACACATCCAACTTGTCCGGATCGCGGGAAACCGCGGCTACCGGCGTGCCAACCGCCGCCGCGCCGCCGAGGATCGACCACCAGTCGCGCCATTCCCCGGAGAGCACATCCCCCTGCCATCCGGCGCCGCGCACGATGCCGCTCGAGTCGGTGACGAAGACGTCGAGCCGATCCGCGTGGGGCACCACAGCCTGCGTACCGATGTGGGTCGCGGTGATCGTTTCCGTGCGGTAGGCCACCAGGTCGTTTGCGAAGTCCAGCACATACTGGAAAGGCATGTACCCGTAACCCGCATGCCACCAGGTATCGCCCCAGCTGTTGCGAAAGACAAAGTAGCCGCCGCCGGCGAACGCGCTGTCCTTGCGGTATCCCACCAGCGGGACCGAGTGCCCGTCCAGCACCGTTGTGCCCTTCCCGCTGACATCCGGCACGGACATTACGAGGACACCGTCCACATTGGTCGTCGCCCAGCTTGTTGGCCACCATCCGCCGAAGGCCACGGGCGTGTTGGCGTCGAGGTAGGCGATGGCGCGATCCAACTGGTCCTGCGAAGCGCCCTTGGTGCTGTCCCAGGGCTTGATGAAGTCGGCTTCGAAGCGAGTCCAGGTGCGGCCCGCGTCGAGCAGGGATTGACGGATGGTGCTGACCTCGCTGGTCTGGTAAGGCTCGTTCGCTTCCGTCGCCATCCCCCAGGCCTGGTAACCCTCATCCAGGTGGCTGAAAAAATCGCCATCGCCGGTGTCGGGCGTAACCAGGTTGGTGACGTAGTTGAGGTATTCCTCCGACAGGTCGGTGAATCCGCAGTTCAGCCGCGTATCGTACGCATACTCCAGCAGAAATGTCATGGCGAACACCGAACAGGTCCCGCGAGGCTCCTGGCTCCGCACGGCGAGGCCCAGCGATTGAATCGTTGGCCGCAGATCCACCTGCGGCGGCCTGAGGTCGAACTTCGGTGGCGGCAGTCTGACGGGGAACGGCTTAACAGCGACGAAGGGCGGGCGCGTGGGAACGGGGGGATATCGCATCGCTCCAAGACTCCTTTGGCCGTCATTCCGGCGTTTGATTATTTTTGGCCTGTACGGCCGAATGAGTATACACAAAGTCGGCGGGCTTGCAACGAGAATTCCGCCGCCCAGCGGGTAGTGGTGTCACACCGTCATTCTCGCGAAGGCGGGAATCCATCAGGGGATCGTCTCAGAGACAGCGCCATTCCCGCGAAGGCGGGAATGACGGTGGCTCAATGACACCACTATCAAAGCGTATGGCAAGGCGCGACGGGACTGCAGTCGCGATTAGAATGGCAGTATGCGTTTCTGGACACTGCTGCTCGTACTCTGCGGAATAGCTAATCCGGCGTGCCTGCAGGCCGACCAACACCCGGATTGGACCGCTCCCCTTGCGCCTTTCCGGATCGCCGACAACCTCTACTACGTGGGGAGCCGCGACCTCGCCTCTTACCTGGTCGTCACGCCCGCGGGAGACATCCTGATCAATTCAAGCCTCGAGAGTTCCCCGGCGCTGATCCGCCGAAGCGTCGAACAGTTGGGATTCCATTTCAGCGACATTCACATTCTTCTGATCAGCCATGCGCACTTCGACCACGATGCCGGAAGCGCGGACATCAAGCGCATGACGGGCGCGCAGTACATGGTCATGGATGCCGACGTGCCGGTCGTCGAAAGCGGTGGAGCGAAGGACTTCTTCTATCCGCACGATGCGTATCCGCCGGCCAAGGTCGATCGGGTGCTGCATGACGGCGACGAGGTCCGCCTCGGCGGGTCAGTGCTGGTCGCGCACAAGACTCCGGGACACACCCGCGGTTGCACCACTTGGACGATGCGCACCACGCAACAGGGCAAGCCGGTCAATGTCGTAATCGTGGGGAGCTGGAACGTGAATCCCGGTTTCCGCCTGGTGGGTCGGCCGGGAAAGCCGGCCTCTTATCCCGGCATTGCGGATGACTATCGAAAGACCTTCAGCGTGCTGAAGAGCTTGCCCTGCGACGTCTTTCTGGGAGCGCATGGCCAGTATTTCGACATGCTCGACAAACTCGAACGGGCCAACGCCGGCGCAGGACAGAACGTGTGGATTGATCCGGAAGGCTACCGCAAAGCAGTCGCCGAGAAGGAGCGGGAATTCGAAGCTGAATTGCGGAGGCAGGAGCGGGAAGGGATGTAAGCGCCGCAGCAGGGGACTCGGCGACCGGATGCCACCATGTCGTGGCACGGTCAGGAAGCTGTGACACCGATGCATGCGCCACCGCGGCTGTCAGAACTGCCAGTTCGGAAGCGGCGAGCCACCCGGAAGACTGAAACTAAATGCAGCCCGGGATCTGCGGGTGCTGGTGAGCGAACAAGCCGGACCGTGAGGTGAGGTGGAAAATGAGTGTCAGACACGTTTTGCGAGCACTGCTGGCGCTGGGGATTACCTTCGGTTCGGCGTGGGGTCAGAAGGTGCAAATACAATACGACCATGGCGCCGATTTTTCTCAGTACAGGACCTACACCTGGAAGGACCGCAACCTGCTCACGCGGCAAGGGCCGGAGGGCGAAAAGGAACTGGACCAACTCATTGTGAGCGCTGCCAATGCGCAGCTCAAGGCGAAAGGGTTGGTAGAAACCACCTCCGGGTCTCCCGATCTGTACCTCAGCTATCAGGCCGGCGGTGTGCTTGGGAGTCATGGCCCCGGCGACGCGGGCAGTGTACTCGCCACCGACGCAGGGGGTCCTTTGTCCGCGGAGATCGCACCCAGCGAGGGAAAGTCCGTATCGCTTCAGGGTTCCGTCTCGACCAGCGCCAGCGCCTGGCCGGGCAGATTCAGCGTGACGCTGGCCGCGCCGCCCGGCTTCAGGTTCTGCTCCGCCGGCGACGGCATCTGGGCGGCGACGCGCAACTGGCGCTGCTGCTCGCGCGAGGGAAAGTCGGGACGTCTCATCGTCTCCCACGCCGTGAGCGACGAGCCATGATCGCGATCGAGAACTTCAATCCGCACGTGACGCTGGTTGCGCGCGAGACCTCGCAATTCGAGCGTGATCTGCTTGGGCGCGCCACTGTCGCCGGGCGGCGCGTAGTTCCACACGGCGATCGCGAGACGCCCGTCGGAGGTCCGCGTGGCCAGCGCCTCATCCGAGTCAAGGGCCAGCCGCTGGTTACCGAGTTCGTGAAGCATGCGGAAGACGTTGAACGACGCCTTGGGAATACTGCCGGCGGCGATCAAGCCGAATCCGCCGTAGAACGGACGCTTCACCACGCCGCCTTCCTCGAAGACGTCGGAGAACGTCCAGTACGACATCATCGCGGTGAGGCCGTCGCACTGCGCGACGTTGTGGGCGAGCCAGGGTCCCATGTACGCGGAGTCCGTCACGTTCTGCTCGTTCATGTAGCTGGCGTTGTACTCGGAAAAGATCAGCGGCAGATCGGGACGCGGCGACGCCTTGATCTGATCGTGCACTTTTTTGACGGCGCGATACACCATTTGATCTCTCGGGATTTTCTCATCCGTGCCGAGAACGTTCTGGGCCGTGTCGTTGCCGTAGACGTGCGTCGAGACGAAATCGACGGGCACGCTGGCCTGGACGCAGTGCTGAATGAAGCGGTCCGCCCAGGCGGCCTGGGCCGTCGAAGGCCCGCCGACGCGAAAGCGCGGATTCACGCGCTTGATGGCGCGGGCGGTCGCGTCATAAAGCTGGTAATACGTCGCTTCCTGGGGATCGCCTGCCCAGAAAGCGATGTTGGGCTCGTTCCAGACCTCAAAGTACCACTGCGCCACTTCGTCGGCGCCGTAGCGCGCGACGAGGTGACGCGTGAAGGCCTCGATCATATCGCCCCAACGATCGTAGTCGCGCGGCGGCGAGACGTCCGGCTTGTACCAGAAGGGGAACATTGCGGGCTTGGCGGCCAGCTTATCGGGCATGAAGCTCAACTCCACAAACGGCCGGACGCCGTTATCCAGCAGGCCGTCATAGATCTGATCGACGTAGGAGAAGTTGTACGCGGGCTTGCCGCTGTCGTCCTCCTTGTAGATGCCGACGTCGTCGTCGAAGATGCCGTGAAAGCGCACGTATTCGAATCCGGTCACCTGCTTTGCGCTCCGCAGATCGCGGCGATAGCTATCGCGCAGCGAGAGGATGGCGCGTCCCGAACCGAACATCTGTTCCCAGAAGTGCGGGAAATCATGAGCTGGCGCCTGGGCGTCGACGACGATCGTTTCCGCCGGCGGCTCGCCCGCTCGCGAATCAGCAGGGGCGCAGCGGGATGTCGACGGCTGAAGGGCGCACAGGAGCAACAGCAGCATCATGACGGCGGTCTGGCGGGCCCTGTTTCTTACATCCGAAGGCCTGCCCCAAGGCAGCAAGTTTGTATTCCAGCGTGCTCGACGGGTCCGGGTTACGCTTCTCATCTGGGCTCGGATTCCTCGTGTTTAATGAATGTGTACTACCTCGTTATATCCGGTCTAGCTGTGTACTTTTCATTTGACACTTTAGAACTTTTCGGGGAGAATCGCCACTGCCCATCCTGCCATTCGGGGCCAGGTCTGGCGGGCCTTTTGGGGGAATCTCGCAACAAAATTCACAGTCCACGAGGGGAAGAACCTTTTATGAAACGTCTGTCCGTGTCACTGGCGGTCGTGACATCAGTGCTGGTATTCGGCTTCACAAAACCTGCAACCCTTGCAGCGGCGGGTGGCAGGGTGATTGTTCCGGCTTCAAACATCGAGCGTCCCGGCGATGCCGGAGTTCGCATGCATACCAATTTCCTGATCTACCAGTCCGATCAGTCGGATGTGAAATCGCCCAGCAGCAGCCCGGGATCGACTTGGGAAACACCGGGCTCGATGGGCTGCGTTTACGGCATCACCGGGCCGACGGGCATCAATCCCTGCCCGATCAGCAGCAGTACGACCAACCCGAGCGGCGGCGGCGGAGCCATTGCGATCGTCGATGCCTATGATAATCCCGACGCGGCCATCGATCTTTCCACGTTTTCGAGCTGGTGGGGATTGCCGGCAGCGACGTTCAGCAAGGTCTATGCCCAAGGCAGAAAGCCCAGCAATAATCCCGGCGGCTGGTCGCTCGAAGAGGCTCTGGACATCGAATGGGCCCACGCCATGGCGCCCAACGCCAAGATCATCCTGGTCGAAGCGCTGCAACCTTCGAATGCCGACCTGTACTCCGCCGAGAAGACCGCTGCCAGCATGGTGGCGAGTGACGGCGGCGGGGAAGTCTCCAACAGCTGGAGCGGCGGCGAAACCTCGAACGAGAGCAGTAATGACTCCAAATACTTCAACACCACCGGCGTGGTCTATTTCGCTTCCTCGGGCGACAGCGGCGGCGTCGGCTATCCCAGCACCTCGCCCAACGTCGTCTCCGCGGGCGGCACCCGCATCAACCGATCGGGCGCGAATTTCACCTCAGAGACGGTATGGAACGACAGCACCGGCGAAACCGGGGGCGGACCGAGCAAATATGAAGCGATTCCGAGCTACCAGGTCGGTATCGTGTCCGGAACCAAGCGCGGCACGCCCGACTACTCGTTCAACGCCTCGCCGTACTCCGGCGTGGCCGTGTACGACGCCGATGGCAACTATAAGTGGCTTCAGGTGGGCGGCACCAGCGTTTCATCGCCGGCGCTCGCCGGAATCGTGAACGCCGCGGGTCACTTCTACACCTCGACGGCCACCGAACAGGGTGTCCTTTACAGCGGTCTGGGAAACACGGGCGTTTTCCGTGACATCACCTCGGGAAGCTGCAAGGGCTACAGCGCGGGAACCGGATGGGACTTCTGCACCGGCCTCGGCAGCAATCAGACGCTCGTTGGGAAGTAGTAACCCCAGATCATCACCTCACCATCGAGAGGCCCCGCTGCGGTGGGGCCTCTTGCTTTTTGTCCCCCTTCACCTTGTCCGGCCTCTGTTACCGAATCGTGACTACGAAGAAGAACCTCCGCTCCTGCGTGGCGGTCTTTTCGCCAGGACGCACTTTCTGGAATCGAATGATCGTTCTGCCGGGCGCTCGCGGATGAAATGTCCAGTCCTCGACGCCGGGCGTGCCGGTCTTCGAGTCCGCCGGCGAATAGGTCATGCCGGCCAGCGAGACGAAGCGTTCGTCGATCGGCGAGGCTAGTTCCCAGTGGTAGCCGGCGGGGTGATCGGCCACCAGATGAAAGTGGAAATCCTTGGTCATGCTCACGGGCGCGAGCGTCCCCTGGTCGGGCGTCATCCATACTCCGCGCAGGCTGACGCCCTCGAACTTCCCGTTACCCTCGAAGTCAAAGGCGAACTGCGCGGAGCCCACGCGCTTGCAAGCGGGGCATCCGTCGCGAAGAGCATAATTCACCAGGAACTCCTGTGCCTCGGCGGCGCGAGGAACGAGCGGCGGGCTGGCCTCCGACCGGGAATCGCCGAATACGCTCACGCGTGCGTAAGTACGCCGGATCTCCTGAAAGACGATGTCCGACCGGACGTCCGCCATCGGAAGCAGCGCCAGGTCGTCCACGTCGATCGGGCTGGGATCGCCGTTCACGAGCAGCCAGGCTTCGCGCGATGCTTCTCGCCCGGGGAAAACCACCTGCGCCACGGCGACGTGCCCACCCTCGGTGAAGTCCTTCATATAACCCACGCCCTCTTTGCTGCTGTTCTGCAGCGTGCGCGCGAAGGCAACGGCACTCGCTGACGCGCTCCTTTCCTCCATGCCCTTCAGGAAGCATTCGCCATACCGCGAGGTATCCGTCTGGCTGCACTCGGAACGGATCGCCTTCAAAGCGGCGCTGTTAGGATGCCACACCGAAGCGGCGCTCACCTGCAGGCGCGATCGCGACGCGCGGCGGGAGCCGCTCGCGGGTCTCTGCTGGTGACGGCCGGCGGCTGACGCCGCGCCCAGCGCGCCGAAAGCGAGCAGCAGGGCGACGAAGCGTCGAATCGAGCCGGACGCATTGCGGCGTGCAGTCATACCCTCAAGCTTCTTCTCCTGAGAGGATCGCACTCTGAGGATTCCAATTCGCCGATGGAAAGCTCGCGCGGCGCAACCGTAGTGTCTCACCCTGTGTGCAGGCATCTTGCCTGCCCTGTGCCGCAAACGCACGCTGGAAGCGTGCGCCACAAACCGGCACACAACTTGCCATGATAGCAAGACGGAGGCTCCGTGCGGCTCCGTAGTCGTCCGGCCCGGACGCGGCGGTGTGACACAAATTTTACAAGTCACAGAATTCCCGATGACACATCCCTCTGCAGCAGGCCCGACAATGGCGACGAATGGGGGGCAAGTAAAGAACGGGCTCCGGCCGCTGGGTCTGCGCCGGAGAGCCACAGACTGCCGAAACTGAGTGCGCCCAAGCCTCCTCCAGTTTCGGGCATAGAGGTCCGCCGGAAGGTCATTGATTCCGGTTGGATTCTCGCAGAAGCCTCCCGGGCAGATTCGCCCCCACAGCGATCTTCCCGGGACGCTTCCTCAGTTTTGTGCGGAGCGATCGGATCAGTCCGTGGCGTCTCAGCTTGTGGTGCAGGCACCTTGGCTGCGCTCCGGCCCAGAAGCAGGCTGGGAAGCCTGCACCACAAGCTGGCGCGCTACTGATCAGGCGGGTTCATAGACAGCTTCGTCGGCGGCCCTTTCGGTGGTCGCTGCCGACTCGCGTTTGATCATGTGCAAGGGATAGATCCACTCCAGGAGCGGCGTGGTCATAAAGGTGGTCACCAGTGCCATCACGACCATCATGGAGTAAAGAGTGGGTGAGATTACACCGATGTCGAGCCCGACGTTCAGGATTACCAGTTCCATCAGGCCTCGCGCGTTCATCAGCGTGCCCAGTCCTCCAGCCTCCCTCCAGGTCGCACCGGCCGCGCGTGCGGCGATCATCGATCCTCCCAGCTTCCCGGTGATGGCAACCAGAACGATCAGGCCGCAGAAGATCCAGCCACGGCCGCCCTGGATCATCTGCACGCTCGTGCGCAGGCCCGTGAAGGCGAAGTAGAGCGGAAGGAGAACAACGACGGTCGTGGTCTCAAGCTTCTCGAGAATGTAGCGGACGAAGTTCCGATCCTTGGGCATGATCACCCCGGCAAGGAAGGATCCGAAGAGCAGGTGCAGTCCCAGGCGCTCGGTCGCCACCGCGGAGACGAGAATCACCACCACCATGAGCGCCATAGCGTTTTCACTCAACCGCCCGCGCCTTTTGAACGCCGTTTCGAAACCTTGGAGCAGCCGCTGCACGAGGTAGAACATCAAGAGGAGAAAAGCCCCAAGGCCCACCAGCGTCATCCATAAAGGCGTGCCGGTCCGGTGATAGGACCGCACGACGACCACGATGTACGCCAGGATGCACCAGCCCGTCACGTCATCCACTGCAGCGCAGGCGATGGCAAGCGAGCCAAGTCGCGTTCCCATCATGTCGCGATCGGTCAGAATGCGCGCCAGCACGGGGAAAGCCGTGATGCTCATGGCAGCACCCATAAACAGCGCAAATCCGATGAAGCCCACGCTATCGTCGGAAAGCCGCGGATAGAGGTAAAGGGCGAGCGAGGCTCCGATGACGAAGGGCGCGATGATGCTGACGTGACTGGTGAGGACGGCCGTGTGCCCGTGCTTGCGCAGAGCCTTGGGATCGAGAGCCAGGCCCACCAGGAACATATAGATCACCACGCCAACCTGGCTCAGAGCGTTCAGATACCCGAGGCTCGAGGCGGGAAAGAGAAAGTCCGACACGTGCGGCGCAATCCAGCCGAGCAGCGACGGACCCAGCATGATGCCGGCGAACATCTCGCCCATAACCTTGGGCTGCTGCATTTTTTGAAACAGCACCGCGACCAGGCGCGAAACCGCGATCACGACGCCGATCTGGATGATCAGCGTAGCAAGGTTCGGCATCACTGCTCTCCTCTCTTCGGTCCAGCTTGCCGAACGGCGTGAAAGCTGACCGGCGCGCATGCTCGGCAGGTATTGAGCTTGAACGTACCCGTGAGGGCGTGCTGCTGGCCGTCTTTGTTCAATTCGGCGGTGATGCCAATCGCCTGGCTGGCAGCGCAGGACCCGCCGGCCGAATCCGCCGAATCCTGGGTGCCCGCCGTCAGGACCGTTCCGCGAATACTGCCTGCGATGACTGTCGACTGCGGATTGTTCAGCGCGAGAACCAGCCTGTCGCCGGATTGCGAGATGTTAAGCAGGGGCTGCTTCCCGCTTCCGAGCACGTCAACACAAGGTTTGCCCGACCAGGGCGAGAAGTCGGCCTCCACGTTCCAGCTCCCGCCGACGGACACGGGGGCCTGAAGGTGCTGGCCACGGCGCACGATTCCAATCAACCCCAGCAGTGGTATTCCGACGAGGAAAACATAAGCCAAGATCAGCCTACGGTTGGACATTTAACCCTCCTGCCTGGCGCGGAACGGAGCGATTCGCCTCCAAACGAAAACAGCCCAGGGCTTGCGCCCCGGGCTGGTGAACTGTCCCCCTAGGAGGCTTCAGTTAGAACGTGGGTCGGAACGCTTCGTTCGTCAGATCGCCGAGCAGCTTGTGCCACGGATGATTCGGCCGGCTCTCGACGTCGGTGACGATCCGGCGCATCTCCGCCAGCACCGGCGGGCAGTCGGTATCGTAGAGGTCGCCCTGCAGCAGCTTCAGCACGTCGAGCCGGTAGCGAGGGTCCTCGACGAACGCCGTGAAGAGGACGTTCAACCGGTAGTAGACGGTGATGAACTCATACCAGTTCTTGGTACCCTTCCGCATGGTGGACTGGTACTCTTCGAAGCTCTTGGCATCGCACACACCGCCGTTTTGCAGGGTGGGAATGATGCTGTGGCATGCAAGCCGGGCGCTGTTCATGGCGATACTGACGCCGCTCGAAAAGATGGGATCCACGAAGCGGGCCGCGTCGCCGATCATCACAAACCCGTCGCCGCAAATCTGCTTCATGGCGTAGCTGTAATCGCCCTCATCTTTCAGAGGCCTTAACTGCTTGGCCTCTTTCAACGCTTTGTAGAGGTCAGGACGGCTGGCGACGGCGCTCCAGAAGAACTGCTCGCGCGATTCCCGTGACTTGGCGAAATTCTGCTTTTGAGTCACCACTCCGATGCTGGTCGCCGTTTCGCTGACGGGAATCTGCCAGACCCAGGTATTCGTCAGCGGCAGGAAGTGAATGAAAATGTAATCCTCATGCATGGCGCCGTTCTTGGCCTTGCCGAAGTGCTTGCGATCGTAATTGTCGAACCAGGTGTGCAGCGCGTACTGGTTGAAAATCGGATCGTTCACTTTCAGCTTCAGCTGATTGCCGAGCAGCGTCTGGCGGCCCGAGGCGTCGATCACCACGCGTCCCGTCAGGGCGATGTCCTGCTTGCCGATCCTGAACTTCACGCGGGGCGTCGCCGGGTCGGAGAGATCGACTTCCGACACCCGAATGCCCTCGTACACAGTGGCGCCAAGCTTGTTGGCGTGCTGCAGCAGCAGCATATCGAACTTGCCGCGATCCACGTGCCAGGTGTGGTTGCGGTCCACGCCGGGCTGCTGGCGTTCTTCAAACCGGATGTCGGCGCGGCATTCGTCTTCCATGCCTTCCAGGCTGTGGGCGTGACGCGTGATGTTCATGTCGATGTCGGGATGGACGTCGGAACCCATCCCCTCGAAATCGACGTCGTAGATTCCCTTGCTGGCGGCAGTCCAGACGGCGCCGTACTTGCGGACAAATCCGTTCTTGTCCATCTCGTCGATGAACCCGATTTCCTTCAACACGCGCGTGGTCGCCGGCACGAACGACTCGCCCACGTGCTCGCGCGGCATGATCTCGCGCTCCAGCACCACGCACTTCAGGCCGGCTTTGGCCAGGTAGGAAGCCGCGGATGATCCACCGGGGCCGCCTCCAACGATAATTGCATCAAAATCGACTTGCATTTCGTCTCCCTCAGATCTGGCGGAACGGGGTTCCGTCTCTCTCGTTTTTGGATTTGAGATTCTCACTCAATCGGTGGAACTTGCATCTCCCCACGCAAGCTCGCCGGGTCAGGTCATGGACACGGCCACCCAGCATCGCCGGGCCGAGCCAAAACTCATGCTCCGCCAAAACTGCCAGCCGTCAACGAGTCGAGGGCTGCACACTCCGGGCGGAAACCCAATCTCCTATTCTCGTTGCGCCCCCAGCAAGCGCAGTCGATCACGGCCTGCCCTTTGCTGAAGCATGCCCGAAAACATGGGAAAGAGCCCGAGGTCATTAGAATAAAGACGGATAAAACTCAAAGGGGACTTGCGAGGCGCCAGACGAAGTCCCGGCCTGGGAACGGCGTGACGCAGCGTGAACATCGCCGTGACGTCATTTGACGTGCCGCGGCTCTCGGTCAGCAGGCGCGGGATTGCTCGCACCCCCACCGCCAGCGCGGCGAGCAACACCGCCAAACAGAGACGATTTCCAGAAAGCCTACGCATCCGGCGGTTCCCCTGTCACAAAGCAGAACTGAGATTACAGTGCCTGCAGTAAAACTGAGGCCTACTAAGCGGACAAACAGATTATCGTCGCATCGTCCGTCTGTCAAGGGCTCGATCATATCGAAGTAATTACTATCCTGAATTGAACGCACCCACGACACACTTGGGGCCAAAAACGGCGATGTCCTCACCGCAGGTTGCGCACTCTGCGCTGAGGACATTCCACGGCGTTTTATTAAGACTATTTATTTATGATGTCCGCCGCCGCCCCCGCCATGGGAGCTACCGCCGCTGGAGTGACCGCCGCCGGACTCATGCGATCCGCCTCCAAATCCACCACCAGAGCTGCGCGCGCCCGGGTATGCGCCCGCAGAACGAGCACCGCTGTACCCTCCGTAGCTTCGGGACGGCGCGCTGTAGCCACCATAACTAGGCGGCGCGGTGTAGCTCCGCGGCGCGGTGTAGCTTCGCGGCGCGGTGTAGCTTCGCGGCGCGGTGTAGCTTCGCGGCGCGGTATAGCTTCGCGGCGGGGTATAAGTCCGAGGCGCGCTCGGCGCAGAACGTGGAGTGAACATCGGCCGGTTCATCTGCAGCGGCGGCCGGGTCGATTTTCCGAAGCTGCCTGGCTCGCTGCCCCGGTAATAAGTCGGCGCCGGTCGTGAATAGCTCGGCGCCAATCGGGGCGTGGAACCCGGGCTGGGACGGCTCTCTGGCGCCGGCTGCGAACTGAAGCGACTCCAGCCCTCGCGTCCGCCGTTCGGCGCAGCCTGAGGAGCAGTCCGCCCCGCGCCGCTGCCCTCGCCGTTGGCCTCGCGGTTGAACGATTGGAACGAGCCTGCCGAAGGCGCTCCAGTCCTGGCAGGCGAGGAGGGCGACGAGAACCGGCCTGTCGAATTGAACGTTCCGGCGCGTGCGCCGTTCGGGCTGGCAAATTGCTTCCAATTCTGCCGCTCCGGCGATTGTACGACCGGCGCCCGACCCGTTATCGCGCCACTACGAACTCCGTTGGGCGTGCTGAAGGAACGGTTACCCACGTTCGCACTGCCTCCTGCGAACCGACTGCTCTCGGAACCCACTCTGCCTCTGCCTTCACCAAGGCTGCCACCCCGATTGACCGTTTCGGCGTTGGTGCGGCCCTGCTGCTCGAGGCGCGAGGCGCTGAGATTCCCTGCGACCTCCCGGGCATTGGCCTCTGCCTGGGCGAACGACTGGTGATTGAAGTTCGGCGCCCGAGTGCCCGCGAAACGGCTGTTCGCGAATCCATTGCGAACCGTGCCCGCAGCAGGCGCGCGGCCTGTCGCAGAAAGACTGGCCTTGGTGGGCACGACGCCGCCAAGCCTGCCCGCCATGAACGAGCTGTTCCGCAGCATATCGGACGTCACCACGCCACGTTGCGGCCTGAATCCGCCCTGGCCGAACCGGTTGCCCGCCATGGTTGAAATCGAGTTGCGGATTCTGGCATTGTTAAACGCTCCCTCAAGATTCGATCCAAAGGGACGCCTTCCACCGCCCAACGGCGCTATGCCGCCTTGCACGTTGTTGAAATTCCTGACGTTGGTCACATTGCGGACGTTCACGACGTTGACGCCGCGGCCACCCCACCAGGGGTAGAAACGGTCGCAGGGTCCGACCGGCAGCCATCCGACGTGTCCCCAGCCGTAGCCAAGCCCCCAGCCGTAGCCAAAGCCGAGCCCGAAGCCGCCAAAACCAAAGAAGTTCACGTACGCCGGCGCCCAGATTGGCCGATACCAGCCGAGACCGAGGCCGACGGGTCCGGGCCACCAGGCCCAGGCATTGTTCCAATAGAACCAGCGGCCGTAGTGATACGGCGCCCAACCCCAAGGCTCCGAGGACACCCACGTCCAACCCCAATCGGGCTCCCAAGCCCAGTCGCCCTCGGAATAGGGCGCCCAGTCCGAACCTTGATTCGGCACCCACACCTGGCCGTAGTCGGGAGCGTTCTGCCACTGGCCGTACTGGTCAAGATCCTGGGTACCGGTGTAATAGGGATCCGTGTGCTGCCAACTCTTGGCGTCCAGGATGGCGTGGTCGCGGTCTTCGTTCCAGTGGTCCCAGGCGTCGAGAGGCGAGGCTTGCGTGATCTGATACTCGGGACTGTCCGTGCCTCGAATCGTGATCGTCTCGCCATCCTTCACCGTGGTCGAGCCTTGCTGCTCGAGGATTTGCGCTTCCCCGTGCCGCACCGTCACGCGGGTCTCAGAAGGCGACAAGGCCTCAACGCGGTAAACTCCGTCCCGTGTGGGCTGAATCCCGGCATTCTGGGTATCGATCTCGGATGGCGTTGCACCCCGGGGAAGAGTAACGTAATCGACAACGCCTTGCGCCACCTGCACCTGGATATGGCCTTGTTCGAGGTCGGCAACCCTCGCTTCCGACACCGGACCCAGCCGGAGAACGTCTGTATAGTCGAGTTGAACTTCCGCCCGCGAGTTTTGGCCGGTCGAAAGCGCGTCGCCCGCCGCCACCGGCGTATTGATCGTATCGGCAACCCAGTCACCGGAGTCGCCGCGCTGGGTCGAAAGATTGCCCTCGATGACGCTGATGCGTCCCACGCCTTGCTGCGGCTGTCCCTCATCGCCCTGGGCATTGTCTTGGCCAGGCTGGCCGGTGTACTCCTGTCCTTGCCCCGGGCCTTGCGGGTATGCTGGGCCTTGGCCTTGTGGGTATGCTTGGCCCTGGCCTCCCGCAGTCGGCCCGTAGGGAGGCTGGTCCTGGGCCTTCGTCCCGCCCATCACTGGAGCCAGGATCAAAGTTGAAGTAAAGATGAATGCCAGTAAGAACCGCTTCATGCCGCATCTCCGGCGACCGTCTTGCTGGTCGCCCGTCCCTCACGAGGCAACCTGCCTGCCAAACGTTCGGCAATACGCCGTCCGAGCTAAGCGACGGAACTGAATCAGTTTAATGGAACAGGAAGCAAGGCCCACGGCAGGCTGCTGGCAGGCGGCTCGTGCCTTTTCAACCAAAGTGGTGGATTTCGGCCACCGAACCCAAAGGGACGACTAACGCCGCCACCGACCTCTGTGACTATCGTCACCGCGATCAAAACCGCAGGGGAGCGAATAATAAGTAGCACCGACACTGTCGATCTGCGAAGATGAAATATCCAGATTGAGCAAGGAGGAAGCAATGGCGTCCACGCAAGTCGGATTTTACGGCCACGTTCGGCAGTATCACAATTTGCAAAGTGAAATCGATAGCGCGATCCACGAAGTTCTGGAGAGCGGCAGTTACGTGATGGGACCCAAGTTGAAGCAGTTCGAAGCGGACCTTGCGGCCTACTGTGAGAGCAAGGAAGCGGTGGGCGTCAATTCCGGCACCGACGCGCTCTGGCTGGCGTTTATGGCGCTGGGAATCGGCCCCGGCGACGAAATCATCACCACCTCGAATACCTTCTTCGCCACCGCGGAGGCCATCTGGATCGCTGGAGCCACGGCGGTTTTCGTCGACTGCGATCCCCAGACCTGCAACATCGACGTGAATCTGATCGAGCGGGCCATCACGCCAAAGACCAAGGCCATCGTGCCGGTCCATCTCTACGGCCAGCCCGCTGAAATGCGCGCCGTGGCGGAGATCGCGAAAAAGCACAAGCTGTTCGTGATCGAGGATAATGCGCAGGCGCTCGGGGCCCGCGGTCCCGACTTCAAATTGGGCGAGCTGTCCGATGCCATGTGCACCAGCTTCATTATCCAGAAGAACCTGGGCTGCTTCGGGGACGGCGGCGCCGTAGTCACCAATCGCGCCGATCTCGCCCAGAGCGTCCGCAGGCTGCGCAATCACGGTTCGCTGAAGCGCTCGGTGCACAGCATGGGCTACAACAGTCGGCTCGACGATTTGCATGCCGCGGTGCTGAGCGTCAAGCTGAAGCAACTGGACAAGTGGAACGATCTGCGCCGCAAATTCGCCACCCAATATGACGAGGGACTGAAGGGCACGTCGTTGAAGCTGCCCACCGCGCTCGACGGCTACCGTCACGTCTATCATCTCTATGTCATCGAGAACGAGGGACGCGACAACCTTCAAGGGTACTTGCTGGAGCGTGGCATCACGGCGCTGACACACTATCCCATCGCGATCCACCAGCAAGAAGGATTCCCCTGGGGCCACCAGACCCGCATTGCGGGATCGCTGAAGAACACCGAAGCGTCAGCTGCGCGCGTGCTCTCCATGCCCATGTACCCCGAGTTGACGAGCGAAGAAGTGCAAGCCGTAATCGACGCCACCGTTGCGTGGGACAAGACGCAGCGGACGAAGGGCGCAGCAGCACGGTGATAATGCGGGAATCGGGAGTCGCGTGTCGGGAGTAGGCTCCGACGCCCGACTCCCTACACCCGACTCCCTTCCACACAGGCGGACCACCTATGAACTCAACCCGACAATACGCTGTCGCCGTCGCCGGTATGGGCAAGCGCGGGACGCATCATGCCGACGCTTTCCAGAAAAATGGCCGATTCAAGCTCGTGGGCCTGTGCGATATCGATCCGGCGCGGCTCGAGGCCGCAGCCAAAAAGTTCAACGTCGCTGAGACCGGCGCCGATGCCGCGGCGCTGGCGAAGAAGACCCGGCCTGATGTCTTCTGCTTCTGCACGCTTCCCGATCTGCGCCTGCCCCTGATTCGGGCCGGCGTCGAGGCAGGCGCCAAGCTAATCGCTTATGAGAAGCCCACGGCACTTTCCACGAGTGAAGCGCTGGAGATGATGAAGCTCACTCGTGCGGCAGGCGTGAAGACGGTGGTCAGTCACCAGCATCGCTACGGCGATCATTACAAGAAGGTGAAGGAAGTCATCGCCAGCGGCGCGATCGGCCGCGTGCACACCGTCTATGGCACCGCGACCGGGTGGATGATGCACATGTTCACGCACCTGATCGACTACACGCGCTGGTACAATGACTACGCCGAGGCCGAATGGGTGGTCGGGCAGGCGCATGGGAAAGGGAAGTTCAGCGACAATCATCCGTCGCCGGACTACATCGCCGGACTGATTCAGTATTCGAACGGCGTGCGCGGCATCGTGGAGAGCGGCGAAGGCGCTCCCGACGTCCCCGAGGTCGATTACTGGTGGCGCAAGTGCCGCATGGGCGCGCAGGGCACGGAGGGCTTCGCCGAGGTACTCACGGGCGGCGGCTGGCGCGCGGTCACACGCAATGGCGTGATGTCCGGGCCGGGCTGCATGGACTACGAACACGACATGGGTCCGTACGTCCAGGAAATGGCCGACTGGCTCGACGACGACAGCAAGATCCATCCCTGCAACGGCGAGAGCGCCTTCAAGGACCTCGAGATTGCGATGGCGATCTGCCGGTCCGTGGTCCAGCGCGGCAAAGTGAAACTGCCTCTCGGCCCCGGCGAGCCGGAGCTGGAGGCATTGAAACGAGTGCTGCCCGATTAGCTGCACATCGGCACTGCGCATGCCTTCATCGCCCAGCGCCCGATGCGGCGCGTGCAACGCCGAGCCGTTCCAAGTGACCTTCCCCCGGTTCCTCCAGGACTACCCTGCCCGTGACCTCCATAGGTTTCGGGGCGGGAGGAGTCTGCGCCGCCTCGGGTAGTTTCCCAGCCAGGTCCGACATACGGTCGGCTCCGCCGAGCATGATCAGCGCGGTAATCAAGGTGTCGAGGGTGGAGTTGGCCGGGTAGCCGAGGCCGGAGAGCACGCGGAAACCCGGCAGTTCGATCAGCACTGCCGCGCAAAGCGCCGCAGCCACCAGAAAGTAGGCGAGCTGGCGCAAGCGCGCGCTTTGCGGGTCGGAGCCGAAGGCAGGATCCGAAATGGCCTGGGCGCGCTTGCCGCAGAACCCGATCAGGAAGAGCAGCCCCGCAACAATCCGGTCGATCGCAAAAGCTGCGATGATGAGCGCGGCGATCACATTAACGCTGTCCGCTTTCAGTGCTTCGTTCATGGCTTGGACCTCTCCACAGGAGATTGGGCGCGGACGGCAGTCATACCGGCCGGCGTGAGTGTGAACTTCACATAGAGCTGAAGGTCGTCGTCGATCGGTTTTCCATCAAGCTCGGTGGGCTTGTAGCGCCACGTGGAAACCGCCTTCACGGCGGCCGCTGCCAGAATCGGCTCGCCGCTCGCGGCTTTGACATCGCGCACGGACCCATCCCTGCTGATCATGGCTGAAAGAAGCACCACTCCCTGAATCCCGGCCTTCGCTGCCGCTTCAGGATAGACAGGCTCAGGATCGTAGATGGGAACGGCTTCCGTAATAGACGCTTCCGGATGCGTGTGCACCGCCAAGTTAGTCTGATCGATGATGTGGGGTATACGGCCCGCCACTTTGGGGCGCGGGACGGCCGTGCCCCGGAGTTCAGTCTTCAGCGGCTCGCTCCCGAGGCTGGTCGGCAGGCTCAATAGACCGACCTGCTCGCCTTCCTGCCGGGGCTCGAAGCTAAGCGTCAAGGCGCAGGATTGCCCGGAAAGCAGTTGAGCATCGGCGCAGCCATCGCGGACAATCTTAAAAGGACTCGACTCGGAGTCGCTCAACCAGGCGGCGCCCACCACGAGCGGCGTCGTCCCCGTCGAGGTAGCTTCAAGACTCAGGGTGCGAGTCGCTGTTGATCCCGCGCGCACCTGGCCGAAGTCGAAGGTCTCGGGCAGGCCGGCGCTGACCTTGTCGGGCGGCGGCTCCACGATGCCGCTGAGCACCACTTCAAGCGGCGCTGAGCCGGTGCCGGAGCGTACCAGAAGCAAGGCGCTGTGAGTGCCCGGTTTTGCGGGCGCAAACGTCACCCCGATGCTACAGGCTTCGCCGGCGCTCAGACGCGCCGCAGAGCAGCCGTCCTCGGTCACGGCGAAATCATGCGATTCCGGATCGCTGAGCGTCACCGCGCGCACCTCAAGGGGCTGTGTTCCTCCGGTCACAAGCAACCTCGCCTGCCGGGTCGTCGCCGGAGCGCCGGCCTGCTGAGTGCCAAAATCGAGGCTGGACGGCGTCAGCACCGGAACCGGCTCGATCTGCAGCGGCCAAGGCCGCCCGTGGCCGGCCCCGCTCAACCAGTAGACTCCCGCGGCCATCGCGGTCAGCCAGACGCGTGGCCCGGCTCTTCGCGCTTTTTGCCGCGGCCGGTCGTGCTGATCCGAATGGCTGTCGACCAAGCTGACGAGATGGAGCCTTGCCTCTCTCATTGCGACAACTTTCTGGCGAGGAATGCACCAAGCCGCACCTGGCCGAAGCTGGAGCCTTGGCGTCGATGCGCGCCGGTGGCTATACTCGTTCGCTGGGATAGTGACGCGATGGCTCGTTTCGTTTCACGCTGCCAAGAAATTTCTCAACTCTTAAGCAGGATTACGGAATAAAGTGACACGAGGCCGGAAAGGGCGGGGCTTCAGCCCCGCCGTATCCTGGTGCATCCTGGCTGGGGTTTAGCCCCTGAAAATGGCTGTTCTCATCGGCTAAAGCCGACCTTCTTGATGCTCTTCCACGGCGGGGCTAAAAGCCCCGCCCTTTTGCCCCCCGTCACTATGATATGTAATCTTCCTTAACGGAACCTCCTTAATACGCGGCGGTCCTCGCCTGCCCCAGGCTCAGAGACAATGCTGGTGCGCGCCGACTTCCAAGGCGTCAGTGTCTCAGGCTGACACTACCTTTCAAGGCCATAATTGACATTCGGCTGCGCCCGGTGCTACCACTCAGGTAGCGTCCCAAATTCAGCCTCGACCCGACGAGCTCCTCTGGGACCCCAAAATTCAGGAGGTAAGGATCGATGATTCCACATACAAATAGCCGCTATTCTGTGCCGTCACTAACTCTGTTCTGTGCGGCGCTGATTGCAGCGACTTCACTGCCGGCACTAGCGGCCCATCACTGCGTGAATCCGGCCGGCGCCTTCGGCTGCTATAAGACCATCGGGGCCGCCGTGGCCGCCGCTTCCGCCGGGGACACGATCAACGTGCAAGCGGGCACCTACAAGGAAGACGTCGTGATCGGCAAATCGCTGTCTCTGGTGGGCGCCGGTATGACCACCACCACCATCAACGCTTCCGGCCTGTCGAACGGCGTTTACGTCGACGGCCGGGACTACGCGGGTCTTACCAACGTGGTCGTGACAGGCTTCACGGTCGAGAACGCCAACTACGAGGGAATCCTCGTAACCAACGCGTCCCGGATTACGCTCTCGGCCAATCACGTGATCGGCAACGACGTGAAACTGGACATCTCCGTCCCGACGTGTCCCGGCCAGCCGAGTTTTGAGACCGGCGAGGACTTCGACTGCGGCGAGGGGATCCATTTCACCGGCGTCGACCACTCGATCGTCGCCAACAATATCGTCGAGAAGAACTCCGGTGGGATTCTGCTGAGCGACGACACGGGCGAGACGCACGACAACGTAATCACGGGCAACCTGGTGCGGAACAATCCTTACGATTGCGGCATCGTGATGGCGTCGCACGCTCCCGGCCCAGGCTCCACAGCTCCGCACCTGGGCGTGGTGCACAACACGATCGCCGGCAACACGTCGGAGCGTAACGGAACTCAGGTTCCCGGGGCTGGCGCGGGCGTCGGCGTCTTCTCCGACGGAAGCGGGCAGGGGCTCGTGTCGGGCAACGTCGTGATCTACAACGTGCTGACCGACAATGGCCTGCCGGGAGTCGCGTTTCACAGTCACGTTGGCCCTAACTTCGGATTGCCCGCCGACAACCTGAACGACAACGTGATCGTGGGCAATCGGCTATCCGGCAACGGCGCCGATCTTTTTGATACGGCCACGCCGGGTCCGGCGGGGATCAATGTCAGCGCCGGCGGCGGCGGTACGCCCATCACCGGCACCGTCATTGCCGCGAACACCATCACCGGTGAATCGCAGGATATCGTCGCCAGCACGCCGGCGCAGGTCGACGCCCACCTCAACAATCTACTCGGTACCACTGGGATCGATAACACCAGCACCGGCACTGTCAATGCCGCCGCAAATTTCTGGGGATGCAGCGGGGGCGCGGGCACGCCGGGATGCAGCACAGCAAAAGGATCGGGAATCTCCGGGCCGGGTGCGTTGTCAACCCGATTCTTCACGAGGGGGATTCTCCTGGTTATCGTTCCTGGACTTCCGTAATTGGCCGACCGTGGCGTGGGCGTTTGCGTCGTAGCGCGGGCGTCCACGTCTTAGCGCGGGCGTCTCGTAGCGCGGGCGTCCTGGCCCCAACTGCTTTCTCCCCCACGCGCGAGCGGGACGCTCCCGCCACAGCGGGCGAGACGTCCGCGCTACACAGCCTCACGCCGCTTTCACCGGGACGCGAAGTTCCTTGACCTTGCCGCCCAGTTGCGCTTGGATCACGGCGATGGCCGCCATGTTGACAATCTCTTCGACCGCCGCGCCGCGCTGCAGCACGTGGACGGGCTTGCTGAGACCCATCAGGATCGGCCCCACGCCCTCGGCGCCGCCGATCCGCAGCATCAGCTTATAGGCTACATTCGCGGAGCCGAGATCGGGGAACACCAGCACGTTGGCGCCGCCTTGGAGGGCGGAGAAGGGGTAGTCCTCAGCCAGCTCGGGGGTAACTGCTGTGTCGGCCATGATTTCCCCGTCGACCATAATGTCGGGAGCGAACTGCCTCACCAGCTCCGTCGCCCGGCGCACCTTCTGCGCCAGCGGATGGGAGGAGCTGCCGAAATTCGAGAACGACAGCATGGCCACGCGCGGCTCGAAATCGAAGTTGCGCGCCACTTCGGCCGCCAGCAGCGCGATTTCCGCCAGGTCCTCGGCCGCCGGCTCGATATTGACCGTCGTGTCGGTGAAGAAATAGACCTGCTGCCTGGTCACGATCACGTAGACCCCGGAAACGCGGTGCACGCCGGGGAGCGTCTTGAGGATCTGCAGCGCCGGCCGGATCGTCTCCGGGTAATGCTGCGTGACTCCGGCAAGAAAGCCGTCGGCGTCGCCCATCTGGACCATCATGGCGCCGAAGTAGTTGGGATTCAGCATCTGCTCGCGCGCTTCGGTGCGCGTCACGCCGCGCCGCTGCCGCAGCCGGTAGAATTCTTCCACGTACTCGTCGAGGCGCGGCGCGAGCGCCGGTTCGACGATGGTGGGATGGAATCCGTGCAGCTCCAGTTCGGCCAGCTTCGCCTCGATGGCGCTCTTGCGTCCGATGAGAATCGGTTCGGCGATACGCTCCTCCACCAACTGGCAGCCGGCTCGGATGATCTTCTCGTGCTCGCCCTCGGAGAACACGATCTTCTTCGGCTGCGCCTGGGCGCGATGACGCACGGCCTGCATGACCTCGTACGTTCGTCCGAGGCGGCGCGCGAGCTGGTCGCGATACGCGTCGAGGTCAATCGAGAGCCGCGCCACGCCGCTCTCCATAGCCGCCTGGGCCACCGCCGCCGGCTCCCAGATCAGCACGCGGGGATCGAAGGGCTTGGGGATGATGTAATCGGGTCCGAAGCGCATGCGGCTGGCGCCGTAAGCGCGCAGCACCGCGTCCGGCACGTCCTCCTTGGCCAGCGCCGCTAGCGCCTGGGTAGCAGCCACTTCCATTTCGTGATTGATGGTGCGCGCCCGCACGTCCAGGGCGCCGCGGAAGATGAACGGGAAGCCGAGCACATTGTTCACCTGGTTGGGATAGTCGGAGCGCCCGGTGCACATGATGACGTCCTGGCGCGCGGCCCGGGCCTCGTCGTAAGTAATCTCGGGATCGGGATTCGCCATGGCGAAGATCACCGGCCGAGCGGCCATGCTGCGCACCATCGCCCCGGTGACGCAGCTCGCGATGGAGAGTCCCACGAACACGTCGGCGTCCCTGAACGCGTCGGCTAGAGTTCTGGCCTCGGTTTTCGCCGCCAGGCGCGCCTTGTAGGGATTCATCCCCTCCTGGCGGCCCTGGTAGACCACACCCTTGGTGTCGCACAGGATCAGGTTCTCGCGCTTCACGCCCAGCCGGATGTAATGTTCGGCGCAGGCGATGCCGGACGCTCCGGCGCCGTTGAAGACCACCCGCACCTGGCCGATCTCCTTGCCGGCGACTTCCAGCGCGTTGAGCAGCGCCGCCCCGGAGATGATCGCCGTCCCGTGCTGATCGTCGTGCATGACCGGAATCGACATCGTTCTTCGCAAGGTCTCCTCAATCTCGAAGCACTCCGGCGCCTTGATGTCCTCGAGGTTAATCCCGCCCACCGTGGGCTCGAGAAGCTGGCAGAACCGGATCACGTCCGCGGGATTCTCGGAGTTCACCTCGAGGTCGAACACGTCGATATCCGCGAATCTCTTGAACAGCACGCCCTTCCCTTCCATCACCGGCTTGCCGGCGAGCGCGCCGATGTTGCCCAGACCGAGCACCGCGGTACCATTCGATACCACTGCCACGAGATTCCCCTTCGCGGTGTAGTCAAATCCAAGCTCCGGCGACTTCTGGATTTCCAGGCACGGCTCCGCCACGCCCGGGGTGTACGCCAGGCTCAGGTCCCACTGCGTGCGGCAAGGCTTGGTGGCCACGACCTCGATTTTGCCGTGGCGGCCCCTGCGGTGATAATCCAGCGCGTCCTGCTTTTGAATCCGCATACTCAGCCCCCTGTTCAGCGAGCGATGGGCGCCGGTCATAGCCGGTGCACACCTAGAGCGTGCTCACCGGCCGCGAAGGCCACAGTGACTGCCATCACACCCGTGTCTGCGTCAGCCGATCGCTATTCCTCGGTGGTCGTTTGTCGGTTGGCGGCACGGATGCGCTGCAGCCTGCCGCCCGAGAACGCGGACAACAGGATGCGCGGTCTGCCAGCAAATAGAATGATTGAGGTTGACGTAAGGGGCGGGCCCCCGTGCCCGCCCAAACAATTGAACCGATCTGAGCTGGACGGGCACAGGGCCCGCCCCTTACGTCAACCTCAACCGCTGCCACCAGAAAGAAAAGCTTGACAGGATCATCAGGTTATGGCTTCATATCCCTTCCGGCGTTGCCGGCAGCTCGGGTCATGACGTATACGTTCCAGTTCGCCTTTAGCTACCGCTTCCCTTATTACGGGGAAGCGGGCAGGCTGGCGACTGTGCACGGATGACGCAAGTAGCAACTGAATAAAAGCCGAGCAAAGTTTCCAGAATGGCCGCGATTCCCCAGGGATCGCGGCCTTTTTGTTTTTAGGGAGGAAAGTGATGAACCCAGATGTCGGATGCCTGCGGGAACAGATCGACGTGATCGACGCGCAGTTGATCGAGCTGCTCAACCTGCGCGCGGGAATCTCGCTGGAGCTCGGCCGCCACAAGCGCCGGGCGGGCCTCGGGATTCGCGACGCGCAGCGTGAAGAACAGATCCTCAGCCGGGCCCGCGCCCTGAACCCGGGCCCGCTCGACCCGGACGCTGTAGAGCGCTTGTTCCGTGCCATCCTGGCCGAATCGTGTCGCGCCCAGTCGAAGGAGGCGCAGCCGGGTCACGCCGAGTCCGCTCACGCCCGGTCGCGCCGCGCGGCGCGGCCGTGCGAAATCGGGAGGATGCAATGCGTCTGAACACCACGACTGCGGCCGAGTACGCGGACTGCACGCGGATCGGCTTCCAGGGCGAGTCCCGAGCCTTCAGCGAAGAAGCCGTGCACGAACTGCTGGGCCGGTCCGCGACCGGCGTGCCATGCCCAACCTGGGATGCGACCTTCGCCGCGCTGATCGAGGGCAAGGTGGACGCGCTCCTGGTGCCGATCGAGAACAGCCTGGCCGGCTCGGTGCTCCGCGTCTATGACCTGCTGCTCGAGCACGGTCTCTGGATCACCGCCGAAGTGATCCTCAGCATCCAGCATCACCTCATTGCCTGCCCCGGCGCTTCACTCGGCGCCATTCGCTCGATCGAATCCCACCCCATGGCGCTGGCGCAGTGCGAGCGTCTGCTGGCGGCGCACCCCGAATGGGCCCGCATTCCCGCCGAAGACACGGCGGGCAGCGTGCGACACGTGATCGAGAGCGGCGACCCCAGCCGGGCGGCGATTGCGGGACTCTCAGCGGCGTCCCACTACGGCGGCACGATCCTCCTGGAAGACATTCAGGACGATAAGCGGAATTTCACGCGATTCGTGCTGCTGCTGCCCGATCGCCGCGTGGTCCCCGGCTCCGACAAGATGACGCTGGCCATGCGCCTGCCGCATCGTCCCGGATCGCTCCTCGACGCGCTGCAGCCGTTCGCGCGGCACGGCGTGAATCTGCTGAAAATCGAGAGCCGCCCGATTCACGGCTGTCCCTGGGAGTACCAGTTCTTTCTCGACGTGGCGGCGGAGTCCGTCGCGGAGATGGATGAAGCGCTGTTGGAGCTGCAGCAGGTGACGCGGGAAGTGCGGGTGCTCGGCCTCTATCCGGCAGCCGCGGCCATGCTCGATTACGTTCAGGCACGAGGAGAATTGCCATGAGAAACGTCGCTTTGCATCTGAGCGGGCACAAGGCCCGCTCCTACGGCGGAGTCCCGGCGGCGCGGGCGGTGCCGGTTGCGCGCACGCTGCGGCGGCGTCCTCAGGCGCGGCAGGCGTCCAACGCTCCCGCCGCCGAACCCGCCTTCCGCATGGCGAGCCGTCGGACGGGACAGGCGACCACCGTGGTGGTGGTGGCGGATGTCGCCATCGGCGCGGGCGGCCTGGTGGTGATCGCGGGACCATGCTCGGTGGAGTCGCGCCAGCAGATCCGCGAGACGGCGCGTCGCGTGAAGGCGGCAGGCGCCCGCATCCTGCGCGGCGGCGCTTACAAGCCGCGAACGTCGCCCTATGAGTTCCAGGGTCTGGGGGAAAAGGCACTCGAATGGCTCGCCGAAGCGCGCGAAGCCTCGGGACTGCCGGTGGTGACCGAAGTCCTCAGCCCCGAAGACGTGGACGTGGTGGGCGACTACGCCGACATGCTGCAAGTGGGCGCGCGCAACATGCAGAACTATGCCCTACTCCGCAAGCTGGCCACGTCGTCCAAGCCGGTGCTGCTTAAGCGCGGACCGGCCGCCACCATTCGCGAGTGGCTGCTCGCGGCCGAATACATCCTCTCCGGCGGCAATCCGAACGTGGTGCTCTGCGAGCGCGGCATCCGGACGTTCGAGACCGCAACGCGCAATACGCTGGACCTGGCGGGAGCGGCGCTGGTGAAGGAGATCTCGCACCTGCCGGTGCTGGTCGATCCCTCGCACGGCACTGGTCAACGCCGCCTGGTGACGCCGGCTTCACGCGCCGCGCTGGCGATCGGCGCGGACGGCTTGATAATTGAGGTTCATCCCTGCCCGGACGAGGCCTGGTCCGATGGCGAACAGTCGCTCGATCCGGCGCAGTTCAGCACGCTGATGGATGATCTGCGGGGCATGATGGCGAAGTGTGCGTGACTTGGTGTAGCGGCTTGCTGTAGCGGCGGCATAGAGGTCGTAGAAGCTACGGTTGAACATGATAATGGGCAACCCGTCGGCTGCCAACTCCATACCCAGGGCGCACCGGCTGACCCCGGACTTAAGATATTCCGAGAAGTCCGCGACCATCTGCACCTGCCGCCGTCGAACGTCGTAGCGAAAAACAGCTTCGCCCTTTCCGAGAAGATCCTGAAAGTAAACGTAGTGGCTGTCCGGCGACCAGACGGCAATGCCGAATGCCCGGCCGCGCGCAATCACATCCCATCCGCGGCGCTTGAGGCTCCACAGTTTAAGTTCGGTGCCGTTCGTGGCCGAGATGTAGCGCCCGTCAGGCGACCAGCGGGTTCCGGCGAGATTATCTGACCCGGGAAGCTTGTCCGCGCGCCGGGTGGCGAAATCCACAATCAGCAACTCGCTACTACCCGAATCGTTGAGCCCGAGGTCGTGGCACACTACCAAGCGCTTTCCGTCCTCCGACCAATCAGCATCCCGTACGCCCGTTGCCGACGTAAGTAATTCTTGAGGTTGACCTCCTTGCGACGAGACAAGATAAACCTTTGGCGGTTGTCCAGGCCCCCAACCTCCAAAGGCTATCCACCTGGCATCGGGTGACCATCTGGGGAAACCCGGATGCAGATCGGCGGGCGCCAGTTGGACGCGGTCGGTGGTTCCATCCGGGCGACTACAAAACAGACCCTTGGGCCCACGTGGGTCGTCGACGAAGGCAATGCGCTGGCCATCGCGGGTGAACGTCACATACGTGTTCGGATGGAATGACGACAGTTCTCCGGTATTTACGTTCAGCTCCTGTAAGTCCGTCTGCCAAGCTCCGTTATAAAAAAGTACCCGGGTACCGTCACGGCTTGGCGTGCCGCCGAAGGGATTGTCCGGCCCCGTAGTCAATTGGAAGGGCCCCCGCATGCTGCGGCGGCCAATCGAGCCGTGCTCCCGCAACGCCCAGAGATTCATGCTTCCGCTGTGCGACGAAGTGAATACGTAATAGCGCCCGTCCGGGGTCCATGATCCGCAGCATTCGGACGCGGGATGGCTCCAGCCAAGAAGAACAAGGTGGAGATACCGCCCGTCCAAGGCAATTTCCCAGATGGACGTTTCCCGAGCTTCCAGCAAACGCCCGACGGTAAAGCGCAGGCGCTGCCCACTGGCGACCATGCCGGCCAGGAAGAGGGTCCAGGCAGGTCAGAGACCTTTCGAGCGTTCGCGCCGTCCGTACCCGATGTCCAGAGACTGTTTCCATTTTGGATGAAAGCGACCCTATTACCGTCAGGCGAGAAAACGGCATAGGTCGCCGTGATGTTGCCGAGACGCACGGGGGCGGCGCCCGGAGACTTGGTCCACAGCTGCCTCTCCTCTCCTTTGGCGGTTACAAGCAACAGGGTCGAGTCACGTCGTGAAACATCGAGTACGCGCGTATGGACGCCGTCGATGGGAAAATCCAGCTTCTCGCCGTCGCCGATGGCATCGAGCAGCGTGGGCACAGCGCGCGCTGAATGCACCAGATCCTCGGCGCCCACAGCCGACCGCGTCTCCTGCCACGTGAGCGCGTACGTGCGGATTTACCACCACCAACTCGCGGAATCCGAAGTTGGCCATGGCGCGCGCGGCCGCGCCGATGTTGAGCGGATTTCGCGGACGCACTAGCACGATGCGCCAGTTCCAGGCGGCGAGGTTCATGGCGAAAATTGTAGCACGAGCTATGCGGGGAGCGCGGGTCTGGAGGGTTTCAAGCGTCCCTTCGCGTCAGCCGGTCAAGCGGCCAGAACAGGACGCAATCAAACCGGCGCTTGCTGGCGTCCTCGAACAGCGCCTTAAACTCGTCGCGGTCGCCCGTCGAACCGGTCTCGTGGTCGATGTGCTCTCGCACGATCGACCAACCCTGAGTGCCGCTGAATTCACGCAGTTGCCGCAGTTGATTTCTACTTCTTGGCCCTTGTCCTTCGTGGACACCCGGCCATAGATTGCACATCGCATTTCACTTCCCCTCCTTCGGTTGCTTGCGCGGCCTGCCACCCAGCTTGCCCCATTCGCGCATCTTCTTCTTGCCGTGGCGCGCGAGCGTGGCCCTGCCGCCTTTGCGTCCCATCGCTCGCATGACTTTCAAGATGTCCTCGCGCTTCACGGTCATGATCATAAACCAAGCGCTGGGATATTGTCAGGAATTTTCTTGCGACTTGTGGCGGTGAATTTGATTCGGCTATAATCTCCTCCCAACAATTGGACTCTGCGGCACGCGACCGCGACGAGCGCCGCCGGGTGACGCTTGCCGCGTGCGATCTACACGCCAATAAGGAGGACTTCAATGAGTACCAGACTCCGGCACGCAAAGTCGATCTCGGGAAAACTCTTGCGAGCGCCGGTCAACGCGCTGTTGCTGATGTTGGCGTTGGGAATGGGGGCCGCATTCCACCGAAACGCAGGGCTGAAAGCGAGCCCGGCGCTCCACCAACCTGCTGACAGGCCGCCGGCGGGAACGTACAGCCTGCTTTACTCCTTTCAGTGCGATCCAGACGGGGACCAGCCGATCGCTGGCTTGATCCGGGACTCGTCGGGCAACCTTTACGGCACCACCTTTCGTGGGGGCCAGGATGAGTACGGCACGGTATTCAAGTTGACCTCCGGTGGCACGGAAACCGTGCTGCACAGGTTTGCCGGTGGGCCATCGGACGGGTCTAACCCCCACTATGGAAGCCTGACGCTGGACGCGAATGGCAATCTTTACGGAACTACTCTGTACGGCGGCGAGTTCAACTACGGGACGGTCTTCGAGGTGACGGCAACGGGCGCGGAGAGCGTCCTTTACAGCTTTGCCGGTTCGCCATCGGACGGCGCTTATCCGTATGGGGGCCTGGCGCGTGACAGCGCCGGTAATCTCTATGGTACGACCGGCGGAGGTGGCACTGATGATGAGGGCGTTGTCTTCAAGCTCACCACCGGCGGCACGGAGAGCGTGCTCCATGGCTTCGTGGGCTCCCCGACCGACGGAACAAAACCCAGTAGCAATCTCACTCGAGACTCGTCGGGCAACCTATACGGCACCACCTATTTCGGCGGGGCTTTTTCCGATGGAACGGTTTTCGAGGTAGCGGCGAGCGGCTCCGAGAGGCTGCTTCACAGCTTCGAGGGCTCTCCCGATGGGTCGGGCCCCCACGCCGGGGGGCTCTTACGAGACGCGTTAGGCAACCTCTACGGTGTTACTAAATGGGGTGGCAATGGCTCGGGAGGCGGCAATGGCGTGGTCTACAAGCTGACCCCAGGGGGCCCGGAGAGCGTGCTTCTCAGCTTTACTAACGGCAGTGGCGGGGGAACTCCCATGGACGGCCTGGCAGCGGATGGCGCTGGTAGCCTGTACGGCACTACAGAGGGCGGCGGCTCGGGCGCCGGTTGTCCGAAATTCTCCGGATGCGGCGTGCTCTTTAAGTTGATCAAGACCGGCAAGGAAATGGTGCTTCACACCTTCACTATTAACTCGTCCAGCGACGGCGCGTTCCCTCAAGGCGGCGTGGTGCGGGACCCGTTGGGCAACCTTTACGGAACGCTCGCAAGCGGCGGCGCCTACGGGTGCGGCGCGGTATTCAAGTACACGCTGTGAGATGGTTTCAATTACTAGCCTCGCGCCTAGCCCAGAATCGTCCCTTTGTGGGCGGGCACAAGATGCGTGCGAAGGATGCGCGGAGCGGAATAGCAGAGGTCAACCGCGTAACGCCCAGCGAACGAGCGCGGCACCGCGGCCCGGCTGCCGGGGCGAGCCAGGTGGGAAGGCAAAATAGAGAAGTCCGGGAAACGTATTTTTAACTTAGTCAACTCGGCTACTGAGTTGGAAAGCGAGGACGTCTTGGGAAAAAAAAGATGCTGCTTGGAGCGAGCTAAACTGGCGGCAGGTGGCTTGTGCCGCCTTTGTGCTTTGCCTGGCGACGGCGACGATGGCGGCCGGGCAGAGTTTCACCACGCTTTACAATTTCTGCCCGCAAAGCCGCTGCCCGGACGGTTACTACCCTTATGCGGGCCTGCTCCAGGCCACCGACGGCAACTCTACGGGGCCGCGGCGAATGGCGGGACCTCGCTGTACGCCGGAACGACCTTCAAGATCACGCCCAGCGGTACTGTGACCACGCTGTATAGCTTCTGCTCGCAAAGCGAATGCGCGGACGGCCAGCAGCCTTTCGCGAACCT
>Ga0335085_10001235_pt1 | contig 57410 bp, 53 predicted proteins | sample Lox_Sample_45_FD_206712 | JGI IMG/M metagenome (GOLD analysis project Ga0335085, IMG submission 206712) | Soil microbial communities from Loxahatchee National Wildlife Refuge, Florida, United States - Lox_Sample_4.5 | ecosystem: Environmental > Terrestrial > Soil > Wetlands | place: USA...
GCGGCGGTACTCGACCCGCGTCGTGTCGCCCGGGTCGAGCTGGTGCGCCAGGTCGATCAGTTTCATCCCGGGGCCCGACTGATCCTCGTCTTCCGCGGCCACGCCGGCGAGCGCCGTGCCGTTGAACTTGGTGATGATGTCGCCGACCTTGAGCCCGGCCTTTTCGGCCGGGCCGCCGGGGGTGATCCCGTCGATCCGCGCCCCGACCTTGTCGGTCTCGCTATTCGCGGCGGTATTCACGATGACCCCGATCCGCCCGCGATTATCGCTGACGAAGCTGTAGGCCCGGGCTTCGGGCGACGGCGCGCGGCGCGGCTTCGGCGCCGGGGCCGGCTCCTGGGCCATGAGACCCGTCGCGATCGTGGCCGCCCCGACGGCGACCCACATCCACTGGCGATTCATGATGTCGTGCCTTGTCCTTTCCTTCGTGTGTCAGAGTCCGACGTAGGCGGCGCGCATGACGCGAACGGTCACGAGCTGCCGCATCAGGTCCACCCGCTGCCGCCACAGCATCAGCAGCTCGCGGTTCTGCGCTTCGAGCGCCGACTGGGTCAGCTGCCCGTCGAGCTGGGCGATCTGCTCTTCGATCTGCGCGCACAGCGCCGCCGAGCGGCCGCTCACGACCCGGCTGTCGGGGTCGTAGTCCCGCAGCGTCGACTCGAGCTGCGCCGACTGCTGCTTGGCCTGGGCCAGCTGCTCGGCGTACACCTTCTCGCCCATGATCGGCCGGATGATGAGGAACCCCGCGAGTCCCGCCGCCGCCGCGAGGCCGATGCCCATCCAGCGGTGGCGCCGCTGCACCCGCTGCGCCACGATGGCCGCGCGAACCGTGTTCCAACGGTCGCGCGGCGGCCGCCGGGCGGGCAGCGCCTTGAGTCCAGCGATACGCTGGTACAACGCGTCGAGCTCCGCCCGGCAGGCCCCGCAACTCTCGCTGTGCCGCCGCGCCCAGACCGATCCTTCGCCATCCTGCAGCGCCAGCAAGTCGTCCATCGTGCAGTGCATCACGCCGCTCCTCCGTCCGGCGCGAGCCAGGCGCGCATCCGTGCGTGCGCCCGCGCCAGCTGTGACTTCGAAAAACTCACCGTCTTCCCCATCTGTTCCGCGATCTCCTCGTGCGTGAACCCTTCGACATCGTGCAGCCACACGACCGTGCGGGAGAGCTCCGACAGCTGCTCGAAGGCCCGCTCCAAATCGATCCCGATCGCTACCCCCGCTGACCGGCCGCCTGCGACCTCCTCGTCCAGCGTCTCGGTGGCCCGCAGCTTGTCGCGACGCAGCCGCATCAGCGCCTTCGACGCCGCGATCTGACGGATCCATCCCCACAGATGCCCATCCCCCCGGTACCGTCCGATGCTTTTCACCACTTCGAGAAACGTCTCCTGCAACACGTCCTCGGCGTCTTCCGGCCTGCGCAACATCCGCCGCACCAGGTTGTAGACCGGCGTCTCGAAGGCGCGGTACAGCCCCTCGAGGGCCTCGAGGTCTCCGGCCTTGGCGCGCGCCACCAAGACGTCGGACACGGGGATCGATAGAGTCATGCGGTCCATGGATATAGATGTCGTACGTACGCCGATCGTCGCAGGTTGTGGTCTACCGTCAGCCACGCTGAAAGCTGAGCGCTGACGGCCGACAGCCTGTTAAGCCATTGCCAGCTAGTCACTTGGCTACCGGCCCTCTATCTTCCCCCCATGCTAGAGCCCGGTATGAAAACCTGGTTGGAGCACTACCAGGACGAGTCCGACGCGGCCTACTTGTACACCGTCCTCGCGGGTGAAGAGGCGGACCCCAAGCGCAAGGCCACCTTCGAAAAGCTCGCCGACGTGGAGCGGCGCCACACGGCGCTGTGGGCCAAGCTGCTCGCGGACAACGGTCATCCCGTGCCGGGGAGCGGCCCCCGGCCCTCCGCCAACGCCCGCGTCCGGGCCTGGCTGGGGCGCCGGCTCGGGCCGCACTACCTGCTCCCCCTGCTGCTGCGGGAGGAGGGACGCGAGGTGAAGGGGTACATCGACCTGCACCGCGAATCGCGCGGGGAAGCCGCGCGCGCGGTCTCCCTGACGCTCGCCAAGGAATCCGCGGCGCACGCCGAAACCCTCGCCGGCCTCACCGGAGAGAGCGCCGGGACCGAGCCGTGGCATAAGACCGAATCGGGCGGGTTCCTGCGCAACGTGGTCTACGGATTCAACGACGGTCTGACCGCCAACTTCGGGCTCGTGGCGGGGGTGATCGGCGCGGCGGTGCAGCCCCATGTGATCCTGATTTCCGGCGTCTCGGGAATGCTCGCCGACGCCCTCTCGATGGGGTCGTCGGGCTACCTCGCGGCCAAGAGCGAGCAGGAGGTGTACGCGCACGAGATCGCGATGGAGCAGGAAGAGCTGCGGCTGATGCCCGAGGTCGAGGCGGAGGAGCTGGCCCTCATGTACGAAGCGAAGGGAATCGAGCCGGCCCGGGCGCGCGAAATGGCGGCCGAAGTGATGAAGGACCCCAAGCGGGCGCTCGCCGAGCAGGTGCGCGAGGAGCTGAAGATCGGGGAGGCGCGCTCGACCCCGCTCACGGAAGGCTGGATCACGGGGGCGGCGACCGCGGTGGGGGCGTTCATTCCGGTCGCCCCGTTCTTCGTGCTGTCCGGACAGGCGGCGGTATGGACGGCGTTCACGATCGCCATGGCGTCGCACTTCATCGTGGGGGCCGCGCGCAGTTTCTTCACCGGCCGCGGGGTGTTCCGCAGCGGTATCGACATGTTCGTGGTGGGGCTGGGGGTGGCGGCGGTGGGGTATGTGGTGGGGGACCTGGCGGCGAAGCTGCTCTAGACCACCAGGTTCACCAGCCGGTCCGGCACGAAGATCACTTTGCGGATCGGCTTGCCGTCCACGAATTTCCTGACAACGGCGTCGCCCTGCGCTCGGGCGACGATTTCCACCTGGGCCGTCCCCCGCGCTACGTGCAACCGCCCGCGCACCTTTCCGTTCACCTGCACGGCGATTTCGACCTCCCCGGTCGCCACAAGTTTTTCATCGAAGGCCGGCCACCGCTCGTCGAAGACGGTTCTCACCGTATGCCCGAGCACGCGCCAGAGCTCTTCGGCGAGATGCGGCGCGTAGGGCGCCAGCATCAGTACCAGCGGCTCGACCGCGCTCCGCGCTCGGCACTCCGCACTCCGCACTTCGTTCACGTACTCCATCATCGCCGCGATCGCCGTGTTGTAGTCGAGTCCCTCGGTGTCGGCGGTGACCTTGCGGATCGTCTCGTGCAGCTTGCGCAGCACGGCCGCCGGCAGCTGCTCTCTCCCCCCGGCGGGCGCGGCGGCGGCTTCATGGGCCAGGGTCCAGACCTTGTCGAGGAACCGGCGGATGCCCGTGATCCCCTCGTCGCGGAAGTCCCCCCCTTCCTGAAAGGGCCCGAGGAACATGAGGTACATCCGGAAGGCATCGGCGCCCCAGCGCTTGATGTAGGCGTCGGGGACGACCACGTTCCCCCGCGACTTCGACATCTTGGCGCCGTCCTTGATGATCAGGCCGTGCGCCCGGAACCGCGGGAACGGCGCCTCGAACTCGAGCTGGCCCTGATCCCGCAGCACCATGGTGATGAAGCGCGAGTAGAGCAGATGCAGCACCGCGTGCTCGTTGCCGCCGATGTAGGAGGTGACCGGCAGCCAGGTGCGGGTGCGCGCCGCATCGAACGCCCGGTCCGTGAACTCCGTGGACGGATAGCGCAGGAAATACCAGGACGAATCGAGGAACGTGTCCGAGACGTCGGTCTCCCGGCGCCCCGGCTTGCCGCACCGCGGGCACTTCACGAAGTACCACTCGGCGTGGCGCGCCAGCGGGGAGACCCCGGTGTCGTCCGGCCTGAAATCTTCGATGAGCGGGAGTTCCACCGGCAGGTCCGCCTCGAGGACCGGCACGGTGCCGCACGCGTCGCAATAAATGATGGGGATCGGCGGCCCCCAGTAGCGCTGCCGGGAAATGCACCAGTCGTGCAGCCGGTACTGGACCTTCGGGGTCGCCACGCCCTTCCCCGTCAGCCATTCGACGATGCGGCGCGCGCCGTCGCGGCAGGAGAGGCCGTCGAACGCGCCGGAATTGACGAGCGTGCCGTCTTCGGAGACCGCCGGGAGCGACGCGCCGGGGACCCGCACCACTTCGCGGATCGGGAGACGGAACTCGGTCGCGAACGCGTGATCCCGCTCGTCGTGCGCGGGGACCGCCATGATCGCGCCCGTGCCGTACTCCATCAGGACGTAATCCGCGATCCAGATGGGGATGCCGTCGCCGGTGGCGGGGTTGCGCGCGTAGGAGCCGAGAAACACGCCTGTCTTGGTCTTGTCGCCGACGCGCCGGGAGACGACGTCCCGGGACTGGATGTCGCGCTGGTAGGCTTTGACCGCCGTGCGCACCTCCGCCGCCGTGAGCGCTTCCACCAGGGGATGCTCCGGCGCGAGCACGAGATAGGTCGCGCCGAAGATCGTGTCGGGGCGCGTCGTGAAGACGGTGATGCGCTGACCCGCCGGCGTTTCGAAAACGAGCTCGGCCCCCTCGCTCCGGCCGATCCAGTTACGCTGCAGCGCCACCGTGGACGGCGACCAGTCGAGGGCATCGAGGTTGCCGAGCAGGCGCTCGGCGTAGTCGGTGATCCGGAAGAACCACTGGTCCAGGTAGCGCTGCTCCACGAGCGCGTCGCAGCGCTCGCAGTGTCCGTTGATCACCTGCTCGTTGGCGAGCACGGTCTTGTCCCGGGGGCACCAGTTCACCGCCGCCCGCTTCTTGTAGGCGAGGCCGGCGTGATAGAGCTGGAGGAACAGCCACTGCGTCCACTTGTAGTAGGCCGGATCAGTCGTCGCGAGCTCGTGCCGCCAGTCGAACATCCCCCCGAACCGGCGGAGCTGGCGCCGGAAGTTCTCGATGTTCTTCGGAATCAGCACCGCCGGATGCGTGCCGGTCGAGAGCGCGAAGTTCTCCGAGTGGATTCCGAACGCGTCGAACCCCATCGGCTCGAACACGTCGTAGCCCTGCAGCCGCTTGAATCGCCCGTAGATGTCGGCGCCCGTGAAGGCGAAGAGGTTGCCGACGTGCAGCCCCTCGGCCGAGGGGTACGGAAACATCATGAGGTTGTAGAACGGACGTTGGGGGTGATCGAGGTCGGGCTCGTTGACCTGCGCCTCGGTCCAGCGGGCCTGCCAGACGGCCTCGATCGCCTGCGGATCGTAGTCGGGATGGGTACCCTGCGGCATAAGTACGTGAAATTACACAGACTTGCTCCGCCAAGAAACCCGGCGTAGCTTGCGCGACGAATGGCCGCGACCCTTCAGGATCTCCTCAGACGCTTCACGTTCTGGGCAGCCGGGATCGCACTCGCCGTCGTCCTCGCCTTGGGACTGCTCGCGGGCACCGGCGCCACCCGGACGCTCGACCGGCTGGCCGACGAACGCGGCACCGCCGTCGCCGGTCGCGCCGCCTCCCTCGTCGCCACGATCGTCCGCGAGCGGCATCGCGAAGCCGATCAGCTCGCTATCAATCCGTTTTTCGTTCAGGCGATGGTCACCGCCGCGCAAACCGTCACCGCGCGGCAACTCACCCGGACCGACCCCGCGACCCTGGAGCGGATGTTCCGCGCCACCCGCGAGCTGGGAGGGAATCCCGAGCTCGGCGCCTACCTGCGCGGCTATCCCGAGCGCTCCGACATCACCGATCTGCTCTTCACGGAGATGCACGGCTTCACTGTCGTCGCCTCGAGCCCTCCCGATCAGTTCGCTTACGCCGGCGACACCCTGTGGCAGCGCGCCATGCGCGACGGGGCCGCCGAGAGCGATCCGTCGATCGATTCCGCCTCGGGCTCGGTCACGGTGCGGTATGCGGCCGCGGTGCGGGCCACGGAAACCGCCCGCCCCGTCGGGGTGCTCGAAGCCAAGTACCAGCTCGACCGGTTGGGGGTTCTGCTGACCGGGATCGACCTCGGGGACTCGGCCTATCTGCAGCTGGTGGACCGCAACGGGAATCTGCTGTTCGCGCCGGACCAGTCCGAGCAGCGCGAGGTCCCGCCGGACCGCACGCTCTACGACCCCGACGGGCCGCAGCGCCGCAACCTCCATACCGACCACGGCGATGAGCTGGTGGTCGCGATGCCGGTGACGCGCGGCAAGTTCCCCGCGAACCAGGCCTACTACTGGGTCCTGTTTCACCAGCCGACGGCGGTCGCCTACGCGACCGCCCGCGCCGTGCAGCGCTACATCTGGGTGGGCGCCTTCGCGCTCTTCGTCCTCGCGGTGCTGGTCTCCCTCTGGATCGGGCGCTGGCTGTCGCGCCGCGTCGCCGCCCCGGTGCTCGCGGCCGGCCGGACCGCGGGCCGCGTGGCGTCCGGCGACCTCACCGCCGACACCTTGAGCGCCCCGGTCGAGACGCAGTCGCAGGAAGTCGGCGAGCTGATGCAATCGGTCCAGACAATGGTGGTCGCGTTGCGCCGGCTGGTGGGCGCGATCCGCTCGTCGGCGGACGAGGCCGCGGCCATGGCGTCGGAAATCGCCGCGTCCACGCAGGAGATGAGCGCCTCGACCGAAGAGATGTCCGCCACAACGCAGGACCTGTCCCGGCGGGCCGGCGAGCAGGCTCAGCTGGTGCGCGCCGCGGCCGAAGATGCGAGCCGGATTCTCCAGATCGCCACCGCGCTCGCCGCCGGCGCCGAGGAGTCGGTGCGACGCAACGCCGCGCTCGCCAAGCTGGCGCGCGACCACAAGGCGGTCCTGGACCAGAGCACGTCGCAACTCGACCGGCTGGCCGAGGAAGTCGACAAAGGCGCGCAGGAAGCCGAGGCGCTGACCCAGGCATCGGGAGAGATTCAACGCTTCGTAGCCCAGGCCAAAGCGGTCGCGACGCAGACCAACACGCTGGCATTGAACGCGGCCATCGAAGCCGCGCGGGCCGGACCGCAGGGGCGCGGCTTTGCCGTGGTGGCGGACGAGGTCCGCAAGCTCGCGTCGGTCGCGGCGGCCGCCGCCACCGAAACCGCGGACACGGTGCGCGACGTGCTGGGTCGGGTGCAGACGACGCGCGACCGGCTGAAGCGCCTTGCGCAGACCGGCGCCACCGCGCGGGAGGCCGCGCAGACCGCCGCCGTGGGGCTGTCGACGGTCTCCACCGAGGCGCTGGCGAACGATGCCTGGAGTCAGGAGATCGCGGGCTCGGCCGCGGAGGCGCGCCGGCTGGTGGAGGAGATCGCCGCCCGGCTCACGTCGGTGTCGCAGGCGACCGACGGGCTGCTCGCGGCATCGCAGGAAATCGCCGCGTCGAGCCAGCAGCAATCGGCCTCGACCGAAGAAATCGCGTCATCCGCCAACCAGCTGGCCGACGCCGCAGACCGGCTCACCGGCGCCGTGAAATCGTTCCGGCTCGCTGGGGACTCGCTGGCGGCCGCGGCTCCCGCTCCGCCCCCGTCGCCGCGCCCCCCTCGGTCGACGCCTGGGGCGGGGTCGCTCGAGACGATCCCCGCGCCGGGTTAGTCGCCGAACGCCGCCAGACGCACCTGCACGATGTCCGGCAGCGCAGCGATGCGCTGCCGGACGGCGTCGTCGATCGGATGATCGAGGGTGATCGCCGCCAGCGCCTGCCCGCCGACGCCGTTCCGCGCCTGATGCCAGCTCGCCACGTTGACGCCCGCTTCGCCGATGATCGTCCCGACGCGGCCGATCACGCCGGGCACGTCCCGGTTGCGGATGATGAGCATCCACCCCTCGGGCGCGACGTCGACGATGTAATCATCGATCCGGATCACCCGCCCGCCGCCACCCGTGCCCACGGGGGCGCCCGCGACGCGTGTCCGTCCCTGACCGGTTTCCACGATGACGGCGACCGAGGTCTCGAATCCCGGCTCGGCGGTGGTCATCTTGCGGCTGAGCCGGATGCCGCGCTCTTCCGCGATCACCTGCGCGTTGACGAGGCTTACCGGCCCGGCTTGAAGACCGGAGAGCAGCCCTTCCAGGGCGGCGATCAGCACCGGCCGCGCCGCTGCTTCGTCCTTCCCGCCGTACTCGACCTCGACGCCCGTCACCGCCGCCCCCCCCTCGACCAGGGCGAAGGCCAGGCGGCCGAGCCGCCGGGCCAGGGGCAAGAGCGGCGCGGCCCGCCGCAGCCCGTCCCCCGAAATCCCGGGGACGTTGATCGCGGTCGAGAGGTCGCCTCCCTGAAGGGCGTCCCGCACCGCCCCGCAGATTTCGGTCGACACCCGGTCCTGCGCCTCGGCCGTGGACGCCGCGAGGTGCGGGGTCAGGATGACCCGCTCCAGGGCACGGAGCGGCGAGTCCGCGGGGAGCGGCTCCTGCGAGAACACGTCGACCGCCGCCCCGGCGATCGCCTTCTGCGTAATCGCCGCCGCCAGGGCGGCTTCGTCCACGAGCTCCCCCCGGGCGGTGTTGATCAGCACCGCGGTCTTCTTCATCAGGGCCAGCCGCTCGGCGTTGATCAGGTGACGCGTCTGCTCGGTCAGGGCCACGTGCAGGGTCACGACGTCGGCGGTCCGGAGCAGCTGGTCGAGCGGGAGCAGTCTCACCTGCAGCTCGGCGGCCCGCTCCGGGACGAGATACGGGTCGTGACCGACCACGGTCATGCCGAACGCCCGCGCGATCCCGGCGACGTGGCCGCCGATCCGCCCCAGGCCGACGATGCCGATCGTCTTTCCACGCAACTCGGTGCCCTCGAACTTCTTGCGGTCCCACTCGCCCCGCCGCATCGACTCGGCGGCCCCGGGTATCCGGCGTACGAGACCGAGGAGTAGCGCGAAGGCGTGCTCGGCGGCGCTCACGGTGTTCGCGCCGGGCGCGTTCATTACGGCGATCCCGCGCCGCGTGGCGGCGGGCACGTCGATCGTATCGACACCGATCCCGGCCCGTGCGATCACGCGCAGTTCGGGACCCGCGTTCATCACCTCGGCCGTGACGCGGGTCTCGCTGCGCACGATCAGTGCCTGCGCCCCCGCGAGGACCCGGAGCAGCTCCTCGCGCGGCTTCCCGGCGACGTTCACGACCTCCATTCCGGGGGATTCGGCCAGCATGTTGAGCCCGCCTTCGGCGAGCCGGTCCGCTACGACCACGCGCGCGGTCATTGGATCGCCTCCCACACCTGCGGCAGCAGCGCCTCGAGGTGCGCCTCGGTCAAATCGCCCATATGTCCGATGCGGATCGTCGAGTCCTTGAGCGACCCATACCCCGACCCGATCGTCCAGCCTCCCTGCTTGAGCTTGCCGGTGACGTCCTTGGCCGTCTTGCCGGCCGGGAGCTTGATGCACGAAACGGTCCAGCTGCGCCGGCCCTCCACCGGGAGGAGCGCGAGGCCGTGCTCCACCGCCCAGTGCTCGGTGCGACGGCGCATCGCCTCGTGCCGCTGCCAGCGCGCCGTGATGCCCCCCTCACGCTCGATCCGCTCGAGCTGCACGTCGAGCGCGAAAAAGAGCGACAGGGCGGGCGTGTTGGTGGGCGCGAATTTCACCGCCGCCTCCTCGAACGACACCAGGTCGAAGTAGAGCCCGCGCGCGGGGAGGGTCTTGGCCCGCTCCACCATCCGGGCCGAGGCGATACCCAGCGCCAGCCCCGGCGGGAGCGCCAGCGCCTTCTGTGAACCGGTGAAGACGAAGTCCAGCCCCCACGCGTCGGGCTCGACCGGGGAGCCGCACATCGACGTGACGGCGTCGACCAGGACGAACACCTCGTCGAACTCGCGCGCTACAGCGGCGAGGGCGGCGACGTCCTGGAGCACGCCGGTCGACGTCTCCGAATGCACCAGGGTGACGGCATCCACCTTTTCCTTGTTCAATGCGGCGCGCAGCTGGTCGGGCTCGACGGCGACCCCGAGCGGCACCTCGAGCCGCACGCACTCTTTCCCGCACGCCGTCACGAGCTTGGCGAATCGGTCGGAGAAGGCGCCGTTGACGATGGACAGCGCGCGCTGCCGCACCCCGTTGCGCACGGCCATTTCCATGAACCCCGTGCCCGACGTGGTCCCCACGAGCACGGTGCGGGAGGTGCGGCCGACGGCCTGCAGCCTGGGCGCCACCTTGCGCAGCAGCTGTTCCATCGCCTGGGAGCGGTGACCGATCATGGGGCGCGCCTGCGCCGCCAGCACGTCGGGGTGAACGTCCGTCGGACCGGGAAGGAAAAACTTACCGAAGCTCATACACTCGCTTTCGTCAGATCGTCCACGAGGCCGCCCATCACGACTTCACTCGTTTTCACGAGCCGCACCCCTTCCTCTCCCCACCCCTTCAGCATCTGCTCCGCCACGTCGCGGTCGATGGGTTTCATCGCGTCGGTCACGGCAAAGAGACGGATCTGCGGGCGGTGCTGCATCAACCCTTCGACGGCGTAGCGGTCGCAGACGTCGAGCGCCACGCCGTAGAGCACGATGTCCTGGGGATCGAGCGCGTCCACGACCGGGAGCACGTTCGGGTTCGTGAAGACATCGAACCAGTGCTTGAGGAAGAGAATGTCCCCCGGATGGCGGCGCACCCGCTCCCCCAGCGCCCCCGCGTCCTCGGGTTCCGGCTCGATCACGAGGGGAGCGCGCAGCGCCGTCTCGGGGATCTTCTGCTGTCCTGGCGTCCCCCGCATGCAGTGGTTGGGAAACGTGTCCTGGAAATTCGGGGTGGCCGACAGCTCCCGGTGCCCCGCCACGTGGTCGTCGGCGCTCGCGATGATGCGGATGCCGTGACCGTGGGCGTAGTCGGTCAGCCGCTTCAGGTTGGGGATGATGTGCTCGGCATCCGGCACGTAGAGCTTGCCGTCTGCCCGCATGAAGTCGTACTGGGTGTCGACGTCCCAGAAAATGACGCGCGCCATCGGGTCCTCTTCGTCCGGGGAGGCACTGCTGCCGCTCGTGGGAATCTCTCGGGGCGCCGGATGGGGTGTCAACGGCACGAAGGCCGCCCCTGGGGGCGGCCTTCATCGTAATCCCATTACCGCTTCAGGAGATGGTCAGAGCGGGAGCGTCACCGCGATCTCGTCGCAGTGCGACTGCCGCGGGCAGCGGGCGCAGTCCGCCCACACCTTGAGCGGGAACTGCTCGCGCACCGCCGAGCCGAATCCGAGGCGCAGGAAGAACGCGGGCTTCCGCGTCAGCGCGAACACTTCCCGGAGCCCCAGGTCGCGCGCGCCCGCGATCAGCGCTTCGACGACGACGCGCCCCAGGCCGCGACCCTGCCAGCCGTCGTGCACCGCCAACGCCCCGACCTCGGCCAGCGCGGCGCTGTACACCTTGAGCGCGCCGCAGGCCACGATCTCGCCGTCGGCTTCGACCACCACGTATTCCTTGATGTGGCGGCAGAGATCGTAGTTGCTGCGCGGCAGCAGGTCCCCCGTCGCCACGAACGGCGCCATCAGCGCCTCGAGCCTGGGAACGTCGCCGAGCGTCGCGGGACGGGTGAAGGGCGTGCCGGGCGCCGATCGGGGCGCCAGCTCGGGTATCGGGACGGCGCTCATGCCAGCACCTCCGCCAGGATGTCGAGGCCGCGGTCGAGATCGGCCAGCGAGACGACAAGGGGGGGAACGATCCGGATCACGTTGGGGCCCGCCGTCGCCACGAGCAGCCCCCGCTCGCGCGCTGCGGCGATCGCCGGGCCGGCCGGCTCGCGCAGGACGATCCCCCACATCAGCCCTCGACCCCGGACCTCCGATACGGCGCGCGATGTCCCCGGGAGCGCGCCGAGGCGCGTCCCCAGGTGCTCGCCCTTGCGCCGCACGTCGGCGAGAAAGTCCGGCGCGAAAATCGTCTCCAGCACGGCCAGCGCCACCGTCGCGACGAGCGGGCCGCCGCCCATGGTGGTCGCGTGATCCCCCGGCGCGAGCGCCCCGGCGACGTCGGCGCTGAGCAGCACCGCGCCCATGGGGAGGCCGCCCGCGAGCGGCTTGGCGACGGTCACGAGATCGGGGGTCACTTCGGTCTGCTCGTAGGCGAAGGCGGTCCCGGTGCGGCCCAGGCCGCACTGAACTTCGTCGAAGATCAGGGCCACCCCGCGTTCCCGGCAGAGCCGGCGCAGGTAGACGAGCCACTCCGTCGGCACCGGGCGGACGCCGCCCTCCCCCTGCACCGGTTCGATGATCACGGCGGCAGTCTGCGCTGCGGTGATCGTCGCCTCCGCCGCCGCGCGGTCGCCGAGCGGGATGATCTGTACCCCCGGGACGAGCGGCTCGAAGGGACGGCGATACTCGGGCCGGTCGGTGGCGGCGAGCGAAGCGAAGAGCCGGCCGTGGAACGATCCGCTGAACGCCACGATCCCCGGCCGGCCGGTCCACTTGCGCGCGAACTTGAACGCGGCCTCGTTGGCCTCGGCGCCGGAATTGCAGAAGAACACCTGCTGGGCAAACGACCGGGACACCAGGAATTCGGCCAGCCGCTCCCCAGGCTCGGAGCGGTAGAGATTGGACACGTGCACGAGGCCGGCGTCGAGCGCCTGCGTGATGGCCGCGCGAATCACGGGCGAGTTGTAGCCCAGGGCGTTCACGGCGATGCCGGAGACGAAGTCCAGGTAGCAGCGGCCGTCGGCGGCGATCAGCTCCACGCCGTCGCCCGCGACGAAGAGCGGACCGACACGCGCGTACACGCCGAGCAGCGCGGAGGTGCTTCCGGAGATGGCGGTCATGGAACCAGGGTCGGAGTCAATGGGGCCGCGACGAGCCGCGTCCCGGCCGAGGCGTCGCGCAGCATGTCCAGGGATCCGAGCCGTACGCTCGCCACACCGGCCGACCGCGCCGAGGCGGCCGCGCGCAGCTTGGCGGCCATGCCGCCGTCCGCGGCGCCACGGGCGATGAGGGGCTCGACCTCGTCGACGGACAGCGCCTGGCTCGCTGCGCCATCCACCAGCACGCCCGAGACGTCGGAGATGAAGAGCAGCTCGGAGGCCTGGAGCGCCGCGGCGAGCGCGGCCGCGGCATCGTCGGCGTTCACGTTCAGGATCTCACCGGTGGCCACGGGCGCCATCGGCGCCACAACCGGCGTGAATCCCGCCGCGAGCAGCGCTGCCAGCACATCGGGACGCACGGTGGTGATGCGTCCCACCTGACCGAGCGCCGGGTCGAAGCGCTCCGCCGTGAAAAGCCCCCCGTCGATGCCGGAGAGACCGACCGCCAGGGCCCCCGCGCGGCCCAGGGCCGCGACAATGGCCCGGCTCACGGGTCCGGCGAGTACCATCTCGACCACGTCCGCCACTTCGGGCGTGGTGATCCGTAGCCCGTCGCGCTGCGCGACCGGGAGCCCCAGCCGGTCCGAGAGCGCCGAGATGGCGCGACCGCCCCCGTGCACGACCACGGCGGGGCCGGTCCGCGCTACGTCCCGGGCCCAGGCGTCGAGCCATCCCGCCTGGTCGAGCTCGTTGCCGCCGACCTTCACCACGCGCAGCGAGGCGAGACGCTTCAGCACGGCAGGCCCAGAGTCTCGGGGAGTCCCAGCATCACGTTCAGGTTCTGGATCGCCTGCCCCGCTGCGCCCTTCACCAGGTTATCGATCGCCGCGATTACCGTCAGGCGGGGACGTTGCACGTTTTCGACGGGCACCACGCCGAGCGCCACCTGATTGCGAAAGACGACGTCCTGCAGGGAGGGGAGCCGGTCCGCCAGGATCGTCACACAGGGTTCGTCCCGGTACGCGGCCGCGTACACGGCGGCGGCCTCTCGCGCGGGGAGGGCCTGGGTAAGCGGCACGTGAATCGTTTCGAGAATGCCGCGCTTCACCGGGAGGAGATGCGGGGTGAAGACGACGTCCCCCGTGAAGCCCCCGTCCCGCGCGAGGCTCGCCCGCAGCTCCGGGAGGTGGCGGTGGGTGTTGCCGGCGGCGTAGGCCTTGTAGTTCTCGCTGACTTCGCCGAAGAGCAGGTCCGGCCGCGGATTCCGTCCCGCCCCGGTGACCCCGGAAGCCGCGTCGATCACCACTTCGCGCGCGTCGTCGATCAGGCCGGCCCGCGCCAGCGGCACTAGCGCGAGCAGGGCGGCGGTGGGATAGCACCCGGGATTGGCCACGAGCGCCGCGTCGGCGAGCCGGGGCCGGGCGAACTCGGTGAGGCCGTAGACGGCAGCCGGATCGAGCCGGAAATCGGCGGAGAGATCCACCGCCCGCCGCCCCGCGGCGCGCGCCACCCCCACCCACCGGCCCGAGACCCCGTGCGGCAGCGCGGACAGCACGATCTCGACGTCCCTGAACGCCGCGTCCCCCGCCTTGACGAGGCGCAGCCCGCCCAGCGTCTCGCCCGCGCGGGACTCGGCGGTCGCCCAGTTCAGGGCCACCCGGGGGTGCGCCGCCAGGAGCCGAAACAGTTCGGCGCCGACGTACCCCGTGGCGCCGAGCACGCCCACGGGCGTGCGTGCATGATTATTCACTGAGGCGTGAAGTTATGCAGTCGGGCTCCGGGCGCAAGACCGCCCAGCCGGATCGGCGTTCGGCTACTCCACCCGTTCCAGTCTGGGATTGGGCTGGTAGTGCCGCCCCACCTTGGCGCAGGGCTGGCCCTCCAGCCGCACCACGTCGGCGGTGAAGTCGAACCGCCCCTGGAACAGGCTCGAGCCCACGCCGTACATGTCCACGGGGACGCCCTGCTCCTCGAACAGGCGGATCTTGTCGGCGGTGAACCCCCCGGACACGACGATCTTGACGTGGCGGAAGCCTTCGCCGTCCAGCGCCTGGCGCACGTTGCGCACCAGCTGGGGGTTGACCCCGGTGGGACGGAAGGTCCCCATCTGGGGGACGATGGAGCGGTCGACGAGCGTTTCCGACGTGTCGACTCGGACCCCGAAGAGCCGGTCGCCCAGCGCCCGGGCCACTTCGAGCGACGTCTTCACGCAGTCGTTCTCGAAATCCACCAGGGTGATGAGGCGGATCTCCGGGTCCATCAGCTCCGCGAATTTCTGTGAGGCGCGCACCGTATCGCCGCCGTAGGCCGCGATCAGGCCGTGCGGCACCGTCCCGATCCCCTCCGATCCCCACCACGACGCCTGGGCGTCGGTGGACACGCCGATGGCGCCGGCGATGTGGGCGGCGTAGCCGTCGCCGGTCTGCACCAACCAGTGATCGTGGCGCGCCGGGAAGAACATCACCTGCTTGGGGTGCGCCGCGTCCACGACCCGGCGCGTGTTGGTCCCCACGCGGGTGCGGCGCGCCAGCACGCCCAGGTACAGCGTCTCGAGGTGGGCGAACGCGTCGTAGGGCCCTTCGATGAGCAGCACCGTCTCCCACGGCTCGATCGGGTCGCCGTCATAGAGGGCGTGCACGGTCAGCTCGTCCCATCGGTCGGCGCAGAGCTTCAGGATGGCGATGGTCTCATCGATGCCGCCGAGGTAACCCTGCGCCTTGCCGAACACCTGCATTGTGACGCGCGGCCGGTGGTGGTCGCGCTGCAGCACCTCACGGGTGCGCACGAAGTACTTGTCGGAGTAGTACCCTTCGCGCATGCGGTCCACGGGGAGGTGGAAGATGGCGGGATCGAGCCGGGCCTTGCGTGGCACTAGACGATCTCCTCGCGCACCCGGTAGCGCAGCGCCCGCCCCTGCATCCAGCGCACCGCAAACGCATCCGCCAGGGCGCGGAATACGCGGTTCCACATGCCGTACTTCGTGGCGCCGAACCGGCGCGGCCGGTGCCGCACCGGGACCTCGGACACCGTCCCCCCGTACATCTTCACGAGCGTCGGCAGGAAGCGGTGCATCCCGGTGAACAGAGGCAGGTCTCGCACCGCCTCGACCCGGAACGCCTTGAGCGAGCAACCGGTGTCGCGGATCGTCTCGTGATTGAGCCAGTTGCGCACGCCGTTCGCGATCCGGCTCTGGACCTTCTTCCACCGGGTATCCTGTCGCGCCGCGCGGTACCCCGCCACCGCGGTGGCCCCGCTGCGATCGAGCTCGGCCAGGAGGGCCGGGATATCGGCGGGATCGTTCTGGAGATCCGCGTCCAGCGTCACGACCACGCGCCCCCGCGCCGCCCGGAACCCCGCCGCAAACGCGGCGGTCTGTCCCGCGTTCGCCGCGAACGCCACGAGGTGCAGCTCGGGGTGGGTGCGCTTCAACTGCTTCAGCACCTCCAGGGAGCCGTCGGTCGAGCCATCGTCGACCGCGACGATCTCGTAGCGCTGCCCCTTGAGCGCCGCCGCGATTTCGCCGACCAGCACGGGGAGGCTGTCGCGCTCGTTGTACACCGGCACCACGAGCGAAACGTCAATCGGGGCCGGCATGCGACAGCTCGGGTGCGTCGGGGTACTTGGCGCGCAGCCGGGCGAGCAGCTGGGCGGCCTTGGCCGCGTCGTGCTGATGGGTGCGGTAGATCTCGGCGAGTCGAATCCCCATCAGGATCTCCCGGTGGCGCGGCGGCGACTGCTCGAGAAAACGCTCCAGGTTGGCGGTCTCCTCGTCGATGGTATAGCGGGTTCCGGGGATCTCGGGACCGCTCCCCGCGAGCGCCTCGCTCGCGAACCGTCCCAGCGGGCTCAGCACGTCGTCGAACAGCCCCATCAAAAACGCGCGGAATCCCCACAGCGCGCCCGCCACTCCCGCCAGCGGCCAGGGAAACCCGCCCGACCGCGCCCAGGCGAACAGCAGGGCCGCCACCGCCAGCGCGATCGCCCCCCCCAGGATCTGGGCCAGCACCGTCCGCGGACCCGCGCGCTCCAGATCGGTCACGGCGAGAACCTAGGGAACACCCTGCACGGGAGCAAGTTGACAGCCATGGGCACCACGGCTAAAACCTACCATCCTCCTTCCGGGGCCCGCGTGTCCGACCTGTGTTCCCGCCGCGACTTTGTTTCGAGCACCGCGGGGCTCGCCGCGGTGGCCGCCACCCCGACGTTCCTGATGCGCCCGTTCCGCCCGCTCCCCCCGCCGCGCGCCTGGACCGCTCGGCCGGTCGTGATCGCCTCCGCCAACGGCCTCCGCGGCGTGCAGAAGGCCTTCGATCTCATCATGCAGGGCGCCGACACGCTCGACGCCGTCGTCGAAGCGGTGAAAATCCAGGAGCTCGACCCCCACGACCACTCGGTGGGATACGGCGGGCTCCCCAACGCCGACGGAGTCGTCCAGCTCGACGCCTCCTGCATGCACGGGCCCACGCGCCGGGCCGGGGCCGTCGGCGCGCTCGAAGGCATCAAGACGCCCTCGGAAGTCGCGAAACTCGTCCTCAAGTACACCAATCACATTTTTCTCGTGGGTGAAGGGGCGAAGCGGTTCGCGCTGTCGTACGGATTCAAGGAAGAGGATCTGCTGACCGACGAGGCGCGACAGCTGTGGCTCGAATGGCGCGCCAACCTGAACCCCAATGACAATTATCTCGACGTCCCCGGCGGGACGCCGATGGTCGTGCAGCCCCCCACCGGCACCATCAACTGCAACGCCGTCACCCCCCAGGGCGACCTCTCGTCGGTGACGACCACGGCGGGGGTGGCCTTCAAGATCCCGGGGCGCGTGGGCGACTCCTCGATCGTCGGCGCCGGCCAGTACTGCGACAACGACGTCGGGGCGGCGGGCTCGACCGGGCTGGGCGAAGCGAACATCATGGCGTGCGGCGGCTTCCTCACGGTGGATTACATGCGCCGCGGCATGAAGCCAACCGACGCCTGCCTCGAAGCGCTGAAACGCGTGCTGCAGATGACCGAAAAGCGGCGCCTCGCGGCGGACGGCAAACCCCGGTACCAGATTGACTTCTACGCCATCAACAAGAAGGGGGAGTTCGGCGCGGCGGCCTTTTATCCCAGCCAGTTCGCCGTTCACGACGGCCAGGAAGCGAAACTCGCGGACACCGCGCACGTCTACGACAATCCGATTCCGGGCTGAGGGCGAGATGCGAGCCCACCCTCGTGCTTCGCTATTCGCATTGCGATCTTCGCGCCTTCTTGCCTTCGCGCTGGCGCTTGCCGCGCCCGCCGCGGCACAACAGACGAGCGCCCGTCCGGCCTGGGACTACACCGTCACCCCCTACTTCTACTACAGCTCCGTCGACGCGTGGTGGCTCGCCGGGTACCTCTCCTACTATCAGCCGATCGCCGACTACCGCCGGCCGGAGCCGTGGTCGGCGTCGCTGCGCCTCCAGGGCGGGGCCTCGACCGAGGGGAGCTATTACGTCGACGTGGACGCCGATGCCCCGGCCTATTGGGACGGGTGGCGGCTGAGCCTCTCGGGGACGGCGGCGCGGGCCAACCGCCTCGGCTACTACGGGCTCGGCAACGACACGCGTCACGTCGGCGACAGCGTCACGAGCACGAGCCCGTACTTCTACGCCGTGAGCCGCACCACGCAGCTCGCCCGTCTCAACGTGCAGCGCCGCATCGTGGGGCCGCTGCGGGTGCTGGGCGGTGTCGTCTACGAGCACACCACGTTCCGGGAGCTGCCGGGGACGAGCCAGTTCCAGCGCGACGCCGCGTCCGGCGTGATTCAGGACGGGCCGTTTTCCGACCTGGCCGTGCGGGGAGGCCTCGTCCTGGACACCCGGGACAACGAAATCGATCCGCACCAGGGCGGGGCGGTCGAAGCGCTCTACGCCGCGGGCGACCACTATCACCGTACGACCGTCCGGCTGCAGGGCTACGTGAACCCGACCCCCCGCTTGATTCTCGCGGGCCGGCTCGCCGGCGAGCAGATCACCGGCACCTCGGAGGTTTCCCTGATGCAGACGATCGAGCGGACGCAGCGTCCCACGATCGCGCTCGGCGGGTACAGCTCCCTGCGCGGGTACTACGACTCGCGGTTCGCCGGTCCCGGCAAGCTGCTGGGAGGCCTCGAAGCCCGGTGGGCGCTGATCAACGCCGTCGGGATTTTTGAGTTCAAGGTGGTCGGGTTCTGGGACGCGGGCCGCGTCTTCACCGAGGCGGAGGGGTTCCAGCTCACCACACAGGGCCTGCACCACTCCGGGGGCGCCGAGGCGATGCTCCGCATCGGGCGCAACACGGTGGTCGTGATCGGCGGGGGGTGGGGCAGCGAGGGAGGTCAGTTCCTGTTCGGGACGACCTGGTCCTACTGACCTACACCTCCCGGATTTCCACGCCCCGCCGCTTCAGCTCGCTCACGTAGCCGGCGAAGGGCACCGCCTCGTCGGGGGTGTGCACCCCCCGGCTCGTGATGCGCCCGTCGCCCTGCATCAGCCCCGTAATGGCGAGCGAATAACCGGTGGTGCGCATCATGGCGCTGATGCCGCGCGCCTCGTCGTAGTAGTCGAGCAGCTCCCACGCCGCGCGCTTCCCCTGTTTCCCCTGTACGACGACCCGCAGCGCCACCAGGTCCCGCCCCTGCGGCTTGGTGAGCTTGGGAGAGACGATGGCGATGAAGGCGTCGCGCGGCACGATCTCCTTTCCCTTCACCTTGACGGGTGCCAGGTCCAGCAGCCCAAGCTCCCGGATCGGGCGCATGATGGCGAGGTGACCGGGATAGCGTAGCGTCTTGTACTCCATCGTCCGGATGCGGCCCTCATACGCCCACGGCATGGTGGAGATGCCCCCGCCCGTGTGGAACGCCTCGAGCGCCCCCACCGGCGCGGGGAACGACAGGCTTTCGAGCTCCGAGAGGGCGTCGACGCGGGTCGGTTTTCCATCGCGCAGGACCCAGGACGGCGTGGTGTAATAGTCGAGTGCGCCTTCGAGCGAGTACACGATCTGATAGTTGAGCGGCGGCTCGGGGTGCTGTGGGAGGCCGCCGACGTAGATCTTCACGGATTCGGCGTCGCCGACGCCCCGGATCCCCTCCGCCGCGAGGATGTTCACCATCCCGGGGGCGAGCCCGCAGTCGGGAATCACCGAGACCCCCGCCCGCAGGGCGTCGGGGCCGAGCTTCCTCTGATTGAAGACGATTTCCGTATTGCCGCCGAGGTCGCAGTAGTGCAATCCGGTCTCGACTGCCGCGCGCGTCACTTCGAGATTGAAGTAGTACGGGAGCGCATTCATCACGGCGAGATGGCCCGCCATCGCCTTGCGCAACCCGGCGCCGTCGCCCTCCCGCACGTCGAGTTTCAGCAGGGAGAGTCTCTTCCCGGCGTAGGGCTTCACGAACGCCGCGGCCCGGTCGGGCTGGACGTCGGCCAGGGTCACGCCCGTAACGGCATCCTGTTGCAGCAAGTCGAAGGCACAGGCGCAACCCTGCAGGCCCGCACCGAGAACGAGCATCCGCATACAGCCGATCTCCACAGGAAGTGTGTCCGGGGATACCGCGCGGCGGAAAGCTAGCGAGAGGCGCCGGGGGCTGGAAGCGAGCGCCGGGCCGGGGCCGCCGTTAGATTCGCGCCCCATGGCGCAGGGCGATCTTACCCGCGGGCGTCTCGTGCGCGCCGCGCTGGAGCTGTTCACCACCCAGGGTTATCACGTCACCACCACCCCCGAGCTGGCCCGCAAGGCCGGCGTGGCGGAAGGGACGATCTACCGCCACTTCGAGAGCAAGCAGCACCTGCTGAACGAGCTGTACCGAGGGGGCGCGCGTTGGGCCACGAAACTCGTCAAGGAAGCGGAGGCGGGGGCGCCGACCACGGCGGACCGGTTCCGCAAGCTGGCCGAGCTCCTGGCGGACGGCGCCGCGCGCGAGCCGGCGGTGGTGCGGCTCTTCTTCCTGCAGGACCACGCGAGTCTCCTCGACGAGAAGTCGCGCGAGACGCTGCGGGAGTTTCGCGGCGCGCTGGAGGGGCTGATCGCGCAGGGGAAGGCAGAGGGCTCCGTGCGCGCCGGGGGCGCCGACCTCTGGGCGTCGACCTGGCTCGCGGTGGTCCGGGTGGCGCTCGAGCGGATCCTCGCGAAGGACTGGGGGGTGGGGAGCGCGGGGGTGCGGGCCTGCGCGGATGCGGCGTGGGACGCGATCGCGGGCAAGCCCGTGACCGACCGCCCCCCGTCCCCCCCGCCCACGCCCGCCTAGGCCGACGCGCGCAGCTCGAGTACCGCGATCTCCGGCGGCACGAACAGCCGGATCGGCACGCCCACGACGCCGATCCCGCGGCTCACGTAGAGCTGACTGCTCCCCTGCCGGAAGTGCCCCATGACGTACTTCGTGATCAGGCTCCCCGCCGACCAGCCGAGCAGCGGGACGTAGATCTGCCCGCCGTGAATGTGCCCCGCCAGGGTGAGCGGGATATTCCGTAGCGCCGCGCCGTCGAACGCTCCGGGCCGGTGGGCGAGCAGGATAGGAAACGCACCGGGGGGCGCGGCTCGCAGTGCCAGGTCGATCTCGCGGGGCTGGGGATCGTCGGCCGTCCAGGCATGCGGGTCGTCGATCCCGAGCAGCGCCAGCGCGGCGCCGTCACGCTCGATCAGGTGGGCGCCGTTCTTGACGAAGATCTGCCCCGCGTCGCGCACCCCTTTGACGACGATCGTTTCGCCGGTGTAGCGGTCGTGATTGCCGAGGCAGGTGACGACGCCGAGCGGTGCCGCGAGGTCGCGGAAGGCGCGTACGTACTCGGGGACGTAACTCGGCGATATGTCGATCATGTCGCCGGTCTGCAGCACGAGGTCGGGACGCTGGCCGTTCGCGAGCGCCACGATCGCCTGCATTTTGTCGCGCTCCATGTGAATCCCGGCATGCACGTCCGACAGGTGCACCACGCGCAGTCCGTCGAAGACCTTGGGCAGCCCCGGCAGGAACAGCGTCGTGTGGGTCACCTCGGGCAAGCGATCGGCTTCCCAGATGCCGTACGTCGAAAGGCCGAGGCCCCCCACGGCGTAGGCGTAGGTCGCGTTCGCCAGGAAGCGACGGCGAGACGGCAGAGACGGGGGTCGACCTGGTTCGAGGTGGGTCGAGGCGACCCTCCTCGACACCCGTCGACCCGCCCACACCACGCCCTTCCCGATCACGTACGCCGCGATGAGCGCGCAGAGGACCCAGCTCAGCAGCTGCCAGGCGATCCAGGGAGCGAGATACGGGATACGCCCCACCCCCCACACCGAGCCGCTCGCGACGCGGCGCAGCACCACGAGCCACGGGAGGTTGAAGAGACCGAAAACCGCGGCGAGCCCGATGCCCGCCACACGGGCCCGCGCGGGTCGGGTCGGATCGGGGAGGCGCTCCCGCAGGTACAGGTACAGCACGACCTGGGGCGCCATGAGGAGAAGCAGATAGATTATCGCCATGCCGCTCCGATGGTCCTGTGCCCTGCTCCTCGGAATGCTGGGACCAGCCGTCATCGCGGGCCAACAGACGCTGACGCCGGTCGAGCGCGCCCGGTTGGCGGCCGCCATCTGGTCCGAAGCGCACTATAACTACGCCGGTCGCGATCGCGTACGCGCCGACTGGGACTCGGCCCTGACGGCGCTCCTCGGCCAGGCCGCCCAGCGGCAATCCGATCTTCATTACTACCGCCGCCTGCGCCGTTTCGTTGCGCTGCTCAGCGACGGGCAGGCGGCGGTAATCCCCCCCGACCACGTGGCCAAGGAAATGGCACGGCCGCCGCTCGCGCTGGTGAGCGTCGAAGGCCGCCCCTTCGTGGTCGACTACGAGGAGAGCGACGAAATGCGGATCGCCCGCCCGGAGCGCCTGGCGGAGATCGTGTCCGTGCAAGGCATCGCGGCCGAGGAGTGGATCCGCGACTCCGTGCTCCCCGAGATCGCGGCCGGGACCGAGGCGCAGGCGTGGGATCGCGCCGTGGCGCACATGCTGGAGGGGGAGCGCAGCACTGCCCTGCAGGTCCAGCTGCAACTGCCGGGCATGGAGGCGAGCGGCGCGAGCCTGACCCGGACGGTGGGCGAAGGCGCGCCCTGGCCGTTCGACCCGCCCCCACTCAGCATCGTCCGGCTCCCCGACAGCACGGTGGTGCTGCACCTCTCGAGCTTCAGCGATCCAGACGTCGTGCGGCAGATCGATCACGCCTTCCCCAGCTGGCAGGGCGTGCGCGCCCTGATCGTCGATCTGCGCGACAACACGGGCGCGGGCGGGGGCCGGGAAACCGCCTATCAGCTGATTGCCCGCCTCGCGTCGCAGCCGGTCCCCGGCTCAGGCTGGCAGACGGCGGTCTATCGCCCGCTCTACCGCAGCGACCAAGGGGGAGGCGACTCGAGCTTTCTCTGGGTGAAGGTCCCGCCGGACACCATTCAGCCGATCCGCGGACGGCCCGCCTTCGCGGGCCCGGTGGCGGTGCTCGCGTCCGCCCGCACCGCGGGAGCCGGAGAGGATTTCCTCGCGGCGTTCCACAACGCGGCGCGCGGGGTGATCATCGGTCACCTGAGCGCCGGAGCGACGGGCCAGGTGAGCGAGATCCCCCTCTACCGGGAGTGGCGGCTGCGGGTGACGATCACCCGCGAGGAGCTGATGGACAAGAGCGAGATCAACGGCCGGGGCGTGGCCCCCGACATCGCGGTCGATGAAAAGGTCGGTGATTTCCTGGCCGGCAAGGACGACGTCCTCGACCGGGCGCGCTCCTGGATCGCGGAGCAGAGGACCAGGCGCTAGCGCTCTTTCCCGTAGCTCACCCGCCAGATCCGCGCCCCGTCATCGTCGGACACCAGCATCGACCCGTCCGGCAGCACGGCGATGCCGACGGGCCGTCCCCAGCGGCTGCCGTTCGGGAGCTGCCAGCCCACGATGAAATCCTCGACGCCCACGGGCTTGCCGTCCTTGACCCGGAACCGGGTCACCTTGTCGCCGGTGGGGACGGAGCGGTTCCACGACCCGTGGTAGGCGACGAACGCGTCGCCGCGGTACTCGGCGGGGAACTGCGTCCCGGTGTAGAACGCCATGCCGAGCGGCGCGGAATGCGCCTGATAGGTGATCGCCGGCGGCTCGACGCCGCTGCAATCGGCCTGCGAATACTCGGGGTTCCGTTCCCCCGGGAGCCAACACTGCGGCCACCCGTAGAACTTCCCGTCCTTCAGGATGTTGATCCGCTCCGGCGGCCGGTCGTCGCCCAGGTTGTCGCGATCGTTGTTCGTCCCCCATAGCTCGCCGGTCGTCGGGTTGAAGGCGATCCCCACCGAATTGCGCAGCCCCGTGGCGAAGATGTGCTCCCCCGAACCGTCGGCGTTGTAGCGGGTGACCGTGGCGCGGCGCGGGTCGGTCTCGTCACAGACGTTGCACGACGATCCGATCGACACGTAGAGCTTCCCGTCGGGGCCGAAGGCGAGGGTCCGGGTCCAGTGGTTGCCACCCCCGGGGAGGCCGGACACGACTTGCTGCGGCACCGGATTGCCGGGGAGGTAGCGCTTCACGCCGTCCGTCTCCCCCACGTACATCGTGTCGCCGCGGAAGGCCAGCCCGAAGGGGCGGTTCAAGCCGGTCGCGACGGCGATCACCGTGTCGGCCCTGCCGTCGCGGTTCGCGTCGGGCAGCTTCATGACGCTGCCGGTCCGATATACGGCGTAGGGAACACCGTCGGGGCCGGTGACCACGTTGCGGATCCCATCCAGGTGCTCGGCGTAGAGGCCGATCGTGAACCCCGGGGGGAGGTAGAGCACGTGATGGTCGGCGACCTCGTGGGGCTGGAAGCCCGCCGGGATCTGCTGGGCGGCGGCGCGGCGGCCCGAGCCGCAGCCGCACACCGCGGCCAGGACCAGCAGCCGCAACCAGCCCGTCGGCCTTCCCGTCTCACGTCGCATACACACCTCCGATGGCACTCTCTCCGGCCGGCATCCGGTCCCGGCTGGCCATGGCCTCGCGTTCGGCCGTCTCGATCTGGGTCGTGACCGTGGCTTCTACCTCACCCAGCTCGGATTCGGTCCACCCCTCCTGCTTCAAGAACTCCTCATAGAGCCCGATGGGATCCCGCCTCCCCCATTCGGCGAACAGCTCGGCGGGAAAGGTCTCGCGCGCTTCCCGCTCGTCGTGCGTGGCGTGCCCCCCCATCCGGAACGTCTCCGCGACGAGCAGCGCCGGACCCTCACCGCGGCGGCAGCGCAGGGCGGCGAGCCGCGTGGCCGCCCAGGCGTCGAGCACGTTGTTGCCGTCGAAGGCGAGTCCCCAGATCCCGTAAGCGGCGGCCCAATCGCTGAAGTCCTTCGCCAGGTGATGCTGGGCAAGACGCGTGCCCAGCGCCACCTGGTTGTTCTGGACGATGAAGATGGCCGGGAGGCGTTGCACGGCGGCGAGGTTCGTCCCTTCGTGCGCGGCGGCCGTCTTCGTGGAGCCGTCGCCCACCCACGTCAGGGCGACGCGGGGCTCGCGCCGCTGCTTGAAAGCGAGGGCGATGCCGGCGATCACCGGGACTACGTCGCCCACATGGGAGATCGGTTGCAGGATCCCGTAGCGCAGGTCTCCGACATGGAGGTCCCGGCCGTGCGACGGCGCGTCGGCAGTGGCGAGGTAGGCCCGAAACGCGGCGGCGAGCGACAGCCCCATTTCGATCACCGCACCGGCGTTGCGGATCATCGGCGCCACCACGTCGCGATCGCGCTCCAGGGCGTGCACCGGCCCGACGGTCGTGGCCTCTTCCCCGGTGCCGAGCCACGCCTTGGAAAGCACTCCCGTCTTCACCCAACGTTTCAGGGTGATGTCGTGCAGGCGCGTGCGCAGCAGGCCGGCATAGAGCTCGCGATGCTGCTCCCGGGAGAGTGCGGCGACGAGCGTGGCGCGGGCGGGATCGGCTTCGAGGGCGCGCCGGTACGCCTGGACGAGGCGCGGATCGGGCTGCCAACCAACGTATTCGGGTGGATCGTAGGCGGGAAAGCGCTTCACATCACTTGAACTTTTCTTTCAGCTTTCCGAACAGCCCGCTCGCTCCGCTCCCGGTGCCTCCGCCGGCGGATCCGCTCGGGGTCAGCGCCTCGGCGAACTCGAGAGCCGTGGAGTACCGGTTGTCGGGATTCGTTTCCATCGCCTTCGCGAGGGCCCGCTCGAGCCACTCCGGCATCTCGGCACGCACCTGGCGGAGCGAGAGCGGGTTGCCGCGCAGGCGGGCGATCATCATTTCCTGGGCGTTGCGGCCCTGGAACGGGAGCTTGCCGGTGAACATCTCGAACGCCACGATGCCCAGCGCGTAGATGTCGGACCGGGCGTCGAGCGCCTTGCCCCGGATCTGCTCGGGGCTCATGAATTCCGGGGTTCCGAGGATGATGCCGGTGGCCGTGAGCTTGGCGATGGACGGGTCGGCCCGCCGCTCCTTGGCGAGCCCGAAGTCCATCACCACGGCGCGCTCGCCGCCGTCGCCGTCGCCGATGATCATGATGTTTTCGGGCTTCAGGTCGCGGTGCACGATCTGCAGCTCGTGGGCGTGCTGCAGGCCGGCGCAGACCTGGCGCAGGAACCGGATGCCGGTCTCGACCTCCATCGGCCCGCCCTTCACCTCGCGGTCGGAGAGCAGGTCACCGTGGAGGAACGGCATCACGAGATAGATCAGGCCGTCTTCGGATTCGCCCAGCCGGATGATGCGGCAGACGTTCGGGTGATCGAGGCGCATGGCGAGGCCGGCTTCGCGCCGCAGCCGCTCCACCGAGCTCTTGTCGCTCGCGAGGCGGGGGGAGAGCACCTTGATCGCCACCTCGCTGCCCGACGACAGCTCCTTGGCGAGGTAGACGTAGGACATGCCGCCCTCGCCCAGCTTCTTCATCACCTGGTAGCGGCCGTCCAGGATCTGGTTCGAGAGCGTGGAGGCGCGGTCCGGGACGGGCGACGCGGGCCGGGCCGCGGGGGTCCGCACCGCCGTCGCGCTGCCGCCGGGCAGCGGCGTCTTGGGAGCGGGAGCGGGCGACGCGGGAGCAGCGGAGCTGCCCTGCACGTCCACGAGCATCGACCCGTCCTTGGGGCAGAACCGGGCGGCATCGGAGTACACCGTCTTGCACTTGGGGCAGCGGCGCTGGCTCATTCGCGCACCAGGTTGCGGCCTTCGTGCTTGGCGCGATACAGGGCCTGGTCGGCGAGGGAGACGAGGCTGTCGGCGTTCGTCGCGCGCTCGTTCGGATAGCTGGCCAGCCCGATGCTCACGGTCAGGTTCAGGGGATCGCCTCCCGGGTCCGCAAAGTCGCGCTGCGCGATCCGCTGGCGCAGCCGCTCGGCAAAGATCGCCGCGCCCGGGAGCGTCGTCTCCGGCATCACCACGACGAATTCCTCACCGCCGTAGCGGGCCACGATGTCCACGGAGCGGGCCTCGCGGCGCAGCAGGTCTCCAACTTGCCGCAACACCGAGTCTCCCGCCAGATGGCCCCGTTCGTCGTTGATCCGCTTGAAGTGATCGATGTCGGCGAGGAGGATGCTCACCGTGAACCCGTAGCGGCGGGCGCGATCGAGCTCCGCCTCGAGCGCCTCGGACAGACCCCGCCGGTTGAGCGTCCCCGTGAGGGCGTCGGTCACGGCCAGCTTCTCGAGCCGCTCCTTGTCCGACACGGTGGTCTCGAAATCGTAGGCCTTCTCGATGGCCGAGACGGCGGTCTTGATGACCGTTTCGGCGAACTGGGTGTCGGCCCGGGTGAGCGCGGGATCGTCGCCCGTGGTGCGCAGGAAGAACACCCCGACCTGCCGGTCGCGCATGTAGAACGGCAGCGCCGCAGCCGAGCGCGTGGGGACCTGAATCTTGTCGCGGGTCCACCGCGCGCGCTCCTGCTCGTAGAGCGGATCGTTGGCGACGTCGGTGACGAGCACGGTGCGCGCGGTGGCGAGCGCCTGCTGGATTTCCGGGTAGCGCGACAGGTCGATCTCGAGGTTGCGCAGCATCGGGTTCTCGTAGGCCGCGACGACGACGCCGACCGTGTCGCCGGGCTTGGCGAGGACCATCGAGCACTTGGCGATGTTCAGCACGCGCGCGACGCGCCGGGTGAGGATGTGGTAGATCTCGTCCGGCTTGAGGGAGTCGGTGACCTCGTGCAGGATGTCGACCATCGCGGCGCGGCTCCGCGCTTCCTCGCGCGCCGTGGCAAGCGCCTGCCCCACCCGCAGGTGGGCCTCGACCCGCGCCAGGAGCTCCCGCACCCGGAACGGCTTGGCGATGAAGTCGGCGGCCCCGAGCCCGAGTGATTTGACCGTCGCCTCCTCGGGAGGCATCGACGAGAGCATGAGGACCGGGAGGTCGCGGAACCGGGAATCGCTCTTCAGCCGCTCCAGCAGGGCCAGCCCGTCGACCTTGGGCATCATGATGTCGAGGAGCAGGAGTTGGGGCTTCTCTTCCTCGAGCAGAGCCTGCAGCGTTTCGCCGGTGTGGGTCACCACGACCTCGTACCCGTGCTCCTTCAGGATCCACGACAGCGTGCGGACCAGCGACTCGTCGTCGTCGGCCAGCAAGATCTTGAAGCCCGGCAGTGGCGTCGCGGTCATGGCGTCCCGGTCTCGGCCTCGAGAGTCGCGGGATCGAGATTGCCCCCGCTGACGACGAGCACGATCGGCCCGCCCGCCGAGGGCGGCACCGCGCCCGAGCGCAGGGCGGCCGTCGTCGCGGCACCGGACGGCTCCACGACGAGGCCGCACTCGCGCCATAGAAAATGCACCGCCTCGCGGATGCTGTCATCAGCGACCGTCACCACGCCGGCGAAGCGGTCGCGATACCGCTGCAGCACGGCGAAGGGCACCTCCCCCACCGTGAGGGTGATCAGACCATCGGCCACGCTGGCCGAGCGGTCGAGCCGCACCGCGTGGCCGGCGGCCCAGGAGCGGGTGAGCTTGGGGGCGCCCGCGGGCTCGACGCCCCAGACGACCGCCCGGCTCCCGGCCACGACAAGCCCGCGCACCACCCCGGAGACGAGTCCGCCGCCGCCGACCGGCACCACCACGGTGGCCACGTCGGGGAGCTCCTCAGCGACCTCCAGACCGACCGTCGCCTGACCGGCGACGATGTCGGGGTGATCGAAGGGGGGCACGATGGCGAGGCCTTCGCGCGCGGCGATCTCCTCGGCCACCACGCGGCGGTCTTCGGAGGTCCGCCCGGCGAGGACGACCTCCCCACCCCACCGCTTCACCCCAGCGACCTTGATCGCGGGCGCCGTCTCGGGCATGGTGACGACGGCGCGCACACCGAACTGCTTGGCCGCGAAGGCGAGCGCCTGGCCGTGATTCCCCGAAGAGTAGGTGATGACGCCGCGGCGGCGCGTGGTGTCCTCGAGCCGTCGCACCGCGTTGTAGGCGCCGCGCACCTTGAAGGCCCCGACCGGCTGGAGATCCTCGCGCTTCAGGTACGCCCCCAGGGCGGGTACCCAGAGCAGCGGGGTGCGGACGGCGATGCCGCGCAGCGCCGCGGCGGCGTCGCGGATGTCCTGGTCGGTGATGGGGGGGGTCACGTCACCGTTTCGCCGGCGCCTTGCCCTTGCGGGAGGCGGCGGCCGTCGCCGCGGGGGCCGGGGCCGGCGATTCGTCCGGCTCCTCCTCGGCGCCGGCTTCCTCCTCCTCCTCCTTCACGACCCGGGCCACGTCCACGACCAGGTCCCCGGGGGTCAGATTCATCACCCGCACCCCTTGTGTGTTGCGCCCCGTAATCCGGATGCCGTCCACCGGGACGCGGATCATGATCCCCTTCTTGGTGATCATCATCAGCTCGTCCTCGGGGAGCACCTCTTTCAGGGCGACGATGTCCCCCGTCTTGTCGGATTGCTTCAACGTGATGATGCCGCGGCCGCCGCGGTGCTGAACCCGGTATTCGTCGAGCTCCGACCGCTTGCCCAGGCCCTTTTCGGTCACGGCGAGCAGCGTCGAGGCGCGGCGGATCACCACCAGGTCGATCACGGCGTCCTTTTTGTCGAGCCCGATCCCCCACACCCCGGTTGCCGTGCGCCCCATGTCCCGCACGTCCTGCTCGTGGAACCGGATGCTCATCCCGTGGCGCGTCGCGAGCACGATGTCGTTCTTGCCGTCGGTCACCTGGACGTCGATGAGCTCGTCCCCGGCCTCGACGTTGATCGCCCGGATCCCCGAGGAGCGTGGATTCCCGAACTCCGAAAGCCGGGTCTTCTTCACCACGCCCTTCTTGGTGGCGAAGAAGAGAAACTGCTCCTCGGAGAATTCCCGCACGGGCACGAGCGCGGCGAGCCGCTCCTCGGGCTTCATGGCCACGCAGTGCACGATCGGCTTGCCGCGCGCGGCCCGGGCCGCCTGCGGGATCTCGTGCACCTTCAGCCAGTAGCACTGCCCGCCCTGGGTAAAGAACATCATGTAGTCGTGGGTCGACGCGATGAACAGGTGCTCGACCCAGTCGTCTTCCTTGGTGTGCGCGGCCGTCACCCCTCGCCCGCCGCGGCGCTGCCGGCGGTACGACGACACCGGCAGGCGCTTGATGTAGCCCGAGTGGGACACGGTGATGACCATGTCCTCCTCGGCGATGAGGTCCTCGATCGAGAACTCCCCCTGATCGGCCACGATTTCGGTGCGGCGCTCGTCGCCGAATCCGTGCGCCAGCTCGGTCAGCTCCTCCTTGAGGATCTTCAGGCGGCGCGGCCTGGACGCGAGGATCTCCCGGCACTCCTTGATGAAGCGGCGCACGTCCTTCAGCTCCGCCTCGAGCTTGGAGATCTCGAGAGCGGTGAGACGGGCGAGCCGCATGTTCAGGATTTCCGCCGACTGCCGCTCGGAGAGCTTGAAGCGCTTGCGCAGCGCCGCGTCGGCGGTGGGGGTGTCCTTGGACTTGCGGATGATCTTGATGACCTCGTCGATGTTGTCGACGGCGATCTTCAAGCCCTCGAGGATGTGCTCCCGGTCGAGCGCGCGATCGAGGTCGAATTGCGTGCGGCGGGTGATGACGGTGTGGCGGTGGTCGATGAAGTGCTGCAGCAGCTCCTTCAGCGCCATTTCCTTCGGCACCCCGTCCACGAGGGCCAGCATGATGGCGCCGAAGGTCACCTGCATCTGGGTGTGCTTGTACAGCTGATTCAGCACCACCGCCGGCACCGCGTCGCGCTTCAGCTCGACCACCACGCGGATCCCCTCGCGGTCGGATTCGTTGCGCAGGTCGGAGATCCCCTCGAGCTTCTTGCCCAGTACGAGATCGCGGATCTGCTCGATCACGCGCTCGGGACTCACCTGGTAGGGGAATTCGGTGACGACGAGCTGATAGCGGCCGGTGGACTTGACCTCTTCGGTCTGGGCGCGGGCCCGGATCGCGATCCGGCCACGGCCCTTTTCGTAGCACTCCTTGATTCCTTCCTTCCCGTAGATGATCCCCCCCGTCGGGAAGTCGGGGCCCTTGATGAATTTGCGGAGGTCCTTGATGCCGGCGTCGGGGTGGTCCACGAGATGGACGATGGCGGCCACCGTTTCGCCCAGGTTGTGCGGCGGGATGTTCGTGGCCATCCCGACCGCGATCCCCGCCGAACCGTTGACGATGAGGTTCGGCAGCTTCCCCGGGAGGACCGTCGGCTCCTGCAGCCGGTCGTCGAAGTTGGGGACGAAATCGACGGTGTTCTTGTCGATGTCCTCCAGCATCGTCATGGCGACGCGCGTGAGCCGCGCCTCGGTGTAGCGGTAAGCCGCCGCCGCGTCGCCGTCCACCGAGCCGAAGTTCCCCTGCCCGTCGATCAGCGGGTACCGCAGAGAGAACTCCTGCACCATCCGCACCAGCGAGTCGTAGACCGCGAGGTCGCCGTGCGGGTGGTACTTGCCGAGCACGTCGCCGACGACGGTCGCGCTCTTCTTGTAGGGCCGGCCGGGGAGCAGCCCCAGCTCGTGCATCGCGTAGAGGATGCGCCGATGGACCGGCTTCAAGCCGTCGCGCACATCGGGCAGCGCACGCTGCACGATGACGCTCATCGAATAATCGAGGAACGATTCCTTGAGCTCGTCCTCGATCAGGCGCGGGAGAATGCGTTCGCGGGCGTTCGGTGCCGTCATGAATGCAGGGGTCTTAAGGGTCAAGGACCAGGGGTCAAATCAACGGCCATCAGATGTCCTAAGTTTATAAAAATTAAACACTTAGAACGGGAAATGCAACTCGGAATCGGCTATATCTCCACCGCGATTTTCCCGAGCTGCTCCCCCTTCCCCAGCCGCTCGAAGGCGGCGCGCGCCTGCGCCAGCGGGTAGACCCGATCCACGATAGGGCGCAAGGCACCGGTGCCGAGGACCCGGACGATCTCCTGATACTCGGCGGCGTTTCCCATCGTCGATCCCATGATGGTGAGGTTGTTCCAGAAGAGGCGACGGACGTCGCTCACGACGAGCGGCCCCGTGGTGGCTCCACACGTCACGAGCCGCCCCCCCTTCGCCAGGCTTTTCAGCGAATCCTCCCAGGTGGCCTCCCCCACGTTCTCCACCACCACGTCCACCCCCCGCTTTCCCGTGAGCAGGCGGACCTCCTTGGCGACCCCGTGCGTGCCGTGATTGAGCGTGACGTCGGCGCCGAGCTCGCGGGCACGGGCGAGCTTGGCATCGCTCGAGGACGTGGCGATCACGCGCGCCCCCTGGAGCTTGGCGATGCGCAGGGCCGCGAGTGAGACGCCGCCCCCGATCCCCCAGACGAGTACCGTCTCACCGGCGCGCAGCCGGGCGCGGGTGACGAGCATCCGCCAGGCCGTAAGCGTCACGAGGGAAAACGCCGCCGCCTCCGCCCAGGAAAGCGGCGGGTCGAGCACGGGCAGCCGGGCCGCGTTGACGGCCGGGATCGTGATGAGCTCGGCCAGGGTGCCGGGAAGATGCTCCCCGAGGATGCCGTAGTTCACGCAGAGGTTGTGCTCTCCGGCGCGGCAGTACTCGCAGCTGTAGTCCGACACGCCGGGATTCAGGACCACGCGGTCCCCCGGCCGCAGCGCGCCCACCCCCGAGCCCACACGGTCGATCACCCCGGCGCCGTCGGCCCCTAGGATCTTCTCCGGCGGATAGGGAATGCCGGGGAGGCCGCCGACGACATGCAGATCGAGATGATTGAGCGCCGCGGCACGGAGCGCGACGCGGACCTCGCCGGGGCCCGGCTCGGGGGCGTCTGGAACCTGCGTGACCGCGAGACGGTCGAGCCCCGCGTCGCCGCCGGCCCGCAGCACGCACGCGCGCATGACGGAGGAGCGTTACGGGAGAAAAGCCGGAGCCAGCAGCTGCTCGGCGCCGGTCGTCGGAATCGGCGCCGCCGCCCCACCGCCGACGGGCTGGAGGAACACCTTGGCCATGGGGTTCTTCTTGTTGTCGGGGTCGCCGGGCACGACCAGCGCCAGCATGTCGCCGGTCGCCGAGACGGCGAACGAGCTGATCCACAGGTCGATCCCGGTGAGCGTCGTGGTGGTCCCGCTCGCCAGGTCGGCCTTGATCACCTGACGCACGGTCTTGTTGGCCTCGCGGCGCTCCTGCACATAGACGAGGGAGCCGTCCCGCAGAAACCGCGGCTCGAGCTCCTGCGTCGGCGCCGGCGTACGCGTGAACGCCCGCTGGTTCGTGCCGTCGGGGGCCATCAGCCAGATGTCGTAGCTCTTGTTGCGGTACGACACGTAGGCGACCGTGCGGCCGTCGGGAGACGCGGCGGGCATCTGACTCAACGAGTCCGTCGTGAGCGCCTTCAAACCGGTGCCGTCGACGCCCACGGAGTACACCTGCATCTTGCCGCTGCGCGGCGACTGGAAGAAGACGGTGCTGCCGTCGGCGGAGAACGCCGGATGGCCGTCGGGCTGCGGATCGGTCGTGAGCCGCACGGGATTCGCCCCGTCCGCGTCCATCACGTACACCTCGGGGTTGCCGTCCCGGGTCGTCACGTAGGCGATGCGCGAGCCGTCGGGTGAGAACGCCGGCTCCCCCGCCGCGGCGGTGTCCGGGGGGGGCGTCACGCGGTGCAGGTCCGCGAGATTCTGCCGGTCCACCCAGAAGAGCTGCGCCCGTCCACCGCGCGTGCTCACGACCACGAGGTCCGCCCCGACGAACACCGTGGCGCTCGCCGTCTTTCCCCCCGGCGCGGTGGCGGTGATCCTGGCCCGGCCGTACCCCACCGCGCTCACCGTTCCGTCGAGGCCGACGGTCGCGACGCCGGGCGCGTCCGACGCCCACGACAGCCCCGACGCCGGGCCGATCACGACCCCCGAATCGTCGGCGAAATTCGCCTTGATGGTGACGCGCCCGCTCTGCGACAACCCTACCCGGCCGACGGAGAGCTTCACCGCGCCGGCGATCACGGTCACGTTCCAGGTCACGGTCGCGGGCTGCGGCCCCGGCCCGCGCGCGGTGAGTTGGGTCCGCCCGAGCTTGCGTCCCGTCAGGAGCCCGGTCGCGGTGTCGAACGACGCCACGGTCGTGTCGGCGAGGGTCCAGCGCACCTTGGCCTCGGGCACCGGATTGTTGTCGGCGGCCAGGGGCTGGGCGAAGAACCGCACCGTGGCGGTGAGCGGCACCGCGACGTCCACCGACGCCTTGGGGCGAACGGCCAGGGCCTCGACCGCGCGGTGCACCAGGATGTCGATCGACTTCTGCTGGCGCAGTCCCGTGACGGTGAGCGTCGCCTTTCCCGAGTTAACGGCCTTCAGCACCCCGGTGAGGCTCACCTGTGCCACGCTCTGATCGCTCGAGCTCCACTGCAGCGACGTGAGCGAGTTGACGAGGCGGCTCCCCTGCGAAGGAACGATGACGTGCAAGGTGTCCAGGTCCCCCGGGGACATCGTGACCGCGGCGCCTTCGAGAATCGTGAACTCCGCCTGGTCGACGATCACCGGCGCCGTGGCCGTGAGGCCCCCCGGCCCGCTCATCAGCACAGTCCCCTGACCCGCGGCCAGCCCGACGACGTTGCCGTTGGCGTCGACGCTCGCGACGTCTTCCTTGAGTGACTTCCAGGTGACCTGCACCGGCGCCGCGGGAGACCCGTCCTCGCGCAGCGCGCGCGGGTAAACGCGCACGTTCTCCGACGGCAGCAGGTAGATGGTCGGCGGATCGATCCGCAGCGCGGCCGCCGCGCCCGCACCCACCGGCTGCCCGGCGAAGGCGTCGGTCGTCGCGGGCGCCGCCGCTGCTGCCGCGGGCTGCCCGGAGGCAGCGGCTGGCTGGGCGGGCGCCGCGGCCCCCGTCACCTGAACGATCACCGAGCCCTTGCGTTGTCCCGCGGCCGCTTCGACGATCGTCTCCCCACCCGCGACGCCGATGACCGTCCCGTTGTTGTCCACGCGGGCGATCTTGATGTTCTTGGAGGACCACGTAATCCGGGCCGTCGGAATGACGTTGCCGGCGCGGTCGAACGCGGTGGCGAGGAGACCGCTGCGCTCTCCCACCTTGATCGTTACCTGCGGAGGGGCGACCTGGAGATCGGCCACGGTCTGGGCCCAACCCCGGCCGGGAACCAGGGCGCCGGCCAGCCCGAGAGAAAGGAGGAACGCGCGGCGAGGGCTCATGGCAGCGCCGAACGTAAGTTCACGTAAGTGCTTTTGTCAAGCTAACTTGTCAACGCGGGGCCGGGGTCCGGACTTCCCACGTCGCGTACCCATCGACGGCGTCTCCCGGACCCGGAATGGTTGCCTCCACCTCCGCCACCCCCGTCGGTGTCCGCACCCGCCAGCGGTAGGTCCGGCCCGCCACCCCCTGCACGACCTGCACCAGGGTGTCCCCCGCGAGGCGCTGAGCAATCAGCTTGAGCGAGCTCGATCCCTCGCCGCGCGCCGGAGTGGGCGGGTCGAGGAGCACAGCGTACCCCGGCGTATGCCGCACCACGATGGTCGTGCGATCGCGAATCGCCACGGGGAAGTCGAGGTGGACGTCGGCGCCGGTCTCGCGCGGCGCGGGGACAGTGACCGTGGCGCCGTCGACCGACACCTCCTGCACGTGCGCGCCCAGAGGGAGGGCCGGCGCGTAGCGCAGGGTGTCGACGCTGCGGCCGGCGGTGCGGGTCAGGGTCACGATGAACGAATCGGGAGTCTGCCGGAACGCCGCCCGGTAGCGACCGGTCCCGGCGGGCATCCGTTCCACCGTCAGCGAGTCCCATGTCGCGGGAAGGTGCGGCGCGAGCGTGACGCGATCGGCCGGGACGTCCGCCTCCCACCCGATCAAGCCGCGGATCAAGGGCGTGAGCAGCATCGAGGTCGAAAAGAACTGCTGTGGCACCGCGGTTTCGAGCGGCTCGTAACTGCTCCCCGAGAACACTTCGGGGTTGGCACCGAGTCCCCAGAGAAACGCCGTTCGCGCGACGGCCCTCATGGCGGCGAATCCCATCGTGGCGTTGTGGTAGCGATAGAGGCCGAGGGCGTCGAAGCCGGTGACAAACGGCCAGACGGTCCCGTTGTTGTAATGCAGGGGGTCGAACAGGGACGACGCGGGGGCGAGCGCCCGGGCGCCCCAGTCGGTCGTGATGCCGGCGCCGGCGAGGGAGGCCGCGGTGGCCTGTCCACGTGCTTCATCGACGAGCCCCAGCGCCAGAGCGGTGGCCGGCCACACGGTCAGCTCGTCGGACAGCTTGCCCCCCTCGAGCAGGGCGAAGGCGTAGCGGTGCGCGTCCGGCAGCCAGAACTTCTCCCGCAGCGTCGCGAGGGCGCGGTCATGCAGCGCCCGGGCGTCGCGTGCCACCCGCGGGTCCCGCATCGCCTCCGCCATGCGGGGCAGCACCTCGAGCGCCTTCACCCACACCGCCGACATATAGACGTCTGACTGCAGTCCAAGCTGGAGGTCGCCGACCTCGATGGCACCGGCTCCGGCCCGGGCGTTGTCCATCAGGCCGTCGCCGTCCGCGTCGGTGCCCCTGGCCCAGTCGAAGGCCGCCCGAACGTTGGGCCACAGCCGGCGCAGCGTGGCGCTGTCCCCGGAGGCCTGCCAGTACTCGGCCTGGGCCAGGATCCAGAACGGCGTCGTGTCGCCGTGGTAGAACGCGTAGGGGTAGTCCTCGAACCAGCGAATCCGCTTCGCTCCCTGCGAAATCTCATGGGGAATCTTGCCGAGATTGGGCCCCTCTTGCCCCTGGTACCGGGCGAAGAAGGCCAACCCGTCGCGCGCCACCGGCCACAGCCCCACCGAGCTCATGGCGATCGAGTTGATGGAGGCGTCGCCCCCGAAGAACCAGGCGAATCCCGGGCGCGTGCTCGTCGCGCCGGAAGGTCCGTAGCCCGCCACCAGGCCGCATCCCAGGTCGGGATTGCAGACCATCGCCTCGTCCAGGTTGATCGTGGCCCAGCGCGCCGCCAGGTCGAGCAGGGGATCGGGGGAGCGGACCAGAACCGTCGAATCGAGCACGGCCTGCGCGTGCGACGCGCGAGCCTGGTAGAGCGAATCGGCGTGGGCCAGCACGAACCGGTAGACCGCTCGCAATGAATCCCGGGGGATCACGCCCCCCGCCATGACGATCGGGATCCCGTGGTCGTGTACTTCGGTGAGCCGTCCGGCGGGCTCCCCCGGCTTGGGCATGACGGCCGGGTGGCCACTTCCCCCCACGGCGATGTGCAGCTCGCTCGGTGCGTCGGCAAGCATGTGGGAGGGGTTGTTGGTCGCCCAGGTCGCGTTGGGGGAGCCGAAGAACGCGTTCACCTGACGACGGCTCTCCGACAGCACGAACGCTTTCTCAGCGTCGTCCCAGGCGACGTATTGACCCCCCAGCGCGGCGGGCCAGGCGTACTGGAGGTCGGGGCGGAACCGCGCGATGACCTCGATCGGGCGGACGGCATCGATCCCCAGGACTACGACGATGGCAGGGAGATCGAGCGGGGCGAAGATCCGCTCCGTCGCCGTGAACGCGGGGTGGACGTAGCGGATCGTGATCCCGGCCGGCGAGACCTCCACGGTACGGGCGATGTCGCAGCCGTTCACCGGCTCGTCGTACAACGGCGTTTTGAACGCGAGTTGAAAGTCGTGCAGCAGTTTGAGCGGCCAGGTCCAGGCTTCGAAGCTGCCCGTTTCGGTGCCGAGCAAGATCGCCCGCCGCCCCACGGCGCTCACGTAGCCCGACGGGCGGGCGGGGCCGCTCTGGTCGATGTCGAAACGTCGCCAGTTCAATGAGATGGACCGCGACGTCGCTTGCGCACCGAGCACAGCCGGCGCGAGAACCAGGACTGCGAAGCATGACCGCATGGGATGGCTTGCGTCGGAGAGTTACCGCGGTAAGCTATAGGCCCTCTTGAGACTCAACCAGCCAGTGGAGGCATACATGAATGCGGAGCTGATGATGGAGACCGGTCTGGGCGGGCCGGGGTTCATGGAGCCGGTGTTCCCACCGGCCCCCGAGCCGATGCCCGAGCCGGCACCAATGACGATCGACGAAATCGTCATCGAGGAAGAGGTCGCCGTGCGGCCCGCGCCGGCGCGCCGGCGCAAGAAGGCGTCCAAGCCCAAGGCCAGGAAGAAAGCGAAGGCGAAGCCCAAGGCCAAGAAGAAGACGGCCCGTCCCAAGGCCAAGAAGCGGACCGCCAAGCGATCAAAGCGCCGCCGCTAGATCAGAAGACGAGCACTTCACAGCGCGGGAGCGCCTGCCGGATGGCTGCAGCCATCTCGAGCAGACGCTCCCGCGGCACGTTGCGGATGGCCGGATCGGCCGGGGCGCGGTCGAGCGAATACAGATGCAGGGTATCGGGGGCGGCCGCGACCACGAGCTCCAGCCAGGCGGCGAGCGACGCGTCGCTCGCCCCGTCCCAATCCCGCCCCCGGCAGACCATCGCCTGCAGGGTGTAAGGCTTGAGCCCGCGGTAACTCGCCGCGACGGCGCCCTGGTCGAAAGCGAGCCCGTTCACCCGCTCCGGGGGCCCGGGATCGAGCTTCATGAAACGGGCATCGAGCTGCCGCAGCGCGTCGCGCACCGCGGGCTTTCCCGCCGCGAGCCCGTTGGAGAGCACGCCCACCCTCGCACCCGGCGCGAGCTCCGCGCGGACCGCCAGCACCCGCTCGACCACCGTGGGGAACCGCGGGTGCATCGTCGGCTCCCCGTTTCCCGCCATGGTGATCCAGTCCGGGGCGTGCGGGAGACGCTCCAGCGCCCGGCGCAGACTGTGGGCGACTTCATCCGGAGAGGGCCACCGCGCGTCGGGCGCCTTGGCGGTGTTGAACCCGCACTCGCAGTAGGGGCAATCGAAGGTGCAGAGCTTGGAGCGGGTGGGCGTCAGGTTGAGTCCGAGACTCGTCCCAAGGCGCCGCGAGCGCACCGGGCCGTTGACGATCCCCTCCCAGAGAAATCCGCCGTCCTGCCTCGGCATCTTGGGCCCGAGGAGCGGCAGGTCGCCCAGGTGCGGGGTTGCGTCAGCCATGCGGGAAAGTACGTTCCTCGAACCCTGGAATTGAAGAGGTCCGTCGTGCGCGGGAAATGGATGCTGGCCGGGCTGATCGTGGGCTGCTCGGCCCCCAAAGTGCCGCTCGGCGATCCCACCGTGGAGATCACGGCGATGCTCAACCGGTCCGCGGGCGACTGGAACCACGGCGACCTGGCCGGCTTCATGGGTGACTACGCCAAGGACTCGGCCACGAGCTACGTCACCGGCGGGCACGTCCAGTACGGGTGGCAGCCGCTGTTCGATCATTATCAACAGACGTATTTCGCGCCGGGGAAGTCGCGCGATTCGCTCACGTTCGAGGAGGTGCACGTGCGCCCCCTCACCATGGACCTGGCGCTCGCCACCGCCCGCTACCGGCTGCTGCGGCACGATTCGACGGTGGCGAGCGGCCCCTTCACCCTGGTGCTCCAGAAGCGCGGCGACCGCTGGCAGATCCTGCACGACCACACGTCCGCGGACCCCAAGCCGTGACCGCGCGCTGGCGCGCCGGTTTGATCGCGAGCGGGGTGTGGCTCCTCGCCGCGTGTACACCCCCGGGGAAGGGTATGATCGCCCTCGAGGGCGCGACGCTGATCGATGGCGCCGGCGGCCCCCCCAAGCGGGACGCGCTGATTCTCATCCGTAACGGCCGGATCGATCAGGTCGCCAGCGTCAACGAGATTCCGGTGCCGCGGGGCGCCCAGCGGATCCAGCTGATCGGCAAGACGATCATCCCCGGCCTGATCGACGCCCACGCCCGGATGCAGGCGTGGGCCGCCCCCCAGTACCTCGCGTGGGGTGTCACGACCGTGCGCGACTTCGGATCGGGCGGCGATACAGGGACCACGCTGAAGAAGGATCTGGACCTCGGCGCGGTTCTCGGGCCCCGGCTCTACACCGGGGGCGCCCTGATCGACGGCGTGCCCGCCACCGAGAGCGGCGCCACCGGCGTGGCCACGGACGAGGAGGCGCGCCGCGCGGTCGATCAGCGCGCCGTGGCCGACGTCGACTTCGTCGCCATCGCGACCAAGATCACTCCGGAGCTGTTGCGCGGAATCATGGACGAGGCGGCGACCCTGCACCTCCCCGTCGCCGCTCAGCTCGGCAAGATCGACGCGCTCAGCGCCGCGCGGGCCGGGATCTCCGTCATCGAAGGGCTCTCCGGGATTCCGCAGGTCGCCGTCCGCACCGCGGCGATCGAGCGGGCGCACGATCTCTACTACGCGGGATGGACCGCGGAGGAGCAGGCCTGGGGCGCGCTCGACTCGGCGAGGGTCGCCGCCACCGCCAAGGCGCTCGCCGCGACGCGCGTCGCCCTCGTCCCCACGCTGGCCGTCCACGAGCTGTGGGCGCATCTGGACGACCCGGCCCAGCTGCAGCGCCCCGAACTGGCCGACGTGCCCCCCGACTCGACCAACCCTGTCCGCGACGTCGCCACCCTGCTGCACCGCAGCGGGTGGAAACCTCAGGACTTCGCCGCGTTCCGCGCCGCGCGGGCGCGCGAGAATCAGTTCGTCCGCGAGTTCCGGGCGGCCGGCGGGGTGGTGGCCGCGGGATCGGGCGCGGGGCTCCCGCTGCTCGCGCCCGGTACGGCGCTGCACGAGGAGATGGCGCTCCTCGTCGCGGCCGGATGGTCCAACGTCGATGCCGTGACCGCCGCGACGCGCCGCTCGGCCGAGGTGCTGCACCTCGATTCCCTCGGCATCATCGCCCCCGGAAAAGCGGCCGATCTCGTCGTCCTGAACGCGAACCCGGCGGACAGCATTGCGGCTGTGCGCCACGTCGCCTGGGTCATGACGCGGGGGCGGCTGCTGCGCCCGGACTCGCTGCGGGCGCTGTGGAAGCACTGAGGCGGCTCGCCCGCTTCGGCGCGGGCGCCGGCCTATTGTTCCTCGCGTGCGGACGGGGGCCGCAAGGAGCCACCCGGACGCATTACGACCTCCTGCTGCGCAACGGCTGGGTCGTGGACGGCACGGGGAACCCGCGCTTCCAGGGCGACGTGGCGGTCCAGGGCAACCGCATCGCGGCCGTCGGATTCCTCCCTGCCGCCGTCGCCTCCGAGACCCTGGATGTGCGCGGCCTTGTCGTCGCGCCCGGTTTCATCGACATGCTGGGACAATCGGAGACCGCCCTGATGATCGACGGGCGCGTCCTCTCGAAGGTCTCCCAGGGGATCACCACCGAGGTCACCGGCGAAGGCGGCTCGATCGCGCCGCTGACGGACGCCCTGGTGGCGCTCGATTCGGACTTCATGAAGAAGTACCAGATCGCGGAGTCGTGGCGGGATCTCGACGGCTACTTCGCGAATTATGGCCGCGGCCACGAGGCCGCGACGATCAACCTGGCGACCTTCGTGGGCGCCACCCAAGTGCGCATGGCGGTGATCGGATTCGAGAACCGGCGGGCGACCCCGGCCGAGCAGGCGCACATGGAGGCGCTGGTCGATTCGATGATGCTGCAGGGGGCGCTGGGGGTGTCCACCGCCCTCATGTACGCGCCCGCCAACTACGCGCCGATCGAAGAGCTGATCGGCCTCGCCAAGGCCGCCCGGCGCCACGGCGGGATCTACGCGAGCCACATCCGCAATGAAGCCGCCCACGAAGACGCCGCGCTCGACGAGGCCTTCCGGATCGGGCGCGAGGCCGACATCCCGGTCGAGATCTGGCACTTGAAGGCGGCCGGCAAACCGCAGTGGGGGCGCCTGCCCCACGTGCTCGCGCGCATCGATTCGGCCCGGGCCGCGGGGCTCGACGTCACGGCCGATCAGTATCCCTACACGGCCGCGGCCACCTCGCTCGACGCCTCGATCCCCCAATGGGCCCACGCCGGTGGGACCGACTCGCTGATCGCCCGGCTCAAGAACCCGGCGATGCGCGCCCGGCTGCGCCAGGAGATCCTCACCGGCGCGGGCGAAGAGAATCCCTGGACCAACTCCGGGGGGGCCGGTGGCGTCCTGATCGCGGGGGTGTTCCAGGATTCGCTGCGGGCGCTCGACGGCCGGTACCTGCAGGAGATCGCCGCCGCCCGGCATCGCGACCCGATCGAAACGATGTTCGACATCGTGATCGCCGACCACGCGCGCACCGGTGCCATCTATTTCGAGATGAGCGAAGACGACGTTCAGGCCGGCTTGAAGACCGCCTGGGTGGGCGTCGACTGCGACGCCTCCGGCGCCGCCCCCGACGGGCCGCTCTCGAAGGACTACACCCACCCGCGCGCCTACGGGAGCTTCCCCCGCATCCTCGGCCATTACGTGCGCGACCTGCACCTCATGCCGCTCGAGTTCGCGATCCGCAAGATGACCTCGCTGCCGGCGCAACGGGTCGGCCTGAAGGATCGCGGCCTGCTGCGCGCGGGGATGGCCGCCGATATCACCGTGTTCGACCCCCGGACCATCAGCGACCGCGCGACCTACGAGCGCCCTCACCAGCTCTCGGTGGGGATCGAATACGTGCTCGTGAACGGCCAGATCGTCATCAACCGGGGCCAACTGACCGCCGCGCGCCCCGGAGTCGGTCTCCTCGGGCCCGGCTACGTCCCGCTCGAGCTGCGGACCTACGCCCGTTGACCCTCGCGCGTCTGTTTCTCGCCTGGCTCCCCGTCGTCGCGTGGTTGTTTCTGGCCGGCTGGGCGGTGCCGCGCCTGCGCCTGGCCACGATCGCGCCACCGCTGACTGGGCGCTGGGCGCTCGCCACCGTTCTCGAAAGCGTCGTGGTGACCCTCGTGGCCTCGCTGTGGTTCGATTCCCTCGGTCACGGCGGCTGGTGGCTGCTGTTCGCGCTGATCGGCCTCCTCGCGGCCGCGCTGCCCACGCAGCCATCGCCCGCCTCCGTGGCCCTGTCCGTGGTGCGGTATGTGGGGGCGGGGGGATTGCTCGCCTGGGGACTGCGCTAAGACGTTTTCTCGTTCCATATTTCCGCTACCATGACCGCCTATCGCCTCACGGCCTACTCGCACGGCGCCGGCTGAGCCTGCAAACTCGGCCCCGCCGAGCTGACGCAGGTCTTGCGTCATGTGCCGCACGCGACGGATCCCCGGATCCTCGTCGACGCGTCGAGCCGCGACGACGCCGCCGTCTTTCAGGTGGCGCCGGAGCGGGCGATCGTGGCGACGGTGGACTTCTTCACGCCCATCGTGGACGACGCCTACGACTTCGGCCGGATCGCGGCCGCCAACGCGTTCTCCGACGTCTACGCCATGGGCGCCACGCCGCTCTTCGCCCTGAACCTCGTCGGCTGGCCCCGCGAAAAGCTGCCGCTGGATCTTCTGGGAGAGGTGCTGCGCGGCGGCGCGGACATCGCCAAGGCGGCGGGAGCCTTCCTCCTCGGGGGGCATTCCATCGACGATCCCGAGCCCAAGTACGGGATGGTCGCCGTCGGCGAGGTGCATCCCGATCGCATCATCACGAATGCGCGAGCCCAACCCGGCGACGTCCTCGTGCTCACGAAACCGATCGGCACCGGCATCCTGACGACCGCGCTGAAGCGCGGCACGTTGACCGCCGAGGCGCTGGCCCCCGCGGTCACGGCGATGACGACGCTCAATGCCGGCGCCGCCCGCGCTGCCCTCGCGACCGGCGTCCATGCCGCCACCGACGTCACCGGCTTCGGTCTCCTCGGCCACCTTCACAGCCTGCTCAAGGCGAGCGGCGTGGCGGCGGAGGTGCTCGTAGCAAGCGTGCCCTGGTTTCCCCACGCCCGCGAGCTCGTCGCCCAGGGCAACGTGCCAGGAGGGACGAAGCGCAATCTCGAGTCGCTGGCCGGCGTGGTCCGGTTCGCCGACGGCGTGGCCCCCGAGGAGCGCCTGCTCCTCGCTGATGCCCAGACCTCGGGGGGCCTGCTCCTCGCGGTGGCGGAGCCCGCCGTGGACGCCCTGGTCCGGGCCCTGCACCGTGAACAGGCGCCGATCGCAGCGGTCATCGGACGCGTCCTCTCCGGCGCGGCCGGCGCCATCGCGGCCAAGTGAAATGCCGCCGATCCGGGAGTTCCGGACGCTGACCCCCGACGCGCTCGACGCCCTGGAGGAAGCGGTGCGCCAACACCGCCGGGTCGCCCTGATGCGCCGGGGCAACGAGTACGTCGTCGTGGCCGAGGGGCTCGACACGAGCGATCCCGACGAGCGGCTGCAGGGGCGACTCCCGATGACGGGCGAAGTGCTCACCTTCCGGCTGCGGGAGCTCGAGTCCTTCGCCGTGCTGCCCTAGCCCCGTGTTCACCCGGTTGCTGGTCGGCCTCGACGGCAGCCCCCAGGCGGACGCCGCGCTCGAGCAGGCGGTGATCCTGGGGCGGCGCTTCCACTCGGCGATTCTCGTGGCGAGCATCGACGGCCGGGAGGCGGAGACGCTGGCGGACCGGGGTGCGTTTCGCGTGTGGGGAGCGGGGCTCACGGGAGAAGGGCTGGCCCGTGACGGCGCGGTCGAGACCACCCTCGCCGGGCTCGCCGCGGACGTCGATGCGACGCTCGTCGGGCGGCACGGATCCGCCACCCGTCCCCACGGCCTGGGTGTGGTCGCGGCCGCCCTCGTGCGGCAGGCGCGCCGCCCCGTGATCGTCTGCGGCCCGAGCGCGACGCCGATGAAGAGCTGCGCCGTCGCCTGGGACGGCCGCAATACCCGCGCGCTGGAGCTCGCCGCCCGTTACGCCAGCGTCGTCGGCGGCACCGTCCATGTCATTCACGCCAATGACGACCGCTCGGCGGGGATCGCGGCGCTGGGCGGGGCGGAGGCGGCCTTGTCGCTCCTCGCAGTATCATTCGTGTCGCACGTCGAAGCGGGGGATCCCGCCGACGTGGTGGCCCGGGTGGTTCGGGACACGCGTGCCGACGCTCTCTTCGCCGGCGCCCACGTGCCGCGCGACCGGCAGGAACCACCCCGCGTCGCGTCCCACACGGAGGCGATTCTGACGCAGACCGTGATCCCCGTGGTGATTCAGCCGTGACCGCGCGAGCGCCCACGCCGGTGCTGGTGCACGCCGACGAGAGCTGCCTCGGCAATCGCAGCGACGTCCCGAGTCCCGGCGGCAACGGTGCGCTGATCGAGTTCCGCGCGGGCGACAGCGTGGCTCGGTTCGACTTTTTCGATTGCTCGCCCGCCACCACCAACAACCGCATGGCGCTGGCCGGTGCCATCGCCGCGCTCGAATGGATCCGCCGCCAGTGGCAGCACGCCCGGCTCCTCTACGTTTCGGATTCCGAGTACCTGGTCAAGGGGATGAGCGAATGGCTGCCGGGGTGGAAGGCCCGCGGCTGGCGGCGCAAGGGCGGGGCGATCGAGAACCTTGAGCTGTGGCAGAAACTCGACCAGGCCGCCCAGGCGCACGAGGTGCACTGGGAATGGGTGCGGGGGCATGCGGACACGGCCAAGAACGAGTACGCGGACTTCCTGGCGCACCGGGCCGCGGAGCGCCAGGAACGCTCCAACGGGCTCGTGCCGTCGCAGCTGGAACCATGGCTCAAGGGTGAGCAAACCCGCGGCCGCTTCGTCGAGCTCGATCCCGACCGGGAGATCTATGAGCGTCTATAAGGATGGCGTGCCGGCCAACACGCACGGTCTCAACCTGCTCCCGGAAGGAACGCCGCAGCCCGCGGTCGACCGGATCCCCCTGTACGAGGTGTACATGCGGATGGCGGAAGAGCTGGCCAAGCGCTCCACCTGCGTCCGGCTGCAAGTCGGCACCGTGGTGACCGATCAGCGGCTCGAGAACGTCCTCGCCATCGGCTACAACGGCAACGCCAAGGGGCTCCCCAACCGCTGTGATTCGGCCGTGCCGGGGAGCTGCGGCTGTATCCATTCGGAGATGAACGCCCTGGTGAAGGCCCCCGGCAGCGTGCGCGACAAGGTCGTATTCGTGAGCGCCTCGCCCTGCGTCATGTGCGCCAAGCTGATGATCAACTCGGGGGTGACCCATCTCTTTTTCCGGAAGGCCTACCGCGACCCTTCGGGGATCGAGGTGCTGCAGCAGGGGGGCGTCATCCCGGTCCTCTACGATCGCTGGGTGAAGGAGTGGCGGTGACGCGCTGGATTGCGGCACCCCCTCCGGGAGCCGTACCCATGAATCGACGCGTCTGCCGGGTCGCGCTCGCGCTGCTCGCCCCCGCCCCGCTCGCCGGCCAGTCGCTGCTGTACCGCTCGCCCAACATGGGCGGGACCTGGGTTCCCGACGCTGGGGTCGTGCAGTTCAATTTCCTGCACCGCTTCTACGTGGCACCGTCCGCCGGCGACCACAAAGTCACGAACTTTCCCACCTTCACCCTCGCCGCCGGGCTCGGGAAAGGCCTCGATCTCGGCCTTCACTATGCTACGAACTCACTCCTCATCACGTCGCCGTACACCCCCAACGAGACCGAGCTGTTCGCGCGGTGGCGCGTGTGGGGCGGCGCCGACGGGTCGCCGGGGTTCGCCGTGTCGTTCACCCCGGCGTACAACTTCGCCGCCCAGAGCGTGGACGGGGACGTGCAGGTGGACTGGAACTGGCAGCGCCTCACGCTCGCCGGTTCGATCCGCATGACCCAGCACGGATTGGGCTCCGACCAGAAGGCCCGGGCGGCGTTCGCGGAGGGGCTGGTGCTCCGGGCCACGCGCTACATCGCGTTCTCCGGCGACGTGGCGTCGTTCCTCAATCCGACCGTGCAGGCGGCCTGGAGCGCCGCCGTCAACTTTCAGATCCCCGGCGCGCCGCACACCTTCTCGCTGCAAGCGAGCAACGCCGGGACGAATACGATTCAAGGCGCGTCGATCGCCAGCCCGTTCGGCAAAGTGCTCTACGGCTTCGAGTTCACGATTCCCCTTCATTTGAAACGCTTCGGGCCCTGGTTTGGGAAGGAAACGGCTCCAGCGGCCACCGGCGACGCGGGGACGGCCGCGGCCACGATCGACGTCCGCTCGATGGCCTTCCGCACCGACTCCGTCACGATCCAGGCCGGCCAGACCGTGCGCTGGAGCAACGCCGATCCGCTGATCCACACCGTCACCTTCGAGGATCCGGGCGTCGCCGGCTCGGGCGAGATTCCGGTCGGCGGGAGCTACGCGAAACGGTTCGACATGGCGGGCGTCTACCACTACCATTGCACGCCACATCCGTTCATGAAGGGCGTGGTGGTGGTGAAATGACCGGGAACCGGGAAACGGAAAACGGGATAGCGCTGGACCGTCATGCCTGACGAGCTGGATCGTCTCTTCGAACTGCTGGTGCGAGCACTGGCCAAGGACGCCCGGCTCGCGGTGCCCTTCCCCGCGGCCGAGCTCTACGAGCGGCTCGTCCCCTACCGCTCCAATCGCTCGTCGCTGCGCGTGGCGAGTCACCAGGACTACGAGATGACGGTGCTACGGCTGCTCGCTGGGGAGCGGGCGTACGTCCACCTCGATCCGGACGATGTGCGGGAGGGGTTCCAGCGCGAGGTGACGGCCACCAATCCCGAGACCGGGATGTTCCGGAACTTCCCCGACTCGCGTGTTCTCGTGAACCGCCTCGCCGCCGAGCGGTTCCTCCGCGGCCAGGCCGCATACGCGCCTCCCCCGCCACCCGCGGTCGCGTCCGAGGAAGAGCCGGAGCCGATCAGCTGGACGTCGGAGAACCCGATTCCGCCGGCGGCGACGCAACCGGACTACGAGCCGCCGGCCGTTTCCCCGGCCTTCGAGCTGGCCGAAGAAACCGCGGCCCCCAACCAGTGCCCCTACTGCGGGGGATCGCTCCCCGGCGCCCGCAAGGTGAATTTTTGCCCGCACTGCGGCCAGCCTCCCCTGGGGGAGCTCAAGTGCCCCGCCTGCGGCAGCGAGGTAGACGTGGGGTGGGCGTACTGCATCGGTTGTGGGAGAGCGACGGGGTTTGAATGAGACGGCGGTCGAAGGCGGTCAAGGGCGGTCCGGGACGGTCGTGAAGTACCGCGTTGCCGTCATCGCCGGAGACGGGATCGGGCCGGAAGTGATCGAAGCGGCCATCCCCGTGCTCGATCGCGCCGCCGCGAAGCATGGATTCGCGCTCACGTGGGACCGCCTCCCGTACGGAGCGGATCACTACCTCAAGACCAAAGAGACGCTCCCCGAGCACGCGTTCAACCACCTGCGGGATGATGTAGACGCCATATTCCTCGGTGCCGTCGGTGACCCGCGCATCCCCAAGAATGAACATGCCCGGGACATCCTGTTGGGTCTCAGGTTCCGACTCGATCTCTACATCAACTTCCGCCCCGTCCAACTGCTCCACCCGGATCTCACCCCTCTGAAGGCCGCGCCAAGAATCGACTTCGTCATCTTCCGGGAAAACACCGAGGGCGTGTATCTCGCCAGGGGCCGCACCGAAGGCGACGAGTACATCGCCGAGGAAGTGAACACCGGCAAAGGGGTCGAGCGGATCATCCGCGCGGCGTTCGGGTGGGCCCAGGCGCACGGGAAGACACGCGTGACGATGAGCGACAAGTCCAACGCCGTCCCGGCGCATCGGATCTGGCAGGAGAAGTGGAAGCTGGTGGCCGCGGAGTATCCCGGCATGACCACCGAGCACCGTTTCGTCGACGCCCTCGCCATGGAGCTGGTGCGGGAGCCCGAGCGCTTTCAGGTGATCGTCACGAACAATCTGTACGGCGACATTCTCTCCGACCTGGGCGCCGGCCTCGTGGGCGGGCTGGGCATCGCCGCCAGCGCCAACCTCCACCCCGGTCGCGCCGGTCTGTTCGAGCCGGTACACGGCTCCGCGCCGCCGCTCGCGGGGAAAGGCGTCGCGAACCCGATGGCGGCGCTGCTCACCGGCGCCCTCATGTTCGAGCAGCTGGGACACCCCGAAGCGGCCCGTACCGTGGAGCAGGCGGTGCGGGACGCGCTCGCCGCCGGCGCCCGCACGCAGGACCTGGGCGGCCGCGCGACGACCGGCGCCGTGGCGGCCGCCGTGCGCGAGCGCGTCTAGCCCGTGTCCGAACTCCGCCGCACCCTGCGGCTCGGCGACCTCGTGCTGGTCGTCATCGGCACGGTCATCGGGTCGGGGATCTGGCTCGTCCCCGGCGCCGTGCTGCGCGACGTCGGCGGCGACGTCGGCTTCGCCCTGCTCGTCTGGCTGCTGGGCGGGATTGCCTCGCTGCTCGGCGCGCTGACCTTCGGCGAGCTGGGCGCCATGATCCCGGAGGCCGGCGGGAGCTACGCCTACGTCCGTGAGGCGTTCGGGCCGTTCCCGGCGTTTCTCCTCGGCTGGACCCTGTTCCTGGCGATCAGCACCGGATCACAGGCGACCCTGGCCGTGGCCTTCGCCAATTACGCCGGGGAGATCATCGCCCTCGGCCCCGTCGGGCACCGGGTCGTCGCACTCGCGATGCTCACCGCCGTGGCGATCGTGAACGTCCGCGGCACGCGCCGCGCGGCGACGGTGCAAAACTGGAGCACCGCGGTGAAGGTCGGGGTGATCCTCGCGCTCTCGCTCACGGCGTTCGTGTTGGGAAAAGAATGGCCCGGCACGGCGCAGCGGGCCTTCGTCACCCCCGTTTCGGGCGCGCTCCTTTCCGGCGCGGGGGTCGCGATGGTCGCCGTGCTGTGGGCCTATGAGGGGTGGCAGAACGTCACCAACTCCGCCGGGGAGACCGTCGACCCACAGCGCAATTTTGCGCGGGGCATCGTGATCGGCACCGCGGCGCTCATCGTCATCTATCTCACCGCGAACCTGGGGTACCTGGCGGCGCTCGGCCCCGCCGCCGTCGCCGCCACGGACCACGTCGCCGCCGACGCCGTGCGCGCGCTCGCCGGCCCGGGGACGGCGAGACTCATCACCCTCGCGATCCTGATCTCGATGTTCAGCGCCACGAACGGGCTCGCCCTCACCGGGCCCCGCTGCTACTTCGCGATGGCGCAGGACGGCGTGTTCTTCCGCCGCCTGGCCCAGGTGCATCCCCGCTTCGGCACGCCCGCCGTCGCGATCGTTACCGGCACCGCTTGGGCGATGTTCCTGACGCTCACCGGCACCTTCGAGCAGCTTTTCACCTACGTCATTTTCGCGAGCTGGCTCTTTGCCGCCCTGGCCGCCGCGAGCATCTTCGTGCTGCGCCGCCGCCGCCCCGACCTGCCCCGCCCGTTCCGTGTCCCCGGATACCCGATCACGCCGGCCCTCTTTGTCGCGGCTGCGGCCGCCATCGTGCTGAACACGATTATCGCGCGCCCCGTCCAGGGGCTCGCGGGGGTGGGGATCGTGCTCGCCGGGACCCCGGCCTACCTGTTCTGGAAGCGGCGCCGCTAAGCCCTCCATTCCGAGGCTCTTGCCCCGGACCACGGCGGTTATATTCCCGCCCACGTCGCACTCCTACGGGGATTTCCTGCCCATGAAGACCCAAGGCCACAATCTCGACGTCGTCTTCCTCTCCGGGGTCCGCACCGGGTTCGGCACGTTCGGGGGCTCGCTCAAAGACCATTCCGCCATCGACCTGGGAGCCACCGCCGCCCGGCAGGCTGTCGCACGCTCCGGCGTCCCGGCCGCCGAGATCGGTCATGCCGTGTTCGGGAACGCCCTGCAAACGAGCCCCGATGCCATCTACATGGCGCGGCACGTCGCGCTCAAAGCCGGGCTCCCGATCGAGACCCCCGCCGTGACCGTCAACCGGCTGTGCGGCTCCGGATTCGAGGCGATCACTCACGGCGCCCAGCTGATCCTGCTCGGCGAAGCCGATACCGTGCTCGCGGGAGGGGCCGAATCGATGAGCCAGGCCCCTCACGTGGTGCGGGGCGCCCGCTGGGGATTGCGCCTGGGGCCCGCGGCACCGCTCGAGGATCTGCTGTGGGAGTCGCTGAAGGACCCCCAGTGTGGATTCTCGATGGCGGAGACCGCCGAGAACCTGGCCGACAAGTACCAGCTCGCCCGCCGCGACGTCGACGAGATCGCCCTCGCCTCCCAGCAGCGCGCCAAGCAGGCCTGGGACGCCTGTGTGTTCAAGGACGAGGTCGTCCCCGTGCCGATAAAGAAGAAGGGCCAGCTCGTCGATTATGCGGCGGACGAGCACATGCGGCCTGACACCACCCTCGAAGGCCTCGCCGGGCTCAAGCCGTACTTCAAGAAGGACGGAGTGGTCACCGCGGGGAACGCCTCGGGGATCTGCGACGGCGGCGCGGCCACCGTGATCGCGAGCGAGGGCTACGCCAGGGCGCACGGTCTGAAGCCGCTTGGCCGCCTCGTCGCCTGGGCGGTGGTCGGGGTCGAGCCCAAGTACATGGGGATCGGGCCCGCCCCCGCCGCGCGCAAGGCGCTGACCAAGGCGGGGATGCAGCTCGCCCAGATGGATCTGGTCGAAGTGAACGAAGCCTTCGCACCGCAGTACCTGGCCGTCGAGCGAGAACTGGGACTAGACCGCGCAAAGACCAATGTCCACGGCGGGGCGATCGCCATCGGCCATCCGCTCGCGGCGAGCGGCACCCGTATCACCGTCCACCTGCTTCACGCGCTGCGGCGCGCGGGCAAGCGCTTCGGCCTCGGCTCCGCCTGCATCGGCGGCGGACAGGGGCTGGCTGTCATTGTGGAGGCCTACTCATGACCGACGCGATGCTGATAATTCTCCTGGCTCTCGGCGTCTACCTCTTCGGCGGGCTGCGCGTGCTGCGCGAGTACGAGCGCGCGGTGTACTTCTTCCTGGGCCGCTCCTGGGGCGCCAAGGGGCCGGGGCTGATTTTCCTGCCCCCGCTGTTCGCGCGGATGCAGAAGGTGAGCCTGCGGGTGATGGCGCTCGACATCCCGCCTCAGGATGTGATCACGCGCGACAACATCTCGATCAAGGTGAACGCCGTCCTGTACATGCGCGTGAAGGACTCCGTGAAGGCCGTGATCGGGGTCGAGAACTACCTCTACGCCACGAGCCAGCTGGCGCAGACCACGCTGCGGTCGGTGCTGGGCGAGACCGAGCTCGACGAGCTCCTGGCCAATCGCGAGAAGATCAACGCGATCCTGAAGCGCATCATCGACACGCGCACCGAGGAGTGGGGGATCGAAGTCGCGGCGGTGGAGGTCAAGGACGTGGACCTGCCCCCGGAGATGAAGCGCGCCATGGCGCGCCAGGCGGAGGCCGAGCGGGAGCGGCGGGCCAAGATCATCAACGCCGAGGGCGAGCTGCAGGCTTCCGAAAAGCTCGCGCAGGCCGCAGCGGTGATCGGGCGGGAGCCCGCGGCGATCCAGCTCCGCTACCTCCAGACGGTGACCGAGATCGCTTCGGAAAAGAACTCCACCACGATTTTTCCGCTGCCGCTCGAGCTGTTCCGCGGCATCGTCGACGCGGTCACCCGCAAGCCCGAGGCCGGTTCGCCGGCGCTCCCTGCGTCGACCGGCGGCGAGCGTCTCCCGGCCGGCTCGGCGGCGCCCCGGGAGGGCGTGAAATCCTGATATGGCCGGGGAGCTGATCCGGCGCGACCAGCTGGAGCGGATCATCCAGCGAGCGGCCGAGCTCCAGGCCGGCGAGCGGGACATCGGCGAGGGGCTGACCGAGGACGAGCTGATCGCCCTCGGCAAGGATGTCGGGATCCCGACGCGCTATCTCCGCCAGGCGCTGCTCGAAGAGCAGGTGCGCGGCTCCGCCGCGGCGGTGCCCGATCAGCTGGAGTGGCTCGCCGGGCCGGCGCGGCTCGTGGCCGAGCGCGTGGTGCCCGGGGACCCCGGCACGGTGCAACGCGCGATCTCGGGGTGGATGGAGGAAGAAGAGCTGCTCCGGGTGAAGCGGCGCTTCCCCGACCGGGTGAGCTGGGAGCCTCAGGTCGGCTTCCTCGCGTCGATGCAGCGCGGGCTGCGGGCCGGCGGGAAGCATTACGCCTTGAGCGAGGCGGCCGAGGTGTCGGGCCGGGTGATGGCGCTGGAGAGCGGGTTCTGTCACGTCAGCCTGACGGCGGACGTCCGCAATCTCCGGGTCCGTCGGCTGGGGGGCGCGGCCGTGCTCGCCGGGGTCGGCGTGCTGGGCACCGCCGCGTTGGCGATAATCGGAGCGTTCGGCGCCTTCGCGGCGCTCCCCCTGCTGGCTTTCGGAGGCGGCGGCTGGGCCGTTGCCCGGATGCACGCATCCAGCGACGAGCGGGTCCAGGTGGCCATGGAACAGGTGCTCGACCGCCTGGAACGGGGCGAGATCCGGCCGGAGCATGCCCTGCCGGGCCCCCGGCCCAGCGCGTTCCAGCGCATCGCCGATGAGCTGCGCAAGTCCTTCGAGTGACGGAAGCTGTCCACGACAGCCGGGAGAACCATGAGCGACATCAAGAAAGTAGGCGTGCTGGGATGCGGCCTGATGGGCAGCGGGATCGCGCAGGTGGCGGCCGCCGCCGGGTACCAGACGAAGGTGCGCGACGTGGCGCAGCCGATCCTCGACAAGGCCAAAGCGGGGATCGAGAAGTCGCTCGCCAAGTTCGTCGAGAAGGGCAAGCTGCCGGCCGCTGACCGCGACGCGGCGCTCGCGCGACTGTCCTATACGACCGTGACCACCGACCTGGCGGATTGCGACATCATCATCGAGGCGGTGACCGAGGACCTGGAGCTCAAGAACGGCCTCTGGCGCGACCTGGACGGCCGCTCGAGCCCGCAGACGATCTTCGCCTCGAACACCTCGTCCTTGACGATCGCCGCGATGGCCGCGGCGACCAAGCGCCCCGACCGGTTCGTGGGGCTGCACTTCTTCAACCCGGTTCCCCTGATGGCGCTGGTCGAAGTGGTGCGGACGGTCACGACCTCCGACGAGAGCTTCAAACGGGCCTTCGCCTTCGCCAAGTCACTCGGGAAGGAACCGGTGGCCGCGAAGGACAACTCCGGCTTCATCGTGAACCTGCTGCTCGTGCCCTACCTGCTCGATGCCATCCGGGCGCTGGAGCACGGCGTGGGGAGTGTCCCCGACATCGACAACGCGATGCACCTCGGGTGCGGCTACCCGATGGGCCCGCTGACGCTGCTCGACTTCGTCGGTCTGGACACGACCTACAAAATCGCGGAGATCATGTTCGCCGAGTACAAGGAGCAGAAGTACGCGGCCCCGCCGCTGCTCAAGCGCATGGTGCTCGCGGGGCTGCACGGTCGGAAGAGCGGGAAGGGGTTCTACGACTACTCGGCGAACCCGCCCGCCGCCTCGAACCTCGGTCTCTAGACCCTCAACCCGGACGGGACGCACGATGTTCGGTTACGACTGGCCGCGCTTTCATGCGGCCGTAAACGACCTCCCGGCGGCGCTGCTCGTCGCCACGGTGCTGTTCGACTTCGCGGCCGCGATCTGGAAGCGGGAGTCGCTCAAATGGGCGAGCGTCTGGACGCTCTGGCTCGGCGTCGTCGGCGGGTGGGTCGCCGTCCTCGCCGGCGAACAGGCCGAGGACGTCATCGAGCACGGTGACGCGATCCATCGGATCATGGAAGTCCACGAGAAGTGGGCCATCATCACCATGAGCGTGTTTACCGCCCTGCTGGTGTGGAGACTGTGGCGCCGCTTCGAGGAGCGCGGGGTCGAGGCGTGGCTGCTCAAGGGGATCTCCCTCTTCGGGCTCGCCATGCTGGTGCGCGTCGGCATGCTCGGGGGTCAGCTCGTCTTCGATCACGCGGCGGGCATTCCCAGCGCGACGATGCAGGCCGAGATCAAGGATCGCGCGGCGGGGCATCACCACGAGCCGGGCGAAGCGGACGAAGATCACGACCACGACCACGACCACCAGGAAGCGCCGCCGGATTCGGGGCACGTGCGCTAATGCGAAGTGCGAGCCTCCCGCGTCCATTTCGCCTTTCGAACTTCGCGCTTCGCATTCTCGTCCTGTGCCTCGCCTGCAACCCGGCCACCACGCGCCCGGCGTTCCTTCCGTACCCGCAGGCGCTGACCACCATCGTCGACGCCCCGACCGAGACCGTCGTTCCCGAGCTGGACGCCTGGCTCAGCGGCCAGGGGCTGCGCGTAGAGTGGACCAGCGCCCAGGACGGCTACGTCGAAACCGCCTGGTACAACACCACCACACATCAAAGCGTCACCGGAACGCACGACCCCGGTGACCTCCTCGCCACGATCAAGATCCGTTGCTGGGTGGATCCCTACACGCCCGGGAAGAGCCAGCTCACCGTGGAGGCGGTGTACCGCCCGATCCTCGATCCCTCCCGGATGGAGCGGGATCTGGAGGTGATCGTCCCCGAGGCATCGCCGGGGTACGACGTGGCCCACCAGCTGCTCGAGGCCACGCAGAAGAAGTTCGCTTCGTGAACCTCGAAACCGATCCGCGCGTCCGGGCCGCCTACGCCGAAGGCGCCGGCATCTACCGTATCATCCCGGACGCCGTCGCGATCCCCCGCTCCACTCCGGAAGTCGCCGAGGTCATCACCTGGGCCCGGCAATCGCGCCGGCCCCTGGTGCCCCGCGGCGCGGGCTCCGGAATGCCCGGGAGCAACGTCGGGCGGGGGGTCATCCTCGACCTGAGCCAGGGATTTGGGCATCTGGAGATCGACCCGCAGCGCCGGTGGGCGCGGACCGGGGCGTCCGTCACCTGGCAGACGTTGACCGACGCCGCTCGCCTTCACGGCCTGCGCCTCCCCCCCGACCCGTCATCGGGCGCCTTCGCCACCTGCGGCGGCATGGTCGCGGCCAACGCCTCCGGCCCCCGCACGGTGCGCTACGGGAGCGTGCGGCCGTGGGTTCAGGCATTGGAAGTCGTCGGTGTTGAGGGCGATGTGCGTTGGATCAGACGGGGAGCGGGGAACGGGGGCCGGGAGGCGCTGCAGCTCAGCGACGCCGACCGGCGGACCATTGCCGACCGCTTCCCGAAGACCCGCAAGAATTCGAGCGGCTACGCCCTCGACGCCTACGCAGCCTCGGGCGACGAAATCGACCTCCTGGTGGGTTCGGAGGGCACCCTGGCCGTGGTCACCCAGGTGGAGTGGCGCCTGGACGCGATTCCGGCGGAGGCCGGCGGCGTAACCGTCGCGTGCGCCGACCTCGCGCTGCTGGATACCATCGTCCCATTCCTCCTCTCCCTCGAGCCATCGGCCGTCGAGCTGATGGACGGCACGCTGCTCGGCTTCATGGGTGATGGCGCCGTTCCGCGGGGCACGGCGTGTCTGCTCCTGGTCGAATTCGAGCGCGACCAGGCCGCCGGCGCCCAGGCGGTGGCGAGCGAAGCCGCCCGGGGCCTCGGGCACGAGCCCGGAGTCCTCGAAGTCCGCCAGGCGGCGGGCCGCCGTGACTTGGAAGCCCTCTGGGAGGTGCGGCGCCGCGGGAGCTCGAGCCTCGCGCGGTTGCCCGAAACCCGGCGCTCCCTTCAGGTCGTCGAGGACGGGTGCGTCCCGCTCCACCGCCTCTCCCATTACCTCGCGGGGCTCCGCGCCGCGGCCGCCGCCCGGGAGCTGCCGATCGCGCTCTTCGGACACGCCGGAGACGGCCACGTGCACGTCAACGTGCTGCCGGACGTGACCCGTACCGGATGGCGGAAGGCGGTGCAAGGGTTCCATGACGATGTCGTGGGGCTGCTCCTGCGCCTGGGCGGGACGCCCAGCGGGGAGCATGGCGACGGCCGCCTGCGCGCCGGCGTGCTGGAACGGTTCTTCGGTGCCGACGTGATGGCGCTGTTCGCGCGGGTGAAGCGGGCGTACGATCCGCTCACCATCCTGAATCCCGGTGTTATACTCCCCGCTGCCGATTGGGCGCCACTCGCCGATCTCAAGGTGGGACCGGATGCGGCGCCGATCCCCGACGATATCGCCGCCCGTCTGCGCGCCGTGGAGCGCTCCGGCGGGTGGGCCACCCCCAAGCCCGAGCTGGCGCGCTGATGGAAATCTTCCGCACCCCCCGCGTCACGCTCGTCGCCCGACCCCAGTTCGTGGAGCCCCCGCACCTGCCCGTCCAGTGGAAGGGCCCCTCCAGCGACGGGGAGCGGCTGGCCGAGTTCGCCGGGCGCGTCTGCTACATGAGCCAGCACAACCCCGCCCAGCGCTCGACCTCCGACTATCTGGAGAACATCAAGAAGCAGGGTCATGGCTCGGTGATCGAGCACGCGGTCTACGTGCTGCTCATCGAAGGCATCTCGCGCTCCTGCTCGCACGAGCTGGTGCGGCACCGGGCCGGCTTCGGCTACTCCCAGCTGTCGCAGCGCTACGTCGATGAATCCCATGCCGCGTTCGTCGTGCCGCCCGCCATCCTGGGCGACGCGGCCCTGGAGGCCGCGTGGGCGCGTCAGATGGAGACCGCCCAGGCGGCGTACGTGCAGGCGGTCGAAGCGCTGATCGCGAAGTACGCGTGGGTGGAGGACAAGGTGCACCGCCGCAAGATGGCGCGGGAAGCCGCCCGCAGCGTGCTGCCGAACGCGACGGAGACGAAGATCGTCGTCTCGGCGAACGCGCGCGCGTGGCGCACGATGCTGGAGCTGCGCTGCGGCGAAGGCGCCGAGCAGGAAATTCGCCGCATGGCGATCGCCTGTCTCCGCGTACTGCAACACGAGGCACCCGCGCTCTTCTCCGACTTCGAGATCTACGTCGCGGACGACAAGAGCGAGTCCGCGCGCGTCACCTACCACAAAGTCTGACTCGAAAAAAAATCGCCGC
>Ga0335085_10001236_pt1 | contig 57407 bp, 52 predicted proteins | sample Lox_Sample_45_FD_206712 | JGI IMG/M metagenome (GOLD analysis project Ga0335085, IMG submission 206712) | Soil microbial communities from Loxahatchee National Wildlife Refuge, Florida, United States - Lox_Sample_4.5 | ecosystem: Environmental > Terrestrial > Soil > Wetlands | place: USA...
AGTAATCTCATATAGCTTTCCATCCACTGTGCGGTAGCGAGCGAAAATCTTAAAGCCAGTTTCCAGAACGAAATCTACAAACAACACGTCTCTGCCGTTCCGCGTAATCTCACTCTTGACCGCTGCTAATTCTTCTTCCTGACCGAGTTCCTGTGTACGCATTCTTTTTGTCTCCCTAAGCGCAATTTGAGCACGACTATTTCACGCTGGCAATATAGCGCTGCGCTATCGTGTGTCACCACGTTGCGGCCTGGGCTGAGCAAAGGGCGAACCCCAGGGCCGGGTGACAGGTCTTAAACAAGGCGGCACAACTAGGAATAGAGAGCAGACTCGACTGCGGGTAGCTGTTTCAAAATCGCCATTTCACTCATTGACCCAAAAGGTGGTTTTCAAAGGGGGCCGAGTGTTGCCAAATGCGTTGCCAGATAGCACCCGTTTGTCCTGATTCTTCCCAGTTCACCGCAGTTCGTCCGATTCGTAAGTTGCTCACACAATTCAGGTGGAGTGGAAAGCCCCAATTTCCTAAACCGTTGGTCGGCAGTTCGACTCTGCCCGGGGCCCCCACTCCTGTCTAATGCACGTTAGTCACGAAGACAGTCTTGGTGTTCTTCACTGCAGTGCTGTGTCGTTGCCGAAAAACCCAGTACGCATTGGGATTGGCTTCACTACCTCAACATCGGGATTTCCGAGGCGAGTTGCAGGTTCACCAAGAGCGTCAGGCGATTGTCGACCTGATAGAATTTTGCGGCTCTTTTTGCGCCCAAGGCCTTCTCGAATTTTGGCCAGTATTCCTGTCGCAAGTTTGCGAACTTGCCGTCGATATTGAGCAGTCTTTGTGTCATGTTCTTCGCGCCGGCATCATCCATCGTGTCATAGTGCTGGGCATAGTCTTTAATTAATTGGAGCCGTTCATCCCCAACCTGGTGCTGATCCCGCGCGTAATCCCGATAGATCGGCCAGAAAGCAGTCGACTCCGCGTCGGTAAACTGCATGGCATGAGTGATGATCTCGTTCTTGTCTGCCTGAATGTCCGATCGCAACAATTGAATATCAGCATCGGTAAGCGGTTTTGCCGTAACCTCGACAGTTTGAGAGAAGGCAAGCGGGATTGTGAGAATGGAACACACTAAAAGGATTCTAAGCACCTGCATGAAGAACCTCCTTTGAGAAAGCCACATTCGGCGAATGACGGATTCTGGTTCAGTACCACGATGATTGTCAGATGCGGTCCTCGACTGAACCACTGGCAAAAGTGCCAGCCCGGGAAACTCCATGACTAGAAAACACAAGCCAGCAGACCGGCAAGTTTTGGCCGATCTAACAGTGGTGTGGCGACTTTTCCTGGCACACACTGTGTCGCAGAACGAACAACGCTCAAGGACGTACGAATTGTTGGTATGGCAATACCAAACAGGAGAGTCCCCAGGCAAAAGAAAAAGCGATGAAATGGCTCGTCGCGATGGTCTTGGTCCTGTTCCCTTGTGTCGCTGGGGGCCTTCGTCGAATAACGCTCTTCCTTCGATTCATCGCATCATGGTTGTGTCGCAGTTGAACATGTACCTTTGGTTACTTTGGTCTCAGCCGCAGAATCCAGCTTTCGACGTATGCTGGATCTGTGCGGCCCCTTCAGATAAGACTGGTAATCTCGCTGTTCGTCCTTCTGTCAGGACATTCGTACCTCGGCTCGGGCCAGGCTCAGGCGCGCTCCTGGTCGCATTGGCGACCAGACGCGCAAGACTGGGCGCAAACCACTTTGGCCTCGCTTTCTACCGAAGAGAAAGTTGGGCAACTCTTCATGGTTCGTTTGCGGGTGGAGCTTCTGCACGACAACTCTGAGTACTTGCGGCTGCGCGATAACATTCGAAAATATCACGTCGGCTCGCTGGCAATGTCAGCGCCAAGGGGTGGACGGTTCCTGCATGGTGACCGCCGCTACGAGACGGTGACTCTCCTCAACCGGCTGCAGGGCGAATCCAAACTGCCTCTTCTCGTCGCAGGAGACTTTGAGCAAGGCGTTCTGCCGCCGCGTCTTTTTGGTACAACCGTATTCCCGCACGCAATGGCGTTCGGTGCCGCAGGCAAACTGGAGTATGCCGAGGAGTTCGGCCGTATTACGGCTCAGGAAAGCCGCGCGATCGGGGTCCATTGGAATCTCTTTCCGGTTGCCGATGTGAATTCCAATCCTGCCAACCCGATCATTGGAACGCGTTCTTTCGGCGCCGATCCGCAACAGGTAGGGGAGTTAGTGGCTGCCTATATTCGGGGTGCCCGCGCTGGCGGGATGTTGACTACCGCCAAGCATTTTCCCGGCCATGGCAACACTGCGACTGACTCGCACCTTGCTGTGCCAAGAGTCGATGATGACCTCAAGACTCTGGAGTCGGTCGATCTGCCGCCGTTCCGCAGAGCAATCGAAGCAAGGGTTGATGCGATCATGACAGCCCATGTTCGCGTACCGGCGCTCGATCCGGACCCCGAGCGCGTAGCCACAACGTCTCCAAAGATCGTCACGGGTTTGCTGAAGAAGCGGTTTGGGTTTAAGGGACTGGTGGTCGCCGATGCCTTAGACATGGCGGGCGTGAGCCGGTTCGACCGCGCGAATCCGGGGCGAGTAGCGGTAGATGCGTTCAAGGCAGGGAACGACGTGCTGACGATGCCCGCCGACCTGGGATCCAGTTACCAAGCTGTTCTACAGGCCGTGCATACGGGGGAGATTTCACAGTCACGACTGGATGAGTCCGTCCTGAAGATATTGCGCGCGAAAGCCTCGCTGGGACTAGCCGAGAATCGCTTGGTAGATGTGGCGGCGCTTCCGCAGCGCGTGGGCATTCCGCAGAATATCGCCATCGGGCAAAGAATCTCAGACGACTCCATTACACTGGTGCGCGACAACGGCAAAGTACTTCCGATTACGGCTTGGACTTCCACTCGATCTCCGCAACATCCGCGGCCTAATCTGCTGCTCATTGTTCTTTGCGATAACCTGCGAGCCGATGACGGTCACGTGCTCGAACGCGAAATTTACATCCGACGGCCCGATGCGAGTGTCATCTATGTGGATCCAAGCGTCACGCTGAAGCGATCCAATGAACTGTTACGTGCGGTCGACCGTGCGCAGGCTATCATCACTGCGGTTTACATCGTGCCCTCGGCCGCCAGATCGATAAGAATAGGGCGTAAGGCGAAGCATCCCGCATCTCTTCCAGACTCTACCAGCACTCTGTTCGCGAAGATCCTGTCCCATGCGCGAGAAAGGATGGTCGTGTTGGCAATGGGAAGCCCTTACCTGACCGATGATTTTCCCGGTATTCAGAACTATATCTGCACTTACTCCAATGCGACCGTCTCTGAGATCAGTTCAGCGAAAGCGTTGTTCGGCGAAATCAAGATCCGTGGCCATATGCCGGTGAACCTCGCGAGCGAACGCGTGTCACCGACCGGTGTTAACCAACCTGCTCACATGGTTAACATGACCTCTACCCAGTGATCACCCGTTCGTCGCAATAGCCAAAACCACTAGAAAAGATTCCACAGGAACTGGTTGTACACGTCGTGGTGATACTGCACTTCCTGTGTTTTGACGAACGTCCCTAGAGCGCGCGGGCAACGGTCAGCGGAGGCCTGTTTCAAGTCCGCATAGCGTCCCTTTACATCCTTGCCTAGGAGTTGTGTTGTCCACTCTGATTTGCGGAAGTTCGCCATCGCGTCATAGATGTTGTCTGGCAGGTATCGTTCCGCCTGCCGCAGATTCTTGATCTTGGCGGTCTCCCCGTCGATACCCGTTTTGAAAATCGAGTACATGACCAGATACGGATTGGCATCCGGAGCGACGGAGCGCACCTCCACGCGCATACTCTTTTCGTTGCCGATCGGGATACGAATCATCGACCCGCGATCGACGGGTGACGCTTTGATCTGATTCGGCGCCTCGAAGTGGGGATCTAAACGACGATAGGCGTTAACACTCGCATTCAGTAGCAGGCAGATGTCATTCCCATGAGTGAGGATGCGGTCTGCAAATGCCCAACCTGTTTTGCTGAGTTTTTCTTCCCCTTTCGGATCCCAAAAGAGGTTCTTCCCATTGCTGATGGAAACGTTGGTGTGCATGCCGCTGCCGTTGACGCCGATAACCGGCTTTGGCAGAAACGACGCGGTCAGCCCCATGTTGGTGGCGACTTGCCGGCAGATCAGTTTGTAAAGTTGAATCTGATCGGCGGCTGCCACAACTTCTCCATAGCCGTAGTTGATTTCAAACTGTGACGGTGCGACCTCGGGGTGATCTTTTTCATTCTGGAATCCCATGGAGCGCTGCACTTCCGCCGTCGTGTCAATAAACGAGCGCAGTGGATCACCCGGCAAGGAGTGATAGTAGCCGCCAGTGTTCACATATTCGAACGTGCCGGTTTCGTGGTAGCGACGCTCGGCGTCCGGTCCCTTAAACAAGAACCCCTCAATCTCGTTTGCGGCATTCAGAGTGTAGCCCTTCTCCGCGTGGAGATTTTCAGAAAAGCTCTTCAGGATGCCGCGAATGTCGGCGCTGTAGGGTTCTCCGCTTTTATCGATTACATTGCCGAAGACGAGGACTTTGCCGCGTCCAAAGACATCTGCCGGCGCCCAATAGAACGCGCTCCAATCGATCCCCAGGCGCAGATCGCTCTCCCGCTGCGCGGTGAAACCGCGAATCGACGAACCGTCAAATGTGAGATTGTCCCAGCTCTTCAACAGAAACTTCTTATCGTAATCAAGCATGTGGAGGCGCCCTTCGAGATCGCTGAAGAGCACGGTCACAGCCTTGATGCGCTTCTCGTCGGTCAAATACTTGAGGCGTTCTTCCTGGACCTTGTGTACAGCGACGCGGTTCTTGCGCTGCTCTTTTGCGTTCAGGTTCATCTGCTCGAGTTCGTCATACGAGAGAGTGAGAAAATCCCGCAATTCGGTTGACATTGTTCTCCTTCAAAAGCCGATGGACATTTTGGCGTACTTCGTTACGGCAAGTGGGCGTCAGAATATCGCGTGACTGGTGTCGTGCCAATACTCACTCTCATAAAAAATATCAATCACTTGCATTAATCCGTGAAATATTCGCGCGGTTCCCGGAGAAGCGGCAAGCGTTTTTAAGTCCCATCCAGTTCTGGTTACGACGAACTGCCCCTCTGTCTTGGCGCTCAGATGTCCCGTACTAAAGCGTGTTAGTGAAAGCTTGATGGCGCGATCATTGTTCGCCGATACCGGTCGATCGGAAATGCCAATGCGGGTTGTTCTTTATGGCCTTTATAAGTTTTTGTTGTAAGACGAACTTTTTCGATACGACAAAACGGAAGTATTCGTTGGACTGGGAAATGGGAAGGCCGCTAAGTTCAGCGTGCTGACGCGGAGGGCTCGGGGCTCCGCCGTATCACCAGGGGGGAAAGTGGGTCATCCAAATGAGGAGTCGCTCCTACGCAGGGGCTATGGCGGTTGTTGTCTGTCTGCTGTTTGCTTCTCCCAGTCGAGGCCAAGACCAGACAAACACTGCTTCGGCCGCAGGCGATGTGATGGCAAAGCACATTGAGGATATGGAACTCGAAATCAAAGAACTTCGTGCCGAAGTCGCGACCTTGAAGGGCAACACGGCAAAGAACTCAGCCGCGCCAGCCGTACCAGCTGTACCAGCGCAGAACCTCGTCAGCGGCGATACGACAGGGGCCGCGGCACCCACAGGGCCTTCGTTAGCAGGTCTTCTGGGGCCCACATCGTTGAGCGGTTTTGTCGATGTGTATTACAGCCAGAACTTCAATAATCCTGATAATCAGGCGAACAGCTTGCGGTTCTTTGATGGAGCCACGAACCAGTTTGGGTTGAACTTAGTGGAACTCGTGGTCGACAAGGCTCCCGATTCATCTAACAGCCGTACGGGGTACCACGTTGCGCTCGGCTTCGGTCAAGCAATGAATACCGTCAACGCCTCGGAACCGAAAAGCGGTCTCGATTTCGCTCAATACCTGAAAGAGGCTTACTTTTCGTATCTCGCCCCAGTAGGGAAAGGGCTGCAGGTGGATGTAGGTAAGTTTGTTACTCCACACGGCGCGGAAGTTATCGAGACCAAAGATAACTGGAATTACTCGCGCGGAATCCTCTTCTCCTATGCCATTCCGTATTACCACTTCGGAATGCGGGCGAAGTACGCGTTTAACGAGAAGTACTCCCTCACGGGTTATCTCGTAAACGGGTGGAACAATGTCGTCGACAACAATACGGGAAAGACATACGGCGTTAGTTTCGGTTGGAATCCGAACAAGAAGTTCGGCGTAATTGAAAATTACATGGCTGGACCGGAGGAGACCAGTCTTAACAGCAATTTGCGTCAGTTGAGCGATACCGTCATCACCTATTCGCCAACCAGCAAGCTCTCGTTCATCGTGAATGGCGACTACGGCAGGGGAGACAGGTTTATTACGGACCCTGAAACTGACGCCTTTTCACATCCTGTGTTCTGGACCGGCGTTGCAGGTTACGTGAAGTACGCGTTCAACTCCAACACCGCCATTGCCACGCGCTATGAGTACTACGACGACCACGATGGCTACACGACCGGTACGTTCGTGAATACTCACTTCAACGAGATTACGGCCACCTTCGAACGATTGGTGGCACATCACATCATCAGCCGATTTGAATTTCGTCGGGATGTGTCGAACCAGCCGGTTTTCTTCAAGGGCAGCACTCCAGTCCTCGATCAGAACACGCTGACTGCTGGACTGGTGTTCACCTTCGATAGCCGGGAGGCCAAGTGATGGTGCGCGGCGTGGTGGTAAAAGTTTGCCAGTTTGGGCAGCCAAGACCTGGACTGCCTTATATGTGGGGATCAGCGGCTTGGGCACAAACCCAACTAACCCCTGGTGTCAGCACCCTTGCCGCCCCCCGCTCCAGTATAGAGGGCCGATCTGCATCGATGGGCCGGCCGTGATGCCGGGCCGCGGGAGGAGTCGTATTCAATCGTGGGAAGCCTTGAAACTATTTTCGGGGGGTGGGGCGTTGGTGGCGGGGCTATTTCTGCTGAGGACAGTTCCTGTCACGGCAGTGCTGATCGTCTTGGGTGCGATGGGATGGGTGCTGATTTCGGCAGCAGCCCTGTGTGGTGAACGCGAGCCCTGCTCCAGATGCGGCATTACGGGGCAGGCTGATGAAGATACTTCAACGAAGGGAGCAACGTGAATGGCAGCAAATCGGCAGCAAGGAACATATGTGGGAACCAGCCTACTGGGCTTCACTGCGCTGGTTGGAGGCCTTTACAACGGTGGCGCTTGGCTGTTGGCGAGTGCGGTTGGCGCAGCTCTACTGCTGTATTCCGGGTTCGGATTCTACCGCGCCAAGGGTGTCGCGTAAGGAGTCTGCAGATCACGCAAACGGAGGAGACGAAATGAAATTGATTGGACTTGCAATGGCGTTGCTCGGCTGGGTAATCCCGGTCGTCACACTTGTAATTAGCCAGTCGACTACCGCTCGTATGGTGGTTTGCCTGCTAGGGCTGGCCCTTTCGTTGGTTGGGATTTTGGTTGTCCTGAACAAAGGTCATCTCAAAGAGGCAATCTGGAAAGCTTGAGATCAATCGAGACCAGCATGAAACCTGGTCGCACGATATGGCTTCTCGCTGGAGCCAGTGTCGAATCTATCAAGTGTCCTCAAGGAGACAGGAATGAGCAGAATGGTGAAGCTAAGTTCTCTGACGATCATGCTACTGCTGTGCGGCCTCTCGGTCTGGGCACAAAGCCAAAGTTCGGCGAGCGGCACTACCCCGGCCACCGCTCAGTCATCCACCCCGGCGCCGGCCATCGATGCTCCACTGAATGTGAAAATGGCGCAGCCTCCCTCCACTGATGATCTGGCCAAGGGAGATCCAGGTGGAACGAAGACCGGAACTGTGAACGACATAGTCGTCTCAGATCCCAACAAAGGCCTCACTTTATCGGACGCAATCAATCAGGTGGGGCAGAATCGCGTAGCCATCAATTTCACTTGGACATTGATCACCGGCTTCCTGGTCATGTTTATGCAGGCCGGGTTTGCGGTCGTGGAAACCGGTCTCTGCCGCGCCAAGAACGCCAATCACACCATGATGATGAACTTCATGGTGTACGGATTCGGGCTTTTCGCCTTCTGGGTGTGCGGATTTGCCCTCCAAATGGGCGGCTGCGCTCCTGCCGGGACGCTCGGCGGCGCCAATCCCCTAAATTCAGAACACACGATCTCACTTCTCGGAAAAACGTGGGGGATTTATGGCACGAGGGGGTTCTTCCTCAGCGGAACTACATACGACGTTGCCGTGATGGTGATCTTCCTATTCCAGATGGTGTTCATGGATACCGCGTTAACTATCGTTACTGGCGCTGCGGCGGAGCGATGGAAGTACGCCGCTTTCGCCGTTTCGTCGGTCTTCATGGGCGCCATCACCTATCCATTGTTTGCTAACTGGGCTTGGGGTGGGGGTTGGCTCTCTCAGCTCGGAGTGAACTTCGGACTCGGCCACGGGTACGCCGACTTCGCCGGTTCCGGAGTCGTGCATGCGGTCGGCGGGTTGACCGCATTGGCTTTGGCTCTAATCATCGGTCCGCGCATTGGCAAGTTCAATCGCAATGGCACGCCTAATGCCATGCCCGGCCATGACATCGTGATCGTCCTAACGGGATGCTTCATCTTGGCCTTCGGTTGGTTTGGGTTCAACCCGGGAAGTACGTTGGCCGCCTCAGGAAACGGTGCTCTGCGCATTGGGTCCATAGCGGTGAACACCATGCTTGCAGGCTGCACTGGCTCATTCGGTGCGCTGCTCTACATGTGGATGCGATACGGAAAGCCCGATGCCTCGATGACCGGCAACGGCCTGCTTGCCGGATTGGTGGCTATCACCGCTCCCAGCGGGTTCGTGAACACAGTATCGTCCGCCATCATCGGGCTCATCGCCGGATTCCTCGTCTGCATTAGTGTGGAATTTGTGGAGCGCGTCCTCAAGATTGACGACCCGGTGGGGGCTATCTCGGTCCACGGTACGAACGGGTTATGGGGCGTCATTTCTGTGGGGCTCTTCGCCGACGGTGCTTCCAATTACGGTGGCAGCTGGAATGGTGTTAATGGCTCGGTCCGGGGACTTTTCTACGGCGATCCCGGACAGCTCGTGGCTCAGCTCATCGGCGTCGGCACCCTCGTCGGATTCGTCTTCGGCCTCTCTTACGTAGCTAACTTCATTATCGACAAAGTAGTGGGTCAGCGCGTGAGTGCTGAAGATGAGCTCGAGGGCCTTGACATACCAGAGATGGGTGCACTTTGCTATCCCGACTTTGTGCTCAAGCCGAACTCAACCCCGGCTGGTGCCATGGTGAGCGAAGCAGCCGAGGTCACTATGCCCTTGCATGTTGCGCGGGAGACAGCATGACGCTCGATCACGCAATAGTCCTGCAGCGCGAGTTAGCAGAGAACTGCATTTCTCGTTCCACACCCTTACCTTATATTCCGGCGTCGGCAGTCGCTGCGTTCCGCGAGGGTCTGGAGCACTTCCAAGCAGGAAATCCGGGAGCAGCGCTGGAGGCGTTCTCCCGGAGCGTCCTGCAGGCTCCTGACTGCGCCGAGGTACGCATTTTTCTCGGTCTGGCCAATGCTCTTACGTTCAACATCTACCCTGCGCTCGATCAACTGGAGAAAGCCACCGAGCTTCAGCCAGGCAGTTTCGCGGCGCATTTTACTTTGGCCCAGTTGAATTTTAAGCTCCGCATTCCGGAGAAAGGCTATGGCGCGGCGCGCGAAGCACTTCGCTGTGCACGCACTCTGGAGCAGCGCGCCATGCTCACGCAGTTGCTCAAAGAGGAAAGAGCGCGAGAACGCAACGGTATCGCACGTCCTTCGTTCAGCAAGCCATGGTTTCACCGATTGTTTCGCAAGCACACAGCTGCCATGGCCGTCGTGGCCGGGAACTAGAGGAGTATTCGACAGATAGTCGGTAAACGGAAAGGGACATTCATGTTACAGAATTTCATCGAATCGTTAAAGAAGCAGCGCCTCGTTTGGGGCTGCGCGGCCGTGGTCGCTTTTATCCTTTCTGGATACGGTCGCGCCCCACTTCTCCCAGTAATCGGTGGTTGCTTCGTGGCCGTTGGCATCAGCGCTCTTCGCAAGATGCCTTCTGCAATGTCCCGAGGCAACAAGTGAGTATCTCGCTCCAAATCCTCTTGTGCATCGCTGTAGTGATCCTCACTGCAAAGCTGGCGGCAGCAGCTTCATCTCGTTTGGGTCTTCCGCTCGTTTTGGGGGAACTGATAGCGGGCGTGATCCTCGGACCCTCACTGTTAAACGTTTGGGGTATTCCTTGGTTTGCTCACAATTCCTTGTTTTCAGTCCCGGACATCTTTAAGGTTCTGGCGGACTTGGGGGTTGTCTTCCTGATGTTCGTGGCCGGCCTGGACACCGATGTCACGATGTTACGTAGCACAGTTGGCCCTGCTTTCTGGTCGGCGGCAGGTGGAGTTGTGCTGCCTATGATTGGCGGCTATGCGCTGTCGAGAGGATTCGGATTCAGCACCGTAGAGTCTGTGTTTATTGGAACCATCCTGACCGCCACCAGCGTTACGATCACAGCGCAAACACTGATGAATCTGAACCAGCTTCGCTCAAGAATCGGATCGACAATCTTAGGCGCAGCTGTCATCGATGACGTCCTCGGCTTGATTGTCCTTTCAGTTGTGATCGCACTGGCTCCTCAGATGTCGAATGCCGGCGATGCCTCGTGGCGTGGGCTGGCCAGCATTCTGGGACGCTTGGTGCTTTGCCTGGTCACTATGGTTGCTTTTGGCCCCATGATCATGCGATGGGCAATAAAGTACTCCGTCCGGCTTCATGGGCATCATACCGAGACGGCTGTTGCACTCGTGGTCGCCATGCTCATGGCCTTCGATGCACAGTGGCTTGGCGGTATGGCTGCCATTACCGGTTCCTATCTAGCCGGATTGTTTATAGCCATGACTCCCGCTCGCCAGAAGGTCAGCGATGACCTCAGACCGATGTTGAATTCCTTTTTCGGGCCGGTCTTTTTTGTCTCAGTGGGAATGGAAGTCAACGCATGGCACATTGGGGGAAGGGTCGGATTCTTGGTCTTATTACTTGGGATTGCAATCGTAGGCAAGGTTCTCGGATGTGGGTTGGGTGCCTACAGCACCGGATTTTCGCCGAAGGACTCCCTCGCGGTCGGTGTCGGCATGATCCCACGCGGTGAAGTAGGGCTGATTACGGCCAGCCTAGGTCTTGCGGCCGGCCTGGTGTCACAAGATGTCTATGTCCAGTCGGTCGCACTTGTTCTAGTCACAACCTTGGTCACGCCCGCGCTCTTGCGGTTCTGTTTTTCGAAAGCAGAGACAGCGACGGAGGTGTCTGGGGCATTGGATGGGCTTCCCGTTCCCGCAGGCGCGAGCGAACTAAGCGACGCCTAGAGACCGGGAATACTACCCGCAGCAAATTGCAAAAGCACTACAAATTCTCATTTGGGGTGAGGGACAAAAAAATGATGACCAAGGTCGAAGCGATTATTCAGCCAGGCAAGCTGGAAGCAGTGAAAGCTGTTTTGACGGAACTGGGTATCGATGGGCTCACAATTTCAGAAGTTCGCGGACACGGCCGTCAAAAGGGCCACACCGAGATGTACCGGGGACACGAGTATTCGGTTGACTTACTGCCCAAGATTAAGATCGAGTCAGTGATGGACGACAATCTGGTGGATGCGGCAGTGACAGCAATTCTACAAACCGCCGCCACGGGAAAAATTGGCGACGGGAAGATTTTTCTGACGAAGGTTGAAGAAGCAATTCGCATCCGGAATCAGGAGCGTGGAGTCGCCGCACTCTGATGCCACCCTCGGATGGTCGTTCGGGCTGCTTCACGGTTGCCGAATTCCTGCTACCATGCCCGACACCATGAGAAATTTTCTGGATCAGATCGTTGCCTACCGCTGTGGTGCCGTCGCCATTCTGTTGGTAGCAGCATTCCTCGAGGCCTACGGAGACTCGTGCTTTCAATCAGGACTGCATCGCTCCTCCGGGGGGACGCGGTTCTTTGCCTTTCTGGTCGGAGCCGTATCGCTGACCTCGTACGGATTAGTATTGAACGTCCCCCGTTGGAACTTCGGAAGACTCCTGGGTGTCTACGTGGTGCTGTTCTTTCTCTGTGCCCAAGTCATCGCGAAGGTGAAGTTCGGCCAGACACCGAGTATTCCGCTGATTGCCGGAGGAGTCCTCATCACAGCCGGCGGTGTGATTGTCACAGCCTTTGGGACTTAGTTTGTGTAGGCAACTGCGACCCGAGGAATCGCGGGATCCGTCAGCATCTGTGCGCAATTGCACAACGCGGCTGATCAGTTGGGCTGGGGTGGAGAGTTGTTGGGAGCGCCTTTTGGAGCCTTCCGCATTTCATCCGCATCCACTGAGAACAACATATAGTGATCGAAACTATGCTTCCGGTAGTAACGATGCTTCCGGAAGTCGAGATAAATCTCTGCGCTCTGCGGTAGCCAGAGTTGTACATTTTTCTTGGTAAACGGCACCGGCCCGTAATCGACAATCTGGTGTTCGCTCGCCAGTCGGATCTGCGGTAAGGGTGCCACCAACTCCGACTCAATGTGCACGACCTGAAAACTGTCTGCCGTGATCCATGCGCGCCCCTTCAGCTTCAGCGAGTAAACCTGGCTCCCAACCTTATAGTCATGCATCCGAGCTGGCCGATCGTCGCGCTGCTTGAAATGCACCAGCCACGTTGCCTGTCCATGCCACGCTCCCAAGCCTTCGCAGACCATCTCGAAGTTGTCTCTCATCTCAGGATGAAAGACCAAGGCAAGGGTCGCGAAGCCGGTGCTGGCGATTTGATCAGGAAAATCAGCGATACCCAGATGCTCTTCGCGAAACTCGTCGACCGCCACGTATCCCGGCGTGGATTCTGAGATGGAAGCCACGTAGTTGAACTGGCGCGTGTCTTTCGTCAGAGGATTGCCCATGTCGTCGAGTTGTTCATGGAGAAGGTGTTCGATCGCCGAAATGCGGGACACGTCATCGACAAACTTCTTTACCCTAAGCCCTGAGGTCTGGATTACTGCGTCATAAGGGCACGGTGTGTCGGCCGCTACGGAAGGCTTCACTTCGTCCACTCCCGGTGGCTTCCAGGGTTTAACCGAAAAGGTTGGCTCTGGCGAGGCAACCAGCGAATCTACGCCGCTGAGTGCGGCTACAGTGCTCGCTGAATTTGTTCCGGCACTCCTCGGTCCTTGCGCCTCAAGCCTGGATATCAATTCGCGTACTTGTGGAGACGCAGGATTCTTAGGTGCATCTTCCAGGAAGCTCCTCAGGACCTTGATGCCCTCGTCTTGTTGGCCGAGATTCACAAGAGCCTGACCTAAGACCAATTGCGACGGATTCGCCTTGACCTTGCTGTCTCCCATTGCCAGCAAAGCTTGCTCTTTCGCCTTTGTGTAGTCTCGTTGTTTGAGATATGCGTCCGCTAGAAAGTGATGCGCCATCCAGGACTCGGGTTCCGCATCAACCGCCTGGCGCAAGATCGTAGAAGCTCCAACGTAATCGCCTTGCCTTATACCAACTCTTCCCAGGAGCATCAGTGCCTGCGCATCTCGCGGGTTGATAGTAGTTGCACTCTGAAGCAGAGTCCTCGCCCGATCGTAGTCTTCCTTTTGGTAGTACACATATCCCAGGAGGAAATTAAGGTCTGCGCTCGCAGGAGCAGCCTGATACGCCGCATCGAGCCACTTCTGGGCATTGTTGAGATTGCCAGACTTCAGTGCAGAAACGCCCTTTCGAGCTTCTTTTCGAGCCTTGGAAGGTAATGCCTGATCGGCGTCCCGTATGGCGACTGCCGAGGGATCCTCTTCCAGTTCCATGTCGACCTGAAAAGTGCTGTTCTGGGTGACCAGTTCGATTTCCTTGTGAGCTGTAATGTAGCCGACGGCGCTGACTTCAATAGCGTAGTGGCCGAACTGCAAACCGGGAATCAACGCCTCAGAGTTTCCGTCTGTTGCTTGCCACGACTCGGTATGAGTACTTTGATTCGTGATTTTCACCATGGCCTGGCGGTCGAGCTTGCTTTTCCTGGCCGTGGTCACCTTCAACAGAAGAGGTGTTCCACCATTCGAGTAGTACCCCGCAGTCGTGGTGGTGGTTGCCGTCATGTTGTTGAAGGTGTCTCCCCGTTGACCAAACGCACTCGTAGACGTAATGAGGAGTCCGAGGCATGTGGCAGCGACGGACCGTTGGATAGCGGGTAAGGGACTTCTGCAGGTCATAAAGCGGCGTCTCCGAAAGTTTCTCATGGGCGACTAGTCGGGTCAATTCGGGACTTGTAAAAAGATCGTCTCGGTGCGGCATCTCATAGAAAGAATGGCCGCCCGACTGCCCGGCGGCCTGCCACTAGACCTCACTCACATCCGTTATTGCACTTTACCGCTCAGAGAAAGGGTTTGCGGAGGCCTGCCAGAAATAAAATCACATCATTGGCTTGAAGATGTCCGCACGCCTGGTTCTTCTGTGCGGTGACTCTCCACGGACAGCTTTCGGAGAGAAAGCCTCTCGCGGTGTGCCAACAGCAACCCGACCGGCACCACGGCGGCGAAGGTCACCAGCCATAGCAGGATCCCGCAACTCGCAGCCATCTCTGGAGGAGCATCGAACACGCTCGAGAGCGTCGCGATCGTTGCCATCTGCGATCCGCCTCCGACTGCAGGCAATTGCAGCATCGATCCCAGCATGCTGGCAAAGATAAGAATCAGAAGCTGCGAAACAGGAATGTCGAGCGCGGCAGCTCCATACGAGTGAGTTACTTCCTGATAAGCCAGCGCGATCATGTACCACATGCCGACTGATACAAGGCTTAGCCAGATCAGCGACATTGGACCATGAATCGTATTCAGCCCCATGCCGAACTCACGGACTCTTTGCGCGAGCTTATGGCCAAGGCTCGCACCGACTTTGGAGTGTACGTGCGCGAATCGAAGCTCTACCCACTGAGCCGCTGCTTCACCGCTCCGGCCGATTAAGACGGCCGCCGCCGCGGTAGCGGCTACAATCCCGATCAGAATGAATCCCGCCTCACGAAAGCGCTGGTAGTATTCCGGGTGCGGAATCGACTGCAGTGCACTCGGGAGAAAAATCGCCAGAGCCATTAACACTGCAAAGGCGCCGATGTCAAAAATGCGCTCTACCGCCCAGACTGCGAGTTGCGAGGAGAAGGGAAGGTCGGTGCGTCGCGCGATCAGATAGGGCCGGATGAACTCGCCAGCACGCCCGAGCAGCGCGAGGCCCGTGAATCCGATCAGGGTTGGCGAAACCAGTTCGGCCACCGACGTCCTGGGTCTCACCGGGCGTAGAAAAATCTTCCAGCGAACAGCCCTCACCACGTACGCGAGATAGATGAGGATAATTCCGTGCAGGACGTGCCATTTCCTGACACGATGCGTCTGGCTCCAGAAGGTTCCCCAGTCGAAAGTTCGCCAGTGTCGGTATTGAAGGTAAATGAGTATTGCCAGAATGACAAAAACCACAACGCTGGCCAGGATGCGTTTCTTATCCATGAAAGGGGAACATTCCGCGCCGCGACCCCGGCAACGCGAAGCGGGAAACGGCACCACTCAAGGTACCCGACTCAGCCAACGCGGTCAAACCTGATTGCTCGATGGGTAGTTTGATGGGACCACATCTCTATTTGCTGGGTGTGGAAGCTTTCGTTCGAACCGTGTTCTTGGATGTGAGCGGGGTTCTCGCGGCTGGCGACGCTTTCTTCTTCTGATCTGCTGCCTTCTTTGCGGCAGTACCTGCTTTTTCTTGTGCGACCTTTTTCTTATTGAAGTCCCTCACCACCCGCGCAACATATGCGCGCGTCTCATAATAAGGAGGAACGCCACCAAAGTGCTCCACCCGCTGTGGCCCGGCGTTGTACGCAGCCAAAGCCTTGATCAGGTCGAAGTTGTACCGCTCCAGCAATTCCCGCAAGTACTTCGTCCCACCTTCAATATTGGCCTGAGCATCAAAGGCGTTTGGTACGCCCAGTTGCGATGCTGTACCGGGCATCAACTGCATGAGCCCTTGTGCACCTTTGGGCGAAACCGCGCGCACGTTGAATCCGCTCTCAGCCTTTATGACGCTGTTCACCAAATCGGGATCCAGACGATACCTGCCGCTCGCCTCATTGACGACGGTAGACAGATCCGTCACTGGATGCGCCGGAAATTCGCGAAGCTGCTTGGTTGACGTCGGGGCAGCTGAGGGTCGAGAAGAAGGAGGTGGTTCCTCTGGTGCCCCTTCGAAATGATCAATCTCTGTAGTAGGCACATCCACAAAGCTGGCACCGTCGGCATTGACGTACAAGCGCGTGACGGAGCCTAAAACCTCATGCCGAGAATGCTGAATGGAGAATCCATTTTTGAGCACCGCGACTTCGCTCGCCAGGCAGGGAAGTACCGTCACCACGAGAACAGTGATGATCCATGTGCCGCGTCCTGCACCAACATGTTTCATCGCTTCGCTATCGCCCAATGACTAGCGGCCTGCGACGATCTCCTCGATCGCTGCCGCGACACCGCACTCATGGTTTCCCCGCGTCACTCTCCACCCACGGCCGCGCAACTCCTCGCAAGCATTTCCCATGATAACCGGATGCCCGGCAAACTCAAGCATCTCGACATCGTTGTGATTGTCACCAACGGCCATGACCTCTTCTCGCGCATATCCGCGGTATCGCGCCCATCGTTCTAAGGCGTGCCCTTTCGAACACCCTGCATTGAGGACATCAATCATCAGCAAATCGCGGGCCGGGTACTCTGTTCTAAGGACGGTGATTCGTCCTTCCATTCCTGCCCGGCTGAGGGTCCGCAAAGCATCGTTCATGCGTGCTATTGTTCCACAGAACATCGCCTGCACTGGATCGGTCACCAGGGCCTTTTCAATCGGGATCACAAATTCGATGAACTCCATGTTTTTCTCGAGCCATCCGCGGATGCTTGCCCCCAGTTCATCCAGACCTTCCAGCACAAGCGCACCCTTCGTCTCCTTATCAAACGTTAGAACGGTGTTTCCACGGAATTCTTGCATTGCCCCGCATAGTTCCCGGCAGGTCCCGGCCGGCATCGTGTCGCGATGAAAAGTCTCCCCGCTCAAGGATCGCGTCACAGCCCCGTTCGAGCTGATCAGCCAAAGATCAAATCCTAGCTGCTTCGCGATCGGCAGTGCGAATGAGTGCCGACGTCCCGTGACCAGTACGACTTCCACCCCAGCCGCGTGAGCGTTCCGCAAAGCGGTCAGGTCTCCCTCAGAAATCTGAAATTGCGGGTTGAGGAGTGTGCCGTCGATATCGGTCGCCAGCAGTCGGATAGAAGAAGTGGAAAGCGTCACCACTTTAATCTTAGCATCGCCGCACAATGCGCCCTTATGGGGGAATACTAACTGGGCAATCGACTCAACACTGCTGTCGCCTTGCGGAACCATGGGCGCTCGCGACGGCGCAGATACCCGGGCATGGTCGGTTTCTTGTCGAGAATTTTTTGCGCCCAAATCCGCGCTTCCGCTTTTCGTCCTTGCGACTCCAGAAACAGTGCGTAGTGGTAATACGTTTCCGAGAGCGTTGAGATCCGGATAGCTTCGCGGAACATTGCATCCGCCTTCTCACTCTGCTCTGTCTGTGAATACGCCCACCCGAGCAGTCCTTTCGCACGATGAAAGTCGTAATCGGCATCAGACATCACCGTCCGTTCGAGATCCGGCACGGCTGCTGCAAAATCCCCCAGTTCGACCTCCGCAATCCCGCGTCGGTAGAACGGATCGACGTGATCGGTGCGCGACGAAATGGCGCGGTCATAGGACGCCCGGGCGCGCGCGAAGTCGCCGTCGTCCAGATACAGCAATCCCAGCTCTTCATAGTTTCCGGCCGATGGATTGTCGATAACTGCTCGCTCCAGCTCCTGAATTCTTCTCCGCCGCGGAAAGACTTGAAACGAACTTCGTAACAGGCACGCATCTGGAATCACTTCGACGACGATGTAAATGAGCGCACCCACCCAGTGAAACAGGATGACCCAAATCCAAAAGAAATCCGGCCGCCGCCGGATGAAGTGGACAATCGCCACTATCCGCAGCAGTATCGACCACCACGAAAACGCAAAGAAGAGAAACGATCCCATGAGGAAATCGCACTATAGCATGCCGAGGAGCTCTGCTCAGTGAACCTTCGTATCCTGCGTGGCTAATGGGTGCCGGCCTGGATTATCGTCGGCGTATAGACATCGCCCGCTATCCGCGTTACCCTCTCCCCCATGAACCGACGCGACTTTGTTGTAGGCTCCGCTGTTACCGCGGCCGCCGCCTCGCTTCCCCGTCTTGCGCATGCCGAACAAGCTGACCTTCAGCCCATCTTCGCTGAGATCGCCAAGCGCCACGACGAATCCATAAGGCGCCTGCAAACCTGGGTGCGTCAGCCGTCGATCGCAGCCGAGAATCGCGGCATGAATGAGGGCTGCGATCTCTCTATGCAGATGCTCCGTGACGCCGGGTTCCAGTCGGTCACCAAAATTCCTACCGACGGCCAGCCCGGCATATTCGCGACGCTCGACGCCGGTGCTCCACGCACGTTGGGCATCTATTTCATGTATGACGTGAAGCAAGTGACTCCGTCGGAATGGTCTTCTCCTCCTTGGGACGCCGCGCTACTCGACAAGCCCGGGCTCGGCAAAGTTCTCATGGGCCGCGGAGCCGTAAATCAAAAGGGACCAGAATCTGCGTTCCTGGCGGCCTTGCACGCGATCCGCGGAGCCGGGCGTAAGCTCCCCGTGAATCTTGTCCTCGTTGCCGAAGGCGAAGAGGAAATCGGTTCTCCTCACTTTCCCCAGATCGTACACAAACCAGATGTTGTTGCCGCGCTGAAGAAGTCGGACGGAATCTACCTGCCCTCTGCCTCTCAGGACCTTGACGGCAGCATCACGATGACGCTCGGCGCAAAGGGAGTCATCGAACTCGAACTGATCTCCAGCGGCGAGCACTGGGGACGTGGCCCGTCACATGATGTCCATTCCAGCGAGAAAGCTCGTATCGACAGCCCTGCTTGGCGCCTGATTCATGCGCTGAACACACTGGTTTCCGCCGACGGAAATACTCCCGCCATCGCCGGACTGGCTGATAAGGCCCGACCTCTTTCCGATGCGGAAAAGCAGATGATCGCAGTTGCCGCGAAACGCTCCGACGAAAAACTCGCCATGAACTCCTACGGAGTTAAACATTGGATCAACAATGTGGGGTGGCAGGAATCGATCGAAATGCTGATGTCGCGTCCAACCGTCAACATTGAAGGATTGGTAGGCGGGTATACGGGACCGGGCGGAAAGACGATTCTTCCGCACCGCGCCGTCGCCAAAATGGATTTGCGCCTGGTTCCTGACATGACCGCAGCCGGAGCTTTAGCGGCTTTGAAGACGCATCTCGCGAATCAGGGATTCGGCGATATCGAGGTCAACATGACGGGCGGCTACGATCCCAACAGGACGCCCGCAGATTCCAAGCTGATTCAGACGCAGCTCAATGTGTATCGATCGAAGGGAATCGATCCTTTGGTCCTGCCGCGCAGCGCCGGATCGTGGCCTGGCTACGTATTCACAGGTGACCCGCTTGATTTGCCTGCCGGACACTTCGGCATGGGCCACGGCGAAGGCGCCCATGCTCCGGATGAGTATTACCTGATCGAATCCACGAATCCGAAAGTGCAGGGGATCGATGAAGCCGTGCGATCCCACGTGGAGTTCTTGTACGAAATGGCCGGATGAAGGCGACTCACTATTTTTTCAGGTCGGTCTGAGCAGCGGGTCCCCCCGGAACTGCCGTCAGAATTTGCTTGGCTGTGGCGGGCAGTCTGTCCGCGTTTGCACACAACAGGCTTACCTGCCACATCTGCGTTGTCGAGAGCTTCTTGTCGAAGCCCGGCATGCCGGTCATCCGAATACCGCCGGCAACCTTCCAATAGGTCTCACCGGGAATATCGTCCGTCACGCCTTTACCCTCCATAAGCTTTGGAGGTTTAGGAAACATGCCCTCCGCAATTGCGGTCTGTGGTTGCCCAGGGAGCCCGTGGCACACAGCGCAGTGTTCTCTGTAAATCTCGGCGCCGGCCGTAAGAGAGGTGTCATCGGCTGCGACCGGCACGCTCTTGGGGATTTCCTTTTCCAGTCGAGCATGTAAAGCCATGCGTGCAAACATCTTTTCGAATGGCATCGGTGGCGCTGAAGTTGCCACGGGAGCGATCCCCCTTGAAAAATAGAAGTACACCGCCAATGGAACTAGTACGAGTCCCACAATCACCCCCAAAAAAAACTTTCCCATGAACCAGCTCCTTTGTGATGAACGCGATAGTAGATACTAACTTACCAACTTCGCCGCAAGCCAAGCCAGGAGTGCTCTGCACACCTCGGCACTTCCTGACTTCGTTCGTTGTGATTCTACTCACAGACTGCTCTCCGGACCCGCCCTAGGATGCAGCCAGAAGCATTTGCCCGACCTCTCGGTTCAGGAGGGCCCCATGCTGCTCATCTTCGGATTCGTGTTCTTCCTTATAGTCTCAGCCCTGATCCTCTTTCTTCCGGCGCTCTGGGCGCGCCAGGTTCATCACGCGTACGCGGCTCCACGCGCAGTGATCTGTCCCGAAACAGATCAACAGGTTGGCGTCACCATCGATGCCAATCACGCTGCCGCTACGGGATTCCGGGCTACTCCGGATTTTCGTCTTGCTGATTGCACGCGCTGGCCCGCGCGCGCAAAATGTGCGCAGGAATGCCTCCCGCAGGCTCTGCACAACGAACCGTACACACTGGGGGAAGTTCAGCCTTCTCGATCTGAGCGTGCGATCTACCATCTCCCGGTGTTACTTGCCGCGTTTGCTACGTGGTGCTTCGGTATCGTCTGGCATTCGCACTATCTATTCCGCCCCTCATGGATGGCGGCCCTCGGCTTGACTCCGGCGCAGGTGAAGCAATTAGTCGCTTGGTACTCCCCGCACATCCTTAGCATCGGCGCCTGTCTGCTCTTTGCCTATGGAGTGGCTTGGCTGCAGACGTGGCTCGCCCGCAGAGGCTTCTGGCACGGAATCCTGTCCGCGATGCTGTTGTGGACAGCATTGATGCTTTCAACTTTGCCTTCGATTGGATCACTTCCCCACGATGTGCTCGTAATTGAAGCCGGGTATACTCTCATTGCCACGATCCTTGCGGGTGCCATCATTGGAGGTCTCAGCGGCAAGCTCATCTTGCCCCAGTACGCCACGAACCGTCTGGAGAGATGAGCAGATGTCAGATATGCAAGCGGATCTATTGAAGTCATTTCGGGCATTCATCCAGGCGGCCGAGGACGGCGCCGTCATACCGCCCGTCGACGAGCACGATCTCAAAGCCCTGCACGAGTTATGTGTTGAGCGTGCCAAACGCTATTGCGGGAAGGATGGCGTCATCAGTATCGAATCGACCGCCCGCGCCTGCAGTCCGACCGCCAATCTTCCGGCCGTGTGGTTGCGTCACACTCAGGTACGATCGCTCTTCAGGAATGGCGTGCTCGCGGAATGGCAACACGGAACTACTCTCGATGATGCCGTCTTTCGCCTTGCGGCGAGAATTCCCCTGACTGGCACTCATATGGACGCCCAGACTTTCCTTCGAGAACTCCGTGCCGCAACCGTAGCCTGAGTTCTTGGGTATCGCTCACAGATGTGGCCCCAGCTTGTTGCCATGCCGGGCCGCTTGCCCGGTTGTCATCTCAGAGCAATTGCGTGTACGCCGGGTTCGTTTCATACTTCCCAGGACCACGGGGAGAATCCTTTGAGCGAAATTCAGTCGCCCCTGCCAGAGAGTCCGCTTTGTAAGCTCGGGGTCTTGTGTGTTCACGGTATCGGTTCCCAGAAGCAAGGGGAGACGCTCGACTCCTGGGGTGGAGGGATCGTCAAATGGCTACAGGACTGGCTCGCCGCCCGCGGCGGAGAGGTTGCGATTCAACGTGCCGCCTTGCGAGAAAATCAACTCCACGATGGCACTCCTGCTCATACGCGTCTTCAACTGCGGCAGGCCGCAAAAACAGGCTCCAAGTCCAGTGAATGGATCATTGCCGAAAGCTGGTGGGCGGAGAACTTCTATTCGCCGTCATTCGGGACGCTCGCAGCGTGGATGGTCACCAGCGGCAGTTGGATCATCATCTCCCACATCTCCAACTTGTTGCTTTCGCAAGTGCGACAGATCCGAAATAAGTTCTCGCGCGCAGTCCACGAACAGCGTGCTCCCGGATGGATCCGCTGGCCCGTCTACGTGGTGGGTACGGTCCTGGGAATCGCGTCGATCCCCTTTGCCGCTCTCCTCGCATTTCTACTCGTGTCCTTCGTACAGTTAATCGTCGTAATACTGGTCATTTTTTCCCTTATCCCGATCCCCAGCTTGCGCTCAGCCCTGAAAGACCTTCTCGTGACTCTGCAAGGAGTCTTGGGCGACAGCTTTGTCTTCACCAGTAATCCCTTGGCCCGCACTTCGGTCTTGAACCAGGTGCAAGATGATTTGCGCTGGCTTGAGCAGCGGTGTGAGTCGGTGGTCGTGCTGGCGCACTCTCAGGGAGCCGCCGTGGCATATCATGCACTGGCGGGCTATCGAAGTGATAAGGTGAGGCGGCTGATCACTTTCGGGTCCGGGTTGCTCAAACTCTCGGAACTTCAGGCCACCTCCAAGTTCCGTGGCCTGATGTCACTCATGAAATATGCGGTACTCCTCATCCCTCTCTACGTAATTTGTGCTCCGTCCTTCTGGCATGCCTTTCGCGAGGAGCTGGCCAATCTGGCCTGGGTTCCGTGGCACATGCACGTTCCCGATCTCGCCCACTTCGCCCCTGTATTCCTGATGTATCTTCCCATCTTGATCCTGTTCGCTTTCGTTGATTCGGTGTTGCGTTCCGACGAATACCGCGACAAGCTGAAAACCCAGCTGGCAGATCTATCTTTCCAGCATTTCAAGTGGCTGGACATTTTCGCCACGCATGACCCCGTTCCCGGCGGATCGATGTTCGAGGAGCAGAGGCTCCCGCGGTTTGAAACCCGCCGTGTCTCCAACCGCATGAGCATGCTTGCCGACCACACTTCCTATTGGGAAAACATCGACGAATTTGTTGCCGTGGTGGTCTGTGAATTGAATGCGGTTGCAGGCTTCGGACTCTTTCAAAGAAACGACTACCGGCGCCTGGTGCATACACTGCGCTCACGAAGAAGTCGTGTACGCTGCCTCTGGTGGTGCCACTTGATTGTGTTCCTCAGCATTCTCATTCCCATCTTCCTCAAGTGGAGCCGTGTGATGGAGTTCGGGAGGGTGCAAATCACCCCCCACTTGCCCAAAGCCGCACTGGAAAAATGGATGTCGTGGATGAATGCCACTGGCGTCCAGGACCTCACTGAGCATGGCTGGGTAACGCCCGGCTTGATTCTGCAGAACTTCGCCTACGCCACGCTCGGAGTCGGCGTGGTCGCCGTCCTTGCCGGATTCTGGTACTTCCTGATGTACCGCGTATGGCGCAGTTGGAACCGCAGCGCGATCGCAGACAGCTTAGGCTCAGGGCCGGAAGGAATCTACATCCTGCGGCCGCTTTTAATCGTGCTGATGGCCGGAGTTACCGTCTACGCTGCTGCTCGCTGCACCTGGCTCGGAGGGTATGAGAAGGCTTGGCAAGATCTTGTGACCTTCCCTCACCGTGCCTTAACAGTTGCTGGAGCGATCTTTCGTTGGGGTGGGTACGTCGACTTTGTGTTCAGAGTCGGAATCTGGGTTGTCATTATCGTCGGGGTGCTCGTCGCAGTGGTCCGTGCCTGGTTATGGCCAGAGTCGAACAAGAAATCATCCTCAGCTAAGAACGCAAACTGAGTCGGTCCAGAAATAGCAGATGTGACCGTCCAAACTCCTCCTCCTGCCTGTGCTTTTTCGAGATCATCCTTTTACAAACTTCCGACTTGCAAATGACAAGGTCAAGTCGACTCCGCCATACTCTGCCGTCACCGTGACTCGCATCCCTGCAGAAAGCGCGGAATTCTACGCAAACAGTTGGAGTGGAAGAATCATGGGTAATGAAGTAACGCGCTCAATCGTGGAGGCGGCGACGACCAGCCGCTCCAATCGTCGCTCGTTCCTGAAAAACACCGCGGTCGCTGGCGCTGCAGCCACTGTCGGCGCAAGCATCCTCAGCAAAGCGGTTCCGGCGTACGCCAAGGGCACCAGCGGAAACCTGAGCAACGGCGATGCCGCCATTCTCCGTTTTGTCTGCGCCGCGGAAATTATCGAAAGTGACATTTGGCTTCAATACAACGAACTCGCCGGCGTGCAAGATGGAGAAGTCTCCAAGCTGGCAAGCCATCTGATTCCCGGATACCCATCCCAGCCAACGGGCGGCAATGACGACTACACCGAAGCCATCGAGCAACTCGACGAGGACATGAACCAGTACATCTCCGACAACACCGAAGATGAGCTGAGCCACGAAGTCTTCTTGAACGCGTACTTGCGGTCCAAGGGCGCCGATGAAGTCAATCTCGATGCCTTCCGTACATTGCCGTCCAGCCAGGCCACGGGCTCGAACAAGGGATTTGGTCGTCTCACGAACCTCACGCAGCTTACCGTCCGCACCGATTTCTGGACGCGCTATCGCAGCAGCAGAAGCAATCCCGATCTCGGCGACAATCTTCCGAATGCGATCCCCTCTCTAGCGGTGGGCCAACACACAGCCATTCCACGGACTGACGCCGATCTGAGCGACGACACTTTCCTCCAGGCAATTGGCAACACCGCCGGATTCCACTTCGCCTGGATCGAGCAGGGCGGCACGAGCCTCTACCCGATGCTCGCCCAGCGGGCCAGTGATGTGGAGGTTCTCAGGATACTTCTCAGCATCGGAGGCGCCGAAGTCATGCATTTCCAGACCTGGCAGGACAAAGCAGGCAACGCGCCTCCGCTGACGAATGTGGTTGATCCGGTCACCGGAGTCTCGGTCACCTTCCCCGATCTCAACTCCCGGGGCGGCGAACTGACCCAGACCAACCTGATTATGCCCGAGCCCACAGCTTTCCTGAGCCGCCATTTGCCACCGTGCTCGATCATTCGTCCGACGGAAACGACTGGTGCGGCAATGGGAGCTTTAAACGCACTAACTGCTGACGGACTGTTCATCGGCCAGTCACAGCAATTCATGGAATTGCTCAACGACTTGGCCTCTGATGCCGACGCTGCCCAACGCAACGGCCATCGCCGCTAACATGCTCTCAAGCGGGTGAGCGTCCTGAGACGAAGTTTTTCGTGCCGCGAAAAGCGGCACGAAAACTTCGCCGAAGCATCCCTCGCATTGAAACCACAAGGAGTACTCATGTTTGAAGGATTGTTTCAACCAATGCACCTGCTGCTAATCTTCGGCGTAGCTCTGTTAGTTCTAGGTCCGAAGAAACTCCCTGAACTGGGCAGGGGACTGGGAGAAAGCATCCGCGGCTTCAAAAGCGCGATGGCAGCAAGAGAAGATTCATCAGACCAGCGCTCGCAAGATTTAAGCCGGAAGACCTGACACCAAAGACCGAGTGGCAGTTGACAGCCCATCGTTCAACGAACCCACAGACAACCGCTCTTTGCTACACTCAGCCTCAGCATGCTGACGCACCTCGAATGCACCCGCTGCGGCGAGCGTTACCCCGCCGTTCGCCCTCAATCGGTCTGTCCGAAAGATGCCGGGGTCCTCTACGCCCGCTACGATCTCGCCTCCATCAAGCGCAACTTTTCTTCCGCGCGACTTGCCCTGCGCGCCCCCACCATGTGGCGCTACGACGCCATCCTTCCCGAAGCCAATCCTGTTTCTCTCGGGGAAGGCTTCACTCCTATGCTTCCGAGTCGTGAATTCTCCAACGTCTATATCAAAGATGAAGGCCTGAACCCCACCGGCTCCTTTAAAGCCCGAGGCCTTTCCGCCGCTGTCACCATGGCTCGCCACTTTGGCCTCAAGAAGCTCGCGATCCCGTCTGCGGGCAATGCCGCGGGCGCATTGGCCGCCTACGCTGCGAACGCAGGACTCGAAGCGCATATCTTCATGCCGAAAGACGTTCCCGCTGCGAATCGTATCGAGTGCGAGTATTACGGCGCTCACGTAACACTTGTCAACGGCCTGATCAGCGACTGCGCAAACAGAGTTGCCGAACTGAAGGAATCTGACGCTTGGAAAAAAGATGGCTGGTTCGACGTCAGCACCACCAAAGAGCCTTACCGTGTCGAAGGCAAGAAGACCATGGGATACGAAGTCGCCGAGCAACTCGGCTGGCGCATGCCGCAGGGGATCATTTATCCAACCGGCGGTGGCGTCGGTCTTCTCGGTATGTGGAAGGCCTTCGAAGAGATGGAAACCCTCGGCTGGATCGGCTCCGAGCGCCCCAAAATGATCGTTGTTCAGTCAGCGGGATGCGCTCCAATTGTTAAAGCATGGGATGAAGGTAACCTGTCTTCTGAGACGTGGACGAATGCCGCTACGTTGGCTTCAGGCCTGCGCGTGCCGAAACCCTATGGCGATTACCTGATTCTCGACATATTAAGGAAAAGCAAAGGGACAGCCGTTAGCGCAACGGATCAAGAGATTCTGGAAGCCACGCGCCACTGGGCGAAAATAGAAGGAATCTTCGCCGCCCCAGAGGGCGCGGCCTGCCTGGTCGCCTATCGAAAACTGATCGCCAACAAATTCTTGAAGCCTGAAGACACCATAGTTCTCTTTAATACGGGCAGCGGCCTGAAGTACCTGGATGTTTTGGACGCGAGCGTGACAGCGGGCACCTCGCCCGTGAAACCAGCATCAGCAATCAAACCAACTGCCCGACACATTGGCGGCATAATCGGACCCTACTAAACCGGAAGCTTCAACATATTTGTCATCCTGAGAGGCCGCGAAGGTGCCCCTGGTCACCCTTTTACGCAGAAGCGACTCGCACGGGTGCCGAATTCCTATCATCTCCCTCTGTGCCCCGCGGTGTTCCCTGTGGTGAAATAGACTCTCGAGTCATGACCGAACGCCTCTACTACCACGATTCCTTCCTCTACACATTCGAAGCCGAGGTGCAGGAAGTCACGCAAAGCCCCAAGCCCGCCTTTATCCTCGACCGCACTGCCTTCTACCCCACAAGCGGCGGACAAATCTTCGACACTGGGGTAATCGAAACCAAGAGCGAAAGACTAAAAGTCACCGAGGTCGCCGACGCTGAAGACGGCCGTGTCATCCACTACCTGGAGGGCTCACCCAAAGAAATCAAGACCGGCATGCGAATCCGCGGCCAGATCGACCGCACCCGCCGCCGCGATCACATGCAGCAGCATACCGGGCAGCATGTCCTCTCGGCCGCCTTCGTCCGCCTGTTCAATATGCCCACGGTGTCCTTTCATATGGGCGATGACTATTGCTCCATCGATCTCGAAACGCCATCAATCACCAGGGGACAGATCGAGGCCACGGAGCGCCTCGCCAACGAAATCATCCTCGAGAACCGAGCCGTGCAAATCCGCTTTGTCACGCGCGAGGAAGCAGGGCAACTGGGCCTCCGCAAGCTTCCACCCGCCGAGCGCGACGAACTCCGTTTGATCGACATTCACGACTTCGACCTTAACGCCTGCGGCGGTACCCACGTGAACCAGACGGGACAGATCGGCTGTATCCTCCTGCGCAAAACTGAAAAAGTCCGTCAGGGTTGGCGGGTCGAGTTCATCGCCGGACAGCGCGCCGTCGCGACAGCCCGCCGCGATTTCATGACGTTGACCGAGGCCGGGTCGCTGTTCTCCGCGCACATCTACGACGTTCCGCAGCAGACCCGCAAATCGCTGGACGAAATCCGCTTACTCCGCAAGCAGCGCGAGCAGGCACAAGAAGAATTGACTGAAGCCCAAGCCAAAGCTCTCCTCAGCGAAACTCCTGAAATCAACGGGCGCAAGGTCGTGATCCGAACTTTCGACGACTGCGACATGAACTCGCTGAAGCTGCTGGCCCAGAAACTGACTCGTCAAACCTCGAACGTAGTTGCCCTGCTGGCAATGAAATCGCCGCAACCATCACTGGTTTTCGCCCAGTCCGCCGGACAGGCCCACGACATGGGCGCATTGATGAAAGAAACCACGGCAAGACTGGGTGGCCGAGGCGGCGGCAGTAGAGACATGGCGCAGGGCGGTGTTTCCAGTGCCGAGGGCATCGACGGCGTTCTTGATAGCGCCGCTGCCGCCCTCCGCTGAGGTTTCCTCGGTGTCGCTTCGTGTCTTTTGTGGTCAAGCCTATCTTGAGGGTGTCCTTCTTGAACCCCGGTGCTACAATTTTCCTGTAAACACTCTTCGTCCCAGAGGAGGTTCCTGTGTACCGATTGGCACTGGTTCTTCCAGCCCTCTTTCTCTTCGCTATCGCTTCTGCTCAGCAGCAACCGAGTACTCCACCCAGTCAAAGCGCCGGCTCCTACGCCGCGATCCCGGTCGAAGCCGCCAAAACGCAGAATCCGGTAAAGCCGTCACCCGAATCCACCGCACGCGCCAAGAAATGGTGGACCCTCGACTGTGAGATGTGTCACGGCAAGTCCGGGGACGGCAAAGGCGAGACCGCACGCGACATGAAGCTCAAGATGATGGACTTCACCGACCCCGCGACGCTCAAGGACCGCACCGACGGCGAACTCTTCTACATCATCAAGAACGGGCACAACGACATGCCCGCCGAGGGTCCGCGGGTGAAAACCGAAGAGGCTTGGGACCTCGTGAACTACATCCGCGCTTTCGCCAAGAAGAGCGGCGACGCCAAAACGGAATAGCTGGCCCAGAAATGGATTGGAAAAGCTGCGGTCCTCTCGTTTCTTCAGTGGCCCGCGTTGTCCTTCTCGCTGCCTTTTGCCGCTTCTGCTTCAGCCAAGATGCACCCGCGTTCCGTGTGCAATCGAAGCAAGTCCTTGTTCCAGTATATGTGACGGATGACAACGGTAAAGACATCACAGGTCTGACCACAAGCGACTTTCACCTTTTTGAGGATGGAAAAGAACAAAAGATCAGCGTAAGAATTCAACGATTGGACATCAGGAGCGTTACTGACAGCCGTGGTTCCGCAACAGAAATCTATTCATACTATTCGCCGCGAGCGAGGTGGACTGCTCCAGGCAGTGGCGAATTGAACGAGGATATATACCTACTCGCTTACATCCCCCCGCCATCGCCAAAAGCAAGTTGTCATCAAATCGACGTAAGGCCAACTCGCCGAGTTGGTGCGCTGTATGTGGCACTCAGAGAGTACTGCAACACAGACCACTCTTCGTCTGACACATTTAGCGGAACGGTATTGGACAGGAAAATGGAGCAGTATTCCACCTCGGGAAGTGCAGGTTCTATTGGTCTCTCGCTGGGAGTGAGCTTTGTTTATGCAGGACCCGATACTGCTCGTGCCGACATTGCCCTTGAGTTTCCTCAAGGCTTGCAAATGGAGACCCAGGACCACCAACCAGTCTATGGGGTTCAAGTGCTGGGACTGGTGTACAGGAAAGATGGCTCTGTGGCCGCACGATTCAGCGATAAGGAGGAATGTATTCCCATCACGTGGGCGGCCGCACACGAACTGGTAGTGAGATTGGAGGCCAGTCTCTGCCAGAGGGATTCTCCTGACCGATATGAGATACAACTGGACATGCCCCCGGGAGATTATGAATTGAGGACAGTAGTGAGTAACGGAAAAAGGTTTGGAATGGCAACGATGCCACTAAACGTCGAGAAGTTCGATGGAAAACAACTGGCAATCAGCGGGATTACGCTTAGCAAGCGATTCCACTCTAATCCGGACTTGCATCAGAATAGACAACTAGATCGGAAGCCGGAGGCGAACTTCATCTTCCCAACAAGGATGGTTCCGTTGGTAAGCAAAGGAATTGAGTTTAGCCCCGCAGTTGACACGCGCTTCCGCAAATACGAGCCCATGGCGGCCTACTTTGAGGTTTATGAGCCACTCCTCGCCAGCCAGTCGGCTCCCAAGGTCCAGGTTCATCTCAGAATAGTACAAGCCACGTCGGGTGCTATCACCGCCGACTTTCAGCCTGTCGATGTCGCGTCCTACATCGAACCCGGCAGCTCAACAATCCGCATTTCGCGAAAGGTCCCCATCGAAAAATTGGCAAACGGCGCTTATCGGCTCGAAGTACAAGCACTTGATTCGACGGGAGGAACTACCGCCTGGCGTTCCACAGACTTCACAGTCAATTGAGTTGAGTAGTTGATCGATTTGAGTCAGAAGTGAAGGGTGTCACCCCACCCGCCGGTAACGCCCTGAACTCTCCTCTTTTCCCGCAGGCAGCAAACCCACGATCCCCCGCAAGCTTTCCCACGCCGCCTGGTTCAGCGACGGCTCTGAACTCACAAGATCGCGAATCATCTCCCAGGCCACCATATTCAGTGCGCCTTCCGGAGGCAGCCCCATCGCCAGCGACACCGCGCATTGTGGACAAAAGCAGACGCGCTGTGCCGTCGATTTCTGCCGGGGCTTCACTCCCACTGTCTGGGCAAACATGTACACGGCAACAGATTTGTCTCCGGCCTCGATCTCGCGCCTGCAGCGCAGACAGCACGTGGGTTGCAAGGTCGTCTTCCTTCCGACACCAGGATTTATCCCCCGACTGCGAGGTATTGTTACTGTCCGCCACCCTCATTGCAGGCGCAAGTATGCAGGAAGATTCGCAGTATGGAAGATCCCATCCGGCGCAGGATTGGCGTATCCGCGGACTGTGCAAGAACGTTCATCCTTGACGGCGGACCGTCCTCAGAAAACAATGAATGGCTTGGTTTCCGTTGCCTCGCTTCCCCGAGTCGGTGCTAGCCCTTGAAGGACTACCTATGACGACCCCTCGCCTCGCCCGAATGGTGTGCGCCCCTAATTCTCTGATGTCCCGGGTTCTCTGCGCCCTTGTGCTTGTTTCCTGCATCTTGCCGGCGGCCTCAGAGCGCATACACCATCCGGCACTCCAGCCAACCGCGGCTGTGCAACCCGCCGGAGTGGCGCCTGCGGGTGTGGTCACGCCACCCCGAGGGATCGCCGCAAACGCGGAGGCGGTGCACGCTCAGGATCGCAAGATTGGACTGAGCTTCGAGCCCAATGTTGGCCAGACTAATGCGAAGGTGAAGTTTCTCTCCCGCGGCTCGGGCTACACCTTGTTCCTGACGAGCGAGGAGGCTGTACTTTCTCTGCAGAAAAACCCCGCGGCCCACGCCGTGCCGGCCGATCCCGCAACTGCTCTGCTCCCGGTTACCGATCCCAAGCCGCTCGCCACACATGTCCTTCGGATGCGGTTGCTGGATTCGAACCGCGAGGCTGCTCTCCATGGCCTGTACGAGCTTCCCGCCAGGACGAACTACTTCCGCGGAAACAATCCTCGTAATTGGCAGACGAATATCACGAACTTCGCGAAGGTTGAATCTGATGAGGTGTTTCCCGGCATCGATCTGATTTACTACGGCAATCAGGGCCAGTTGGAATATGACTTCGTGCTCAAGAGCGGGGCGGATCCCCGATCGATTGCGCTGCAGTTCTCCGGCGCACAGAGCGTGCACGTTGACCCAGCCAGTGGAGACCTCGTCATGCGGGTGGGCTCCGACGACTTGCGCTTCCACAAGCCGGTCGCCTATCAGTTTGAGGAGAACGCCTCATCGAATGACTCGTCCGCAACCCCGCAACGAACTTTGGTCGCCGCCAACTATCGCGTCGATGCTGGAAACCGCGTCAGCTTTCACTTGGCTCCTTACGACCACAGCCGAGCGCTGGTAATTGATCCAACACTAAGCTATGCCACCTACCTCGGCGGGAGTTCGAACGATTACGCTACCAGCATCGCCATCGACAGTAGTGGTAGCCCTTACATCAGCGGCTACACCACGTCGGCGAATTTTCCAGTCTCGAGCGGGGCCCTCCAGAGCACTTGCGTCGCCGCGTGCGCGACTCCTGATGCCTTCATCACTAAACTCGACCCGACCGGTAGCAGTATCGTCTACTCGACCTTTCTTGGCGGCAGCCGCACCGACTATGCCAACGGAATCGCCATCGACCCTTCCGGCAACGCTTTTCTCGTGGGCCAGACCTTATCCCCGGATTTTCCGGTGACCGCCGGTGCATTTCAGACGGCTTGCGGCGGCACTGACTGCAGCGGCGGTGACACCTTCGTCGCCGAGTTGGACTCAACCGGCTCGAGCCTCATCTATTCCACGTTCCTCGGCGGCTCTGGCCCTGATCAGGGGAACGCCATTGCCTTGGATGCCTCGAACAATGCCTTTATCACCGGATGGACCCAGTCCACGAACTTTCCCGTAACGGCGGGCGTCTTCCAGGGCACCTGCACGTGTACCACGCGACCCGATGCCATCGTGACCGAAGTGAATCCGACGGGCACAGGGTTGGTCTACTCCAGCTACCTCGGAGGCAGCGCTTCACCCGATGTCGGCTACGCCATCGTGGTCGACCCGTCCGACAACGCCTATGTCGCTGGATACACGCAGTCAGTGGACTTTCCCCTTACCACCGGAGTCTTCCAGACCACTCTGGGTTCGTCTACCGCTGGATTCGTCACCAAAGTAAACCCCACAGGTAGCGCGCTGGTGTATTCGACCTATCTCGGCGGCAGCAACAATCTACTGACCACATGCGAGGCTTGCATCACCAGCATCGCCATCGATGGCGAGGGCAATGCTTATGTAGCGGGTCTGACTGCAGAGGACAATTTCCCGACGACGCCCGGAGCCTTCCAGAGAACCTTCATGAGCACGACCAAGGGCCACGACGCATTCATCACGGAACTGAACACCGATGCGACCGCGCTGGTGTTTTCTACCTATCTTGGTGGTGAAGGCGACGACGGTGCGACCGGCATTGCTGTCGACGGCTCAGGCAATGTCTGGCTCAAAGGCAACACAAAGTCCACCGCTTTTCCTGTGACGCTTGGAGCGTTCCAAACGAAATCGGGCGGAGACTTTGACCACTACGTGGCGGAGTTCAACCCGGGCGGCACCACGCTGCTTTATTCCAGCTACATCGGCGGATCAAGCGTAGAGTTTGGGGGCGCTACCAAGATGCTGGCCATTGATTCGCAAAATCCACCCAATATCTATCTCACGGGTTACACCACTTCCACCAACTACCCGACGACGCCGGGCGCCTTCAAGACGACGTCGTCAGGAGCCAACGACACGGTCGTCGCCAAGTTCGTTCCCAGTGCGAACATCGGATTCTCTCCGGCGGCCGTGAGCTTCGGCACGCAGCTGGTCAGAACAACCAGCCCGGTACAGACTTTGACAGTCACCAATACTGGCAATCTGGACTTGCCCGCACCGTCGATTGTCCTCTCCGGCACAAACAAGGCCGACTACGCCGAAACCAACAACTGCGCCGGCACCATCGCTCCCCAGGGCAACTGCACAGTCAGCCTCACGTTCACTCCCACGCTGTTGGCGAATGAAAGCGCCCTCTTGATCATCACTGACGCGGCGCCGAACAGCCCACAGAACGTTTCCATCACCGGCACCGGCATCAACGCCGGCCCCGCTCTGACGGTGACTCCTTCCTCGCTGACGTTTCCACGGAGCGTCCTTCACACCACCAGCGCCTCGAAGGCAGTCACATTGACGAACACGGGCAGCGAACTCATCACCTTTTCTTCGCTCTCAACGAGCGGCGACTTTGCTCAGACCAATACCTGCGGCGGCAGCCTCGCCCTCAACGCCAGTTGTACGGTGAACGTCACCTTCACTCCCAATGCGATCAACAATCGCACCGGAATACTCACCATCACCGACAATGCGCCGAACAGCCCTCAGAAAGTCAACTTGACCGGTGTCGGCTCGGTCGTTTCGGTCTCAACCATGTCGCTCAGTTTCGGCATGGTGCATATTGGTAGCACGATCAAGCAGACCTTCACCCTTACGAACACTGGAACCATTAACATCGGCATCAGCAAGGTCTCGATCACCGGTACAGGAGCCTCAGCCTTCAGTCAGACGAATACTTGCGGAACCAGCGTCCGGGCGGGAGCTACGTGCACCTTTACCGTCTCTTTCTTCCCGAGCACCAAGGGGCCATCCATCGCCAGCGTTTCGATTGCAGACAATGGCGGCGGAAGCCCGCAAGGAGTATCGCTGACAGGTCAGGGTCAATAAAAAGCGCTCCACTGCTGGCTGGTCCGGCCAGAGGCGGGACTTCATCCTCAAAGTTCTTTGGGATATCCGAAAAGAAAGACCGCCATCCTGATAACGATCGTGGAATCAGGATGGCAGTCTTTTCGACAACGGTGTTTAGAAATCAAACCGCAGGCTGAATTGCATTACCCGGGCTCCCGCATCTGAATCGATCACGCCAAACGTGCTCGTGTTGTTGATGTCGGCCACGCTTCCGATGGGCAACGCGAAGTTCACCTGGTTGAACGCGTTGTAAGCTTCAGCGCGGAACTCCAGCCCGTAGTTCTCATGGATCGTGAAGTGTTTGTTCACGGACAGGTTCGTGTTGGCGAAGCGCGGCCCGCGAAGGTTGTTACGGGTCGGTCCATCCAGCCCAATGGGCCCAGTAAACGCAGCCAGCGCGGCATCCCTGTCGGCAAATAGCTGGATCTGTCCGGTATCCGGATCGTTGTGGATGCCGACCTTTATGTCCGACGGCTTGCCGACAAATACTGCCGGGCTGTTGGCGTTGAAGCTGACCGGGAACGCCTCCGACACCGTGGTGAATGCGAAGCCCGTGTGCCACTGCTGCAGGAACGCGACCTGCCAGCCTCCGATGATCTGGTTCAGCAAGCCTGACGCGTTTCGTCCGATGGCATGTCCCCTTCCGAACGGCAGATCGTACAGTCCGTCTGCACTGATCAGATGCGTCATGTCGAAATCGGAATTGCCGCGGCACGAACGCAACTGGATCGCGTCACAGAGGAATCCACCGTACCCACCCGTAGCTGCGGTTCCTTGCGCGTTATTCGCAATCGTCGAACTGTTGTCGATCGAATGCGAGAACGTGTAGTTGATATCGAACTGCAGCCCGTGTGAGATCTTCTTGTGCAAGCTGGTGAGCAGGGCATTGTAGTTCGAGTAGCTCTTGTTGCCGAAATACAACTGGCTTGAGAACTGGGGATTCAGTCCGATATTCGGGGGAATGACCGGCCCGTTTCCCAGACCGGCGTACAGGAAGGCGAACGTGTCTCCCATATCCCCAATGCGTGGGAGTGGATCGAAAATCTGATTCACAAGATCAGCGCAACTCAGGAATCCAAAGTCTTCGCACGTGCCTCCATAGTTCGCCGACAGCGTGGAGTTGATGATGTTTTCCCAGAAAGGCGTACCATCCGGCACGTTCCCGGCTCGCGACGCCAAAGACAACTTCGTGAACTGATCCACCAGATGCTGCCCCGATACCGGATCGACCCAGTCGACTACCTGTCCGGCATCTCCACGCGACAGCAATCGATGTCCAAACCTTCCGAAATAAGTGGCCTCGACCAGGAAGTGCCCCGGCAGTTCTCGCTGGATCCCGAACGTGAACGTCTCCGAATACGGAGTCTTATAGTGGGGATCGATCGCAAGTTCTGTCTGATTTCCGATCAGTCCGTTGTACTTGAATGGCCCGCCATCACCCGCGAGATAGGGCGTGAAGGGAACCGCCGCCTCCTGCGGCGGATTCAGAGGAGGCAATTCACCAACGCCTGTAAACCGTGGGTCGGTCTCCAGACCGCCGGTAAAGGTTGTCGGCACAGTCTGCCCGAAGACAAACGAAGTCTGATCGTTGAAGAAGTTGATCGCGGAGAGAATCGTGTGATCGTGCACAATTCCGGCTCCAGCCCGAATCACAGTCTTGCGATCCCCCATCAATTTTCCGAGAAGTCCAGTTGTGAACGACGGGTTATATGCAAAGCTCAGCCGCGGCGAAAAATTATGCCAGTCCGCCTCGTAATAGCCCGGCGCGTGATTCGCTTTTCCTGAAAAGTTATAGAGCACCGGGGGAACCACATCCTCTCCGCTGAGTCCCGCCGCTGCCGCCGCGACGCGCGCATCATACATCGACGCAAAGTCAATATTCGGTGCTGTCTGGAATCCGTGGATCTCGTAAGGCACAGAGTAATACTGCCACCGCAAGCCGTACGTCATCGTCAGATCGTTTCGTATGCGCCATGTGTCCTGTGCATACAATTCCGTCTCGTAGTAGCGATAATCGCGCGCGTGTCCTGTGCCCTGCGGTAGTGCCTGCAGGTTGTGGTCGTTATTGAACGTGCTGTTCACGCTGGCAATGCGTCCCAGTGCGAACGTGTACGCCTGGCTCCATGTCCGGTTAGCGGTGGCGCTCGGAGTCAGGAGGTCCGGAGGAAGTTGCCCATCACCCAGGCTCGTCAGCGGGTTACCCAATCCGATCGTCACGTCGTTGAAATCGCTGACCAGTGTGCTGCTGTCGATGATTGGCTTGAACGTCCCGCCCACCTGTATGTTGTGCTGTCCGCGCACATAGTTGAAATCGTCCTTGAATACCGGGATCGGCACTGTCCGGTTCTGGCTGGCGCCTCCTGGGAACGGCGACGTGAGTTGGGGGATGTTGGTCGCTGATGGCATAAAGTTCGTGTACTGCGTTGTCCCCGTCGGGTTGAATAGGGCCGGGAAGTTCAGGATCGATCGCGTTTCCCCAAAGTTGAATTGGTTCACCTTGGTATTGCTAATTGTCCACGTGTGCCCCACCACGAATGCCCAGCTGTGATCGATAATCTTGTTGCTCACCGGATCACCGGGGAACAGCTGTGCCGATATGAAATTCACATCGTCACCCTGGTCTTTCCGATAGATGCTTACACGCCCGAACAACTTCATTTTGCTGTTCAGGTTGTAGTCGATGCGAGCGACGTAGTCGTTCCCCGTGAAGTGCACAGGAGAGTTCCAGCGGAAGCTGCCGGTGTTGATGCCGTCACCGCCCGTCAGATCGTTTGCCTGGGGATAGCGGCTATTGAGGAAGTCCAGGAATGCCTGGTCGGGTCCAATCCCTTGTGGGTCGAGGCTAGTGTCCGTTGCCGGCCAGAAGCTGATGCACTCGGGAGTCGTGTTAATCCGGGATGTGAAGGCGCAAGGATTTCCACTATTGTCGTTTCCGTTGTTGATGTAACCGACATTTCCCGCCCGGAAGTTGTCGAGGGGTACGATCGTATTCACCAAGTCCGAACGCGCATCTCGCCGCCCTTCGTAATTGAAGAAGAAGAACAGTTTGTCTTTCACGATTGGACCGCCCAGGCTCGCACCAAACTGATTGCGAGTTAGCGCCGGACGCTCGATCCCATTTCGATTATTGAAGAAGTCATTTGCCGTTGTGGCCGCCGTACGGTTGTACTCATACGCGGATCCATGGAACGCGTTGGTCCCGCTCTTGGTGACCATCTGTACCTGTGCGCCGCTTCCACGTCCTTCCGCCGATAACGGATTCGCCGTTTCTGTGCGCATCTCCTGCACCGAGTCCACCGGCGCCTGGGCCGTCATGGCGAATGCCTCGCCGGTTCCGAAATCATTTGTATCCATGCCGTCCAGCGTGTAGGTGCTCTGATCACCTCGCGATCCCGTTACCGCTCCGCCGCGGCTACCCAGAGTGTCATCATCACCGCCAGTCGCATTTGTCACGCCGGGTGAGTAAAGCAGCAAGCCCAAGGGGTTGTCGCGCAGGGGCAACGGCAACTCGTGCACCATAGCCATATCGAGCGTGCTGGCAACAGTGGTGTCCGTGGTATTCAGCGATACCTGCGATCCTGAGCCGTTCACCTCCACGGTTTCCGTACTCTTACCGATCGAAAGCTGCGCATTCTGCGTGTGCGTGGCAGTCACACCTACATAGATGTTGTCCACCACCTGCGACTGGAATCCCTCTTTGGACACGGTCAGCCTGTAGCCTGGGCCGGGCAAGAGCTTGGTGAATGTGTATGCCCCCAGTTCATTCGTCCGTGCTTCATAGGTCACGTTGGTTTTGGTGTCCACTAACTTAACGGCCGCGCCTGACACGACGGCCCCAGTCTGATCGGTTACGACTCCTGTAAGAGACGCGACATCTTGCGTGAACGCAAGGCTGGACATGCACACCATCGCAGCCAGCACCGCCAAAGCCAGCCGCACACCGATCACTGGAAACTGAGAGTTCATCACAGATCTCCTGACAATTTGCTTGTTGAAGTGCCCCACAAGGTGCAACAGGAAAACAGGGCCTGCTTTGACCTGTTCGAAAGAAGGAGAATGCAAGTGACGTGCCGCGAAGTGTCTAGATAACAATTCGGCGCAAGGGTTCCAAGATCAGAAGGATCACATCCTGGACAATTTGTTGTGTGCGGGAATCCGGGAGCCTTACAGAAATCAGCTTATGAAACCTCATATTCAATGAATGACAAAGTGAAGGTGGGGCGCGAGACATCACCAATTCGGAGTGTGGACTGACATTGGCTCCATGTAGTGTTCGATTACATAACAGGAGATCTGTTGCCGCCGTTGTTTTGGTCTTAGGCGGACCCGTAAGCGTCGAATGGGTCCAGCGGACTCTGCTTTTAACGTCTTACGGCAGGGGCAGTCGTAGTTGAGTCAAGAGTATCTTGGCGTTGGGGTGATCTCTTGCGGTCTTTGCGGTAAAGATGTCGTGCCGAGCTAAGGCTGGCCGTTTGCAACGGTAAGTGAGAACATATTCGCATCTGGAGCGAGCGGATCCATTACGCTGATTCCCCCAAAGATCAGCATCTCATTCGACACTGGATCGTAGACCGCACTGTGGAATCGCCGCAGCGGTCCCTCGGGCGTGGGACTCAACGAAATCCAAACCGACGGACCGGCCTGACCATTTGCCCCAGCAAGCACCCATGTGTCACTCAGAATGTTCGTACCGTCAAAGCCGCCATAGATCGTCATGCGGTTGTTGGCGGCATCGTAGATTGCCGTATGGCCCGATCGCGCGGCGGGGCCGACGTTTGTAGGAGTCAGTTCAGTCCATTCCGGAGTTCCGCCCGTGCCATTCGCGTTCGACAGTATCCAGATATCACCGAATGGTGTGCCGGTTGTCATGAAGAAGTCGGCATCGCCGCCGAAGACAATTAGCGCATTGGATCCTGGATCGTAAACAACGGAACTAACTTCTCGGGGTGAAGGCGGCGTCCCGGTGGGCGAAAGCTGCGTCCACACCTGTGTGCCGCTCATACTATTCGCGTTGTTTAACACCCACACATCGTTGAAGTAGGTCGACGTGCAGTCAAAACCGCCAAAGAGTATGAGCGAATTCGTCCCCGCATCGTAGGCAGCTCCGTAGTTCGTGCGCGCGGCGGGAGCGGTTTCGGAAGGCGTAACCGATACCCAGGAAGGAGATCCCCCCGCAGCATTCGCTTGCTGTAATACCCAATAATCATTTGTGCAAGGATCAGGAAATCCTATCGCTCCGCCGAACAACATCATGCGGTTGCTAACGCTGTCATAGAGGACCGTATGCCCGAACCGCGCAGTCGGCTTGTTCCCGCTGATATTGAGGTTGGACCAATCGACTCCAGTTGTTCCGATGACTCCCGTGTTCTTCCAGTAATCGTTGAAATTGATGTCGCTGGTCGCGTGCTGCCCCCCAAACACAAACAAACTGTTCGTCGCTGAGTCATAGAATGCCGACTGTGAATAGCGCACCGGAGGCCCACTCACCGCCCAGATCGATGATCCTAAGCCATTTGCGTTCGCTCTGCTCAGCACGAATGTGTGGTTTGAAATCTTCAGCTTCGTCCCTGTGCTGGTGCCAGCAAACACATACATCGCGTTCGCCAACGAATCGTACACCGCCGAATGAGCGTAGAGCGTCGGAGCTGTGCCGGTCGTCGTGACTTGAGTCCACGCTGGTGTGGCCCCATTTCCACTCGGATCGCTCAAGTACCAGACATCTCCGAAGTCCGATGCCGCATTCACTCCGCCAAAAACAACCATACGGTTTGTCATGCTGTCGAAGAAGGCGCTGTGTCCGCTGCGAGCCGATGGAGGTGTCCCGCCAGGACTTAGCGATGTCCACGCGGGTGTGCCCCCCGATCCATTGGCGTTAGACAACGTCCACACGTCTCCGAAGGCCGTGCCGCCCGCGTCGCCTCCATAAATAACGACAGCGTTGTTCGCCGCATCGTAAATTGCGCTGCCTGCCTCGCGGCCCGTCGGAGGGGTGCCCATCGGCAAAAGCTCCGTCCAGGTCGGCGTTCCACCTTCTCCGTTCGCGCTGCTCAACACCCACACATCATTGAGATATCCGCCGTTGCAGTCGCTTCCGCCAAACACGATCATCGAATTTGTGTTGCTATCGTAGACCGCGTTGTGCAACATGCGCGCCGAAGGGCCACCCGAGGGTGTCAACTGAATCCATGTCGGAGATCCGCTCTGTCCATTCGCTCCATCGAGCACCCATACATCGTTGGTGCATGACGACACACTCGATCCTCCGCCGAAGATCGTCATACGATTGCTCGCCGCATCGTCGACGGCAGTGTGTCCAAATCTCGCCGCCGGCCCCGTGCCGTTCGCTGTCATGTTCGAGGCCCGCAGATGCTTATCCGTTCCCGTACTAATCACCCAGAGATCGCCGAGCGCCGCATGAGTGACGGTGTCCTGACCTCCGAATACGATCATCTGTTTCGTCGTGTCGTCGAACACACCAGATTGCGAGAATCGTGCTGCTGGACCATCCTGAGTCCACACCGATGTGTTCGCCGGCGTCGTGACAGTCAGATCGGCCGTGCCTGACACCGTGTCCAGCAGTGCTGTAATGGTGACGGTTCCGGCCTTCAATCCGGTTGCCAGGCCTTGCGCACCGTTCGAATTGCTGATCATGGCAACGGTCGTGTCCGAGGAGTTCCACCCTACAGAAGTGGTTAAGTCCTGAGTGTTGCCATCGCTGTAGTGTCCGGTGGCTGTGAACTGCTGAGTTGTTCCCACGGGAATCGAGGGATTCGGCGGAGCAACCGTTATCGATTGCAGTGTGGCACCAGTCACGGTGAGTGTTGTCGATCCGCTGACTGAACCCGAAGTCGCACTGATCGTTGTGGTACCAGTCCCCACGCTGGTCGCCAGCCCCTGACTGCCCGATGTATTGCTTATCGTCGCAACGGATGTTTTCGAAGAACTCCACGTGACCGAGGAAGTCAGATCTTGCGTGGTGTTGTCGCTGAAGTGACCGGTCGCAGTGAATTGCTGTGCAGTTCCATTCGCGACGGAGGGATTGGAGGGAGTGACCGAAATCGACTGCAATGTCGCCGTTGTTACGGTAAGTGTCGTCGATCCACTGACCGAACCCGAAGTCGCACTGATTGTGGTGGTGCCAGTTCCCACACTGGTGGCCAGTCCCTGACTGCCGGCCGCATTGCTTATCGTCGCAATGGACGTTTTCGAAGAACTCCACGTGACCGAGGTAGTCAGATCTTGCGTGGTATTGTCGCTGAAGTGGCCGGTCGCAGTGAATTGCTCTGCAGTTCCATTCGCGACAGAGGGATTGGCGGGAGTGACCGAAATCGACTGCAATGTCGCCGTTGTCACGGTAAGAGTCGTCGATCCGCTGACCGAACCCGAAGTCGCACTGATCAGCGATGCTCCCGCTCCAACACCGCTGGCGAATCCCTGACTTCCGGTGGCATTACTGATCGTCGCAACACTCGTCTGAGAGGAACTCCACGTAACCGCCGTGGTCAGATCTGTGCTGCTGCCGTCGCTGTATTTTCCGGTCGCGTTGAACTGCTGCGTCGTTCCGTCTGCAATGCTAGGTGTCGCCGGTGTGACAGCGATCGATGTGAGTGTTTTCTGGGGAGGCGGCTGAGATGAGCCGCCACCGCCGCATCCCGCACTCAGCGCGATGCCCAACAACAAAAGTCCAAGGATCCCCGAAACGAAGGCGAGTCTCATCCGCTACCCCGAGTCTACTTAGCCCGCTAAAGGAGTCAACTGTGCAGCTTTCTGCGTACTCGTCCGTGGACCCGGAAGCTTCCGCACCCGCACCCGGAGAGTGTACAGAATCCCCTTGAGCGGCTTAGGCTTACGAGCAAAATCTCTTTTCCAGAGATTTCAGCTGATGGATCTGGACTGTCAGCACTTCCAGTTCCCCACCGCCGGCACTCATTTGATAATCCCCCGGGGATTGTTATGTCTTCACCGGTTCGAACGGAGTATTGCAGTGGATCGCATGCGGAAATATTCGGAGGCACACATCGGAGGCACACAATGGAACTGAAACGGCAGCATGATCTCTTTTCGCTCACGATGGTCATATCTCTCCTGCTGTTCGCAACTGGAATCGTAGCGGCGCAGGATGTGCATTACAACTTCATGCCGGGCACCGACTTCTCCAAATATCACACGTATAAGTGGGTGAGTATCAATGGTGGTGCCCATCCCGATCAAATCATGGATGCGCAAATCAAGCAGGCTGTCGATTCGCAACTCTCATTGAAAGGTCTGACAAAGACAGATGATGAGAAAGCTGACCTCTATGTCGGTTACCAGGTTGCCGTCGATCAGGAGAAGCAGTGGAACGGATACGGCATGGGGGGTGGAGTGCGTTGGGGTGGAATGGCCACCGCCACCAGTTCCACAATCAGCGTTGGCACTCTTGTCCTGGATCTGTACGACCCTGCGACCAAGCAGCTAGTTTGGACGGGGCACGCGACAAAAACCATTGATCCCAGTTCCAACCAGGAGAAAAACCAGAAGAATCTCGACAAAGCGATGGCGAAGCTCCTGAAGAACTATCCACCTGAGAAGCAGAAGTAGAAGGTGCCACTGTATCTCTGACCGTCGAGCATTTCCCCGGGGGCGGCTGTAACCGTTGTCGGCCGAGACGCAATTGGTAGTACACGCAGGATGTGCAGCACAACGAGATAGGCGATGCCTCGTAACAAAGGATACGCTACACGCTTCATCATTCCTGACTGGTTGATCTCATATCGAAAAGAGTGGTTGCGGCTCGACCTTTTCGGTGGACTCACAGCGGCCGCAGTGGTCATCCCGCAATCGATGGCGTATGCGAGCATTGCCGGCCTGCCGATTCAGGTGGGCTTGTACACGGCGTTTATACCACCGATTCTCTATGCATTACTGGGCACATCGAGAGTCCTGAGCGTCAGCACGACCTCGACGATCGCCATCCTTACCGCGGGTGGACTCACTGAAGTAGTCGAGAAACAAGGTGCGGACTCTTTGCTCGGTGCTACTGCTGCGCTGACCGTAATAGTGGGAGCGATGCTTGCCGTTGCTGCCTTGTTACGCCTTGGTTTTGTGGCGAATTTTATTTCTCAGCCCGTCCTGGTTGGGTTTAAGGCTGGTATTGGTGTAGTGATCATCCTTGGGCAGATCCCCAAGCTATTGGGTGTCCATATAGGCAAAGGTCCTTTCCTCCATACCTTGCTTTCGACCTTGCGCAGTGTTCCCGGCGCCAAGATGCTCACGTTGGTTGTTGGTGTGTTCATGATCATTCTCTTGGTCGGAGTGCAGCACTTCGCGCCCAAGGTTCCTGCTGCGCTGGGTGCAGTGGCGGCAGGAATTGGGGGTGCTTTTGTTCTGCATTTGAGTGCTCGTGGTGTTGATTTGGTCGGCCATATTCCGCCGGGATTGCCCTCATTAGTAGTCCCGTCGACAGCGACGATTGCGGAATTGTGGCCATGCGCTCTAGGTATCGCGCTCATGAGTTTCACTGAGACCGTCGCTGCAGGACGCGCGTTCGTGACAAATGACGAGCCCTTACCACGAGCAAACCGGGAGTTGCTGGCGATAGGAGTAGCAAATGCTGGAGGTGCGCTGCTCGGAGCCATGCCCGGAGGAGGTGGAACCAGTCAAAGCGCGGTGAATCGACTCTCCGGAGCGCGCACGCAAGTGGCGGGCGTTGTAACTGCTGCTGTGGCAGTGATCACCATGCTCCTGCTTGCTCCTTTGGTGGCCTTGATGCCGCAGGCGACGCTGGCAGCCATCGTCATCGTTTCTTGCGTACACATGATCAAGCCGGTGGAATTTAGAGAGATTCTCCGGGTGCGGCGAACAGAATTCATATGGACTCTTATTGCCTTCGCCGGGGTTATGCTGCTGGGAACGCTGAAGGGAATCATCGTCGCGATTGTTGTTTCGATTGTGGCACTCTCGTCCCAGGTCGCGAATCCGCCGTTGTATGTCATCGGACGCAAACCTGGCACGAACGTGTTTCGGCCGCGATCTAAAGAACATCCAGAGGACGAAACCTTTCCGGGTCTATTGATATTGAGGCCCGAGGGGCGAATCTTTTTCGTTAATGCAGAACAACTGGCACATAAAATCTATCTGCGAGTTCTGGAATCGCAGCCTGAGATTGTGGTCCTGGATTTGAGTGCGGTCTTTGACCTCGAGTACACGGCGCTCAAGATGTTGGTTGCCGCCGAAAGGAAAGCCCGGGAGAGCGGCCGCCGGATCTGGCTCAGCGGTATGAATCCAGAAGTTCTCAGCGTGATAGAAAAATCGTCACTGGGCACGGATCTCGGGCGCGAAGCAATGCACTTCAACCTGGAGAATGCAGTGAGGAGCTATCTAGCCAAAGCAGCCACGGCTTCAAATTCGCCATCCCGGGCGACTCCCGTGGCGTAGGCGAGAAACCTCCTCGAAATCGGCATCGAACTTCGGGTATCACGCGTGCCGAATACTCCGTTCCCGCATTACACGTTTAGGCTGCAGGATTCAGCAGCCCTTTCGGGCGGCTCCGCGGGCCCTTGACAAACCCGTGCTGACATCTCTACAATTAGCACTCGACAAGCTAAAGTGCTAGCAGTAAAAGTTAACCCAACCAAATCATAGGTTTACAGAGAATCTATCGCAGGACACCCATTTTCACAGACTTGAAAGGAGTCAGAACCATGGCGAAGTTTGCACCGCTCCATGACCGCATTCTGGTGCGTCGCGTCGAAGAAGCTACCACCACGCGCGGCGGCATCATCATTCCCGACTCGGCGAAAGACAAGCCCCAGGAAGGCGAAGTTGTTTCCACCGGCAAAGGCCGCACCAACGACGAAGGAAAAACCTTCCCGCTGGCCGTGAAGGAAGGCGACCGGATCCTGTTCGGCAAATACTCCGGCACTGAGATCAAGATCGACGGCGAGGAGTTCATCATCATGAAGGAAGATGAAGTTCTCGGCATCCTGACTGGATCGAACGCTCCGGCGAAGAAAGAACTGGCTGGTTCGAAGAAGTAGGCGGCGGCGTCGGGCGTCAGGAAAACCGGGCGCTTCGGCGCAATGCATAGGTCCTTCGCAGCGCAAATTAACGCTGCTCAGGATGACAAGAGATTTGGCTAGGAGCTAGTAGCCGGGAGCTGTTACTCATCGCTCACTGCTCACAGCCCAGCGAAAACGAATTCATAAGGAGATTCAAGCAATGGCAAAGCACATCGTTCACGGAGAAGAGTCGCGGCAGGCGATCCTCCGCGGCGTCAACCTTCTGGCTGATGCTGTGAAAGTTACACTCGGCCCCAAGGGCCGCAACGTAGTTATCGAGAAGAAGTTCGGTTCGCCGACCATCACCAAGGACGGCGTCACCGTAGCAAAAGAAATCGAATTGAAAGACGGCCTTGAGAACATGGGCGCGCAGATGGTTCGGGAAGTCGCTTCGAAGACCTCTGACGTCGCTGGTGACGGCACCACCACCGCCACCGTTCTCGCCCAGGCCATCTATCGCGAAGGCGTGAAGACCGTCGCTGCTGGCGCCAATCCAATGGCTCTGAAGCGCGGCATCGAGAAGGCGGTCACCATCATCGCCGGTAAGCTCGACAAAGAAGGCAACCGCGTCAACGGCGATCTCGACAAGCTGTCGAAGCCCGTTAGCGGCGAAATGATCGCGCAGGTTGGTACCATCTCGGCCAACAACGACGAGACCATCGGCAAGATCATCGCCGAGGCCATGAAGAAGGTTGGCAAGGACGGCGTCATTACCGTTGAAGAGTCGAAGACTCTTGAGACGCAGCTCGAAGTCGTCGAGGGCATGCAGTTCGATCGCGGATACCTCTCGCCCTACTTCGTGACCGATCCGGAGCGTATGGAAGCGGCACTGGAGAACGCCTACATCCTGATCAATGAAAAGAAGATCAGCTCGATGAAGGACCTGCTCCCGCTGCTCGAGCAGATCGCGAAGAGCGGCAAACCGCTGCTCATCATCGCAGAAGACGTCGAAGGCGAAGCGCTCGCCACTCTCGTCGTCAACAAGCTGCGTGGCACGCTGCAAGTGGCGGCCGTCAAGGCTCCGGGCTTCGGCGATCGCCGCAAGGCAATGCTGCAGGATATCGCGATCCTGACCGGCGGCAAGGCCATCACCGAAGATCTCGGCATCAAGCTGGAGAACGTCCAGATCTCCGACCTCGGCCAGGCCAAGAAGATCACCATTGACAAGGACAACACGACCGTTGTCGAGGGCAAGGGCAAGCACGCTGAGATCGAGGGCCGCGTGAAGGAAATTCGCAGCCAGATCGACAAGACTACCAGCGACTACGACCGCGAGAAGCTGCAGGAGCGGCTGGCGAAGCTGGTCGGTGGCGTGGCCGTGATCAAAGTCGGCGCCGCGACCGAAACTGAAATGAAGGAAAAGAAAGCCCGCGTGGAAGATGCGATGCATGCGACGCGTGCGGCCGTGGAAGAGGGAATTGTCCCTGGCGGCGGCGTGGCTCTGGCCCGTTGTGCGGCTTCGCTCGACAAGTTGAAGGCCGAGGGCGACGAGCAGATCGGTATCAACATCGTGAAGCGCGCCATCACCGAGCCGCTGCGCCAGATCGTCGAGAACTCCGGTGAAGAAGGCGCGGTGATTCTGGGTAAGGTGCTCGAATCCAAGGAACCCAACTACGGATTCAACGCCTTCTCCAACGAGTACGAAGACCTGGTCAAGGCAGGCGTGCTCGATCCGACGAAGGTTGTCCGCACCGCGCTGCAGAACGCCGGTTCGATCGCCAGCCTGATGCTAACGACCGAAGCCTTGGTCGCCGAGATTCCCGAAAAGAAGGAAGCTCCGGCAGCCCCGGGACACGGCGGCGGCATGGGTGACATGTACTAAGAAGCAACTGCCCGTCGCCAATGGGCAGTAATAACTGAGCCCCGCTCTGTGAGCGGGGCTTTTTTTGTTCCCGGGAGTACTTTCTGGCAGAATACCCGGACCATGGAAATCGAGTACGAACTTACGGAAATCGATTTTGCAGATGCATTCGCGGCTCATCGAAAAGGGAACTCTGCCGCAAGTAGGCGTTTGGTTATCGTGTTTTGGATAGGGATCGCGTTTTCGTCTTATGTGCTTTACGGCGCTATCAGAACACACAACGCGTTGAGACTTCTGCCGCTCATGCTTCTCGCCATTCTGTGGATCACTCTGGTCGAAGTCTTTCCCCGCCGGAACATGCGACGCCAATACGCACAACAGCCGAGCGCGCACGGACCAAGACAACTCGTCTTGGATGCATCCGGAGCTCATTGGCGATGGAATGGTGATTCGGCGGATGTAGAGTGGAGAAACTACATTCGGACGGTCGAAGGCCCAGACCAAATTCTCTTGTATACGTCGCCTGCTTGTTTCAACATCTTACCCAAGCGGGTTCTCACGATAGATCAATTGAGCAAACTTCGAGTTTTGTTGTTACAAAACATCCAGACGAGATAGTCTGAGATGCCGCTCGACAAATCTGCGTCGCGAATTGCGACTGATTCATCTGCTGGTGAAAGTGGTAGGAGGAGAAAACCCATGAAACTCAGCGAAGCAATCCTCCTGGGTAGTACGGTGATGGCGCCGAGAGCTGGTGGACAGCATTTCTCCGAAACTCAGGAAGGCTGCGCCCTTGGGATGGCGGCGGTGGCGCGCGGTTGCACGTTCCGTCCGGTCAGAGGACCTGTTGACGACAGGGAACGGAGGACGCTCGGTGTCGAAGGGGTCTGGGGAAACTGGGTGTTGGAGCAAGTGGATCGCCCATGCAACTGTTGGCGCATCTGGATACGTCGCAGAATGCGCATTAAGGAGGTTATCGCTCATCTTTTCGACTACCACGTCATGGATAAGAAGAATTGGACGCTGGAGCAACTTGCAGCGTGGGTGGAGACCGTAGAACCTCAGCGAGTGCAATTCGTGACGGCCCCCCGTTTCAAACCCCAAACGCGAGAGTTGTTAGCACGGGAACTCCAAAGGATGAAGCAAGAAGCGGACGAGTGGCAAGCCGTCCGCGAGGCGTTCGAAGCCCAGCACGCCTCACGGAGGCAACGGCGGACGGGTGTGAGCCCCTCTTCATATCACCGCGCTTGTTCAGAAGCGCGTCGCCTTGGAACCCTGTGGCTCGAAGCGAACTTCAGTTCGAGGCCGTGCCGGTGCGTTTGCGAACAAAGTGATAGGCCACGAGAAGCAGCAATGCGCCGAGGATCGACACAATGAAGCCGGCGGATTCTCCTTCCTGATACCATCCGATGACTCGACCGAGCAAAGTGCCGATCAACGATCCGCCGACGCCGATGAGCATGGTGATGATGAATCCACCGGGATCTTTTCCCGGCATGATGAGCTTGGCTAGCGCCCCCACAATCAGTCCAATTAGCGCGACCCAGAGCCAGTGCATAGCGTCTCCTTATGCCCGAGAAATGCGGTGACAGTACTGCCGGGCGATCGAGGTCTGCCAACCTTAGAGGGGATAAGTCCAGCCGAAAACTGTGAGTTATGACAGCAAGGGCTGGCCTGGCCGGAGAAAATCTGCGGTCTACCGAAAGTATGCTGCGCGTTGACGTTATCGGCGAAGGCACTGGGAGCAGCCAGAATCATCAGGATCGGACACTCCACGATATAGAATTCGTTTCTAGTAGTTCCGGGGGCGTCGCAATGAAACCGATCATAATTTTTGCAGTAGTGTGCCTGGGCACGTGCATCGCGATGGGGCAAAGTTCATCCCAGTCGGATGAAGGGGCACACGTCCTGGCACTGGACAATTCGTGGAACCGTGCGCTTGAAACCAACGACACAAAAGCTCTCGACATGCTGCTGGCCAATACTTTTGTTTCGATCGATGTCGACGGAAGCATGCAAACGAAGAGCGAGTTTCTTGCGAGCTTGAAGACGCCGGGTTATCAAGGTCCGTCGCAGGCCGTCACGGAGCAAAGCAAAGTCGATGTCTACGGCAACTCGGCGGTGGTGGTGGGAGTATTTCGCACGCAGAGTGTAAACAAAGGCAAAGCCGTAAGGCGGCGCGAGCGCTTTGTAGACACCTGGGTCAACATCAACCGCACATGGAAGTGTGTCGCGTCGGTAGCGGTGCTGATTCCGTCGGAATAGAAGCCCTGCCGCTTTATTTTCTCTTGCCACGACTTATTGAACAGGACTATGCCCTGAATTCGTGGTCGTGATTTGGATCTGTTTTTCCTCAGCTTTCAGAACAGTCTGTTGAAGGTAGTTGGTTCCATCGGGCAGGCTGGCAAACTGATTCGTCAGGGTCACCACATCTTTCTTGGGATCGTCCAGATATGTGTTCACATTGTAACTGGTCAGTTTCTTCGCTGCGGTGTCGAAGCTGAACGCGACTTGGTCTCCCTGTTTGTAGTAGTTATGGACCGTAATCGTGGCCACTCCGCCGGCGAGATCGAGGTTGGCCTGACCAGCTTGCTTCGCCGCCTGGATTTTCTGCGGGTCGGGTGGCGCATAGTGGGAGATGAGGCTCTTCAAGCGATCCATGTAATCCTTCATCTCTCCGATTTTCTTCTGGACCACCCTGCCTTTTATGCCCTTAGTGGGCATTTCCTTTTGTTCCGGAGGAGGGCCGATTGGCGTCTTTTGCAGTTTGCCGTCGGGTCCGTAGCGACACTGGAACTGTTCGTCTTTCTTGGTGTCGCCCTTGATGCTGACTTCGGTGGCCTGGGTCCATTGGTATGTTCGCAATTTGGCCTGGTTCGCCGCCATGGATTCTTTCAACTCGGCCACCCGTTGCTGCAGGGCTTGCCCTTGTTGTTGGCCGGATGTTGATGGAGTCTGTGCCCAATCCTTTTCCAGGAAAAATACACAAGTGAGAATCGCCACCGCAGCCCCGAAACGGCGAATCATACTCTTTTGCAAGCGGCTCATATTCTTCTTCCTCCGTCCGGCGAAGCCCGTCAACTTCTTGGTTGGTTAGAACGACAGCATCGGATTTGTGAACCTAGTGGAAACGTATTCCTGCCTGCAGTCGGCTGATAACTGTCAGATATGCCAGATTTTTTTCCCGTCCTTAGGCAACTTCTTTGGACTCGCGGGTTTGCGTCGCAGCTTCCTGGTTTACCGCGGACCCTTCGGGTGGATAGGGAAGCGTTCCCCGAATTTCGGCAATGTGATGTATAGAGAAATCCGGGAAAGGAATTTCCTTTGAGTTCTGCCATGCTCGGACAGCCTGTTCGGCATTTGCCAATTTGACCGAATCAACAGGTTGATCGTTGGACAGATTCGTGACTTGGGATGGCGCCCAGCGTGCGCCGGCTGATTCCACCACCTCCGCGATGCGAAAAAGGATGTCTTCCTGGATGGCAATGAATTCCGCTCCGGAACTGGTGAGCACGTAAGCGAAGAGTTCGACAGAAAAACCTGTCGACGTGAGACCGGACAGTCGGAACCGGGCGCTTTCGGTTTCGACGCGCGCATGGGAATACAGAATCTCGCGCACGCGCACGATCACCAGTCTCAGTTGGGCGAGGGAGCAGTCGTAACTCAAGTACATTTGGTTCCAAATCAGGAATCGGGTTCTCCGCGACAGGTTCTCAATACTCGCTTGCGAGAGCATTCCATTTGGGTACGCGATTTCGGTGCCCTCTCGCGTCGCTACGTGAATGGAGCGAAGACCGATCTCCTGGATGGTTACCTGCCGTCCCGAGATGATGCAGTCATCGCCAACCGAAGCAGTTTCGTCCATGACGAGCGTGATCCCGCCGATGAGGTTCTCGATAGTCTTCTGCGCCGCCAGGGCCAGCGCGATACCGCCGATTCCCAATCCAGCGAGCATGGTTTTCGTGTCGAATCCCAGGATCGTGAGGACCAGCAATGAAGCAATGATGATGATGATGACATTGCTGAAGCGATGAACGAGTTGGAGGACCGACTGCGACTCCCCGCGCAGCTTTCGCTGGCGAGCATGCTCGAATAGTTGATTGCCGATTCTGACAAACAGCCAAGCTCCGCTGACCGCCGCTAGAGTCATCAAGACTCGGAAATAATAGACTCTGTAGAAAATCGGCATTCCGACCAGAAGAACCAGCCGGGCGTGGATCAATATCGCGAGGATATAGACGAGGGGCTTGCCGATGTATCGGGTACGCGGTGGGTTGGCAAGAACATGCCTTCGTAAACTCCAGAGCCACGCTCCGAGAGAGAATAGTGCCCAAGCTGCAAGCAACGAGATCGGGACGGAGAAGATCCATGAAGCCCATTGCCCGAGAGCAACTCCCACAAATTTGTTATCGATCAGGAAAGCGGGAAAATATTCGGTCAGGCGCGGAGAGCCAGCGCGTTGGTACAGTTGAGGTAACTGTTCCAGCGTCTGGGACGAAATGAGCCAGATCGGACCGACATCCTTGCGTACGGTCCTGGTCAGAAGAATAGGTACCGAGTCGTTATCGACCTCGAGATTGCCTACTGTCTCGGTGTTGGCGTCGTCAGAGTCGGCAATGCTCCCCTCCGGCTTATTGCTAACTGAGGCGATTGAACCGTGAAAATTGGTGTTGATCAGTGCGATCAACTGGCGGGCGGCTTCCTCGGGATTGTAGCGACGCTTTGCGGTGGGTGGCTCCAGGTATTGACTGGCAGTGTCGAAATCCCCCCTTTGCGCGTACTTCATAAAATTCAACAAGACGCTTTGGGGTGTTTCGCGGTCTCGAGGATCCTTCGGGGGTGTCACTGCGGCCTGAAATTGACGCGGAGTGGCATTGGGTAGCGCCGCTTTCTGAGCAAGTGCGCAAAGGCACAGCCCTGCCACCAGCGAGACGAGAATGAAGTGTTGACGCAAAACGTGCACAGTTGCCCCACAAACGAATAGCCTGACAAGGGAGTGCCGCCCACCTGCTCAAAGGGAGTAAACGGCAACGAGCGCAGGCAATCTTGTCCGACCTCCAGTAACCCGCAAACTGTAAACAATTACAGGGGGCGTCCTGTCTCAGGTCAGTTCTGATCAGGCAGGTAAGCCATCCTCTGTCAGGTCTGACAGTCGACGTTGCCGTGAGGGGGCGAGAGACTCAGGTCCTGCGCCCGGCCGGAAGCGACTTCTGAATGACTGGCAGACCATCACTTGGAAGTCGATAAAGTCAACCCACCTTGAGAAGGGGACTAGCCATGAAAAAGTGTTTTCCTGGATGCATTCTGACTATCGTGCTCGGTGTGCCGATGATCGCGCAGACTGGCGGCGCGCAACAAGGAGTAAAGGACATTGATCCGCTAGCCCTTCGAGTAATGAAGGCGGCAACAGATCCGGTGAAGGAAGCAAAAGCCTATTCCTTTCGCGCGCTGGTGAGCCGTGATCTGTTGGGAACCAACGATCAGATCATCACTACATTCAGCACCAGCGAGATCACGGTGCAACGTCCCAACAAACTGCACATCAAGTTTCGCGGCCGAGGTGAGCCGGTCGAGATGTTCTACGACGGAAGCGGCAAAACGGTGTTGTATTCCCCATCGAGCAAGTTTTTCACCGTCGTGGACACTCCGACGACGATCGATGCCGCACTCAGCGACATTTCGACAAGGGGTGTGAACATCGCGGTTCGCAATTTCCTCGAAAGTGATCCCTACCAGTCACTGACTGATTCGCTGACGACGGCTTATGCCGTAGGGAGCGTAGATCTGTTCGACGAAAAGGTTTACCACATGGCGTTTACTGAGCCGGGAGCGGAGTGGCAGATGTGGGTGGTCGGCGGAGACACTCCGAGGGTCAAGCGCCTGGAAGTAATCGACAAGAGCAATCCGCACCGTCCACGGATCTCGGTCACCTTCTTTGACTGGGATCTGAATCCCTCTACAAGCAACGACATGTTTACGTTCAACAAACCCGCGGACGCGAAAGAGATAGAAATGCTCAAGATGGTGGCGGAGAAATCAAAATGAAGAATCTACTTGTCTGCTTCCTGGTCGTAATTACCGGCATCCAGCCGCTGTTTGGTCGAGTTGAGCGAGCAGGTGGAGGAAACCGGGTGGCCGTGCAAAACCATAACAACACGAACCTCAACCGGACGAACAACACGAATGTAAACCGCAACTACAACCAAAACGTCAACGTGAACCGCGATGTGAACGTGAATCGAAACGTAAACGTGAACGTGAACAACAATGTCAATGTGCATGGCGGTTACTACGGCGGATGCTGTTACCACGAAGACAACGATTGGGGGGCATTTGCGGTCGGCGCGGCCGTAGGCGTAGCCACAACGGCAGCTGTCGCCGCGGCGACGCGGCCCAGTACGACGACAGTCGTAACGAACACTGTTGCGGTCGGTTCCGTAGTCCCGACGCTTCCCGGTGGTTGCTCTACGATCGCGAACGGTTCTGCGGTGATTTACCACTGCAGCAACGTGTACTACCGCCCCTACTATCAGGGGTCAACGCTTGTGTATCAGGTAGTGACGTACCCGTAGCCAACAAGAGCATCAGGTCAAGACGTTTTCGCGAATGGCAAATCGGATGAGGTCCGAATTTGTTTTCAGTCCGAATTCGTCCATGATGCGGTATTTGTGAAAAGCGATTGTACGAGTAGCCAGGTTGAGAATAGCTGCGGCCTGCTTCATGGTACGACCCTCGGCAAGCAACTGAAGAACTTCCCGCTGGCGCGCAGTAAGGGTCCTGGCTTGATCTCTCCGACGATCCGCAACAAACAGCTCCAGCACACGCCGGCCCAGTTTTGGGCTGACATACGGTTTTCCGCGCACGACTGAGCGAATCGCCTTCGCTAGTTGAATGCCGTTCGACTGACTCAGAACACAGGCCGATGCCCAGTGCCGCAGGGAGGCAGCACCGGCTCCATGGTCGTCGTCCATGAGCACGATGAGCTTCGATTGTGGAAGGCGGCGTTTTATTTCCTTGCCAACCGCTACGGCATCGAGCGATGCCAGACTTAGATCCAGAACGATCACATCGGGTTTGGAGCGGCGCGCCGTCGACACCAAGGCCGGGCCCTCGCAAACATTGCCGAGCACGTCAATATCAGCCTCGAGTTTTGCGAAGGCCTCGACCACCGGCGTGTGGTCGTTTGCAAACAGGACCCTCGGTTTCCCCATTGGCAGACCTCCAGTTCCTCCCGAGCTGAGCTATTACGAGGGCCAACAAGACATATCCAATCAAGGATTGGCGTGGGTTGTAACTGGCAAGAGTTACAGGCCAGAACCGGAGCTTGGGGAGCGCCCAACGATGTCGACTTCGCATTCCCAGGAAAATCGGGGCGCTGAAATGCCAGCCGCGTGCGGTGGGTGATTCCCGCATGACCAATTCGCCGAGTCGCCGGGGACTCTCCTGAACGGGGGAAACACCATAAACGCACAGGTCTGCGTGTATTGTCAGTGGTCCATGCTTTCGTGTGGGTATGCAATGAGCGCACGTGCTTGGGAACATGCCACTCACAGCAATGCGCCAACTGAGAATCAAAGACGCTCGCCCGACGCTGGTGCTTGCCGACGATCATGTCGCCGTTCTGGAGCGTGTTTCACGACTTCTCACACCAGGGTATGAAATCCTGGCCGCGGTAGGCAACGGGAGTATGGCTCTTGATGCGGTGCTCAGGTTCAATCCGGATGTAGCGGTGCTCGACATCGCCATGCCCGGCTTGGATGGTTTCGGCGCGGCCCGAAAACTGCGGAATAATTCATGCCGGACGAGGATCGTATTTTTGACACTCTATGACGACGATGACTACATCAACGCAGCTTTGAACTGTGGAGTCCTGGGTTACGTCCTGAAGTCCTGCGTGAATTCGGACCTGATCCCCGCCATCGAGAGCGCATTGGCCGGGCACATTTTTGTTTCCGCACATTCTGCAGCTGCCGAATCCTGATTTATGGCGATAATCGTTTAGCGAAGACTGTTTGGAAGAGTCATCGGACACGTCTTGAACGTGAGCCCATGAGCGCGAGGTTCACTCCAGTTTTCTCAGGCAGACACGTTTTTCGCAGGCATATCTGTCAGTACGCCCAGACTCGATCTGAACGTGAGATTTCCGTCAATCATCTGAACTTGTTCCTGCCATAGATTTGAGCGATGAATATCAGCCCAGAGGTCGGATCGAGCCTCTGTCAATTATGCCAGTGTGTCGCGTTCCGCGAAGAGCGATAAAAGGTAGTTTGCTGCGCCGGGGTCTCCGGTCTGTGACGCAAGATTTACTCCCCAAGCAAGTTTGTGAGCGGCGAGCATTCGCGATTCGCCTTTCGTCTTTGATCCGGTCGTGCGGCCAGCTACGATCGCGAACCCGGGGTGCTGATATGGATTGTCTTGCCAAAAACTGCATTCTGAGAAGCAACTTTGTGTCGCTGGTTGTGATGGTGGTGCTTTTCTTTGCATCCGTTGCTGAAGCCAAGCGCAAAGATCTCGTGATCATGAAGAATGGCGATCGCCTCACCGGAGAAGTGAAGAAGTTGGAGAGTGGCGTGTTGTATGTAGACCTTGACTATGTTTCTGGATCGATTGGCGTGGACTGGCTGCAAGTTGAGAGGGTGCAGAGTACTGGTGGGTTTCAGGTAGAGCTCAAGAATGGTGACCGCGTAGCAGGCACGATCAGCAAGGTACCGCAAGCCGAGGCCCCGGGCAAAGATTTTCAGGTGCAGGGGCAGAGAAGCAACGTGCAAACGGCCGCCCCCGAAGTGATCAACATCGAGTCTTCAAAACGAAGCTTCTGGCGACAATTGACGGGTTCGATGGACCTGGGTTTCAGCTTTACCAGCGGCAACAGCCAAACCCAGCTCAATTCTGACGCAAGCGTTGGCTATCTCACGACAAGGTGGAGTACCGGCAATACACTTACCACTTCCTTTAGCGGACAGCCGGGATCGTCGAAAACGGACCTGTTTGAGGTTCAGACGCTGAACCAGGTCTTTACCGGCCGGAATTCCTTTATCGGTGGACTGGGCGACTTCCTGCACAGTTCCCAGCAGGATCTGACCTTGCGGACAACGCTAGGTGGCGGGTACGGACGTTATCTGATTCATACCAACCAAAACTTGATGGCCTTACTTGGTGGCGCAGTCTATACGCATGAGACTTTTGCTTCCTCCGCTGCTCAGCCTTCTGACCAAAATGCGGAAGGCCTGGTTGGCTTCGCTTACCAGCTCTTTCACTTTGACCGCTACAACCTGCAATCGCAACTCATGGTCTTTCCCGGCCTGTCGGACTCGGGCCGCATCCGTATGACCACGAAAACGACTTTGACGGTCAAGCTCGTGAACAACTTCCACACGGATTTCTCGTTCTGGGATAACTTCGATAGCAGTCCGCCTACGGGCGCAAAAAGAAATGAGCTGGGTATTAGTAACACCATCGGCTGGACGTTCTAGTTGGGGTTCCCGGCGCCATCTTGTTGTTAGGCTACGATCTTCAGGCCCAAGAAGTCCGCCTCGTTTGCAGCTTTGGCGTCCCATTTGCCGATCTGTTCGCGCGTCAGGAAATGTGCCATGCGTCTCCGAACGACAGAGCGGTTGTCAATCGCCCTCTGCACTAGAGCTACGGTCGACAACCTTGGGTTCTGTCGTTTGTATTCCTCCAGCCGCTCGGACGCTTGTCTCAGCAAGTCTTGCAAGATCTGCCGCTGCTCGGGAGACAGATTCAGAACGATATCCAACTTGCCGACTTCATTGGCCACCATACTGAGTTGTTGAATGTTGAGATGCAACGGGACTACTCCTTTGTCCCTATATTTAATGGAGCAAAGGATTGTCCTAAAACTGGTAGATCGGACAGGCCTGTCTTGACGGCCCCTGTGCATGTCCTATTGCTGACACTACCATCTACTTTTTTTACTGTGCAGCCTGCGATTTCACAGGGAACTCCCTTCTAAATTCAACTGCGATGACCGAGAGCTCTTTTTTCACGGGAGACCACGCAGCGTCGGCTTTATCGCCCATCGGTGTGGTCGTCAGGAGTTTGTCGATCTCTGTGCCGCTGGTGATCAGACTGGCGAGTTCGTTTTCCGGATGCTGGTCTTTCTTGAATTTATTCAATCCAGCTTCTGCTTGCTTCCGGAAGCTTTCCACCAGTGTTTTGGCCTCTTTCTCCTGGCTGGTCTTTCGGATCGTGCTCTTCTCGACGGCGTCGTCAAAGGCGGATTCGAACTTCTTGGAATCAGACTTCAGATTGTCAAACATCTTTTCAAGGTCTTTGTCGTTCATGCGATCCTGGGAGTGCACGCGAGGAA
>Ga0335085_10001237_pt1 | contig 57390 bp, 55 predicted proteins | sample Lox_Sample_45_FD_206712 | JGI IMG/M metagenome (GOLD analysis project Ga0335085, IMG submission 206712) | Soil microbial communities from Loxahatchee National Wildlife Refuge, Florida, United States - Lox_Sample_4.5 | ecosystem: Environmental > Terrestrial > Soil > Wetlands | place: USA...
GGATCGGCGGCAGCGACGGCGGCGCAGTCTGCGTCATATCAGGGCCTCTACGCCCGGCCCGGCGATTCGTTTCACTGCGGCCACAGCCATCCGAATACGCCCGCCGTCAACAGGCCGTAAATCAGGCCGTCGACGGTGATCTTGAACGAGGTCTTCCAGGACCGGGCATACCAGATGCTCATCTGCCAGAGCGCCAGGGTGTAGGCGATGAACGCGGTCACGCCCGCGAACCGGAACACCGCGAGGTACGGCGCGCCGGCCGACAAGGCCCGCCCGGCCACGTAGGCGGCCAGGATGCCGATCACGAGCAAGTAGACCAGCCAGGCGATCAGGTTCTTGCCGACGCTGATGCCGCCCTGGGGGAGCACCGTGAAGACCATCACCGGTCCGCGCTTGACCTTCTCCAGGAAGGCGGGATCGCGCATCTGCTCTCGGGTGTCCGGGCGCGGGATGAAGTAGTCCCCCGGCGGGATGTTGAGGGGCCGCAGCACCTCCATCACCTGATCCTGGTTGGTCAGCTTCGGATAATCGTTCTTGTGCCACGGAGACATCATGTGGATGACGGAGCTGACGATGAAGATGAGGACGGCGGACAGCACGATGGGAAGCCAGAGCGCGGCAATCGTGACCACGACAACCTCCGGGATGGGGGACGGACCGCCCCTAAGCTACGCCCCCCCCGGATTTCGGCGACTACGGAAATGCGGACGGACAGGGTGGGATTCGAACCCACGAAACCGTTGCCGGCTTACCGGTTTTCGAGACCGGCCCCTTCAGCCACTCGGGCACCTGTCCTGTTACCTATGCGTCTAGTCTTTGCCTGTCCTGCCCCTACGCTCTGCCCCCTGGTCCCTTGTCTTGACGGACAGGGTGGGATTCGAACCCACGAAACGGTTTCCCGTTTACACGCTTTCCAGGCGTGTGCCATAAGCCTCTCGGCCACCCGTCCAGGAGACTAGGCGCACAGACGCGCGGGCGCCTAGGGCCTAGAAGCTAGTGACCTATCGCATATGCGTGAAGTGCCGCCTAGTTTGGGGCCATCCTCTCCCGGATCTCCGCGCGATGCCGGTCACGTATTCCAGCTATCTGAAGCTCGACGAGCTCCTGGCCCTCCAGCAACCCCTGTCGGACGGCCCCGAGCACGACGAGATGCTGTTCATCGTCATCCACCAGGTCTACGAGTTGTGGTTCAAGGAGCTCCTCCACGAGCTCGACTACCTGGACCGCCTCCTCCGCGAGAACGACCAGCCTCGGGCCGGTCACACCTTCAAACGGATTCTCACCATTCTGAAGGTGCTCGTCGCCCAGATCGACATCCTCGAAACCATGACGCCGCTGGAGTTCCTGTCGTTCCGGGACCGGCTCGAATCGGGGAGCGGCTTTCAGTCGCACCAGTTCCGCGAGCTCGAATGCATCCTCGGCGTCCGCAATCCGGCGGCCCTCGCTCGTTACACGCCGGGGACCCCCGCGCGTGAGGCCATCGAGCGCCGGCTCGCCGCGCCCACGCTCTGGGACGCGTTCCTCGCCTGCATCACGAAGAATGGGCACGCGGTGCCGGTACGCCGGGATGTCAGCCTGCCGGTCGAGCCCTCCCCCGGCGTCCAGCAGGTGCTGATCCGGATCTATCGGACCGACTCGGGGCTCGCGTCACTGTGCGAGCGGCTGGTCGACCTCGACGAGGGTCTTCAAGAGTGGCGTTACCGCCACGTGAAGATGGTCCAGCGGACCATCGGTACCCGCCGCGGCACCGGCGGGTCCGCGGGCGCCGAGTATCTGGCGACGACGCTGAATCGCCCCGCGTTCCCGGATCTCTGGGCCATCCGCACCGAGTTGTGATCGACCCCGCCGAGCTGGCCCGGCACTACACCCGCTTCCGGGTCACGGAGCGGATTCTCCTGACCGGCCATTCCCACCAGGCGTGGCCGGACCAGGGGTTCGACGGACAGACCCGCGCGTGGGCCGACGCCGCGGAGCTGGTCGACGACAAATGGGAGCGGGCGTTTGTGGAAGCCCAGGCGGTGCGCGCCGGCTTCGCCCGCCTCCTCCACGATGCCCCCGAACGCATCGCCCTTGGCGCCAGTACCCACGATCTCCTGGTTCGCTTTCTGTCGGGTCTCCCCCTCGAGACCCGTCCCCGGCTCGTCACGACGGACGGCGAGTTCCATTCGATGCGCCGTCAACTCGACCGGCTGGGAGAAGCAGGGATCACCATCATCCGGGTCCCGGCGCATCCCGTCGCCACCCTCGCCGAGCGCCTGCTCCGGGAGGTCACGCCCGGGACGGCGGCGGTGCTCGTGTCCGCGGTGCTCTTCGAGACCGCGGAGATCGTCCCCGGGCTCGCCGGCCTGGCGGGCCCCTGCCGCCGCGTGGGCGCCGAGCTGCTCGTGGACGCGTATCACGCCCTCAACGCGATCCCGTTCTCGCTGTCCCAGCAGGGACTCACAGATGCGTATGTGATCGGCGGCGGCTACAAGTACTGCCAGCTGGGTGAAGGCAACTGCTTCCTCCGGTTTCCTGAGCGCTGTGCGATGCGCCCGGTCGTCACCGGGTGGTACAGCGAGTTCGAAGCCCTCGAAGCCCCGCCCGACGGGGGCGTGCGGTACGGATCGGGACCGGCGCGCTTCGCCGGCTCGACCTACGACCCGACCAGCCACTACCGCGCCGCCCGGGTCTTCCGGTTCTTCCAGGAGCGGGCACTGACCCCCGAGCGGCTCCGCGAGCTGAGCCGGCACCAAGTGGCTCGCCTCGCCCGCGGGTTCGACGATCTCGAGATCGATCCGAGCGTGATCCGGCGGGACCCGCGGCCCCTGGACCAGATCGCGGGCTTTCTGGCATTGCGGGCACCCCGGGCCGGAGACCTGGTCCGGACGCTGCGGGGCCGTGACGTATGGGTCGACGCCCGCCGCGATCTCCTGCGGCTCGGTCCGGCGCCGTACGTCACGGATGATCAGCTTGACCGGGCACTGACAGCGCTCGGCGAAGCGATCCGCGCGTGAGGATCCTGCACCGCCCCGAAACCCCCGGCCTCCATTTGGCGTCGTATCTTCACTACCTAAGGAGGCACGATGAATACCCTGCCCACCAAGGCACCGAACACCGAAGTCCACGACGTCGAGCCTACGCCCACTTGGCGCGAGCTGGGAGACCGGTTCCGGGGTCTCCTGCAGGACATTCTGGACGAGGGAAAGGATCTCGAGCGCGAGCTCGAGCCGAAGGTTCTGCCGGCGCTGAAGCGGCTGCGGGATGAAGTGGTGAAGCTGATCGAGAAGATCGAGTCCCGCTCGACCCCGAAGGCCTAGCGGCGCGCCGCGAAGAAGGTCTTCAGCATCGCGCCGCACGCCTCGGCCTCCACGCCGCCGATGACTTCGGGCCGATGATTGAGACGGGGATGGCGCAGCAGGTCCCCCACGGACCCGGCCATCCCCGCCTTGTCGTCGTAGGCCCCGAACACCACCCGCCCCACCTTGGCCAGGACGATGGCCCCCGCGCACTGCGCACAGGGCTCGAGCGTCACGTACAGGGTACAGTCGGTCAGCCGGTCGACGCCGAGCATCCGGAGCGCCCGCTGGACCACCAGCAGCTCGGCGTGGGCGGTCGGGTCGTTCAGGCCCAGGGTTTCGTTGTGGGCGCCGGCGACGAGCTCCCCGTCCCGGATCACCGCGGCTCCGACCGGCACCTCACCGACCGTCCCGGCGAGCTGTGCCCATTCGATGGCTTGCGCCATCCCCTGCCGGTCACTTCCGGGCGCCACTCGTCCCCTTGGCGGACACCTTCGCGAAGGTGAGCTCGGCACCGTCCGTGGCCCGATCGGCCCGGATGGTGTCGCCTTCCACATACGACCCTTCCAGCACCGCCAGCGCGAGCGGATTCTGCAGGAGCCGCTGCAACGCCCGCTTCAGCGGCCGGGCGCCGTAGATCGGATCGTACCCCTCGGCCACCAGCAGCTCCTTGGCCGCCGGCGTGACCTCGAGAGTCAGCTTCCGCTCCGCCAGCAGCGCCTCGAAGCGCGTCAGCTGCACGTCCACGATCCGGGTGATGTCCGCTTCGGACAGGGGCCGGAAGATGATCGTGTCGTCCACCCGGTTCAGGAACTCTGGCTTGAAGGTCCGGCGCAGGAGGTCGAGCACCTTCGCCTCCACCTGCTCCCAATTGGCCGTGCCCATCTCCAGAATGTCCTGCGACCCGATGTTCGAGGTCATGATCAGGACCGTGTTCCGGAAATCCACGGTCCGCCCCTGGGAGTCGGTCAGGCGCCCCTCGTCGAGAATCTGGAGCAGGACGTTGAACACGTCCGGGTGCGCCTTCTCGATCTCGTCGAAAAGCACGACGGCGTAGGGCCGCCGCCGGATCGCCTCGGTCAGCTGGCCACCCTCCTCATACCCGACATATCCCGGCGGCGCGCCGATCATCCGGGCCACGGCGTGCTTCTCCATGTACTCGGACATATCGAGCCGCACCATCGCCCGCTCGTCGTCGAACAGGAATTCGGCCAGCGCCCGCGCCGTCTCGGTCTTCCCCACCCCCGTGGGACCGAGGAAGATGAACGAGCCGGTAGGACGGTGGGGATCCTGGAGCCCGGCCCGCGCCCGGCGCACGGCGTTCGCCACCGCCGCGAGCGCCTCCGGTTGACCCACCACCCGGCGCCCCAGCTCCGCCTCGAGCTTGGTGAGCCGCTGCTTTTCGGACTCGAGCATCCGGGTGACCGGGATGCCGGTCCACTTCGCCACGATCTCCGCGATGTCGTCGGCGTCCACCTCTTCCTTCAGGTACTGGACGCCCTGCTGCAGCGCTCCGAGCCGTTTCTCGGACGCCGCGATCTCCTTCTCGAGCGCGGGGATCGTCCCGTAACTGATCTCGGCCGCCTTCTGGAGGTCGCCCCGGCGGGTGGCCTGGTCCGCTTCGCCGCGGAGCTGTTCGAGCTGGGCCTTCTTGGCCTGCAACCCGCCGATCGCCTCCTTCTCGGCCTGCCACTGCGCCTTCATGCCGGTCGACCGCTCCCGGAGCTCGGAGAGCTCCCCGTCGACCTTCTTCCGGCGCTCCTTCGACGCCGCGTCCCGCTCCTTGGTGAGCGCGGCCCGCTCGATCTCGAGCTGGACGATCTTCCGCTCCACCTCGTCGATTTCCTGGGGCAGCGAGTCGATCTCGATCCGCAGCCGGCTCGCGGCCTCGTCCACCAGGTCGATGGCCTTGTCGGGCAGGAAGCGGTCGCCGATGTACCGGTGCGAGAGCGTCGCCGCCGCCACCAGGGCGCCGTCGGTGATGCGGACGCCGTGGTGCACCTCGTAGCGCTCCTTCAGGCCCCGCAGGATGGCGATCGTATCCTCGACGGACGGCTCACCCACGAACACCGGCTGAAAGCGCCGCTCGAGCGCGGCGTCCTTCTCGATGTACTTGCGGTACTCGTCGAGGGTCGTGGCGCCGACGACGTGCAGCTCCCCGCGCGCCAGCGCGGGCTTCAGCATGTTCGAGGCGTCCACCGCGCCCTCGGCGCCCCCCGCCCCGACCAGCGTGTGCAGCTCGTCGATGAAGACGATGAACCGCCCCTCGGCGCCGGTGATCTCCTTCAGCACGGCCTTGAGCCGCTCCTCGAACTCGCCCCGGTACTTGGTGCCGGCGATCAGCTGGCCGATGTCGAGCGCCAGGAGGCGCTTGCGCTTGAGCGACTCGGGCACGTCGCCGTGCACGATGCGCTGGGCCAACCCCTCGACGATGGCCGTCTTCCCCACGCCGGGCTCGCCGATCAGGACCGGATTGTTCTTGGTGCGGCGGGACAGGACCTGGATCACCCGCCGGATCTCCTCGTCCCGTCCGATGACCGGGTCGAGCTTGCCCCCCTGAGCGACCGCCGTGAGATCGCGGGTGAACCGCTCCAAGGCCTGGTACTTCTGCTCGGGCTCCTGGTCGGTGACCCGATGGGACCCGCGCACGCCCTCGAGCGCCGCAAGCAGGTCCTTCCGCCCCACGCCGGCCGCCGACAGCAGCTGACGCGCCGTAGTCCCCTTCTCCTCGGACAGGGCCAGGAGCAGGTGCTCGGTGGAGATGTAGGCATCGCCCAGCTCCTGGGCGTCCCGCTCGGCACGGTCGAAGGCCTGCGAGAGCTCCCGCGCGATGGTCGGCTCGGCGCCGGCCCCCGATTGCGTCGGGAACCGGGCGATCTCGCGTTCCACCTCGGCGCGCAGCTGGGTAACGTTGACCCCCGCCTTCTGCAACAGGGGCGCCACCACCCCCTCGTCCTGCCCCAGGAGGGCGTGAAAGAGATGGGCGTCATTGACCACGGGGTTCCCGCGGCTCCGGGCGTCGGTGGCCGCCTGCTGGAGCGCCTCGGCGGCCTTTACCGTCAAACGTTCAGGACGAATCATGTCCGCTCGTTGGGCAACCTCCGTACCCGGGGAAAGGTGTCAGATGGGCAGGGGATAAGTCAAAAAGGCTTTCTTCCAGTCTCGGAATGACTTGGCCGTCTCCGGCGTATAATTCGCACTACCCTTCTCTCGGGAGCTTCGAGTCGTGGCGCGAGTCCTTCCCTTCCTGAGCCTGCTCTGGGCCGTTCCCCTTGCGGCTCAGGCTCCGCACATCACGCCCGCGGGTGACCCCTCGGTCAAGGATGATACGATCTATCGGCTGGCGGTGAACCCGGCCGCGCACCAGGGCGAGGACTACGTGCTCCTCCTGGACGACGGCGTGGTCCGGTACAATCATGACGGCACCGGCTCCCGCACCTACCGGCAGGTGGTCCAGGTCTTCACCCGGGAAGCCGCCGAGCGCTTCGGTGAGCAGTCCTTCGACTACGACTCGAGCCGGGAGCGGCTCACCATCAATTGGCTTCGGGTGCTGTCCGCGGACGGCAAGCTCATCAGCGACAAGCCGGTTCACGAACAGGAGGGGATCGCGCCGGTGGCACAGGAGGCGCCGGTCTATTCCGACGTCCGCGAGCGGCGGGTGTCGCTCGGCGGCGTGGCGCCCAACACCATCGTCGACTACAGCTACACCATCGAGACGACGGCGCCCATCATGCCGGGCGACTTCCGCAACAACTGGCGGGTCACGACGGGGCGCCTGGTGCGCCGCTCCCGGTACCTGGTGGACCTGCCGGCGGACCTGCAGCCGACCATCGAGGAGCGCAACCTCACCTTCCCGCGCCGGGTGACCCGGGCCAACGGCCGGGCCGTCTACGTCTGGGCCACCTCGGAGGTCCAGCCCTGGGACCCGGAGCCGTTCGCGGCCGATTCGAACGGCGTCGTTCAGACCATCGAGGTGGCGGCGCCGCTCACCTGGGACGACATCGCGCGCTGGTACGCGAAGCTGTCCGGAGACCGGTTCAGCCTCACGCCGGCCGTGGACTCGGCCCTGAGCCTCCAGCTCGTGGGGGCGAAAACGCAGGACGACTCCCTGCGGGCCGCCGCGCGCTGGGTGGCGCAGGATTTCCGGTACGTGTCCCTGTCGCTCGGCATCGGCGGCTTCCGGCCGCGCTTCCCCGCCGATGTGCTCACGACGAAGTACGGTGACTGCAAGGACAAGGCGACGTTGTTCGTCGCCGCGGCCCGGCGGATGGGGCTGACGGCCTATCCGGTGCTGCTCTCCAGCTCGGGCGGCGTGGAGCGGTCGGTGCCGACCATCAGCGCCTTTGACCACATGATCGCCGCGGTCCGGCGCCCCTGGGGCGGGTATCTGTTCGTCGACCTTACCAGCGACCTGACGCCGTACGGCTCCCTGCCGCCCGCGGAACAAGGCGAGTTCGGGCTCCTGGTGAAGCCGGACGGCAGCGCCGAGCAGGTGACCTTCCCCAAGGACTCGATCGGCGCGAACCGGGACGACGATCTGCTCGTGGGCGAGCTGACCGCGGACGGGGCGCTGAGCGGACGGTACTCGGAGCTCCAGACCGGCACCCGGCAATACGGGCTCCGGAACGCCTTCGCCAGCGAGCTCGACGCCAACGACCGTGAGCGGCTGGCCCAGCGGATCGCCGCCGAGGTGGTGCCCGACGCGGTCCCCGACTCCTTCCAGACCTTCGACGGCCGGGACTGGAAGGCGCGGCCCTACGTGTCCCTGACCTTCCACGGAGGCCACCCCGCCTCGGTGTCCGGGTCCACGGACATCCTGACGCTGCCCCTCCACGATTACGCCACACCCAACCTGGTGACGGATCTCGCGGGGCGCGGGCCCCGGCGGTTCCCCATCGACTTCTGGGGAGCATCGGGGTTCCCCCACGAGGAATCGTCGTCCCTGGAGATCACCCTGCCGGCGGGCTGGCGCGCGCAGCTGCCGCCCAATGTGGACGCACCGAGCATCTTCGGTCACTACACGGCGGAATACCGTCAGGATGGGCGGGTGCTGCGAATCACGCGGCGGCTGATGGGCGCGCCGGGGATCGAGCCCCCGGACCGCATCACGGACCTGATCGACTGGCTCAAGCGCATCGGAACCGACGACGTAAAGTACGTCGTCCTGGACCGCGGGCCTTGATGGCGCAAACGACGACGGGGTGCGGACCCGCTCGGATCCGCACCCCGCGCCGCATCCCGTCCCCGCTCACTTCATGATGATCATCTTCTTCGTGAATCGCTGTCCGTCCACAACGAGCTGGTAGATATAAACGCCCGAGGAGGCCTGTTGGCCTCCCCGCACGTTGCCGTCCCAATACGCCGAGAACGAACACCCCGACGGATTGGCGCAGTCCACCTGCAAACCGTCCAGCGGCTGGCCCGGACCCTGGAGAATCGGGACCGCGACCAGCTGGGCGAGCACGTTGTAGATCTTCAGTGTGACCGTCGGCCGGTGACCGTTCGCGAACAGATCCCCGCTGAGCGTGAAGGGAATCGTGGTCGCCGGGTTGAACGGGTTCGGGTAGTTCTGTCGCAGCTCGACTGTGGGTCGGGGCGCCTGCCCCCAGGCCCGCTGTGCCGGAATGACCCCCAGCCCGAGCGCCAGCACTGCCCAGGCGTACCGCTTCATCGAAGCTCCTGTCGAACAAGAAAGGCGCGTTAGAACCTGCTCCTTGGATGACGTGATACTGCGATCCCGCGTGCTTCAATCTACGACTGCGTAACAACTTAGAAGGGCTTTTCTCGGGGTGTCAAGCCGGTCAGAACCCGGGTGTCCCCTACCCGCCTCGTGACCCCCCGCCGGTCGGCCCACTCCAGCAGCGGGATCAAGTACTTACGGGTCAGCCCCAACCGGTCCCGCAACAAGGCCGGCGTCACCGGTCCCGTGTCGCGCATCACCTCCTCGAGCGAGCGCCGGAAGCGCTCGAGCGCCTCCGGCGCCGCAAACCGTTCCTGGTCGACCTGTACTACCCCGCCCGACCGAAGGAGGTGCGCCAGCAGCGCGCGCACCGGCAGCCCCCGCAGCTCGGTTTCGAGCTCCCCGACCGTCGGAATGTGCCACTCGGCGGCCGCCAGCCGGGCGCGCAACCGCTCACCCTCCCCGTCCGCCCGGGCGGCCACCGCCGCCCGCCAGCCGGGACGCCGCGCGATCCCGCCGTCGACCTCCAGGATTCGCTTCCGGACGGCCAGATCGAGCACCTGGTCGCGCACCGCCTCGCTCACGCCGTCGCGCGCCTGGCCGATGGCCGATCGGAGCGCCCGCAGGGACATCCCGGCGTCGAGCGGGTGCTCGGCGTGGTGCGCCTCGAGGACTTCCCGGAGGCGCTCCGCTTCCCGGGCCGCCACCGCGCGCGACACCAGCAGATCCCCCGCGCGCAGCACTCCCTTGCCAGCGCGCTCGATACTTCCCTCGACCACTTCTGGAAGGATGCCCAGACGCACCGGGAGGTCGCGCGCCTCCACGCCGCGCAGGCGCGCCTCCTGCACCCAATGGGCCAGGCGCGCCGCCGGGTCGGCGTCCAGGGCCAGCCGGCGCTGGCGAAGACGCCGCGGAGCGTCGGGCGGAAACGGGTCGATGACGGTGCCGCCGCCGATCGTCGTGGCGGGCGAGTAGCTGCGGAGGACGAACCGGTCGCCGCCCCGCGCCACGAGCGGCTCCTCGAGCGCCAGCCGTACCACTCCCCGGCTCCCCGGCGCCACCGGCTCGACGGGCGTGACGCGGGCGAGCACCTCCGCCGTGCCGAGGTGCACGCGTACCCTGGTCCGCGTCGTGAGCGGGCGCACCTGAGCCGCGAGCAGGTGCACCGCGGCGTCGAGCCGCCGGGTCGCCCGCCACCCCGGTCCCGTCACCGCGACGTCCCCCCGCCGCAACGCCGTGTGTTCCACCCCCGAGAGGGCCAGGGCCGTCCGGCGTCCGGGAAGCGCGCGGGGCACCATCGTGCCGTGCGTTTCGATGGAGCGCACGCGCACGTCCCGGTCCAGGGGCAGAATGCGTATCGACGCCCCCTCGGCCAGCGTGCCGCTCCAGGTGGACCCCGTGACCACGGTGCCCGCTCCCTTCAGCGTGAAGACCCGGTCGATGGGCAGCCGGAAGAGGTCGGTGTCCACTCGATCGGAAACGTCCCGCGCCACACGCCCGATCGCCGCGCGGAGGTCGGCGAGCCCGGTGCCCAGCACGGAGGAGGTGACGACCGGGGGCTCCCAGCGGATGGGGCTGCGCGAGAGGCGGTCGGCCGTCTCGCTGGTGACCGCTTCGAGCCATTCGCCGTCCACCAGATCACCCTTGGTGATGACCGGGACACCCCGCCGGATCCCGAGCAGCTCGAGGATGGAGAGATGCTCCTCGGTCTGGGGCATCGGACCCTCGTCCGCCGCCACGATCAGCAGGGCGGCGTCGATCCCGGTGGCCCCGGCGAGCATGTTCCGGACGAATCCTTCGTGCCCCGGCACGTCCACCAGGCTCACGTGGGTGTCGGCATCGAGGGGCAGCGGCGCGAACCCGAGGTCGATCGTGATCCCCCGCCGCTGCTCCTCCGCCCACCGGTCGGCGTCCACCCCGGTCAGCGCCTTGACCAGAGCGGTCTTGCCGTGATCGATGTGGCCGGCGGTCCCGATGACTACGTGGCGGACCACGGACGGCGCTCCCAGAAGTCGAGGGCCGGCAGTGACGCGGGCTCACTCACGTGATAGCGGGCGAACCGGACCACGAGGCGACGGTGCGCGGCGGCGTGCGCGGCGTCGAGCGTCGGCAGGGCGCCCCCCCCGTTCCCGGCACCCAGCGTCACCAGGTCCCGGTACGCCTGGGGCGGGAGCCGCGTCGGGGGATTCGGGGGAGCGCAGGACGGGCAGAAGGCGCCCCCTTCGGACGCGGAGAACGGCACGGCGTCCGACGGATCGGGATCGAGCGGCGTTCCGTCCCGGACGCACGCGACCAGGGCCGGCTCGAACCCGAGGACGCCGAGCAGCCGCCAGAGCGCCCGCACCGCCGCGGCATCCACGTCGGCGGGCGGCACGGACACCAGCGCGTCGAGCCCCGACACCAGCGTCTCGTAGGCCGCGGGGAGAGCCGCGGGAGGCGCCGCCTTGAGCATCACCTCGGCGAGGGCGGTCGCGCCGGCGAACCGGGCCAGGTCCCGCGCCAGCTCGTGGCGCAGCACCTCGAGCTCGAACTCCCCCAGGGTCTGCAGGTCGCGGGTCTCGCGGTAGTAGAGCTGCGCCGTGCCTTCGCCCAGGATCTCGAGCCCCGCCCCGAACCGGCTCTTGGGGCGCATCACGCCCTTCGCGATGGCACTCTGGACGCCCAGCTCCCGGGTCGCGAGGCGCACGACCTTCGAGGTCTCGCTGTAGCGATAGGTCTGCAGCACGATCGCCGGCGTGGTGACCAGGGCCATTCGGGAAAGCTACTGCGGCGGCATCTCCGCGACGCCGGCGGCCACCGGGCAGAGCCCCAGCGTGGCGGAGGCGACCACGTCGTAGTTGGGGGGCGGCGAAAGCACGTAGAGGGTCCCGGGCGTCGCGGCGCATCCGCCGTCCGTGACCGCGTAGATCCGTCCCCGATTGTCGAGCGCGAGGGCCACGACGCCCTGGCCCTGAGGCTTGACCCCCGCCCCGGGCCCCCTCACCACCGAGCGCGTCAGCGCGTTGACCTCGAGGATCCCGTCGGTCCGGGACGCCACGAGCACCCGCCCCGTGTGGTGGAAGACGCCGGGACCCGGACGCTCGCCCAGTCCGTTGATGACCACGACCTCCTGGCGACTGACGGGGTCCACCACCGACAGACGGCCGTCGGCCTGCCCGCTGTCGCCTCGCTCCACCACATACAGCAGGCTGTCGTCACCCACCACGACGTAGTGCGCATCCGCGCCGGTGAGGGCGATCGTGTCCGGCGTGCCCGACCCGTCGGTCTTCCACGCGGTCAGCGTGCTCGCCCCCTGGACCGTGTCCCCCGACGTGTTACTGTTGACGCTGAAGACCATCCCGCCCAGTACGGCCACTGCCGTCGGCCGGGGTCCGACGGCGAGGCTCCGGAGGGTGTCCCCGGTCATCACGTTGAGCTCGGTGATCGTGTTGAGCCCCGGATTGGCCACCCAGGCGAGCGTGTCGTCCTGAAAGGCCGCTCCCGTCGCCCCCGAGCCGGCCGCGAGCGGCACCGTCCGGCTCGCGCCGCCGAGGGTCAGGACCTGGATCCCGTCCCCGGGTCCGGTGGGAACGAGCACGGACTGGTTCTGCCCCGCCACCGAACGAGCCCCCGGGGCCGCGGTCACCAGGGCCAGCGAGGAGACCGTGAAGTCACCCGCGTTCACCAGCGTCAGGGACGGAGTCTGCGCGTTCAGGACCACGATCTCCTGTCCCACGGGCGTCGTGCGCTCGAGCGCGTCGGAGCACCCCGCCATCATCGGCGCGAGCAGCGCACCCGCCAGCCAGAGCCTCCCCCCCGCCGCCCCTGCCCGCATCGCTGCTCCGGTTCAGTGTGATCCGACGCTCCACGACCCCCCGAAAACTATGGTGCGGCCCCGCGCGGGGAAGCCGAGCACCTCGTCGTACCGCGCGCCGAGCGCGTTCTCCACCCGGGCGTCCAGGGTGAAACCCGGGAGGAGCCTCGACAGGGGGTATTGCGCCGAGAGATCGACCCGGCCGTACGGAGGCAGGGACACCCGCCCGCCGGCGTTGAAGTCGATGTCGTCGCGCCGGCCGACATACGAGACCTGAAGCCCCGCGCTCCCCCCGCCGGGGAGACCCGTGGTCGCGCCGAGGGTCGCGGAGTGGGTGGGGCGCCGGACGAGCGGCTCACCGGTGTGAAACTGCGCCGTACTTCCGGTGTCGCCCTGGGTGACGCCGGTCTGGAGGTAGGTGTAGGTCGCCGAGACGGTCGCCCACGCGCTCACGCGCGCCCGGAGCCCCGCCTCCACGCCGCGGGCGTAGGATTCGGGAACGTTCAGATAACTGACCGGGCCGCTCGAGAGGTAATCGATCAGATCCCGGAAGCGTTGGTTGAAGTAGGTGACCCGTCCCACCAGACCGGCGCCGAGCGCCTGCTCCACGCCCGCCTCCCAGGCCAGGGAATGCTCGGGCTTGAGATCCCGATTCCCGACCGTGTATCCCGTCGCGTAGTTCTGGTACAGGCTGGGCTCCTTGAAGCCGGTGCCCACGGAGGCGTGCACCCGCGTCGAGACCGACAGGCCGTACGAGGCGCCGCCGCGATAGGTCGCGTAGGTCCCGAAGCGCTGGTTGTCGTCGAGCCGCGCCCCGGCCGTCACGCTGAGCGCGCGGTCCAGCCCCGTGACGAGCTCCAGGAAGCCGGCGCCGTCGTCGCGCATCTTGGTGCCGCCCAGGGTGGTCCCGCTCATCACTTCGTGCTCGAAGGACGTCCCGGCCGTCAGGACGTCCTGCGCCGAGAGGTGAGCGACGGCCCGGCCCTCCAGACCCTGGCGGGTCACCCAATCATTGCTCGCGTACGGAAAGTTCACCAGGTCCGTCGAGTCGTTGGGGCTGATCGAGTACTGATAATTGTCCCGGTGCCAGGTGCCATCCAGGTGAACCTCGAGCGCCGGCGACAGGGTCCGCCCCACGTCGAGGCCCGCGGTGGGTCCGCGGTCCAGCTGGTGCTGGAACCTGCTCGTGGGCGCTCCGGTGTAGTCGGTGGGAAAGTGATAGAGTGCGTCGCCGTACCGGAGGGACAGCGTCGCCTGGGTGGCGGAGTCGGGCCGGAGGCGCAGCTGGCCGCTCAGGGTGGAGTTTCGGTAGTCGTTGTTGAGGGGCAGCGATCCGTCCGACGAGAATCGCGAGGCCCCGAGAGAGAATGACGCCCGCTCGCCGCCGCCCGCGGCGGCGAGCGAGAGGTCGCTCGACCCGTAGGTGCCGGCGTGGGCCGCCAGCGATCCGTGCAGAGGGCCCGTCCCGCTCCTGGTGAAGATCTGCACGACGCCGCTCACCGCGTCGGAGCCGTACAGCACGCTCACGGGCCCGCTCACCACCTCGATCCGGTCGATGTTGTCGGTCGAGAGGTTCGCGAAGTCATACGCTCCGCCCGGGGCGTTCTGCGGGACTCCGTCGACCAGGACCTTGGTGTAATCGCTCTCGCCGCCCCGCAGGAAGACCGAGGTCTGCGATCCATACGAGTTGGTTTCGACCACCGCGGCTCCCGGCACCAGACGGAGCGCGTCCGCGACGGTCAGGATTCCCCGGGCCCGCAGGTCCGCTCCCGCGAGCACCGTGGTGGTCACCGGCAGACGGTCGGCCGGGGTGGGTACGCCGGTCGCGGTCACCACGATCGGCGCCAGCCGGAAGGTGTCCGGCGGCGTCTGGGCGGCGGCAGGAGCCGCCAGGAGGATCATGACCGTCACATGCGGGAAACGCGGCATCAGGTGCTCCCAGGGGAAGGAAGGGCGCGACGCAACGGAATCATCTGGGGACGATCGTCGAATGTCTGAATGGTCACCGGCCAGTCGAACACCCGCTCCACCGTCTCGCGGGTGAGCACGTCGCCCGGCGTTCCCGACCCCGCCGGCGCGCCCCCGGAAAGCACGAGCACACGGTCGGCGAAGCGGGCGGCCAGATTCACGTGATGGGTGATGACGACGGCCGCGAGCCCGCGGGTGTCCACCAGCCCACGGATGCGTTCGAAGAGCTCCATCTCGTGCCGCACGTCGAGGGACGCCGTCGGCTCGTCCAGCACCAGGAGCTCGGGCTCCTGCGCGAGCGCCCGGGCCAGGCGGACCCGCTGCCGCTCACCGCCCGACAGCGTTTCCATCCACCGGTCGGCCAGCTCCAGGGCGTCGCAGGCGGCGAGAGCTTCGCTCACCGCCCGGGTGTCCGCCGGACGGGGGGCCGCGAAGGGCGGCAGGTGGGGATAGCGGCCCAGCAGTACCGCGTCCCGCACCCGCTGGGGAAACGGCATCTCCTCGCCCTGGGTCACGGCCGCCGCGACGCGGGCCAGGGCGCGCCGATCCCAGCGGTGCGCCGGGCGTCCGGCCACGAGCGCCGTGCCGGCCGCGGGTACCAGGGTGCCGAGCGCCACGCGGATCAGCGTGGTCTTGCCCGACCCGTTGGGCCCGAGCACGGCGTGCAGCTCCCCGGTCGACACGCCCAGCGAGACACCCGCCAGGGCGTCCCGCCCGGTGTCCGGGTATCGGGCCCGCACCCCCTCGAGCGCCAGAATCACGCGCGCACCCACCGGCGCAGCAGCACGGCGAACACGGGGACGCCGATGAGCGCGGTCACGATCCCGACCGGCAGCTCGCGCGGAGCGACGATCGTGCGCGCCAGCGTGTCCGACAGCACGAGCAGGATGCCGCCCCCCAGAAAGGCGGCGGGCAGGAGCGTCCGGTGCCGGTGCCCCCACGCGAGGCGTCCGATGTGCGGGACGATCAACCCCACGAAACCGATGACCCCGGAGACGGCCACGGCCGCCGCGGTGAGCAGCGAGGCCGCGAGATAGACACGGCGGCGGAGCGGCGCGACGTCGGCCCCCAGGTACTGCGCGGGTTCGTCCCCCAACCCCAGGAGATCGAGCGGGCGCGCGGACACCGCAATGACGATCAGCGGGACCGGCAGATAGGCGGCGATCACGGCGAGGGTGGACCACGACGCGCCCGACAGCCCGCCCCACAGCCACAGCAGGGCGTTCCGCAACTGCTCGGCCTCCGACAGCGACACGATGGCGGTGGTGATCGCCGCCGCGAAGGACCCCACGACCACGCCGGCGAGGAGCAACACCCGGGGATCGAGAGTCGCACCCGCGACGAGGCCCAGCCGGTAGACCAGGAGCATCGCCGCCAGAGCGCCGGCGAACGCCGCGAGCGGGAGGGCCCAGGGCCCCGGGAGCCGCAGGGCGATCGCCGCGACGGCGCCGAGCCCCGCCCCGCCGGAGAGACCCATCAGGAAGGGATCGGCGAGCGGGTTCCGCACCAGGGCCTGGAGGCCGGTGCCCGCCACCGCGAGCGCGCCGCCCACGAGAAACCCCAGGAGCGCCCGGGGGACCCGGAGGTCCCGGACGATCGGCGATCCGGCAAGCTCCGCGAGGGGGATCCGCGTGGGCCCCGAAGCCACCGCCAGCAGAACGGCAAGGAGCGACGCCCCGACCAGCACGACCCATTTCATCGGACGGTGGCGAGCAGGCGGGCGAACACGGCGATGGCCTCCGCGGCCCGGGGCGTGGGACGGCCGAACAGGTCTCCGGGCAGGTGCAGAATGCGCCCCGCCCGGATGGCGGGCACGGCCCGCCATTCGGGGCGGGCGGCGAAGGCGGGCGTCGCGGGCGCGGTGGAGTCGTCGACGACGGCGATCACGTCGGGGTTCCGCGCGACGATGCTCTCGAGTGAGACGGGCGCCGAGGCCGCCCGCAGATCGTGGAACACGTTCTCCGCTCCGGCCAGCCGTCCCACTTCGTCGAGAAAGCTCCCCGCGCCGATCACGATCGGCGGGTTGTCCCACACCACATAGGCGACCCGCGTGTGGGCCACCGGCGGCCGGCGCGCCGCCACGACGTCCAGGGCGGAGGCGATCGAGTCCCCTTGGGCCGGATGGCCCGTCAGCGTCCCGAGGATCCGCGCGTCGCGGGCCACGTCCGCCAGGCGGTCCTGCCTCAGAACCACCGCCGGAATCCCCAGATCCTGGAGCTGCGCGAGCGCCGCGCCGTTGGAGGGCGATTGATAGAGCACCACGAGGTCGGGGTGCACCGCCGCCACGCTTTCGACGTTGGGGTCGAGGCCGTCACCCACGACGGGAATCGACCGGGCGGCGGGTGGATAGCGGCACCACGTGGTGCGGCCGACGACCTGACGCCCCGCGCCGACCGCGAAGAGCAGCTCGGTGGACGAGGGCGCCAGGGAGACGACGCGGCGGGCCGGGGCCGTGAGGGCGACGGCGCGGCCGGCGTCGTCGGTGACCGCCGGTGCGCGCACCACCGGCGGATGCCGGCGGCGGGGCGCGCAGGCGGCCAGGACCAGCACTCCGGCGATCCACCAGCGCAGGGACGATCGGCGCATCGACGAAAAAACCCATCCCCGACGGAACGGGGATGGGTCAGCGACCGCGCCAAGTGCGCAGCGCCACCATCCCTCCCGCGAGGGAATTACAGGTGGCGCGAACGGGGAGGTCTCCTGGCTTCGGGCCGCTCGGCTCGCCTTCCCGGTTTCCCAGTGGCGTGGAGCCGAATGCTGCTGCCCGTTACAGTGGCGGGGCCGCGCCGGACTTACACCGGCTTCCGTGAATCCCGCGTTCGCGAACGGATGTCGAGACCTATGGTAGCGGGCGGACCCGGAAAGGGCAAGCGCGTCAGGCGGCGGGGGGCGCCGGCGGGGCGCGGCGCAGGGCCCACCAGAAGCCGAGCGCGAGAATCACGCCGAGGCCGCCCGCGATGAACGGGATGAGGGAGTCGATCCGGAATGGGCCGTGCGGGAAGGTCACGGCCACCAGGGCGCCGGCCCGCACGTGGTCGATTTCGTACTCGGCGAAGTACCGCCGCTCGATCGGGCGCACGCCCAGCGCGCGCAAGCCGGGGCCGGTCACGCGCGCGGTCGTGTCCTCCAGCAGGATGAGCATCTTCTCGAGCGGGTGGTCCACGGGCACCATCCAGGCGCCCGTCCCGCCCGGCAGGATGTAGTTGTAGGCCAGCTGGCGCCCGCCGCCGGGCTGGATCGCTCCGAACAGGGCCACCGTGTCCCCGTGACGGGCCACGGCCTCCGCCGAGAAATCCCCCTGGCCCACGCTGAACTGGATCGCCCCGGCCGGCAGTTGCCCGGTCCAGACCGGATGGAGCGTGTCGGCGGCGATGCGGGTGCGGTCGCCGGGGTTGTCCAGCTCCTGGAGCTCGAGCACGTCCCGCGACCCGTCGGCCTTGGGAGCGGCGACCGAGAGCAGACGCTGGCGCACCGCGAGCGGCGGGCCCGCCGTGGTGGTGTCGAACACCCGCAGGGTGTCCACCCGGGGGCGCGCGAAAGCCCCGGGAATGATGGGCTGGCTGAAGTACGCAACGCCGTCGTGAAAGACGCTCACCAGGTAGGTCGCCGTGGAATCCACGGCGGCGATGCGGAGGCGGTAGCGGCCCCCGGGACCGAGGCGGGCCGAATCGATGGGGCCCTGCTGGGTCATCGTGACCCGGTGCAGGACCACCCAGCCGGCCGTGAGGGCCCGGGGGGGCGTCGCCCCCAGCGTCACGACGCCGGTGAGCGTCAGCCCCTGCCCCGCCGCCACGCCGCCGGCGCACGCGAGCGCCAGCAGCGCCGCGGCGCTACGGCGTGAACTTGCCGAAGTCTTCAGGATCGAGGTTCTGTAGGTACGTCTTGAGGGCGTCGGCGTCGAGCGGACCGGAGGAGCCGCTGCCCGAGCTTTCGATGGTGTCGGTGGTCTCGATCACCGTGTGCTGCAGCAGCTCGTCGGCGGTCAGGATCGGCGCCTGCAGGCGGAGGGCCAGCGCGATCGAGTCGGACGGGCGAGCGTCGATCTGGATCACCTGATCCCCGCGATACAGGTGCAGCTCGGCGTAGTACGTGCTGTCCTTCACCGCCGTGATCACGATCTTCCGGAGCTCCGCGCCGAGGCCGACGATGACCTGCTTCAGCAGGTCGTGCGTGAGCGGCCGGGACGACTTTACCCCCGCCAGCTCCATCGCGATGGCGCTCGCCTCCGCGGGCCCGATCCAGATCGGCAGGACCCGGTCGCCATCCGTTTCGCGGAGAATCACGACGGGGCTGTTGTTGGTCCGGTCGAGACCGAGATTGGCGACGCGGACTTCCTTCACGGGTCCTCAGGTCCCCACGTCCCAGGAGGACAGGTATTTCCGCTGCTCCGGCGTGAGGGCGTCGATGGCGACTCCCATCCCCGCCAGTTTCAGGCGGGCGATCTCCCGGTCGATCGCGGCCGGAATCCGGTGTACGTCCCGGCCCAGGTGCGCCGACTCCCGGACCACGTGCTCGGCGGCCAGCGCCTGGTTGGCGAACGACATGTCCATCACGCTGGCGGGGTGCCCTTCGGCCGCCGCGAGGTTCACGAGCCGCCCGTCGGCCAGTACGTAGACCCGCTTGCCGTCGAGCGTCCATTCGTCCACGAGATGGCGCACCTCCACCGGACCCCGGGCGGCCCCCTTCAGGGCGTCCAGGTCGATCTCCACGTTGAAGTGCCCCGAGTTCGCGATCACCGCACCGTCCTTCATCACCCGCATGTGCTCCAGCCGGATCACGTGCACGTTGCCCGTGAGCGTCACGAAGATGTCGCCGGCCCGCGCGGCCTCCGCCATCGGCACCACGCGGAAGCCGTCCATCTGGGCCTCGAGCGCCTTCAGGGGATCGATTTCGGTGACCAGCACCGTCGCGCCCGCGCCCCGGGCCCGCTGGGCGAATCCGCGCCCACACCACCCGTACCCCGCCACGACCACGGTGCTCCCGGCGATGAGGAGATTCGTGGCCCGCAGGATCCCGTCCAGGGTGGACTGCCCGGTTCCGTACCGGTTGTCGAACAGGTGCTTGGTGTCGGAGTCGTTCACGGCGATCACCGGAAACTGCAGCACGCCGTCCTTGGCCATCGCCTTGAGGCGGATGACGCCGGTCGTGGTCTCCTCCGTGGAGCCGATCACCCGCTTCACCAGGGCGGTGCGCTCCGCCGCGGGCAGGGTTTCCACCCAGCGACGCACCGGCGGCGCCAGGTCATCCAGGCGGTTCAGCGCGATCATGTGCAGGGCGCCCACGAGGTCCGCGCCGTCGTCCATGGTGAGATCGGGCCGGTGCGCCAGGGCGGCCCGGAGGTGCTCGTAGTAGGTCCCGTGGTCTTCGCCCTTGATCGCGAACACTTTCATCCCGTGATGGACCACGAGGTGAGCCGCGACGTCGTCCTGGGTGGACAGCGGGTTGGAGGCGCAGAGCGCGACGTCCGCGCCCCCGGCCTGCAATGCGATCATCAGGTTCGCCGTTTCGCTGGTCACGTGCAGGCACGCCGCCACCCGCCTGCCGGCCAGGGGCTTCTCCCGGGCGAAGCGCTCCCGGATCTGCCGGAGTACCGGCATCGAACGCTCGGCCCATTCGGTCCGGCGCCGCCCCTCATCGGCGAGGGCCGCGTTCTTGATGTCGGATCCGGGGGCGACGGTGGTCGATGGAGGGGTCATGCCGGAACCTTGCTCGAGCGGTGATGGGAGGAGCGCTGGACCGCCAGCCGCAGGTCCTCCACGCGGTTGGTCCGCTCCCACGAGAACAAGCCCCCGACGCCGGCCTCGCGGCCGAAGTGCCCGTACGCCGCGGTGGGGCGGTAGATCGGGCGCCGCAGATCGAGCGCCTTGATGATCCCCGCGGGGGTGAGGTCGAAGACCTCCCGGACCGCGTCCTCCAGGGCCGGTTCCGGCACGGTGCCGGTGCCGAAGGTATCGACCATGATGGAGACGGGCTCCGCCACGCCGATGGCGTACGCCACCTGAGCCTCGCAGCGCGACGCCAGCCCGGCGTGCACCACGTTCTTGGCCACCCACCGCATGGCGTAGGCCGCCGACCGGTCCACCTTGGACGGGTCTTTCCCGCTGAAGGCGCCGCCGCCGTGCCGGGCCATGCCGCCATAGGTGTCCACGATGATCTTCCGACCGGTGAGACCGGCGTCCCCCTGGGGGCCGCCCACCACGAACCGTCCCGTCGGATTGACGAGCACGTCCCCGCCGGGCACGGTGAACCCGGCGTCGGCCAGGACGGGCCCCACCACCGCGCCGATCACCGCCTCCCGGAGCTCGTCGGCGGTGATGCGGTCCGAATGCTGCGTGGAGACCACCACCTTGCTGATACCCACCGGCCGGGCGCCTTCGTAGACCACGCTGACCTGGGTCTTCCCGTCGGGCCGGAGCCAGGGGAGGGCGCCCGTCTTCCGGACGGCGGCGAGCCGCTCGGCCAGACGGTGGGCCAGCACGATGGGCAAAGGCATCAGCGACGGCGTCTCGTTGGTCGCGTAGCCGAACATCATCCCCTGGTCCCCGGCGCCCCCCGTGTCCACGCCCATCGCGATATCGGCCGATTGGCGGTCGATGGTGGTGAGCACGGCGCAGGTCTCGGCGTCGAACCCGTAGCTCGCGTCGGTGTACCCGATGGCCTTGATGGTCCCGCGGACGATGTCGGGGATGTGGACGTAGGTGGAGGTCGTGATCTCGCCCGCCACCACGGCCATCCCCGTGGTCACCAGCGTCTCGCAGGCGACCCGGGCGTCCGGGTGGCTGGAGAGAATGGCGTCCAGGATCGCGTCCGAAATCTGGTCCGCAATCTTGTCCGGGTGGCCTTCGGTGACGGACTCGGATGTGAAAACGTGCCGTGCGGCCGGCATGGTGGGTGTGCCCCCTTTAGGTGGGCAAGCTAGCCGAGGGGCGAGCACCGGGCAACCGCGCGTCCGGATCGATGAGCTTCAGATCCACCGCCTCCGCCAGCGCGTAGCGGAGGATATCGAGGGCGAGCGTCGCCGAGCGCGCCGCCAGCGCCGCCGCGGCCGCGGACATCGCCTGTTCCCGGCTCACCTGCCGCACCACCCAGCGGATCAGGGGCAGCGCCGGAGGCGCCACCGACAGCGTCTCGTACCCGAGCCCGATCAGGAGAAAGGCCGAGATCGGCTCCGACGCCATCTCGCCGCAGACGCTTGCCGGCTTTCCGGCGGCCCGGGCCGCCTCCGCGACGAGCTTGAGGAGCCGGAGCACGCTCGGGTCGTGCGGCGTGAAGCGGTCCGCCAGGCGGGCGTTGCTCCGGTCCACCGCCAGCGTGTACTGCGTGAGATCATTCGTCCCGACCGACAGGAAATCGCAGATTTCCGCCAGGCGGTCGGCCATCACCGCCGCCGCCGGCGTCTCGACCATCGCGCCCACGGGCACGCGGTCGGCGGCCGCGATGCCGCGCTGGCGCAGCCCCTCGGCCTCCTCCGCCACCATTTCCCGCGTGGTCTCGACCTCGGAGAGGCGGGTGACCAGCGGGATCATCAGGTGCACCGGGACGTGCGCCCCGGCCCGCAGGATGGCGCGGATCTGCACCCGGAACATCTCCGGCTGATCGAGGCAGACCCGGATCGCCCGCCACCCCAGGAAGGGGTTCGCCTCGGGCGGCGCCCGGAACGGCGCCGGGAACTTGTCGCCCCCCAGGTCGTACGTGCGGATCACGATCGGATGGCCGGGGAACGCTTCTCCCACCCGCCGGAAATACGCCGCCTGCTCGTCTTCGGTGGGCAGGCTGGTGTGGCCCGTGATGAGGAATTCGGTGCGCAGGAGCCCCACGCCCTCGGCCCCGTGCTCGCGCGCCGCGGCGATCTCCTCGGGCAGGTCGACGTTCCCGCGCACGTTGATGTGCACGCCGTCCGTGGTGACCGCGGGCAGCCCCGCCCCTTCCTCGGCCTGGCGCGCGACCTGCTTGCGTCGGGCGTCCAGCGCCCGGGCGGCCGCGACCTCCTCCCCCGTGGGGTCGAGAACGACGACCCCGCGGGTCCCGTCCACGATCAGGGTGACGCCGTCGCGGATGCGCTCGAGGGCGCCGGCGACGCCCATCACCGCCGGGATCCCCATCGAATGCGCGAGAATCGCCGCGTGGGAGGTCCGCGTGCCCTCCTCGCTCACCAGCCCCACCACCCGGTCCCGCTCGAACTGCACCGTGACGCCCGGCGCCAGCTCGTGCGCCACGAGGATGGAGGGCTCGCGGATCCCGCCCGCGATCAGATCCCGGCGGTGCAGCAGGTGCCGCACCACCTGGATGGTCACGCCGTTCAGGTCGGCCAGCCGCTCCTTCAGCCGCGGGCTGGTGGTGGCGGCCCAGGCGTCCCGGACCTCGAGCGCCTGGTACTCATAGGCCTTCTCCGCGGTCAGATGGTTCTTGCGGATCAGGGCTTCGACCGATCCGAGGAACTGCTTGTCTTCGAGCATCAGAATCTGCGCGTCGAAGATCCGCGCCTCGTCCGCCCCCGCCTGCACTTCGGCCCGCTGCCGGAGCTCTTCGAGATGCCGCTTCACGTCGCGCACCGCGGCCCGCAGGCGGCGCACTTCCTTCTCCACCTGGGTCCGGGGAACGACGCGGTGCGGCACCTCCGGCAGCGTGGTCTGCACCGCGACCGCCGGGCCGATGGCGATCCCCGGCGACACCCCGATGCCCCGCAGCGTCCGGTCGCTCATTCGGTGAGGTCCATTTCGTTGAAGCCGGCGGCCACGAGGGCGCAGAGCGCCTCCAGCGCGGCGCCGGCGTCGTCTCCGTCGGCACTGATGACGAGGCTCGCCCCCTGCTCGGCCGCCAGCATCATCACGCCCATGATGCTCTTGCCGTTCACCCGTACGTCCCCGCGCCGGACCTCGACGGCCGCCGAGAACTTCCCCGCGGTCTTCACGAACTCGGCCGCCGGGCGGGCGTGCACGCCGAGCGGATTGACGATGGTCACCTCCCGCTCGATCATCGCCATAGGATCCCCGCGACGAGCGCCACGGCCACCAGTACGAGCCCGAGTCGCAGACCGCTGAGCACGTCGGGCCGCCACCGGAGGAGCCCGAAGGCGGCCGCGGCCACGACCGCCAGCGTGATGCGAGCCCACCCCCGGAACAGCTCGCCCGACCACAGGGCCACGAGCGGCAGGGCGAACCCGAACGCCAGGGCGGTGGCCGGCGTCAGGATTCTCGCCGCGCCCCGGATCCAGGGCTCCTGAAGCGCCGTCGCCACCCGGACCCCCCGGGTCCAGCCGGCCGAGAGGCCCCACCAGCGCAGCGCCACGTGCCCGGCGTTGTAGACCACGAGGAACGCCGCGACCGCCCAGAGACCCGTCCCCCGGGCCACGGCCGCGAGGGCGAGCGCCGAGAGCGTGGGGAGCCACCCGGCCCACACCAGCCGGTCGCCGATGGAGCCCAGCGGCCCCGCGAGCGCGTCGCGCAGGTGCTCGATCTGCTCCGCGGGCACGCCCTCCCGCTCCGCGCGCGCCAGGGCGCCCACGCCGACGCCGCTGAGATAGGGATGGGCGTTGAAGTACCGCGTGCTCCGGGCCAGCGCCGCGCGGTACCGCGCGGCGTCCCCCTCCCGGAGCGGACGCAGGAGCGGCTCCGCCGCGAAGCCCGCCCCCACCCCGATCAGCCGTTCGTAGTTCCACGAGGCCTGCACCGTGAACAGGCGGACGAACGCCGCGGCCAGCCGGGCTTTCACGACAGCCACGCGACCACCACGCCGCCGACGAGTCCCACGGCCAGCCACCGCAGCGCGGTGCCCCGGCCGACGATCCGCAGAATGCCGGCGGCGCCCGCCGCGAGGGCCGCGGCCGTGGCGCCCACCGACAGCACCCGTTCCCCGTGGTGCGTGAGCGCCGGCGCCACGAACGCGATCGTCAAGACGACCAGGCCGAGTCCCGCCGCGGTGACGGCGGCCCCGCGCAGCAGGTCGCGCGCCCATCCCGCGGCGTGCAGGCGTGCCAGCGCTCCGACGTCCCCCGCCTCGAGCGCCGGCGCCGCCTTCGCCACCGCCCGGGTGTTCAGCCGGCGCAGCATCTGCAGGGACACGCCGCCCAGCATCGCCGTGAACAGGCCCACGACCGTGGCGAGACCGACGCCGAACGGGCCGGCATAGTGCGCCGCCGCCACGGCGACGACCGTCGCCGGGCCGTACTCGGGGTAGCGCGTGGCGCCCACCGGGAGGATGTCGTACTGGAAGAGCTCGAACAGCACGCCCAACCGAAGGCCCGAGGCGACGTCCCCCAGGACGAGGCCGGTGACGGCGCCGGCCACCAGCGGGCGCGCCAGCATCATCTGCGGCATCGAGACGAGGTCGAGCCCCACGACCGTGCCCCACGCGAGGAGCGCCGGGAACGCGCCGCTCACCGCGCGAACTCCGCCAGCGGCACGGCGCGGGCCGTCGGCACGTCCTGGGCGCTCACCTCCACGCCGTGGGCCACGAGTGCCCGCAGCTTGGCGATTTCCTCTTCGGTGAGGTAGACGTACCGGAGCCGCTCCACCCGCCCGGGGCGGTGATGCAGGCCACCGAGAATGACGCGGTGGAGCGAGGGCACCCGCGCCGCCAGCGCCCCGACGGTGTCGATGTCGCCGGTGAGCACCAGCCCGACGCGGGGATCGCGCTCCCACTCGGCGTACCGGCGCGCGGCTTCGTCCAGCGAGGCGAAGATCGCTTCGATCCCGGGGGGCACGCCCATCCGGTAGAGATCCTGCTCCCAGTCGCTGGCCCGGACGCCGTCGTCCACCAGGGCGATGAAGCCGAGCCCGAGGGGCTGGCCCCACCCCACGACGACCTGCCCGTGGATCAGGCGGTCGTCCACCCGCACCGCGGCGACACTCACGCGGGTGCGACGCGGATGGCTCGGCCGCCCGCCTCGCGGGCCCGCTCGGCCGCTTCGGCCGGCGTCGCGTCCCGGTGGAACACGAAGTCCAAAAGCATCGCCAGGTTGACACCGGTCACGACCGTCACGCCGCGTCCCTGCCCCCGGGCGATCCGCACGGCCCCCGTGAGACACGATCCGCCGGGCAGGTCCACGAACACCACCGCCGGGCCGGCCCCGATCGCGCCCCCGATCCGCGCCTGGAGACTGCCGCCGTCGCACCCTTCGTTGCTCACGGGAACCAGCGCGTCCGTCACGCCGGATATCGATTCGGCCGCGGCCACCAGCGACTGGGCCAGGCCGGCGTGGGAAACGACCACGCCCTTGAGCGGCTCACTCATCGTCTTCCTCGAGATACGTTCCCACGTCCCGGCGCTGCCGCATCGTCCGCATCAGGCGTTCGTTGAACTCCTTGGCCGAGTCGACCCCGCCGTACCGGAGGAGGTGGTTCATCGCCACTACCTCACAGATAACCGTCAGATTCTTTCCAGGGTTCAGCGGGACGGTCACGAGCGGGAGGGCCACGCCCAGGAGCTGGGTTTCCTGGCGGTCGAGACCGGTCCGGTCGTACTCGCGGGCCGCGTCCCAGTCCTCGAGCTGGACCACCACTTCGATGCGCTTCTGCTGGCGGACCGCGCGGATCCCGAACAGGGCCTTGATGTCGATCAGGCCGATGCCGCGGATCTCCATGAAATGGCGCGACAGCTCGTGGCCGCGCCCGATCAGGACGTCGTTCCCGCGCCGGGCCGCGTGCACCACGTCGTCCGCCACCAGCCGGTGGCCGCGCTCCACCAGGTCGAGCACGCATTCACTCTTGCCGATCCCGGAGCGGCCCAGGAAGAGCAGGCCCACGCCGAAGACGTCGGCCAGCGACGCGTGCACCGTGGTGGTGGGCGCGAAAGCGTCGTCCAGAAAGGGCTTGAGGCGCCGGTAGAACTCGGCGGTCTTGAGCTGGGTCCGGACCAGCGCGATGCCGCGCTCCTGCGCGAGCGCGAGCAGTTCGGGCGGCGGCGTCTGCCCCTTGGTGATCACCACGACCGGCAGATCGTACGTGAACAGCTGCTCCAGGCTGCGGCGGCGGGCTCCCGACTCCAGCGAGGCAAGGTAGGTCACCTCGGTTTCGCCCAGCACGTGGATCCGGTTCCCGACGAAACGCGCCGTGTATCCGGCGAGCACCAGCCCCGGACTCGACGCCTCGGGGGTGGGAATCTCCTTGTCGAATCCGACTTCGCCCGTCAGCGCCTCGAGCTGCAGCGGCTCGGCCTTGCGGGCCAGGAGATCACGGACCTTCGGATTCGCCACTCGGCCTCCCGCCCTCGATGGTACGCTCCAGGTGGCGCTCCGTCGCCTCCGCCGCCCGGTCCCAGGTGAGTCCTTCCGCGAAGCGCCGGCCTCCGCGGCCCAGGCGCTCCACCACCTCCCGATCGCCGGCCAGAGTCCGGAGCCGGGCGGTGAGCGCGGGCACGTCGCCGTGGGGTACCAGATACCCGGTCTCCCCGTCCCGGACCGACTCGCGAAGCCCCGGGCTGTCGGACGCGACCGCCGGCGTTCCGCAGGCGGCGGCCTCGACGTTGGTGATGCCCCACCCCTCCTTCGGGCTCGGGAACACCACGCCCCAGGCCGTCCGCAGCAGCCGCCGTTTCTCCTCGTCGCTGACGAACCCCAGGAACCGCACGGCGTCCCCGGCACCGAGGGAGCGCACCAGTGCTTCGAGGCGGGCCCGGTCGTCGCCCTTTCCCGCGATGTCCAGCGCGACGTCGGCGCCGGCGGCGCGGGCGGCCGCCACGGCCCGCACGGCGTACTCCACTCCTTTATAACGCTTGAGCCGCCCGACGTACAGGAAGGTCGGGCGCGCGGCGCGCGGCACGGCGGGATCGGGCCGGTACCAGGTCCCGTCCACGCCAGGGTAGATCACCGTGATCCGGCCCGCGGGCACGCCCCGGGCCACGAGGTCCGTCTTGGTACTGTCGGAAATGACGTGAAAGGACGCCCGCCGGTACGCCCGCGGGATCGGGCGCTCGGCGGCCCAGACCAGCGCCGCCACCGGCCAGCTGGCTTCCGCGAACGCGGTGGTGCCGAAGAGGTGCGGGACGATGACGCAGAACGGGAGCCGCGTGGCGGACGCGAGAAAGAGGGGGACCTTGTTGACATCCTCGACGACGACGTCGTAGGTCCCCCGCGCGAGGAGCCGCCGCGCGGCGCCGCGCCCCCGCAGGGCGAACGAGTTCCGCCCGCCCACCCGGTGCACGTGCATCCCGTCCACGGTCGCCTCGGGGGCCGCGCCGGGCCAGCCGCTCGCCACCAGATCGATCCGGTGCCCGGCCCGCGCCAGCCGTCCGAAGATTTCGTGCAGGTGGATCTCGGCGCCCCCGGCGTGCGGATTCTCGCGGTCGTTCCAGTTGACCAGGAGGATCCTCACAGGAGGCCTTGCTCGCGGGCCACGGCGTCCAGCACCCCGTTCACGAAGGCGGGAGCCTTGGGTCCGGCGAACCAGTGCGCCAGCTTGACCGCTTCGTCGATCACGACCCGCGGCGGGGTGTCCCCTTCGTCCAGCTCGGCCAGGGCGATCCGGAGGATGTTCTTCTCGACGGCCCCGACCCGCTCGAGCCGCCAGTGCTCCGCGGCATCGGCCACGCGCGCGTCGAAGTCTTCCGTGGACGCGGCCGCGCGGGCCGCGAGGTCCGCCCCCCGGTCGTAGCCCGCCGGCTCGTGCCCGAAGGCCGCCCCCAGCCGGGCCACGACCGCCTCGAGGGACGGGCGGCCCGACAGGTCCCACGCGTAGAGGATCTGGAGCGCGCGGGCGCGGGCCTTGGTTTCGGGACGCAGCACTAGGAGAGCTGGGCCAGGAGATCGGCGGTGGCGAGCGCGGCCTCGGCGGCCTCGAAGCCCTTGTTGCCCGCCGCGCCGCCGGCCCGCGCCCGGGCCTGATCCTCGTTCTCGACGGTGAGGACCCCGAAGCCGACGGCCATCCGATGCGCGCGCGCGACGGCGCCGAGGCCTCGCGCCGCTTCGCCGGCCACGTAGTCGAAGTGGGGCGTCTCGCCCCGGATCACGCATCCCAGCGCCACGATCGCGCCGTAGCGCCCCGACGCGGCCGCGACCTCGGCCACGACCGGCAGCTCGAACGCCCCGGGAGCCCAGAGCACGTCGACGGCCGCGTCCGGCACCCCGTGCTCCCGGCAGCACCGCCGCGCGCCCGCGAGCAGCTGCCCGGTGATCAGCTCGTGGTAGCGGCTCACGACCAGCGCCACGCGCCGCGTGGCCGGCGCGCGCGGGAGCCCTCGGATCTCGGTCACGTCAGTGAGTGAGGAGGTGCCCGAGCTTGTCGCGCTTCACGTCCAGATACGCGCGGTTCTCGGCGGACGGCGGCGGGACGATCGGGAGACGCTCGACGATCTCGAGTCCGTAGCCCTCGAGCCCGACCAGCTTCTTGGGATTGTTGGTGAGCACCCGGATGGACGAGAGCCCCAGGTCCAGGAGGATCTGCGCCCCGATGCCGTAGTTCCGGAGATCCGGCTTGAATCCGAGTTTTTCGTTGGCCTCGACGGTGTCGTCCCCGGCATCCTGCAGCTCGTAGGCCTTGAGCTTGTTGAGCAGGCCGATCCCCCGCCCTTCCTGGTCGAGGTACACGATCACGCCCCGCCCTTCCCGGGCGATGGTGTGCATCGCGCTCTCGAGCTGCCAGCCGCAGTCGCAGCGGGCCGAGCCGAACACGTCCCCGGTGAGGCACTTCGAATGCATGCGCACCAGCACCGGCTGCGGCCCCGTCACGTCGCCGTAGACCAGCGCCACGTGCTCCGCATCGTCCACGTCGTTGCGGTAGCCGATGATCCGGAACTCGCCCGCGGCCGTGGGCAGGCGCGCGCTCGCCACCCGGTGAACCAGCCGCTCGTTGGCGAGGCGGTACTGCACCAGCTGCGCCACCGTGATGAAGGTGAGCCGGTGCTCGGCGGCGAAGCGGTCGAGCTCGGGGCGCCGGGCCATCGTGCCGTCGGCGTTCAGGATCTCGCAGATCACCCCGGCGGGATACAGCCCCGCGAGCCGCGCCAGATCCACGCTGGCCTCGGTCTGCCCCACGCGCTGGAGCACCCCGCCGGGCCGGGCCCGGAGCGGAAAGACGTGCCCCGGACGGCGCAGGTCCCCCGGCACCGACGCCGGATCGATCGCGACCCGGACGGTCGCGGCGCGGTCGGCGGCGGAGATCCCGGTGGTCACCCCGAAGCGCGCGGCGGCGTCCACGCTGACCGTGAACGCCGTCTCCCGGGACTCGGTGTTGTGCTCGGTCATCTGCGAAAGACCCAGCGCCTGGCAGCGGTCGGGGGTCAGCGTCAGGCAGATGAGCCCGCGTCCGTGCGTCGCCATGAAATTGACCATCGCCGGGGTGACCCGATCGGCCGCCCCCACCAGATCGCCCTCGTTCTCCCGGTCCTCGTCGTCGGCGACGATGACCAGCTTGCCGGCGCGGATATCCGCGATCGCTTGCTCTACAAGCTCGTGCGACATAACGCCCTCACGTACTTCCCCAAGACGTCCCCTTCCACGTGGACCCGGTCTCCGGCCTGCAGTGCACCCAGCGTCGTATGCGCCCGCGTGTACGGGATCAGCGACACCTGCACCGCGCCGGAAGGGGGCAGATCGTTCACCGTGAGGCTCACGCCGTCCACGGTGATCGAGCCGTGCGGCACCGTGACCGCGCGCACGTCGGCCGGCACGTCCAGGTCGAGAATCCGCGCGTCGCCGCGATCCACCGCCACCGTCACCCGCGCGACCCCGTCCACGTGCCCCTGCACGATGTGACCGCCGAGGCGGTCGCTCGCCCGTACCGCCCGCTCGAGGTTGACCCGCCGCCCGGCCGTGTATTCTCCGATCAACGTCCGGTCGAGCGTCGTCCCGATCGCGTGCACCGTGAATCCGCCCCTCAGCACGCGCTCCACCGTGAGGCAGGCCCCGTTCACGGCGATGCTCTCGCCGCGCTTCAGGCCGCGGTACGGCGCCGCAATCGTGAACGAGAGCCCGGGGTCGCGCTGCTCGTTTCCCGCCTCCCGCTTCGCGGCCCTGACCCGCCCGACCGCACTCACTATCCCGGTAAACATAGCCTGCGGTCCAAGACGAGTAACGTATCGGCTCCCAAGATCTTACGCTCCACCGGAATCCATCGCGGCGCCTGGTCGATCGGGGCATCCGCCACCTGCGGGAAGGCGGGCACCGCGCCTTCGCCGAGCCAGATCGGAGCCTGGATCCAATACAGGCGGTCCACGAGGCCGAGGGACAGGAGCTTCGCGCCCAGGGCGCCCCCTCCTTCGCACAACACCGAGTGGATCCCGGCGGCCCGGAGCTCCCGGAGGGCGGCGGGCAGGTCGAAGGGCCGGAAGACCCGGACGCCGCTCGCGTCGAGCACCGACGCGCTGTTCACCGGGGCGTCGGGAGACGCCATCACCCAGGTGGGAACCTCCCGGGCCGACTGCACCAGCGTCACGGTCGGGTTGAGCATCGCGCGGCGGTCGAACACCACCCGCACCGGGGGGCGGCGGGGCACTACGGACCCCCGGACGGTGAGCCGCGGATTGTCGCGGAGCGCCGTCGTGCCGCCGACCGCGATGGCGTCGAACCCCGCCCGCAGCCAGTGCACATAGTCCCGCGCCTCCGGGCCCGATACCCATTGCGACCGTCCGGCCGAATCCGCGATCCGGCCGTCGATCGAGGTCGCGAGCTTCAGCGCGACGAAGGGCCGCTCGGCGTCGGCCCGGGCGTGCAGGAACGGCGCGTTCTGCGCCGCCGCCGCCTCGATCCCGAGTCCGACCTCCACGTCGACCCCGGCGCGCCGCAGGGCCGCGGCACCGCCCCGCGCGGCGGGATCGGGGTCGGGCATCGCGGCCACCACCCGGCGGATGCCGGCGGTCAGAATGGCATCGGTACAGGGCGGCGTCTTCCCGTGGTGCGCGCAGGGCTCGAGCGTCACGACCAGGGTGCCTCCCCGGGCCCGCTCCCCCGCCGCGGCGAGGGCCGCCACTTCCGCGTGCGGCCCCCCGAACTCCGCGTGCCACCCCTCGCCCACCGTGCGGTCCCCGGCCAGCAGGACGGCGCCGACCAGGGGATTCGGCGCCACACGCCCCCAACCCCGCCAGGCGAGGTCGAGGGCGCGGGTCATCGCGGCGGACTCGCCGGAACGGTCAGAAACTGATGCGGACCCCGACCCCACCGAACACGTGTCCCGACTTGGGGTCGAGACCCTGATAGCTGGTGCTGAGACCCTGGTCCTTGCCGGTCTGGTATCCGATTTCCCCCACGACCTTCAGGAGCACCAGGTTGACCCCGGCGTCCACGAACACCAGCTCGCGCTTGTTGTTCAGGTTGAGCGTATCCGTGGCCGTGGTGACCAGGGTGTTGTAGTAGCTCACGTGCGCCGTGGACGTGTAGATGTCGTAGCCCACGCCCGCGGCGAGGTCGAGCAACAGGAGGTGCATCCCGGCGGTCAGCCGGAAGTTGGTCGCGTGCAGGTCGGTGTCGAAGGAGAACGCGCTGTCGGGCGACACGCTCGCCCCCAGGGTGCCGTACTGGAGCCGGGGGAGCGAGCGCCGCATGACGCTCAAGCTCACCGACGGGATGAAAAAACTCCCCCGGATGATGCCGATCCGCGCCCCGTAGCCGAGTCCCAGCGCCAGCTTGCCGATCTTGGTCGCGCTCGAGTCCACGGACAGGTTCGCGACCTGGGTGGTGGGAAGCAGGGTCGCGGACACGAGGGCGTCCACCGACAAGAGGCCGCCGCCGAGGCCGTTCCAGATGCCGAGCCCCGCCTCGATCACCGGCGCGGGCACGACCGCCGAGGTGGTGGTGTCGGTGGTGTTGCTGGTGGAGGGAACCGCGACCTTGACCGCGTTGACCCGCGCGGAAACGAAGAAATGCCCCAGGCCGCCCAGCGTGCCCCCGGACCCCAGCACGGGGTTTCCGCCGCTCACGATCAGGCCGGCGAGCGGATGGAACGTCTTGACGGCGTCCTCCGCCCGCTGGCAGTCCGAGTTGCACTGGGCCGAGAGCGGCCCGCCCGCCGCGAGAGCCAGTCCCAACAGGATTCCGAAACGACGCATAGATCCGCCTCCCAAGGAGTGTTACCGCTGTGAGAACTGCACGCCGACCGCCCCGGCGCGAATCTCTCCGATCACCCAGGCCGGAACACCCGCCGCCGCCGCCGCCGCCACCACAGGCTCCACGTCGTCCCGCGCGGCCACGGCGATCATGCCCACGCCCAAATTGAACACGTCCCGCATTTCGGACACGGAGACCCCGCCCGCCCGCATCAGCACGCGGAAGAGCACCGGCCACTGCCAGCCGCCGGCATCCACGACCGCGGTGCACCCTTCGGGCAGGACGCGGACCAGGTTGCCGGGAATGCCCCCGCCCGTAATGTGCGCCAGCGCGTGGACTCTGGAGATGACCGGCGTCACCGCCGCCGCGTAGCTGCGGTGCACGGCGAGCAGGACCTGTGCCACCGACTCCCCCATCTCCGGAAAGGAGTCGCCGACGTCCAGGCCCATCTCGTCGAACACGATGCGGCGGGCGAGCGTGTACCCGTTGGTGTGGAGTCCGTTCGACGCGTAGCCGATCAACACGTCTCCCGGCGTGACGCGGTCCCCGTGCAGGGCCCGGTCCTCGTCCACCACGCCCACGATCGTGCCGGCCAGGTCGTAGTGGCCCGCCGCGTACAGGTCGGGGAGCTGGGCCGTTTCGCCCCCGGCGAGCGTCATGGCGTGCGCCCGGCACCCCCGCGCGATGCCGTCCACGAGCGCCGCCGCCACGGCGGGATCGAGCACGCCCGCCGCCAGGTAGTCGAGAAACGCCAGGGGCCGCGCGCCGTGCACGAGGATGTCGTTGACGCAGTGGTTCACCAGGTCCTCGCCCACCGTGTCGTGGACCCCGGCCCGCGCGGCGACCAGCACCTTGGTGCCGACGCCGTCCGTGGACAGGACCAGGACCGGCCGGGCATACCCCTCCGGCACCCGCACCATCCCCCCGAACGCGCCGATCTTGCCCAGCGCGAGCGGCGTACGCGTGGTGGCGACCAGCGCCCCGATCCGGCGCTTGGCCTCTTCGGCGACGTCCAGCCGGACGCCCGCCGCCCCGTAGCGGTCGCTCATGCCCCGCCCCCGTGCTCCGTGCCGAGCTCGAACCGGACCAGCTCCCGGAATCCGCGGGCCCGGGCGCGGACGTCCGCGGCGGTCACGGCGTCGAAGCCCTGCACGCCGAACGCCTCCACCGCGAACGACCCCATGGCCGCGCCGTAGACCATCGCCCGGCGGAGATTCTCCCGCGCGTGGTCCCCGGTGGACGCGAGGTGCGCCATGAAGCCTCCCGCGAAGGCGTCACCGGCACCGGTGGGGTCGAACACCTCCTGGAGGGGATACGCCGGCACCTTGAAGGTTTCCTCGGCGCTGACCAGCAGGGCGCCGTGCTCACCCTGCTTGATGACGCAGAGGCGCGGCCCGTGGTCCAAAATCCACCGCGCGGCCCGGTAGACGTTCCAGTCCCCGGAAAGCTCGCGCGCTTCCGAGTCGTTGACCATCACGAGGTCCACGTGGCGCAAGACCTGCAGCAGCACGTCCCGACGCGACTGGATCCAGTAATTCATCGTGTCGCAGGCCACGAGGGCGGGGTCCCGGACCTGGTCGAGCACGTTGAGCTGAAGTCCGGGATCGATGTTCCCCAGGAAGACATAGCGGGCGGCGCGGAACTTCTCGGGAATCTTGGGGCGGAAGTCGGCGAACACCCCCAGTCGGGTTTCGAGGGTCTCCCGGCCCGAGAGATCGTAGGTGTACTTGCCCTTCCACCGGAACGACTCCCCCGGCACCTGCTCCACCCCCGCCAGGTCCGCGCCGCGCTGCGTGAGGCGCTCGAGCACGCCCAGCGGATAGTCGGAGCCGATGACCCCCACCACCTGGACCGGATGGAGGATCGCCGCGGCGGCGGCGAAGAACACCGCCGAGCCGCCCGGCGCGTCGGCCGTCTCGCCGAACGGGGTCTGCACCGAATCGAGCGCGATCGAGCCCACCACGAGGAGGCTCATCTCACATCCGGTCCGGCGCGCTCACGCCGACGATCGCGAGCCCGTTGGCCAGGACCTGGCGGACCGCGCGCGCCAGGACCAGCCGGGCCGCCTCCTCCGGCTCGCCGAGCACGCGAAACTTGTGGTACCAGGCGTGTGCCACCCGCGCGAGCGCCTCGAGGTACCCGGGAATCCGGTGCGGCTCGAGCGCCGCCGCCGCCCCGGCCACCACCGCGGGGAACTCGGCCAGGTCCTTCAGGAGCTCGGCCTCCTCAGGCTGCGTGAGCACGGTCAGGTCGACCCCCGCGGCGGTGACGGTCTCGGGCTCCCGGCCCGCCACCCGGAAAATCCCGCTCATCCGGGCGTGCGCCATCTGCACGTAGAACACCGGGTTCTCCTCGGTCTGGCGCTTGGCCAGGTCCACGTCGAACACGAAATGAGAGTCGCTCTTCCGCATCAGGAAGAAATAGCGCACCGCGTCCCGGCCCACCTCGTCCAGCAGGTCCCGGAGGGTGACGTACGACCCGGCCCGCTTGGACACCTTCAGCTCCTCGCCGCCCTTCGTGACGGTCACCATCTGGTGCAGCACGTACTCCGGGTATCCCGGCGGGATTCCCAGGTCGAGCGCCTGCAGCCCCACCCGGACCCGGGTCACGGTGCTGTGGTGGTCCGCGCCCTGGACGTCGATGGCCCGGTGAAATCCCCGCTTCCATTTGTCGACGTGGTACGCCACATCGGGGACGAAGTAGGTGGGCTCGCCCCCCTTGTCCGCGCTGCGTACCAGCACCCGGTCCTTGTCGTCTCCGAAATCGGTGGTCTTGAGCCAGAGGGCCCCGTCCCGCCGGTAGGTGTGCCCCACGGCCTCCAGCCGCTCGAGCGTGCCGGCCACCTGCCCCGTTTCGTAGAGCGAGGACTCGAGGAAATAGGTGTCGAACTTCACGCCGAAGGCCTGGAGGTCCCGGTCCTGCTCGCGCCGGAGGTACTCCACGGCGAAGCGGCGCACGGCCTCCCGCTCCGGAGTCCGGCCCTCGGCGCGGAACGCGACGGCCACGTCCTGGATGTATTCGCCGTGGTAGCCCTCCTCCGGCGGCGCCCGGCCCTCGAGCCGGGCCAGCACGCTGTCGGTGAGCCGCTCGATCTGCCCGCCGGCGTCGTTGTAGTAGTACTCCCGGCTCACCGTCCACCCGGTCCATTCGAGCAGGGTCGCGATCCCGTCGCCGAGCGCCGCCTGCCGGCCGTGCCCCACGTGCAGGGGGCCGGTGGGGTTGGCCGAGACGAATTCCACGTTCACGCGGCCCGCGCCGGGATCGACCCCGCGCCCGTAGCCGGGGCCGGCCGCGAGGACCGCCTCGACCACCGCGGCAAGCGCCTGCTCCGCCAGGAAGAAGTTGATGAACCCGGGCCCCGCGATCTCGGTCCTCCGCACCACGCCCGGGGGCAGCTCGACCGCGTCGAGGAGCCGCTGCGCCGCGTCCCGCGGCGCGGTCCGCAGGGTCTTGGCGAGGGTCAGCGCGAGGTTGGTCGCCAGGTCGCCGTGCCCCGGATCCTTGGGGCGCTCGAGGACCACGTCCGCGCCGGGCGCGCCGAGCCGGCGCGCGGCCTCGCTCAACGCCGCGCGAATCTGGTCCTGAGCCTTCACTTGTCGGTCGAAGGGGTCTTGGGCGTGGCCGGAGCGGCATCCCCGGCGGGCTTCGCTTCGGCCGCCGCCGGCTTTTTCTCGCCGGCCCGCTTGTAGTCGGTGATGTAGAACCCGGACCCCTTGAAGACGAGGCCGGCGCCCCCCGAGATGATCCGCTTGCCGCGCTTCCCGCATTTCGGGCAGGTCGCGGTCTTGGGGCTCTTCATCGTGGGCGACAATTTCTCGAACACGTGCCCGTTGGGGCACTCGTATTCGTAGGTGGGCATCGCACAACATCTTAGCCCGTCGGCCGGGGCGAATCAAGCTCGCGCCCCGCCGCGGACTACTCGGGATGCTCGCTAGGCCGGGTGATGCACGCCCCAGACGGCGCGGAGCGCGTCCGAGATCTCACCCACGCTGGCGCGGGCGCGGACCGCTTCAATGATGGCGGGCAGGAGCGGTGCTCCCGCTTCCCGCGCCGCCGCGGTCACGCCGGCGACGGTCCGCCGGACCTCCTCGTCCCGCCGCCGGTCGCGGGCCCGCCGCAGGCGCTCCCGCTGGGCGTCCTCGAGCGCCGAGTAGTCCGGCGCCGGGATGGACGGCGGCGGCTCGTCGTCCACGAACCGGTTGACTCCGACCACCACGTTCCGCCCCGACTCGACGCCGCGCTGGTAGTCGTAGGCGCTCCGCGCGATGGCGTCCTGGAAGAAGCCCTGCTCGATCGCGCGCGCCGATCCTCCCAGCGCCTCGACCTGCTCGAGCAGGAGGCGGGCCTGCCGCTCCAGCGTGTCGGTGAGCGCCTCGACGTAGTAGCTCCCGCCCACCGGGTCCACGACATCGGGCACGCCGGTCTCGTGCGACAGCACCTGCTGGGTGCGCAAGGCGAGCGTGGCGCTGGGGGCGGTGGGGAGCGCCAGCGCCTCGTCGTAGGAGTTGGTGTGGAGCGACTGTGTGCCGCCGAGGACGGCGGCCAGGGCCTGCAGGGCGACGCGCACGACGTTGTTCAGCGGCTGCTGTGCCGTGAGGGTCGCGCCGCCGGTCTGGGTGTGGAAGCGGAGGCGGCAGGCGTCGTCGTCCGCCCCGAAGCGTTCGCGGAGCAGCCGCGCCCACAGCCGCCGGGCCGCGCGGAACTTGGCGATCTCCTCGAAGAGGTCGGTATAGCCCGCGAAGAAGAACGAGAGCCGGGGGCCGAACCGGTTCACATCGAGGCCCGCCGCCACGGCCCGGCGGACGTACTCGAGGCCGTTGGCGAAGGTGAACGCCACTTCCTGGACCGCCGTGGCCCCGGCCTCCCGCATATGGTACCCCGAGATGGAAATGGGGTTGAACACCATGCCCCCGTCGCTCGCGAACCGGAGCACGTCCACCGTCAGCCGCAGCGAAGGCTCCGGGGGGTAGATGTACGTGCCGCGAGCGATGAACTCCTTCAGAATGTCGTTCTGGACCGTTCCCTGCAGGCGCTCCCGCGCCACCCCCTGCTCTTCCCCGACCACGATGTACATCGCCAGGAGGATCGCGGCGGTCGCGTTGATGGTCATCGAGGTGGAGACCTGGTCCAGCGGAATCCCGTGAAAGAGGCGCTCCAAGTCGTCCACCGTGTCGATGGCGACGCCGGCGCGCCCCACCTCCCCCTCGGCCATCCGGTGATCCGAGTCGTAGCCCATCTGCGTGGGAAGGTCGAAGGCGACGGAGAGCCCGGTCTGGCCCGCCTCGAGCAGGTGCCGAAAGCGCTCGTTGGTCTCTTCCGCCGTCCCGAACCCCGCGTACTGCCGCATGGTCCAGCGGCGGCCGCGGTACATCGTCTCGCGGATGCCGCGGGTGAACGGAAAGGCGCCCGGGAGGTCCAGCGGATCGCTCACGCCCGGACCCCGACCCCCTCCGCCGACAGGACGTGCGTGACGAACTCGACGTCCTCGCGGGACCCGATGATCAGGGGGGTCCGCTGGTGCAGCTGGCGGGGCTCGAGCTCGAGAATGCGGCGGCGGCCGTCCGTCGCCGCGCCCCCGGCCTGCTCGACCACCATCGCCAGGGGACACGCCTCATAGAGCAGCCGGAGCTTGCCCGACGGGCTCTTCTGGTCGGCGGGATAGAGGAAGATCCCGCCGGACAGGAGGTTGCGGTGAAAGTCGGCCACGAGGGAGCCGACGTACCGCGCGTTCCGGGCCTGGATCGCGCCCTCGCCGGTCTTGAACGCCGCCACGACGCGGTGCACCGCCGCCGGCCAGCGGTCCCAGTTGCTTTCGTTCACGCTGTAGTACCGGCCCACCGGCGGGCACCGGATGTCGGGATGCGACAGCAGGAACTCGCCGATCGTGGGGTCGAGCGTGAAGCCGTGGACGCCCTGGCCGGTGGTGTACACCAGCACCGTGCTCGAGCCGTAGAGGATGTACCCGGCGGCCACCTGGGAATAACCGGGCTGGAGGCAATCTTCGAGCGTTCCCGGCGTCCCGGCCCGGCTCCGCCGCCGGTGGATCGAGAAGATCGTGCCGATCGGGACGTTCACGTCGATGTTGCTGGAGCCGTCGAGGGGATCGTACAGGAGAACGTACTTGCCGAGGGGCTTGCCCTCGGGCACCGGCACGGGATGCTCGTCCTCCTCGGACGCGAGCACGCAGGTGCGTCCCGTGTGCTGCACGCTGTGCCGGACGGTCTCGTTGGCGAAGACGTCCAGCTTCTGCTGCTCCTCGCCCTGGACGTTGACGGACTCCGCCGATCCGAAGATGTCGGTGAGCCCGGCCCGCCGGACCTGGCGGGAGATGATCTTGCCCGCCAGGGCCACGTCATAGAGGAGGTTGGACAGCTCGCCGGTCGCCTCCGGATGGCGGCGCTCCTGATCCACGATGAACCGCTCAATCGTGATGACCGACGTCCCTGAGTTCATCGTGCCCGTCGCTGGTGAAGGTGATGGTACCCCGCTGGTCCGTCCGCAGCACCCGAATGCCCCGCCGGGCCAGCCGCGCGAGCACCTCGGGGGCCGGGTGCCCGTAACGATTGTGCGCCCCCACGCTGATCACCGCCACCGGCGGACGCAGCTCGTCGAGCCAGGCCTCCGACGACGCGCTCCGGGAGCCGTGATGCCCCACCTTCAGCAGGTTCACCGGACCGACGGTTCCCGCCAGGCGCGCCTCGACCGGGATCCCGGCGTCCGCCTGGAAGAGCAGCCGGGTGGTACCGTAGGTCACGAGCGCCACGACGCCGTGGTCGTTCACGTCCACGGGAACCGCCATCCACGCGTCATCGGGGCTCAGCACCCGGATCCCGACGCCGTCCACGTCGATCCGGTCCCCGGCCCGGGCGGCCCGCCACCGCGAGCCCGCCCGCTCGACGGCGGCCAGGAACTCCAGATAGAGCGGCCGGGCGAGCGGCTCGCCGGGCTCGATCACCAGGCGAGGGGGAAACGCCGCCACCACGGCCGGGAGCCCGCCCAGATGATCCGCGTCCGAGTGCGTCGAGATCATCAGCGCCACGCCGCGCGCCCCGTGGCGGCGCAGGTAGGGAACCACCACCCGCCGCCCGGCGTCGTTTCCCGGAGCCCGCGGCCCGCCGTCGATGACGATCCATTGACCCGCGGGTGTCCGGAGCACGGCCGCGTCGCCCTGCCCCACGTCCAGGAAAGATACGGTGAGGCAGCGACACTCGTCGAGTGAGCGCGCCGACAACGCGGCGATCCAGACCGCCGCGGCCGCGACCGACAGCGCGCGCGCGGGCCGGACCCACGGCCGCCGCGGGGCCCGCCAGAGCCACCAGCCCGCGGCGAGGACCACGGTCCATCGCGCGGCCGCCGGAGCCCCCGCCGCCATCACGAGGTGTCCCCCCGGCGCCCGGTCCGCCAGGTCCACGACGAGATCGATCAGCGCAAGCCCGGCGCCCGCGCCGCGGGCGAGCAGCGCGCCGACCGGAGGCACCAGGACCGAGCCGGCCAGCGCCAGCATCGTGCCCGGCACCGTGACGGCGGCGAGCGGAATGGCGACGAGATTCGACAGCACGCCGACGGGCGCCACGGTCCCGAAGGCGTACGCCGTGATCGGAGCGGTGCCCAAGGTGGCCGCGACGCCCGGGGCGAGGAGTCGCACCGGCCACGGGGCCCCCCGAGTGGCGCGCGTCGCGGCCACGATCGCGGCGACGGCGGCGAGCGAGAGCCAGGCGCCCACGGCGCGCGCGGCGAAGGGATCCACCAGGAGGAGCACCCAGGCCGTGAGGGACACGAGGGCGAGCGGCGGGACCACGCGCTGGCGGAGCCGCGCGAGACCGGCGATCGCAAGTCCCACGCCCGCCCGCGCGGCGGGTGGCGGGAACCCCAGCAGCCAGATGTAGCCGAACACCACGGCCGCGCCCACGGCGAAGCGCGCGGCCGGCGGAAGCGGCAGGCGGCCCAGGACGAGCCCCAGCCATCCCGCGAGGAAGCCGACGTGAAGGCCGGCCACCACCAGGAGGTGGGCCAGCCCGGCCTGGGCGAACCGCTCCCGCACGCCCGCCTCGATCTCGTTCCGCCGGGCCAGCACCAGGGCATCCACCAGCGGCGCGCGAGTGCCGAACAGGACGCCGATCCGGGAGCTGATGGCGTCGCGGATCCCGCCGCGCCCGCGCGGCACCGGGTCGAGCCGCGTCGCGCGCCGCACCACGAGCACGCCCGGCCCGCCCCCGCCCAGCCACCGGCCCGCCACGAGCCAGGTCGTGCCCCCGCGGGCGCCGCTGTCGGCGGGCCACCGGAGGGGGATGTCGCCGCCGCAGGCGGCGTCCCGGGATTCCCCGTCGACCGTTCCACCGCCCGCGTCACCCGCCGTCACCGGGTCGGTCAGCCGGACCACGACGGCGTGGGTCGCCGTCCCGCCCGCGGCCGCGCTCCAACGGCCGGCGCAGGTGCGGAGCCGCTCACGGGACGCGGCGCCCCCCCACAGGGCGCCGGCCGCCGCCGCGACGATGACGAGCGCGGGGCGCGCGGCCCGCGGATGGAGCCACCAACCGAGCGCCGCCGCCCCGAGCGCGACCGCGGCGGCCGTCCCCCCGGGCCCCGAAAACGCCGCGAGGCCGGCCCAGAGGCCGGCCCCGAACGACCAGGCGAGTACGACGATGGGCGACCGCACGGCCGCCCCTCAGCGCCCTAGGGGAGCTGCACGGGCGCGGCGCCGCACCTCGGCGCGAGCGCGACCTTGCGGAATCCTTCCATCAGCACGACGTCCATCTTGGCCCGCGCCTGATCGGTCGAGAGCGACAGGCCGGTCAGCACCTCTCCCTGCCGGGTGGACACGTAATGCGGATCCAGACGGTTGAGGGCGAACACCAGCACGTCCCCGCGGCAGGTATCGCACCCGCAGAACGCCGGGAGCTGTGGGCGCAACAGGTCGTATTCCCGCTGCGCGATTTCCCACATCACGTTCGTCACCCCACGAGGGCTCGCTCCCGTTCCACCGGCCATCCGGTGAACGTCGAGCCGGTGGTCCCGGTGAGACGCACCGCGGCATAGGTCCCGATCCACGACTCGGGACCTTCGACGAGCACGACCTTGTTGGTGCGGGTGCGCGCCTGCAGCAGGCCGCCCCGCTTCGCGATGCCCTCGACCAGCACCTCGTGCGTGGTGCCGACGAGCCCGACGTTGCGGCGGCGGGCCTGCGCCCGCACCACCGCGACCAGCCGCTCCAGACGCTCTCCCGCCACGTCGTCCGGCACCGCATCCCGGATCCGGACCGCCGGCGTGCCCTCGCGGGGGGAGTACTTGAACGTGTAGGCGTCGTCGAACCCGGCGAGGGCGACGAGCTCGAGCGTTCCCAGGAAGTCTTCCTCGGTCTCCCCCGGGAACCCCACGATGAGGTCCGTGGTGAGCGCGAGCCCGGGGACCGCGTCCCGCAGCGCGGCGACGACGTCGAGATAGCGCTCCCGGGTGTACCGGCGCAGCATCCGCCGGAGGACCGGAGTGGAGCCGCTCTGGGCGGGCAGGTGGACGTGCTCGCACACGGCCGGGGTCTCCGCCATCGCGCGAAGCACCGGGGGCGTGAAGTCCGTGGGATAGGGCGAGGTGAAGCGGAGCCGGCGCAGGCCCGGCACCGCGCCGACGCTCCGGAGCAGCGCGGCGAAGTCGTGCGTGCCGTCGTGATAGCTGTTGACGGTCTGGCCAAGCAGGGTCACCTCCGTGGTGCCGGCGGCGGTGAGGCCCGCCACGTCGCGCACCACGTCGGGCAACATACGGCTGCGCTCCGGCCCCCGCGTCATCGGAACGACGCAGAACGTGCACCGATAATCGCAACCGCGCTGAACCGTCACGAAGGCCGAGACCTGGTCCCCCCGGACCGGGGGGACGTCCTCGTAGTGCTCCCAGCCCCGGAATTCGACGTCGGCGGCGCGTCCGCCGGTCGCGGCCCGCGCGATGAGCTCGGGGAGATTCCGGTAGCCGTCGGGGCCCACGACCAGATCCACCTGGGGCACCCGCTCGAGCAGCCGGGGACCCAGCCGCTGGGCCATGCACCCGACCACACCCAGTACGCCGCCCGGCCGCTTGAACGCCTTCAGCTCCCCCATCCGGGACAGCACCCGCTGCTCGGCGTGGTCGCGGACGGCACAGGTGTTCACGAGCAGGACGTCGGCGGCCTCCGGGGACTCCACCCGGACGTATCCCTCCCGCGCCAGAAGCCCGAGCATCAGCTCGGAGTCCGAGACGTTCATCTGACAGCCGTAGGTCTCGATGTAGATGGCGCGGGGGGCCATGCGGATAAGATAGCCGGCCTCAGGGCCGGACGGTGATCCCCACCAGGAACGACCAGTCGGCCTCGGTGAGCCCGCCGCCGGAGCGCCGCAGGTGCTCGATGCCGAGGTCCACGATGCCGCGGCCCTGGGAGAAGACGAAGCCGGTCCCCGCCGACACGCCGAATTCGGTGGGCGCCGCGGGGCCCGTCCCGAACGGCAGTTGCCCGCCCCGCAGGCCCAGGCGGACCGGAAAGGCGGCGCGGCCGAACTCGCCCCCCACCGCCCAGCTCGTGGTATTGAAGGCTCCGGCCTCGGACACGGACCAGTCGGCGTGACTCAGCGACCCGGCCAGCCTGACCTCGGGAGTCACGGACCACTGGATCGCTCCGCCGAGCGTGGTGGGCAGGTCGTTCTCGGCGTTCTGGAATCCGGCGATTTCCGAGCGCAGCCGTGAGTCCGTGCGCATGAACGCCGCGACCCGCAGCCCCGGGATCGGCGCGGCCAGCACGCTGAGCGAGAAGCCGACGCCGTCGTAGCTCTCCTGGTCGGTCTGGGTGGCATTCACGTACTGCGCCGAATCGGCGAAGAGCCGGATGGCGTTGAGCGTGCTGGATCCGGTCAGGATGTGGAAGCCCGCCCCGACCGACAGCCGGGGGCTGAACCGCCACGCGGCCGCGAGGCGCAGGTCGGTCACCGCCCCGTTGCTGGACAGGTGGTCCACGATCGCCTGGGAGTCGCCCCGGATGACCACGGTGCTCGGGACCTCCACGTCGTACGACCGGTAGAGGAAGGTGGAGAACCCTCCGCCGATCACGAGACCGCCCCCCACCGGGCCGGCGACGGTGAGCATCGGGAAGCGCGCGCTCCGGAGCGCGCTGCTGGTGGTGCCGTCGTCCACGCTCCGGTACGACGCGAACTCGGTGGCCGCCGCGGTCAAGCGGGTGATGTCGCCCAACGCCGCGTCGGCGAGGGCCGAGGTGCCGTCGAACGGCGCGAACGCCCCGCCGGTGGTCCAGGCCCGGACGCTCGCGAAGTTGCCGGGGCTGCCGAGCCCCCGGATCCCGAACTGCGAGTCCTGCGCGGCGGCACCCGCGGCCGCGGTCACCAGGGCGACCAGGAGAACGGGGACGACGCGCCTCATCGGGGGTTCCCGAACGAGAAGCGGGGCACGTAGGTGATGTGGAGCGCGGGACGGAAGGCCGTGGCCCGGGTGGAATACAGGCGCAGGAAGTTCAGCGTCCCGGCCTCGGGGAGCTGCCGGATCATCAGCGCCTGCGGCGCCGTCGTGTCGGCCTGCCAGGCGCGGACCATCTCCGTGACTTCGGTGGCCAGCGTGTCGGTCGAGCCGATGGGCACCGACCCCTCCACCACGTACGCGGAGTCGGGCGGAAACGGACAGACCCCGGAGCCCGAGACGCTGGCACAGACCGACTTGGCGCCGAAGTCGGAGCCGACGCGGTAGATCAGGACGAGCATCGAGTCGGACGTCGCGCCCGTGAGGGGGGCGACCGGAATCAGGGTCAGCGTGGCGCGGACCACCTGCGCCGAGTCCCGGATGGCGCGGGGCAGCGCGAACCGGAGAATCGACCGCGCCGCGGGGACGCCGCCCACCACGAGATTGGAGTCGAGGGTCGGCGCCCCCGTGTTGCTCACGAACGAGTTGAACTCGTTGATCGCCGTGCCGAACGCCCGCGGCACCGTCGTCCCCGACGAGTCGAAGGACCCCCACCAGGTGAAGATGGGCCCCGCACCCCCGGTCACCGTTCCGATCGCGACGCTCGCGAGGGAGTCGGCGCTGATGCGGACGCCGAACGCCGAGCGCCCCGAGTCCGCCTCGACGTAGTTGGCCTGGGCGGCGTCGAGGTGCATGACGACGCGGATGGGAACCCGGGAGCTGTCGGTGAGATCGGTGAAGATCACGGAGTCTCCCGTCGCCGAGTCCACGCCCCCCGGCAGGGCCGCCACGCTATCCACGTTCATCGTCCGGATCAGCGAGTCGGTGAACGGCCCGGTCAGGTCCGCGAAGGTCGTCGTCGGGCCGACGGAGAGCGGCAGGCGGTAGAGGCTGACGCGGAGATTGGTCGCGACCGTGTCGCGGTGCGTGATGTTGAGCGACAGGATGGCGGAATCCACCGACACGGACGTATCGGTGGTGGTGTCGGTGCTCAGGACCGCCACCCGGTTCGGGACCGGCCCCAGCACGAAGACCGGCCGGCTGTCCAGGCCCGCGGTGTTCACCGCCAGCATCACCGACGCGCTTTCGGGCACGACGTACCCGAGGTAGCTCGAGTCACGGGAGATGATGTTCAGGATGGTGTCCACCACCGAGAGCTGGCCACCGGGACAGAAGGCCGGGCACTTCCCGGGAGCGGTGGCGTCTTCCGTGCACGCCGCGAGCGCGCCCGCGATGCCGAGGGCGAAGAGGGTCCGGCGTCCGAGCCTCACGGCGTCATCGCTCCAGCGTCTCCCGGGTGAATGCGTCGGGCAACAGGTCCGCGAGGGTCCAGCGCCGCTCCGTGGCCGGCCCCACCGCGCGGATCTCCATCGTGAGTCCGAACTCCGCCAACAGCTGGCGGCAGGCGCCGCAGGGCGCCGCCGGCGGATCCACGTCGGTGGTCACCACCACCCGCGCGATGCGGGTCGCCCCCGCCGCCCCCGCCGCCCCCGTCGCCCCCGTCGCCCCCGCCGCCACCGCCGCTCCGAGCGCCATGCGCTCCGCGCAGATGGTCAGGCCGTAGGAAGCGCTCTCCACGTTGCACCCCACGTGCACCGACCCGTCCCCGGTCTCGATCGCCGCGCCGACGTGGAACCCGGAATACGGCGCGTGGGCGTGGCGCATCACCTCGCGGGCCCGCCGGACCAGCTCGTCGGTCACGACCACACCTGCCGGTGAAACGAGGTCCCCGCGGCGAGCGGGCCCGCCCCCAGATGCTCGGCCACCGTGGCGCCCAGATCGGCGAAGGTCGCGCGCTCGCCCAGCGCCACCGGGCGGATGCGCGGCCCCAGCACCAGCACCGGCACCGCCTCGCGCGAATGGTCGGTCGACGGCGTCGTCGGGTCGTTCCCGTGATCGGCCGTGAGGATCATCAGATCCCCCTCCCGGAGCCGCTCCGAGAACCGCGGGATCCAGGTGTCGAGTGCGCGCAGCCCTTCTTGAAACCCCGCCACGTCGTTTCGGTGCCCCCAGCTCTGGTCGAACTCGATGACGTTCACGAACAGGAAGCCGCCGTCCATCGTCTCGAGCGCCCGCTCCACCAGTCGGTACGCGTCGGGATTGGTGGACGCGTGGGTACTCGTGATCCCCCGCCCGGCGAACAGGTCGTCCACCTTCCCCACCCCCACCCGGGGAATCCCGCGGTCGGCCAGGCGGTCCAGCAAGGTCGCCTGGGGCGGCTCGATGGAGAAGTCCCGCCGGTTGGGCGTGCGCCGGTAGTCGGGCGCCGTGCCCACGAACGGCCGCGCGATCACCCGGGAGACCGCCTCCTCCCCCACCAGGAGCTCCCGGGCGACCCGGCAAGCCCGGTACAGCTCCTCCAGGGGGACCGTCTCCTCGTGAGCGGCCACCTGGAAGACCGAGTCGGCCGACGTATAGATGATCCAGCGCCCGGTGCGCTGGTGCTCCGCTCCCAGCTCCGCGATGATGGCGGTGCCGGAAGCCGCCTTGTTCCCCAGGCACCCCCGACCCGTCCGCCGGCTGAACTCGGCAAGGAGCTCCTCCGGAAACCCGGCCGGATAGGTCCGAAAAGGCCGCTCGAGCAGGACGCCGCAGATCTCCCAGTGCCCCGTGGTGCTGTCCTTCCCCGCCGACGCCGGCAGGGCGACGCCGTACGCCGCGCCCGGAGCCGCGGGCCGGCCGACTCCCGCGAGAGGCCGGCAGAGTCCGAGCCCCAGGCCCTCGAGGTTGGGGAGCGAGAGGCCACCCGCCGCGCGCGCCACGTTTCCGAGGGTGTCGCTCCCGGCGTCGCCGTACGCCGCGGTGGACGGCGCCGTCCCGATGCCCAGCCCGTCGAGCACGACGATCCCCGCGCGGCGGGCGCTCATACCGGCACCCGCGCGAGCCGCCGCCCGAGCGCCGTGAGAATCACGTACTGGCTTTCGCCACACCAGGCGGCCAGCTGCCCCAGCGTGATGACCTCCGCGCCGTCGCCTCCGAGCAGCGTCGCGACCTCGCCCCGTTCGACCGGGGCATCGCCCACGTCGAGCATGGTCAGATCCATCGTGACCGTTCCCGCGTACGGCCGCCGGGCACCGTTCAGCACCACATGCGCTTCCCGCGATGCCGAGAGGGCCCGCCGCACGCCGTCGGCATACCCGATGCCGAGGGTGGCGATCGTGGTCGCCCGGGGGGCTCGCCACGTCGCGCCATAGCTCACGCTGTCACCCGCCGCCACCCGGCGTACGCTCACCACCCGCGCTCGCACCCGGGCGACCGGTTTCCCCTCCGGCAAACCGCTCCCGGGAGCGCCTCCGTACAGAAAGAGACCGGGCCTGACCGCATCTCCGGCGAACGTCGAGCCCCGCAGGGCCGCGGCGCTGTTCGCCGCGTGCACCAACCCGGGCGGGCGCGCCAGGCCGCGGATCGCCTGAGTCAACCGCCCCCATTGAGCCGTGGTCGCGTCGAGATCCCGGTGGGCCGAGTGGAACTGGGTGAAGCATCCCTCGAACGAGGGCGTGTTCAGCGCCTCGCGCCACTCGCCCAAGTCCCCGGGGCGCACCCCGGTCCGCGACATGCCGGTGTCGATCTCGACGTGGAAGGCGCCGGCGCTCCGGGACCGCCACGCGCGAAGCGCCGGAAGGTAATCGAAGACCGGCGTGAGCCGGTGACGCTCGTAGTCCGGAAACTCCGATGCCTGCGCGGGCGCGAACACCAGCACGCGACGGGTCACACCGCCGCCCCGGAGCTCCGCCCCCTCCTCCACCGTCGCGACCGCGTAGCCCCAGGGGTCGACGGCCTCGAGCGCCCGCGCGGCGGCGACGGCGCCCAAACCGTAAGCATCCGCCTTGATGACCGGAATGAGCGGCGCTCCCGAAACGCGGGCGATGGTCCGGGCGTTCTCCGCCAGCGCGCCGAAGTCCACTTCCACCCACGCGCGGTGCTGAGGCTGGCCATCGGTCGAAAGGGGTTGGGAGCTCACAGGCGCGCGAATGATATGAGCGGCGTGTGCTAAAGGCAAGACGAAAAAGGGCTTATGTTTAACCCATGGGAGACACCGACACCGCTCTCGCCCGGGCCCTCGCGCTGGTCCGCGACCTGCGAGCCCGCTGCCCCTGGGACGCCGCGCAGACCCCGGAAACCCTGCGCCCGTATCTGGTCGAGGAGGCACTCGAGCTCGATCAGGCGATCGGCTCGGGACCCCCGGCCGAGGTGATGGGCGAGCTCGGCGACCTGCTTCTGAACCTGGCGTTCCAGATCGTGATCGCGGAAGAGCGCGGCGTCTTCGACGCGGAGGCGGTCGTGCGCGGGCTCGAGGAGAAGATGTGGCGCCGCCACCCGCACCTGTTCGGCGGCGGAGAGAAGCCGAAGACCTGGGAGATCGGGAAGCGGGAACCGGGAAGTGCGAAACGGGGCACGCTGTCGGGGCTCCCGCCCACCCTGCCCCGGCTGTTGATGGCCTACCGGCTCCAGGAGCGCGCGGCGGGAATCGGATTCGACTGGCCCGACGCGAAGGGACCGGCCGAGAAGGTGCGAGAAGAGCTGGAGGAGGTGATGGGGGAGGAGGGAAGCGGGAACCGGGAAGCGCTAGAAGCCGAGATCGGCGATCTCCTGTTTGCCGTCGTGAACCTTTCCCGCAAGCTCGGCGTCGACCCCCGCACCGCGCTCGAGAAGGCCAACGCCAAGTTCAGGCAGCGGTTTGAAGGCGTCGAACGCCTGGCCGTGGAGCGGGGGCTCGATCTCACCGCCCTCGATCTGGCGGCGCTCGACCGGCTCTGGGACGAGGTGAAGGCTCAGGGCCAGAGCTTGTAGAGGGTCCGCGGGAAGGCGATGGCCTCCCGGATGTGAGGAATGCCGCAGATCCAGGCGACGGTGCGCTCCAGGCCCAGCCCGAACCCCGAATGGACGAAGGTGCCGTACCGTCTGAGGTCCAGGTACCAGCCGTACGCCTCCTCCGGCAGCCCTTCGGCCCGGATGCGGGCCAGGAGCTTGTCGTAGTCGTCTTCCCGCTGGCTTCCCCCGATGATCTCGCCATACCCTTCGGGCGCGAGGCAGTCGTTGTTGAGGACGGTCCGGGGGTCCGCGGGGTTCTCCTTCATATAGAAGGCCTTCACCTCGCGCGGGTAATTGTAGACCATCACCGGGCGGTCGAACTGCCGGGCCAGGAGTGTTTCGGCGTCGCCCCCCAGGTCCCGGCCCCAGTCGATGTCGGCCCCCAGCCCTTTGAGCTTTTCGACGGCGTCGGTGTAGGAAATCCGGGGAAAGGGCGGCTGGACCGCCTCGAGGGGCGCCAGGTCCCGCTCCAGCTCGGCGAGCTCCGCCCGCCGGCGCTCGAGGCAGCGGCGCACGATGTGGCAGACGAAGTCTTCCTGGAGCTGCATATTGTCGCTGGAGTCGTTCCAGGCGACTTCGGGCTCCACCATCCAGAACTCGGTCAGGTGCCGGCGGGTCTTGGACTTTTCCGCGCGGAAGGTGGGACCGAAGCAGTACACCTTCCCGAGCGCGGCGGCGGCGGCTTCGACGTAGAGCTGGCCGGTCTGCGCCAGGTAGGCTCGCCCCAGATCGAAGTACTCGGTGGCGAACAGCGTGCCGGCGTGCTCCCCGATCGATCCGGTGAGGATCGGCGTATCCACCAGGGTAAAGCCGCGCTCGTAGAAAAAGTCGCGGATCGCCTGAATCACCTCGTTGCGCACCCGGGCGATCGCCACCTGCCGCCGGGAGCGGAGCCAGAGGTGGCGATGCTCGAAGAGGAAGGCGGTGCCGTGCTCCTTCGGGGTGATCGGGAAATCCGGAGAAGCGCCGAGGATCGCGAGGTCCTGGACCGTCAGCTCGACGCCGCCGGGGGCGCGCGGATCGGCGCGGACCGTTCCGGTCACCGCGACGGAGGTCTCCTGCGTCAGCCGCCCGAACGCCTCCCACGCGGCGTCGGGCACGTCCTTCTTGGAGAGCACCCCTTGCAGGTACCCCGTGCCGTCCCGCAGCGTGACGAAGGCGATCTTGCCGCTCGAGCGGGTCGTCATCACCCACCCGCGGACGGTCACCGTCCGGCCGACCCGGGCCGACAGACCTTCGATGCGCGCGTGTTCCGGCATAGGCGCGGCATACTAGTGGCGGTGCTGGGGACTGTCAACGCGATCGCGTGCGCCCCGGTGATCCGGCACGGTCCCGACCGGCAGAACGTGCCGTGGCCCGTGTACCTGGGCTCAGCCGCGCACGACGCTTCCTCCGCCGAGGGGATGGATTCCCTGCCCCGCGTGGTCTGGCGCCGGCACGCGGGGCGCGCCGTGCGCGGCGCCCCGGCGGTAGGCCAGAACGTGGTGGCCGTCGGGACGACGGAACGGATGGTCCTCCTGCTCGGGGCGGACTCGGGCCAGGTGCTGTGGGACCGTCGCCTCGCGGGCACCATCCGCGGCGGCCCGCTCCTCACCGAGGACCGGGTCTACGCGGCGAGCGAGGAGAGCCCCACGGGCCGGGTGTACGCCCTGGCGCTCCGGACCGGAAAGGTGCTCTGGAGCGTCAAGGCCGGGGACGTCGCCGCGCCGCTCGCCCTCGGAGGCGGCACCCTCTACGCGGCATCCGAGACCGGCGAGGTGCTCGCCCTGAATGCCGAGTCCGGCACGGTGCGCTGGCGCCGGCGCCTCGCGGGCTCGTTCCGGGCGGCGCCGGTGCCGACGCCCTCCGGCGTTTTCGTCGCCACCACCGATGACACGCTCTATCTCCTCGACGCCGCGAGCGGCGACGTCCGTCGCAAGTCGCCCGCCCCGGGCCCCGTGCTGGCCACCCCCGCGAGCTCGGGTGACCGGGTCTACCTCGCCACCGCCACCGGAACCGTCGCCGCCGTCGTTCCCGCGACCCTCGACACGGCCTGGACGCTGAAGGTCGGCGGCGGCGTGTTCGGCTCGCCGGCACTGGTCCGCGACACGCTGTTCGTCCTGACCCGGTCTGGCCGGCTGGTCACCATCCCCGTCGGCGCTCCCGCCGCCGCGCGTTCCGTGGAGCTCGGCATCATCGCCGTGGCCGGGCCGACCCCGCTCGCGCGCGACGTCCTGGCGGCCGACGTCGCCGGCGTCATTCACTGCGTGGACCCGGTCACCGGCGCCGAGCGGTGGCGCGTCCGCGTGACCGGCCCCGTGGAGCAGCCGCCCCTGGTGCGGGACGGCCGGCTCATCGTGATCGCCGACCGTGGCGAGGTGGTGGCCTACCGATGACGCGGGCCGCGCTCGGCCTGATCGCGGCGCTCGCGGTGCGCGGGCTGTCGGCGCAGGCGGCCCGGGTGGATGCCACGCCGCGCTCGGCGTGGCAGCACGCCGTGGTGCATTACGGCAAGTGGGTGGCGGCGGCGGGCGCCGTGACGCTCACGGCCCTCGCCATCGAGCAGCACGGCCACTCGAACGACGCCTGGAACCGGCTCCTCGCCCTGTGCCGGGCCGACAGCCAGAACTGCGCCTTGGCGTCCGACGGCCGGTACCGGAACTACCAGTCCGAGTACGACTACCAGCTCGCGGTCTATTACGACAATCGCGCCCGCTGGCGTCTCGTGGCGGGCCAGATCAGTCTGCTCGCGTCCGTCGGCTTGTTCGTCGTGGACCTGCGCGGGCACTCCACCGGGTCCCCGAACATTCCGGTCCATCCCCTCGGCCTCACGCTGGCGCCTACGCCCGACGGCGCCCGGCTTGCCGTCCGGCTGGCGTTCTAGCCGACGCGGAAGAGCTCGAAGCCCCGCTCGTACCGCTGGAGGATCCGGGCGCGATAGGCCGCGTGCTCGGGCCGGGCCAGCGCCGGGTCGGCGGCGATGATGGCGCCCGCCGCGCCGCGCGCCGCCTCGAGCAACGGCAGGTCCGTGTCCCAGTGCACGAACCGGAGCGCCGCCCCGCCCGACTGCCGCGCCCCCGCCAGCTCCCCCATCCCTCGCTCCCGCAGGTCCAGCTCCGCGATGGCGAAGCCGTCGGTGGTCTCGGTGAAGGCCTGCAGGCGCTCCGCCGCCTCGGGCAGGTCCGAGAGCAGGATGCAGTGACTCCCCTCGCTTCCCCGTCCCACGCGCCCCCGCAGCTGATGCAGCTGCGCGAGCCCGAAGCGCTCCGCGTGCTCGATCACCATCACCGTCGCGTTGGGGACGTCGATGCCGACTTCGATCACCGTCGTCGCCACCAGCAGGGGCACGGCGTTGTCCCGGAAGGCCCGCATCACGCGGTCCCGCTCCTCGGGCTTCATCCGGCCGTGCACCAGTCCCACCCGGTCCTCGCCGAACACCTTACGCAGCGCGTCGGCCATCGTGGTCGCCGCCCGCAGGTCCGCTTTCTCCGACTCGTCGATCACCGGATACACGACGTACGCCTGCCGGCCGAGGGCGAGCTCCTGCTTCAGGAATTCATAGATCTTCGGCCGCGCCGACTCCGTGCGCAGCGCGGTCTTGAGGGTGCCCCGCCCCGGGGGCCGCTCCTGCAGCCGCGTGACGTCCAGATCGCCGTACAGCGTGAGCGCCAGCGAGCGGGGGATGGGCGTGGCCGTGAGGAGAAGGACGTCGGGCGCGTCCCCCTTTTCCACGAGCGCGGCCCGCTGCTCGACGCCGAACCGGTGCTGCTCGTCCACCACCGCGAGCCCGAGCCGCCGGAACGCCACCGATTCCTGGATCAGCGCGTGCGTCCCCACCACGACGCGCGACGCCCCCCGCGCGATCCGTTCGCGCGCGGCTTCTTTCTCGGCCGCCGTGAGCCGCCCGATCAGGAGATCGGGACGCAGGTCGAGCGGCGTGAGCAGGCGGGTCAGGGTCGCGTGGTGCTGCTCGGCCAGGAGCTCCGTGGGCGCCATGATCGCCGCCTGGAATTCATTCTCCACGGCCAGGAGCATCGCGAACAGCGCCACGACGGTCTTCCCGGTCCCCACGTCCCCCATCAGGAGGCGGTGCATCCGCTGGGGTGCCGTCATGTCGTCGGTGATGTCGCGGATCGCCCGGCGCTGGTCGCCGGTCAGCGTGAAAGGGAGATGATCCTTCAGCGCCGTGGTCAGCTCGCGGCGCAGCTGGAACGCGATTCCCGTGCGGGCGCGCTTCGCCAGGAATCGCGCCCGCGCCTGTACCAGCTGTTGATCGAAGAACTCATCGAAGGCGAGCCGCCGGCGCCCGGCCTCGGCTTCCGCCAGGGTGCCGGGCCGGTGCACCGCCGCCAGTGCCAGCCGCAGCTCCGGGACCCCCACCCGGGCCCGGAGGGCGGTGGGGTGCGGATCCCGGACCAGCGCCAGCAGCGCATCCAGGTGGGGATGAATCAGCGCCCGGATCTGCTTGTGGGTCAGCCCCTCCGTGGCCGGGTACACCGGGAGCACCACGCCACGGTCGGGACCGTCCTCCCCGGGCTCCGCCAGCACGACGAATTCCCGCGGGGCGAGCTGGCGGCCGTGATAATAGCGCACCGGTCCGGTCACGAGCAGCAGCTGCCCGGGCTTGATCTGGCGTTCGAGGAAGGGCTGACCCGGCCAGGCGCACTCGAGCACGCCGCTCTCGTCCTTCAGCACCGCGCGAAACACCCGGAGCCCGCGCCGGGTGGGCAGGATCCCCGTGTGCACCACCCGGCCCACACCGGTCAGCTCCGCGCCGGCGCGCGCCCGCGCCAGCGGGGTGACGGTGGTCGCGTCCAGGTACCGGTGAGGCACGTGATACAGCAGATCCGCGACGGTCCGGACGCCCAGCCGGGCCAGCGCCTCGGCGCGCTTCGGGCCCACGCCCTTCAGGAACTTGACCGGGGCGTTGAGCTCGAGAGTCACGGGGTCCGTACCAGCCGCCGCGCGAACGTCACCGGGTCGAACCGCTCGAGGTCGTCCAGTTGTTCGCCGGTCGCGAGGTAACGCGGCCGGGCGCCGGGCAGAACGCGCCGCAGCGCCACCACCGCGCCGCCGCGCGCCGTGCCGTCCAGCTTCGTCACCACGAGGCCGGTGAGGGGCACCGCGCGCGCGAACTGTTCCGCCTGCCGCACCGCCGTCTGTCCGACGGTGCCGTCCAGCACGAGCAGGGATTCGTGCGGCGCGTCGTGTGCGGGATGGGCCTTCCCCACCGCCCGAACCACCTTCTTCAGCTCCTCCAGCAGCCGGTCGTCGGTGTGCAGCCGCCCCGCCGTGTCCACGATGACCGTGTCCACGCCGCGCGCGGCCCCGGCCTTCACCGCGTCGAACGCCACGGCGGCGGCGTCGCCGGTGCCGTCGGCCGCCGGCCCCACAAACGCCGCGTCGAGACGCTCCGCCCACGTCCGGAGCTGCGATACCGCACCCGCGCGGAAGGTGTCGGCCGCCGCCAGGAGCACCGACCGACCCTGGCGGCGCAACCGGTGGGCGAGCTTCGCCGCGGTCGTCGTCTTCCCGACGCCGTTCACCCCGTAGAGGAGCACGACGGTCGGCGGCACGGCTGCGCGGGAGATCTCGGGCGGCGTCCCGTCGCCCAGCAGGGCCCGTACCTCGCCCTCGAGCGCTTCCTCGATCTGACGGTCCGGCACCCGGGCCAGGCGCTCCAGCAGCGCCTCGGCGGCGGCGGGTCCGAAGTCCGCTTCCAGGAGAATCCGCTCGGCCTCGGCCCGCGCCTCGGGATCGCGGCGCGTGATCACGCGCGACAGCGCGCTCCAGAGCCCCATCAGGGCAGCCCCAGCCGACGCCGCCAGACCCACTCGCCCGCGAACGCGAGGAGGGCGAGCGCGAAGAGCCACCACCGCTCCCGCCAGTCGAAGGAGACCCGATCCGGCGTGACCTGCCCGGGCTGCGGCGACAGCACACGAGTCCCGTGCCATTCGTCGGAGTTCAGGTCCACGACGAACATCCCGCGGCCGTGCCCTCCCGCCAGGGTGTACCGGTAGACCGCGGGCGGGAGGGAGAGCACCGCGCGCCCGTCCCCCCCGAAGCGCAGCGTGTCCACCCGCGAACGCCCCGGCGCCGCGAGCGCCACCCCGAGGTCCCGCGGCGGCCCCGGCCCGGTCCAGCGCCAGGGCACGGGCATCCCATCGGCCACGTCCAGCGAGTCGGGCCGCGCCCAGTCCGTGGTCCCCGAGCCCCCCGCGAGGAGCCAGTCCACCAGCGCGGCCACCACCGTGCGGTACGCCTGCCGCGAGGCGCCCCCGCGGAAGTCCCACCGGTAGAGTCCCGTCACACCCAGCGCGGCACGCCGTCCGGCGGAGGTCTCGCGCAGCACCGCCACGGGGCGCGCCGCGCCGCGCCGTCCGACCTGCGCCTCGAGGACGGGCACGGCGCCGCTGTCGAGCCGCACCGGCACGGCCGCCAGACCGGGAGGCAGGGAATCCCAGGGCACGGTGCCGAGCGCGCCGCTCACCGGGGAGACGGGCGCGGGCGTGACATACCAGTCCCCCGCCGTTCCGGTTCCGGTGGCCCAGGTGAGCAGGGCCGGCGCCGGGGCCACCATCCACTGGGCCGGATCCCCCACCTCCACCACGAGGCGGGCCCCCGCGACCGCCGTTCGGACCTCGGCGGCACCCACGGGTCGGAGCGTCACCCCGTCGTTCCACCTCCCCGCCGCGATCTGGGTGAACGACCGGACCGGCAGGCGCGCCACGTCGCCCAGGGTCCGGGCGAGGAAGGTGGCGTCCCAGTCAGGAGGCGCCGCGAGGATCACGGCGGGCGGATCGGGAGACACAAGGATCGGAAAGGCGCGGACGTCGTCTCGTCGTTCGGAGTCGGCGGCCCAGCGGACGCCGACCTCCAGGGCGGACCATCCACTGGGGAGACGGGAGACGGGAACCGTGAGATCGGCACTCAGCGTCCCGGAGTCCGGCAAAGCGGCGGCCTGCGACACGATGACGCGTCCCCCGAGGCGAGCGCTCAGCACCGCCTCACGTTTCGGGTTTCCCGTTTCCCGCTTCCCGGCCCTGCCGTAGGTCACCCGCAACGTGACCGTATCCCCCGTCGCGACCTGGTGCGGCCCGTCCACGGAGGCGACGAAGGCATCGGGGCCCGGTGCCGCCCCCACCAGCACGATCCGGGCGCGCGCGAGGAGATCCGCGGGCAGCCGGTCCAGATCGTCCACGGCGCCGTCGGTCACGACGACGACGGGCCCGCCGCGTGCCGCGGCGGCGACGAGCGCGGGCGCGAGGCGCGAGGCGCCGTCCACCGGTGCCGTGGTGTCGAATCCCGCGACGCCGGTCCCGAACCGCCAGATCACGCCGTTCCGGGCCAGGGCCCGGGCCGTGTCCAGCGCGGTGCGCCATTCGCCGGGGCGGGCGTCCATCGAGAGGGACGCATCGAGGAGCACCGTGGGAGCCTCGCCGCCCGTGACCCGTCGGGTGAGTGCCGGATTCCAGAGCAGCAGGGCCAGGGCGGCGATGCCGGTCAGCCGCAGCATCAGACGCACCGGAGCGCCTCCGTGAGCGTGAAGCGCCCGTCGAAGAGCGCCCGCCCCACCACCGCGCCCGCCAGTCCCGCGTCACGGGCGCGCGTGAGCTCGTCCAGCGCCGCGATTCCCCCCGACACGATCACGTCGAGCCCTTCCGCCCGCACGGCCGCGGCGCCCTGCAGGTCGGCCCCGCCGAGCGTGCCGTCGCGCGGGACGTCGGTGTATACGACCGTCCGCACGCCCTGGGCGGCAAGGCGCCGCGCCAGCTCCGCCGGAACCAGGGTCGACGCCGCCGGCGTGGGCGCCCCACGCGGAGCGAGCCGGCCGCCGGCGACGTCGAGCGCCACCGCGAGGCGTCCGGGTCCCGCCACGGCGAGCGCACGCTCCACGGCCCCGGGGTCTCCGGCGGCCCCGGCGCCCAGGACCACGCGGGCCGCGCCCCAGTCCAGGAGCTCGGCGACGTCACGCGCCGCCGTGAGCCCGCCCCCCACCTGCACCCGGGCGACGGCGGCGCCGAGTAGCGCGCGCGTGACCGGGTGGTTCGCGCCGCGCCGGAAGGCGCGGTCCAAGTCGACATAGTGGAGCCAGCGGGCTCCGGACGCGGCGAACCCACGCGCCACCTCGAGGGGGTCGTCGGCGCCAGCGGGGGAGCGGGGGGCGCGCGCCACGCGCCCGCCGGAGACGTCGACGGCGGGATAGAGGTCCATCGGATGAAGGGAAGCTAATCGCCGCGCGTCGCGAGGTCGGCGGCGGGAGCGGGCTCGAGCAGGGCGAGGAGCGTGGCCCGGGCGGCCTCGAACTCGTGCCGCAGCGCCTGCGGCACGGGGCGTCCCGCCCCCATGTCCTTGCGCTGGGGATTGGTGGGCTGCCCGTTGACGATGAACTCGTAGTGCAGGTGGGGTCCGGTGGAGAGTCCCGTCGAACCCACGAAGCCGATGATCTCGGACTGGGTCACGCGCTGGCCCACGTGCAGCC
>Ga0335085_10001238_pt1 | contig 57338 bp, 63 predicted proteins | sample Lox_Sample_45_FD_206712 | JGI IMG/M metagenome (GOLD analysis project Ga0335085, IMG submission 206712) | Soil microbial communities from Loxahatchee National Wildlife Refuge, Florida, United States - Lox_Sample_4.5 | ecosystem: Environmental > Terrestrial > Soil > Wetlands | place: USA...
CCAGGAATATGACACGGTGAATTTTGCGCTTCCGTTGGAACTGGAAGAGCCAGTGCGGCTAGAAATGACAGAACAGCTGAATCAGTTGTTGGCGGATACGATGACGCTGCGTGATCTGTATAAGAAAGCCCATTGGCAAGTGACCGGGCCAACGTTCTATCAGCTTCATCTTTTGTTTGACAAGCACTTCGGTGAGCAAGCTGAACTCGTTGACGAGATCGCAGAGAGGATCCAAATGCTGGGTGGGGTAAGCATCGCGATGGCTCCTGATATCGCGGAGACAACTCAGATCGAGCGACCGCCGCGTGGCAGGGAAGAAGTTCCGGTACAACTGTCGCGTCTGCTGGATGCACACCAGGTTATTATTCGCGAGTGTCGAACCCTCGCGCGTCGAGCCACTACTGTTGGCGATGACGGTACAAATGACCTGGTGGTAAGCGACATTCTGCGCCGAAACGAGATGCAGATATGGTTCCTGAGCGAGCATCTCGTCGACGCGCCTTTGGTGCACGCCAAGGAAACGCCGGTCGAAAGCAAGAAGACTGCGTAGGCAACGGCGACAGCCGACAGGAGGTTCTTCTATGTGGCAGGACCCGCAGAGCACATTGGACTATCGGGAATCCACAAACGTAGTCACTCTTAATCGTATCTTGGTGGCGACCGATTTTTCTGCCGCTTCCGACACTGCGTTCGAATACGCAGCCTCGATCGCAATTCGATACGATGCCCAAATCCATGTGGTGCATGTCATCGATTCTGGGCCTTTTGATGTCATCGCTTCCGAATCGAAGTCATCTACGCTTGCGCAGGTCGAAGAGGAGGCGCGTCAGAAAATCGAGTGCATGTTAACTGCACGACAAATTCCGGCAGAGCAGTACCACATTGTCGTAACGGAGGGCATTGTGCCGGATGCGCTCTACGACATCATTCGGAAACAGCAAATTGATTTAGCCGTGCTTGGTACGCATGGCCGCCGCGCATTTAAGAAGCTTCTCATGGGTTCTGTTGACGAAGAAGTTTTTCGGACGGCTCCTTGTGCAGTTCTGAACATCGGGCCCAGTGTCAGGCCAATTCCCGCAGGGGCGGAACTGCTGCACATACTGTATCCAGTAGAAGTTGCACCAGATCGGAGCGGCGCCGCAAAATACGCCGTTTCCATGGCTGAACGTTACGGGGGCAAGCTGACGCTGATGAACGTCAGGGAAGATTTGCCTGCTTCCCCAAACAAGAGAGAAAATTTCCCGATTCCCGTTGAAAGTTGGATCGATGATCACATTGTCAGGGGTTCCGGTCTTCGCAACCGGGTGTACTTCGAAACCGGATCTGGACCGGCAGCGGAAGCCATTCTCAACTACGCGTGGAATGCCGACGTAGACTTAGTCGTGCTCGGCCTGCATCCGATGGATCCGATTATCGCGGCACATCTTCCGAAGCCTGATATCGGGTACGAAATAGTCAGCCGCGCTCCGTGTCCGGTACTCACCATCCGTAATGTATAGGTAGTCTGCGGCTGCAGAGCTGTTCTGGAATGGCTAATGGTGCAGACAAGGAGAGTGGAGATGGCGCGGGCGGTTGAAACTCCTAAGATCGTGTTGCCACAGATCATATGCGCAACCGACTTTTCTGCTCATTCTGGTAGCGTGTTAACGCACGCCGCCGCCATTGCGCGCCGCTATCGTTCCAAACTCTATCTGGCCCACGTAATTCCGACCGATGTATATAGATCCGTTCCTGCGGAAGTGATGACGGAAGCGCTAAAGCAGACGAGGGATTACGCGCAGGATGCGATGCGAAATCAGTTGGCCCTGGATTGTCTCCAGAGTGTCCCGGCCAAACCTGTCCTCCGAGAGGGATCGGTCGCTTTGGAGCTGCTTAAGCTGATCGACGAGCTGAAAGCTGCGCTATTGGTGATCGGCACACGCGCTCATCATGGCCTTGAGCGCCTGCTTCAGGGCTCGGTTGCGGAAGAGGTGTTCCGACAAGCTCGTTGCCCGGTTCTGGTTGTGCCGCCTGCCGCGGGGGAACAGTCGGGAATACCAATTCATACCGTTTTGTTTCCTTCCAGTTTTTCCCAGAACTCCCTTCGGGCCTCTCCTTACGCGTTATCGCTGGCGCGACGCCATCGAGCCAGATTGATACTGCTGCACGTTCTGCCAGAGAACTCTGGTGCTTCAGAGACGGATCTCGCTCAGTCACGTGCGGCACGGGAAGAACGACTACGAGCATTGTTGCCAGCGAGGGGTGGGCCTACCCTTGAACCTTTTTTTTATGTGGAAGTTGGACCAGTGGCAGAGCGAATCGTTCGAGTTGCCGTGGAGAATCATGTCGACTTGATCGTGTTGGGAATTGCAACTGCAGGTGCCGCCGCCACTCACCTGGCGGAAGGAGATGCTTACAAGATCGTAGGTGCCGCACCGTGTCCTGTACTCACCATCCGGGGCTGACCGTCGTGGCACGTGGAACTGAGCGAGTGCCGCTGACAAACTCGTCAAATGGCGGAATGGAGTCGGGCAACAAAGTCTCGAACCAGTGATACAGGTTTCGGATTCTCTAATTGCGCTTCATTCCTGGTGAGCGCTCAGAGATTCGGCTGTGGTCGCTGAATTGCTCTTTCTCTCTTTGTTCAGGCTTTCTCTGGGTTACCAGAAGGAACTATATGAATGGGAATCCTGCGGTCCATCCAATCACATTCAAGAACGTTCTTTTCATAACTGATTTTTCTCCGTCTTCTGAAATCGCTCTTCCACATGCCATCGCCCTGGCGGCGGGGTATGGAGGCAAGGTCTACATCGGGCATGTCATCACTCCCCAGCTCTATGACCTTGTACCTCCTGATTTTGTTCCTGAAGTCCTCAAGCAAAGCACGTCGTACGCACAAAGGCGGATGGAAAGACTGGTCAGGGAAGCGGAATTTGGAACTGTGCCTTACGAAAGTTTGCTCGAGCAAGGGGAGCTTTGGGAGACCTTGCGGCGGATTGTCGAGCAACACGGCATTGACGTGATTGCACTCGGCATCGGTGGGCGTCGTGGGCTGCACGAAGTACTGATGGGCTCAATTGCTGAAGAGATCCTGCGACTGGCACATAGGCCAATTCTTACGATCGGACCTGACACTGTGGAACCGCCACCGGACGGTGAACCGCGCTGCATTCTGCTCGCAAATGATTTTTCAGCGAATTGCTTCGGAGCAGTGGCTTGTGCGGTCTCGTTAGCACAAAGATTCGGGGCTCGCCTGGTTCTACTGCATGTGGCGCCAGAAGTCGCAGAAGATCCGGAGATTACCACGAGACTGGAGCACTTCTTTCTGCAGAAACTTAAACCTGCGGATATGGCCACGTTTCCAAAAGCAGAGTTTCATTTTCGGGTCGAATTTGGGGTGCCCGCGGATTCCATCTTGAAATCGGCCGCAGAACACAATGCGAACTTAATCGTAATGGGAGTGCGCGGGGCCGGCTCGGTGACCCGGGCCACCTGTCACCTGGGAAGGACCACGTATCGCGTGGTCGCGGAAGCACGGTGCCCAGTACTTACGGTGCCAGGCTAGCTCGACAAGAGGACGAAGGTCAATCCTCTGCCCATGCTGTCACTCCATAAGAATGGCAGCGGCTAATCGTTCGTTTTGCAGATGTTCGAAAGCTTCGATCGAAAGGGGTAACGATGACGCGAAACGGAAGAAATCAGCTCTCGGTCGTTTTCCACCAGAAGATCAAGAAAACGGCCACAAAGAACTTCAGCTTTCGCAAGGTGATTTATGAAGGTAAGTTCAGCGAGTTGGCGGTGATGAACATAGTCGCGCATGAGGAAATGGGCAAGGAAGCCCACCAGAATACAGACGAGATTTTGTTCGTTGTGAAGGGAAAGGGCGAGGTCATGTTGAACGGTAAGACTCACAAGATAAGGCGGCACGACGCCATCTTTGTCGCGTCAGGAGAGGATCACAATCTCAAAAATGTGGGTCGCAAAGATCTAAAGCTGCTTTGCGTTTGCGCACCTCCGAGCTCGAAGCTCAGAGCCGGCATTCACAGATCAGGAGAGAATGCGTTGAAGGAGCAGATGAGACATGCCTGGGAGCAATGACTATTTGAGCTTGGGGGCTAAGAAAATGAGCGTACACACATCGACGTCCTTGGATTTGGAGCACAAACTTGCTGAGGAGAGTGCAACCTTGGACATGCCAAACGACCTAGTCGCAGATCCTCAGACCTCAATGAACGTCAAACCTGATTTCGAGAACGACGAGAATGACCCCGCAAAAGTCCGGGAGAGGCTGGCGCGCTTGCAAGCCGACTTTGAAAATGCCCGGAAGCGTTCGCTCAAAGAGCAACAGGAATTTAAGGAGTATGCCGTCTTCGATACCGTCAAAGCGTTGCTGCCACTCCTCGATAGCCTTCAACAGGCGGTCCAGACGCCAATCTCCGATGTAGCGGATTTGCACGCCGGGGTGGAACTGATTCACAGACAATTGCAAGATATATTGTTCAGGATGGGAGTGAGTTCGATCGACGCGGTTGGGGAGCATTTCGATCCCCGGATTCACCACGCCATCGCAACCGTGGACACCGACTTGGTTGAGGATGGAACTGTAGTCGGGGAGTTGCAATGCGGCTACAAGTTCAAAGAGCGGTTAGTCCGTCCCGCGATGGTGACGGTCGCCAGAAAGATTCCGCCAGATGTCCGCCGGTGATTGCATCACTGCATCAGTATGTTTTCCTGAGAGTGTGGGTTCATTGCAGAGCTGAATTTCATGACTCAGCGTTAATTTCCGAACCTGTTCATGAACCTCCTCAGCTCTCATTGAGATAGCGGGTTACGGGTAACCGGCAGCGGCTTCATGCTTCCTGTTTCGCCACGGAATGGCAGCTTGAGTTTGCGGGCGATCTCGGGCCAGAACTCGCGCAGGACGTCAAAGCCCACATTCTGGACCGCGGCGTAGGTCACTCGCTGCGCTGCTGGTCCGACTCCCCTTTGATTATCGGGATGGTAAGTGTTACTGAGCGCAACGACGGTGGCCGATCCGAACCATTGCGAGGCATTCACCATATGGGTCCCATCTTCCCTGTGGGCGATGAGCACATGTCCTAAAGCGTGCAGCAGGCGCCTTCCGCTGCCGCCATGCGCTAGACGGTAGTACCGTGGGTCTTCACCGAATACCGTCGGATAGACAAAATCCCCGAAGAACGAGCCGGAGGCGACGTCGGCGAAGTTGGCGCCGAATCGTCGTCCGTACCCAGCAGCGCCTTGGTGGAACGAAGGATTGCTGTTCTGAGCCTGATCCAGTCCACTGTTGAAAGCCACACTAAACATGGTCGCGGGATCAACTGTGTTTCGGAAGAACAACTGAACTTGTCTTTTGGTTCCAAGGTGCAAAGCAGTGCGCTCGCCTTATAGTGCGGCCAGGGCACAGATTTTCGTTCCAGCTTGCGTGCGAAGATTCCAACCGATTTCTTGAATTGGCCGTGGTAATCCTGCAAGCGAATGATAGGCGGCGGCTGTAAGCATCCAGACGTTAGGTTTGGCTCCATCTCCTCTTGGACGACATCATTTTCAGACGTCTTTGGCGGAGCAAGGATGGATTCCTGGGCTCGGATGATGCCTCCCAAGGGCAAAGCGACAAGTACAATCATTCGCGATAATAGGCCACGTCGCATTATGCACAGCAACCGCTTTCTGCCCTGCAGCGGACCGAACCGTGGTGAAACAAGATGCGTGGCGCCATCGCTCAATCGGTACCAACGGAACATTTCACATCCCAGTTTTCGGGCAAGCGGCACTCCTCCGGCGCTTTGTCATCGCGCAGTCCAAGGAAGACGGGCTGACGCAACTTCCGATCTGCTGTCCATTCTTCAAATGCGACTTGGGCGACCAGTTTCGGTGAGAGATGAATCAGGCCGGCCTCCTGAGGTGGATCGGCGAGGGAAGGTGTATTCCGGATGAGAGGCTGGAATTCTCGATAAAGAACTCTTAGCGTGGACCTCGAAAAACCTGTCCCGGCCTTTCCGACAAAGACCAGTTGATCACGGCTGTAAGCACCCAGCAGCAAAGCGCCGAAACAGATTCTCGTCCCGGTCGGAGTTGTGTACCCGGCGATTACGAACTCTTCCTCCTGATGTACTTTCACTTTCAGCCACTTGTTAGAACGCTGTTCAACATAGGGCGAGGCAAGATCCTTGGCTACGAGGCCTTCGTAACCTTTTTTCTTAGCATCGTCGTAGGCCCGGGTTCCATCTGGCGAGAGTTGATGGGAAACGAAGACAGTACCTTTCTCCGGTACTGTCTTCTGCAAGATTGCGCGACGCTCAGACAAAGGAGCCTTGCGCAAGTCATAGCCATTGCGATAAAGGCAGTCGAACACTGCATACGATGGAGATGCGTTTCTTTGCTGCAGGCGCTGAAATCTGGACACGCCGTGCCGATCGAAAGCAACGACCTCGCCGTCCAGCAGCAGGGTTTCCGCAGGAAGATTCCTGACTGCATCGGCCACAGCACAAAAAGTCCCAGTACGGTCTTTCTCGTTTCTTGAAACCAGAGTTACGCGCGAGCCTTCTTTATAGGCAAGGATGCGGTATCCATCATATTTCTCTTCATAAATCCAGCCCGTTCTGTCAAAAGGTCGAGAGACAAGCGTTGCGAGCATGGGATAGACGCGAAATGGAATTCGTTCCGCCATGACGCTGGGTCCCACAGGTGCATTCAATTTGCCAGATCAGGATTTGGGATTAGCTTTCCAAACTGGTGAAAATGCTGACGGTCCCCGCCTTGCAACTCGGTCTTGTGCTGAGGGTCATCGTCAGAAAGGCGAGATTTCGTCTGGTAATCGATGAGTCCCCATCGATGTGTCGGAATCACGCAGGGAGTGCCCCACCCTCGAAGGTTAGTGCCGGAAGTGGCTTATCAAGTAGAGGATCCCAGACAGCACCGCACTTATCAGAAGGCAAGTGGTCAAAGGAAAATAGAACGTCGTATTCTTGCCGCGATAATATATGTCTCCGGGCAGGTGACCCAGCGGGAGATGGGGGCGGCCCAGCCCCGCGAAGACTAACCCGAGGACAAGCAGAATCGCTCCAAAAACCATCAACAGCTTTCCGAGATCATTCATGAATTCTCCTCCGCTCTGCAGGGCGAGGCAGCAGGCTGTGCTACAAGAAATAGCGGCCTCCCGCGGGAAGCCGCTTGGCAACTTGGTAGGAGACAGGAACGTTGCATTACGCCGCGACAACGAGATCGTCTTCTACAGTTCTGACGCCCAGGGTCGACCACGCCACACGCTCAGCTTCGCTGCGTTCCGCCCAAGAAGACACCTTGCCTTTCAGGATGACCTTGTCATCCACGACTTTGACAGTGATGTGTTCTGCATCGATTTCAGCAGCCCGCCGGAGAGCGTAATCGATATTGGCTTTGACTTCGGAAGGCATTACAGTTGTTTGTTTTATGGCAATCAAGTTGGTTGCGCCTTTGACGCCGGTCAGGTTGCGCACTGCATTTTCGGCAGCGGTTTTCTGATAGTTGAAGTCCACCTCGCCATCCAACGTGACCCAGGCATCAGCCACTTTCACCTTGATACGATCATTGGGGACCAGGACATCCCATTGCAGCGCGTGAATTGCCGTTTTGGCGATGTCTTCGTCATTGCGGACGTGGAAAGATGGCAAATCCACCTTCAACTCATCAGTCACCGCCTTTACGCCCGCGACTCTTTCGGCAGCATGCACGGCTGTGTACTCTGCAGCATAGCTCTTGACATAGCCGGTAAGGCTTACGATTCCGTCTTTTGCAGTCACACCAATTCCCGCAGCATCGATGCTCGGTTCGAACTTCAGCTCTTGCATAACGTCCATCTGAAGCTCCATATCGCTCTTGCTCATAATTCCCTCCTGCGTGGGTTGGATTCGTTGCTCGTTTGCACGCTCGCCCGTGCCAGACCTGAACGGATCTGGCCGACGATCAATGAGTCACGCTTGCGGTCGCAGGCGCGGCCCAACGCTCAACGCGCTGCGATCACGCAACTTTCTGTTCGATGACAACTTTCTTGCCGATTTCCTTCTTCGGCATCGTGACTTCAAGTTCACCTTTGTTAAGAGTCGCTTTGACCTTGTCGGGGTCAATCTCCACGGGTAGATCAATTGTGCGAAACACTTCGTTCGACCTTTCGGAGTAGACGGTCTCGCCCTTCTTCTTATCCTTCGACTTCTCCTCTCGTTTCGCAGTGATGAACAGCCTGCGGGGCTCAACTCTGATCTCGATGTCCTTTTCATTGAAACCAGGCAGGCCGGCAGTGACTGTCAGTTCTTTGTCCTTCTCCTTCAGTTCAAGCGGCATTTTGCCGACCACTTCAGACTCGGCGACAAGCCAGTCGTCGAGATCGTGCCCGTCCTTGAAACCGCTCGAGGCAAACAACTCATAAGCCCGGCGGGCAATTCTGTCCTGAATATCGGCGATGTTTTGCAGAAAAGAACCCTCGCTAGAGGTCTTGGGCGCAATCATCAATCTGTGGTGCTCCATGAATTCATCTCCTTTCATCCTTAGGGTTAAGTCCCAAAATGATCTCGGGACCGCAAATCGTGAGTGACACGAACTTTCAATCACCGCGATGAGCTACAAGGCACGCCAGGAACCAAACGGGCCGCACGTGTCGATCGTGCCTAGAAGTAGCAACACCAAGAAGTTGGACGGTGTGGGACGGGCACCGAGCTGATGTCAGACGGAGTTACGGCGGCGGTATCGCGTCGGAACGACGAGTCAGTTTGAAAACAAATCGCTGCGTGAAATCTGCAGCTTCCGCATTTTGGAATTCAGCGTTGTACGCTTCATCCCGAGCTTTACTGCGGCAACAGCAATCACGCCGTTCGCCTCCCGAAGGGCACGAAGGATGATCTCTCGCTCTGAGGCCGCGAAGCTCTTCACGCTTTCATGACACAGCTGTGTGCAACTCCGTGACCTGAGTTCGCTGAGAGGGACTTGCAGGGTCGTCCCGGGCGACAGAATCAGAGCTCTTTCAATGACGTTTTCGAGTTCGCGAATGTTGCCGGGCCAGTGCCACTCAGTGAGAGCGCGCATGGTTTCTGGAGGAATTTTCTCAATGTGCTTTCGCATCCGCTTTGAGTATTTGTTCACGAAGAAGTTAACGAGCAATTGGATATCGCCCGGCCGCTCGCGCAACGGTGGAATATGAATGGGGAAGATATTGAGCCGATAATAGAGGTCTTCGCGAAAAGTGTGCTGCCTCACCATCGCCTCAAGATCCCGATTCGTGGCCACAATGAGCCGCGTGTCGACCTGAATCGTGCGGGTAGATCCGAGCCGCTCAAACTCCTGTTCCTGGAGAACACGTAAGAGCTTCGGTTGCAGCTCCGGCGGAATATCTCCAACTTCATCCAGGAAAAGAGTGCCCTTATCCGCGAGTTCTACCCGGCCGATCTTTTGCGCTATCGCTCCCGTGAACGCACCCTTCTCATGGCCGAACAACTCGCTTTCCAGAAGGCCGGTGGGAATAGCGGCACAATTCAGCTTCACCATCGCCCGGCCGCGGCGAGCACTGAGGTTGTGAATGGCACGGGCAATCAATTCCTTGCCTGTGCCGGTTTCTCCGAGGATCAGTACAGTGGCGTCGTGCGGAGCGACCACTTGGAGGGTGTTTAAGACAGCCTGGAATTCCGGGCTTTCGCCGACTATGTCTCCCAGGCCCTCTTCGATCCGGCTCTCGTCCTCCCACCGTGAGGCAATACACTGTCGAATGGCATTCAAGAGTTCCTCGTCGTCGACAGGTTTGGTCAGAAAATTCGTTGCACCTGCCTTGACAGCGCGGACTGTCATTGGGATGTCGCCGTGCCCCGTGAGAAATATGATGGGCATCTGAACATCCGATTTGGCAAGCTTCTGTTGCAGTTCGAGTCCGCTAACGCCGGGTAGGTTCACGTCCAGCAGTAAACAACTTGCCGTTTTTGGCCGTGGTGCAGCAGCCAGGAACTCCTCGCCGGACGCAAAGGTTTTCGCGATCAGTCCGGCGGAACGAAGCAGACCTGCCACTCCTTCACGCGCCGATGCATCATCATCCACCACGTAAACCAGAGCTCCTTTGTCGCTCATAGGAGGTCTCCTTCAATTCTTTGCTTTTGCTTTAATTGCTTGGGTTCCATTTCGACGCCGCGTGGACGGCGTCAAGCAATTCATCTTCACTAAATGGTTTGGTGAGGTAAGCAACGGTCCAAGCCGAGGAAGCTTCTGACCTTGCACGCTCGTCATATCCGTGTCCCGTCATGAAGATCACGGGCACTCTGCAGTTCTGCGCCACCATGTGATGTTGGAGTTCAAAGCCACTCATGCCGGGCAGGCGCACGTCCAAGATCAGGCAGTCCGCCTTGTGACCATTCCGTGAGTTTAGGAACTCCTCCGCTGAAGCGAACACGCTCACCCCCATACCGGCGGAGCGGATCAAGCTTTCAAGTGATTCACGTACCGAGATATCATCGTCGACCACTGCAATGAGGGGTTCCATTTGAGACTTCCATTGATGGAATAGCAGTAGAGGGGAAAAGAAATCTATTACATCTTGGTGTTACATGTAGTCGGAGAATCAGAGCGAGTGTCTCTTAGCAACGAAGTGAGCTTGTAAGTTATTGATTTCAGGCCCGGGCAGACCTTTTAGGCGGCCGGATGCCCAGATTCTCAGCCATCCGCACCAGATCCGGCAGAGAATCAGCATGCATCTTGCGCATCACGCGCCCACGATGAATCTTAACCGTGAACTCGGTTATTTTCAGTTCTGCCGCAACCTGCTTATTGAGCAGTCCAGAGACAACCTGCTGCAATACTTCCTGCTCGCGCGCGGTCAGAGATTCATACCGATCTCGCAACTCGGTCATGTCCGCGCGCTGTTGTCGCGTAAGTCGATCGCGTTCTATCGCTTCCTGGATTGCTCGTAAAAGTTCCGCGTCGTCGAACGGCTTAGTCAGAAACTCAATGGCTCCTGCTTTCATCGCCTGCACAGAGGCCGGAATATTGCCATGACCCGTCAGGAAAACGATAGGAACCCCAAGTCCGACCTCGGCCATCCGCTTCTGCAGGTCGAGCCCGCTCAAACCCGGTAGTTGCAAATCCAACACGAGGCAGCTTGGCACATCGAGCCCGGGCCGAACCAGGAATTCCTGAGCGGATGCGAACGTTTCTACCTTTAAGCCCGCAGAGCGAAGCAGACTGCGGAGTCCCTCCCGCGCCGATGGGTCGTCGTCGACAATCGCTATGACTGGGTCAGGCTGCGGCATGGGAGTCTTCTGAGTACTTTGGAAGCGTAAAGTGGAAGCTTGTGCCAGCCCCTTCATTGGCTGCAGCCCAGAGCTGGCCACCATGGGCCTGAAGAATGGAACGGCTAATGGAGAGCCCCATTCCCATACCGCTCGGCTTGGTGGTATAGAACGCCTCAAAGATCTTAGGCATCGTGTCCGGGTCGAGACCTCTGCCCGAGTCTTGAACCGTTACCTGCACCTGATTCAGGTCGACGTTCCTGGTCCTGATCGCCAGTTCTCGGGCGTTCTCCCCTACATTGCTCATGGCTTCCATACCATTCATGACCAGATTGAGCAAAACCTGTTGCAACTGTACCCGATCGCCGAGAACAGGAAAGATGTCGTCGGCAAACTCTGTTCGGATCAAGACTCTGTTTTTCTTTGCTTCGTCGCCAACCAGAGCGAGAACATCCCGAATGGTTTCATTCACGTCCAGCTTTTCTCTCGATGCCTCAGTCCTTTTTGTCATGGCTCGAACACGGGCGACCACTTCGGCGGCTCGTTTTCCATCCCGGACAATGCGACGAGCAGCCTCGCGGGCTTCCTCCATATTGGGAGTTTCCCCGGCCAGCCAACGTAGGCATGCGCTACCGTTGCTGACCACGCCTGATAGCGGCTGATTGACCTCATGTGCAATCGAAGCCGTCAGCTCGCCCAGCATGGTCAACCGATCGAGGTGTGCGATCTCCGCCTCGAGCTGCCGTAGCTTGTCGCGTTGTTCTTCGGCCCGCACACGATCACTGATGTCGCGGGCAACATTCAGTAGGAAGCGACGCCCCCTGTGCCAGAAAACGCTGGTGTTCACTTCGGCCGGGAACATTGAGCCATCCTTGCGCCGATGCCAGTGTCTGCCGACTACGGTCTCGCCCGCCGCCGCCAGCTCCGCGGTTGTGTCTACCGCCGGCGGATCCGAATCCGAGTGGAAGGCGCGCGCTGTCTTCCCGATCAGTTCCTCTCGAGTGTACCCGAGGCTCTCGCATGCCTGACGGTTCACGTCAACAAAGGTCCCTTGTTCGAGATCCTGGACGAACAGGGCGTCGCCCGCATGATCTACAAATGCGCGGAAGCGCGTCTCGCTTTCGCGCAAAGCTTCCTCGGCCCGTTTTCGCTCTGTGATATCGACCGTCGTGCCTACCACTTCAACAAGCTCTCCGTTGGTATTCAAAACGGGATGACCCAAGCCATAGAGGTACTTGATTGCTCCATCGGGCAATACAGTCCTGAACTCGACGTCGGAATCCACTCTCTGATGAATTACCCTACGGAACGCCTGCGTGTACTTGTCGCGATCTTCTGGATGCACGCGCTGCATCGCCTGCTCGTGGGTTGGTAGTCCGTCTTTCGGATCCAATCCGTATAGCCGGAAAAGTTCCTCCGACCAGTACAACGGTTTGGGCGAACCATCCGTGGCCCAAGCGCCGGTGTGGGTTAGCCGTTGCGCTTCCGAGAGGTAAGCTTCGCTGCGCCGGAGAGCTTCCTCGGCACGCTTGCGTTCTGTTACATCTGTCGTCGTGCCTACGTATTCAACAAGAACGCCAGCAGCGTCGAAAACAGGACGGCCGACGATGTGAAGATCCCTAACCTCGCCGCCTGGGCGTACGATGCGGTATTCGACCTCATAACGGGCCCTATCGCGTGAGATCCTGTGTAATCGGTCGCGCACTCCTGGAAGGTCGTGGGGGTGGACTCGCTCTAGAAACTTCTCGATGCGCGGCAAACCTTCGGCTGGATCAAAACCCATAATCCGGTAGCATTCCTTTGACCAGTATTGAATCTCCATTTCCGGACTTAAGGCCCAGCTGCCCGAGTGGCTCATCTTCTCCGCTTCCGCCAGATAAGCTTCGCTGCGCCTGAGAGCTTCCTCGGCACGCTTGCGTTCCGTGACGTCACGAGCGGCGGCGAATACGCCGACGACCTCGCCCGATTCGTCCCGATAGACTGCGGCATTGTAGGACACCGACATCATGTGTCCATTCCGATGGCGCAGTTCCAACGGATAATCTCGCACCAGACCTTCCCGGAACCCCTGCTCGTAGCCGGCACGGGCGTTTGCAGGCTCGGTGAAGTAATCGCAGAAATCGCTGCCGATGAGTTCGCCGCGTGAGCGACCCGTGGCCGACTCGGTTGCGGCGTTGACATCGGTGATCTGGCCGTCTGGTCCTATCGTCACCAGCGGGTCGAGGCTGGCTTCAATGAGGCCACGGTTGTAAGCGTTGGCCCGTTGGAGAGCTTCCTCGGCACGCTTACGTTCCGTGATATCCATGGCGGTACCCACAATTCTCACAACTTCTCTCGCCTCATTTAGGACCGGGTGCCGGATCACCTGAATATGTTTGACGGCTCCGCTGGGCACCACGATCCTGAACTCGCTAGGAGTATCTACTTTGTCGCGCAGCAACTTATCAAAGTCCGCTTGCGCTCTGCCCCAGTCGTCCGGATGAATGAGTCGGGAAACTGCTTCCCTGGACGGCAGACTCTGTTGCGGGTCAAGCTCAAAAATTCGAAAGCATTCCTCTGAAATGTAGACGTACTTGTTGCTGGCCACATCGAAAGCAAAGCTGCCTGTATGGCTCAGCCTTTGCGCTTCCGCCAGATAATTTTCACTTTGCCGCAAGGATTGCTCGTCCCGTTTGCGTTCCGTGATATCGACCGTGGTACCCACCAATCGAGCGATCTCTCCTGCGCTATTGAGAACGGGGTGCCGGATGGTGTGGAGATATTTAACGGTTCCGTCGGGCAACACGATCCTGTATTCATCCCAGCTATCTGTTTTTCCGCTGAGTGAATTTTCGAAATTTTGTTTCCACCTCTTCCGATCGTCTGGGTGTATTCGCTCCAAGATTGTTTCCCGGCCGGGTAACCCCTCCCGCGGATCGAGTCCCCAGATTTGGTAGTCCTCTTTCGAAACGTGGATATACTTGGCGCTAGCCAAGTCCAAAGCCCAGCTCCCCGTGTGCGTCAGCCTCTCCGATTCGGCCAGGTAAGCCTCACTCTGCCGTAAGCCTTCCTCTGCCTGTTGGCGTGCGGCTTGGGAACGCAAGGTGACTATGCCGAACGTCAGATCGCCAGCTAGTTCTTCGATAAGCCGAATTTCTTCTGCACTGAAAGCATCGGGCTGCTCAGAGAAAATATTGAGACTGCCGAAGGTCCTGCCCTGTTCGTCTTTGAGGGGCACCGCGATTGCAGAACGAAAACCATTATGTAAGGAGATCTCGCGCCAGGGCGCCACGCGAGGATCTGTTGCGAAATCCTGGGTGCAACAAGTTCTCCCAGTTCGGATCGCGGTTCCAGTGACGCCGCGTCCCTGCTCTGTGTCCGCCCAACTAATCCCGAGAGTCGCGATATATTTCTGCTCAATCCCGGCGCATGCAACAGGGCGCACGCTCTTGGCTTCATCTTGCTCGGCATAGGCCACAAACGCCGTGCGATAGCCCGCTTCCTCGCAAACGATCCGGCAGATTTTGTCGAGCAAGGTTTGCTCATCGGTAGCCCGCAGCAGCATCTGGTTGCAGTTGCTAATCGCTCGCAGTTCGCGATTTAAGCGGTGCAAAGCTTCCTCGGCCCGCTTGCGCTCGGTGATGTCGTTGTTAGTCTCCAGGACGGCAACGGGTTTACCCCCCTCGCCTCGCTCCAGCGACCAACGGCTCGCCGCCACCAACTGGCTTCCGTCTTTTTTGCTATGCAGAACCTCGCCTTCCCAGCGACCGGTGCGCGTCAGTTCAGCTTTGATCTCTTCAATCGAGGCCGGGAACACGGTCTTTAGCAGGTCGTGAACCACTTTGCCCACCGCCTGGTCCGCGCTCCAGCCGTACTGCTGCTCGGCGCCGCGGTTCCAGTACTTGATCACCCCGTCCATATTCATCACAAAAATAGTGTCGTGTGTAAGGTTGAGTAGAGCTGCCCGCTCGCGCAGACTTGCTTCGCTGCGCCGTCGAACCGTGCCAAACCAGGACAAAAGCGCAGCGAACGTGCCAAAGATCATGAAAAGCGGAATATCTGATGAGTAGATATAAATTGTGCGGACGGGTTCGATGAAATACCAGTAGAAGCTAAACACCGACGTGACGAGGGCCAGCACGGCAGGTCCTGGTCCCCCGTACCAGGAACTTATCGCAACCGCAAGAAGCAGTAAGAGCTCGGAAGGAAAGCGGAAGCCCAAATGCTGAAGGAGTAGGGAAGTTCCGAGTGCGAGGCCGGTGGAAACAACTGCCAGTCCGTACCGTTGAAGATAATTCAGAGGTGATACTCGCGAGAATCGATTCGAGGGGGGGCCATCCGAGTCTATGGTTGACGAGTTCATTTGCTCACCTGCAGGTTCTCGAGTACAACTCGGCTGATCTCAGTGGCAATTTTGCCTGGGTGGATTCGAGACTAACGGTGCGTGTCTCAGCCTAGAGCAACACGCCTATGTTTTCCCGCATTTGAGTGCAGGTCTGTGATGGCAATCACATTACTGGTTTGGTTGTTCGTGCGTCTGTTCTGGCTGCTTTCAATCTAAGGTCTCTAGGGACCGGCGACACGGACTGGCCGGACCCCTGAGGATTCCTGAACTGCCGCTATCCAAAAGCCCCCGATTTTGTCTGAGTCGTCACTCTGACCACGTGTCGACGTGCAACGGCGGTGTGAAATCGCCGAGATCTCCTTCACGACCTCCACTAAGTCTCAGGCCTCATGCGCTTTAAACCAAAACTCTCGTGCTGGACAAGGATTGGTCCGTAAGATGCCACCTGCATTCCGAGAGTTAATTGATTTCTTTTTTTGCACGAACCCGGCTTAACTCTGGAGTTCTTTGAGGGCGGGTTTCGCTGGCGGGAAGCGAAAGGAAGATCAGATTCTTTGGAGGCAATATGAAGAAAAGCGATTCACAAATACAGCAGGATGTTTTACAGGAGCTGAAATACGAACCAAGCATTAACGCTTCGCAAATCGGCGTCACCGCCAAAGACGGCATTGTGGGTCTGACGGGCAATGTGCCGAGCTATGCGGCGAAATATGAGGCCGTGCATGCGGCAGAAAGAGTCGCTGGCGTCAAAGCTGTCACTGACGAACTCAAAGTCGATTTGCCCGCTTTTCACGTTCGCAATGATGAAGACATCGCCAGAGCGGCAATTAACAAACTGCAGTGGGATGTTTGGGTCCCGGCCGACCAGATCAAACTGAAAGTGGACGGCGCGTGGATCACCTTGGAAGGCGAAGTCGACTACAAGTATCAACAAATCGCGGCTGAAGATGCTGTTCGCAATTTGACTGGAGTAAAGGGTGTCACCAACATGATCACTCTCAAGCGGCCGGCGGTGTCCTCATCGGAAGTCCAGACGAATATCGAACTGGCCTTGCATCGCGCTGCGGAAGTTGATGCCAACAACATCGAAGTGAGAGTCGAGAAGGACAAGGTGATCCTGAATGGAAAGGTCTCATCCTGGGCTGAGCGCAAAGAGGCTGAACGCGCTGCGTGGTCAGCTCCGGGCGTGAATGAGGTCGTGGACTACCTTACAATTGCAGCGTGAATGGGAAGCGCTGCCTGGCCGATACAGTCGGAAGAATGGCTGGTTGTTTGTCACAGCCGCTATATCTGTCTGACTGTATCGGCCGCTCCTTAACGCTTCAAATCAGAAGATGTGTTTGTCGATGGACGGAATCACACCGGCTAATATAGGATTTTCGCTGATCCCCACGTTTAAAGGCTGAGTGAGACTTTCTGCCCGGGCTGTAGAAGTAATATTCTTTTTCGCGTCGTTGCTGTCCCAATCTCTCGCGGCTCCGGTATCGTCGCCCGCGCCCGACGCAGTTCTCCCTCGCCAATATCGTTTGCGATTTCTTCAGATACACACCGGGGAAAAGCTGGACGTCGTCTATAGAAACGGCGATTCGTACGTTCCGAACGCCCTGGCTGACCTCGACCACTTTCTGCGTGACTATCGCAACGGTGAGGTGCGTCACTACGATCCGCGACTATTCGATTTGCTGTATGAGTTGCTGGACTCGACCGGCCGTCCCGACGCGTGGATAAACGTTGTCTGCGGCTACCGCAATCCGCAGACCAATGCCTACCTAAAAAGTCATGGCCATGGAGTCGCCAAGCATAGTCTGCACATGCAGGCCATGGCCATTGATATTCGTCTGCCTGGAACCAGCACAGCAAAATTGCGAGATCTCGCACTCGCGTTACACGGTGGAGGAGTTGGATATTATGCCGATTCCGACTTCATCCACGTTGATGTGGGGCGCGTGCGTCGCTGGTAATCCTGCCATCGTCGGCGAACTATTCGGGATAGGGACGGCCCTTTGCGAGTACTTGGCGGAGGGCCGCGTCGTGCCCGTAGATGTCGTCAAAGAAGTGGACCTCATCCCTGTTATCCACCACGGAGGTGCCATAAAGAATCAGAACTGGAATGGCTTTGCTGAGGTTGACTTGATAATTATCCTGGCCGGTTTGCATGGCCCTCTGAACACGAGCTTCGTCCCACCCTGGATTGTTACGTAGCACCCAAGTCGTAAGCTCGACCGGTTTTTCTACGCGAATGCAGCCATGGCTGAAATCTCGCCGGGGACGCAAAAACAGCTGCGGCGTAGGAGTGCTGTGCAGGTAGACGTTGTATTCGTTCGGAAACATGAGTTTGACGAGCCCGAGTGCATTGTCTGAGACGATCGGCCAGCAAGATGCGGCAGTGGAGGCTGCCACGCGGAGCCTGCAAGAGGCTACGGTTCGCTACAAAGCAGGGAGATACTAAGATTGCAGCAACCTCTTCGGGACCACGTTAGCAGAACCAGTACATCTTCCCGTATTCGTCGTTTAGAAGTGGCATGGATCGGAGGTTGCGCCCGCCTTTTCCAAGCCAGACTAGGCTGTACGCACACGAATATGACACTGAAATAGGCGCTATTTGGCCCTTCAGCATGTCATGGACCGTGTTACAGCGCTCGCTCTGACTCTATTTGGTCAGTGTGGCGAAGACTGAGACCTCGCTTTTGCCATGCCGTGGATGATCTGCTGAGCCGAATAGGAATTGCTGCGGCAGCTTCCGATCCTTTCCGGAACTTCACGTGCACTCACAAACCTCGTGGACTCATTCCAGTGGTCCCTAGTTAGCGTAAACGCGAAGGAGTCTAATCGCCATGCATAGAGTCCTGGTGGTGGTCTTTGATAGCGAAACGAAAGTCCATGAAGGCGAAAACGTGCTTCTGCGGCTCGATCGCGAAGGCAGTATCATCGTTCATTGTCACGCCATTCTGGCGAAGTACGCGGATGGCAGTGTCAATCTCATGCCCAGGCAGGACTTTGGGCCCTTCGACAATTTGTCCAGCACTCCATTGGCAAGCCTGATCTCACTTTTAGGTGGACCAACCGGTTTGTCTATCAGTGCGGCCACAGGTTTCAAATTCGGCAAAGGATCTGACCCTGACAATGCACGCCTTGGAGAAGATTTCGTCGATGACGTCCGGAACGCATTCCTGCCTGGCGACTTAGCAATTCTATGTGAGATCGAAGAAGATTGGACTGCTTCCGTAGACATCCGCATGGAACGCATCGGAGGAGTTGTGTTCCGTCGTAGTCTGTCGAACGTCCGACGCACGTTTGAAGAAGACAACCTCGCGGCGATGCAAGCCGACATCGACCAACTAAGAACGGAACAGTCATTCTCAGACGCCGATCGTAAAGAGGCGCTGGGGAAAAAGATAAATGAGCTTTTCAGCAAGCTGCATGGTGGACGGCAGAAATCCGAACAAGGCAGTGCGGCAGGCGGCGCCCGAGAACTTAATGGAGAATTGGCCGCACTCGGGCCAAGCGCGAGGGAGAGCAAGCGCAGATGACTCAGGCGTTCAAACACGAAGAACTCGAGCACTGGCGAAGGCCGATGACGCACTCTTACGAAAGTCGCCAAGAAATCGTCCGGGAACTTGCCTATCAGCATTGGGAAAAACGCGGGCGCCCATTCGGCTCGCCGGAAGTCGACTGGTTCGCAGCGGAAGAGGCCTTGCGTTCATACTTGCTGGCCTCAGGAATGGAGTTGGGGCAGTGTGGAAATTTGTATCGGTGACGAGCTAAAAGCGGAGAGAAAAGCATCCCTAGGCCAACGACTCCCTAAACTTACTGCGTCCATTATTCCCCTATTAGCACATCCGAGGGTTGGTCGTCGTTGTCCGGATCTGTGTAATCATCCCCACAAATGCGGCATTTCGTATCGGACGTGGCATGGTCAGATGCAGGATGGTTGCACGATGCGCACGGCGGCTGTGCCACCAATTCTTTGGGCCGTTCTGGTTCTGGATCTTTCATTTCGATTCTTTGGATATGCGCGATTTCATTCGATCATGCGAGCTGCACTTCTACATCTCAATCGCATGAGGTACATCTGAAACCGTCCAGCGAAAGACCGTGCCTCCAACGGATTCCATGTGCCTGTCCAGGACCGTCGGCCATTCTTCTTCAGTTTCCGCCACGATTGCCACTCTGTTCGGCAACATTACTTCAACGACGTCAATGAGGAAGTCTTCGCCGGTCTCGGTCTTGTCCGAGTCTTGGGCGCCAACTTTCGTCGCTGCTGGCCCAGGAATCGAACATTTCGAATCACTTAGCCTCCCAAGCAGCGATTTTGTGAAGTGGCTAAGCGTGCCGCGACCGTCAGCTTCCCGCATGACCACAGCACCATCTGCGTGTTTCGCAATCACCACGTACCCGTAAATGCCGACAGCACCTTCGCCGTCCAGTCGCAGCAACTCGGTTTTCCCAGCCTCAGCTTTTGCTTCATCTTCAAAAACAATCACTGACACGCGATGCATAACCAGCCTCGATTCAATTCAGCCGACCTTATCGTCTCTTCGCCGAAGCAGCGGATCGGCGTCTCCCGGAGCACGATCGTGGCCATCCTTCTCTTGCTGTCGGCTGGCCAGTTCGTTCTCTAAATGAACCTCTCGTCGGTGGAGCATGCTTGAGCGGACTGTTCCGAGCACCCTTTGGGGAGTTCGTCACTCTGACGAGGTATCATCGGCCTGTTCAATGTCATTGTGATTCCAGTCTACTTTCCCAAGCTCGCTCTGCCGTAAGCCCCACGCTGGAAATGGCTTGCAAGGGCTTCGATCCCCGGCTCAGCTTGGCCGTCTAAGTGCAAATCAGACACGCAGGCGAGAGGGCGCCGGAGATTCTTGGTGCTCGATGAGTGGAGCACGGCAGCAAGTTGGGAGTTCATGTGGAGCCCCTGACGATCTGCGAACGAATTAGCTTAGGGCGCGATGCGCGTTGGATGAGACGGTTTTGACAGAAAGCGATCAGACACTCGATGCCGAACTCGGGAGGACTTGGAATGATGTGCTCTATACAGTCATGAGGTGTGCAAATCCTCAATGCTCCAGGCGGTCCAGAGATCAGCATGGAGGTAGGATCTTTCGGCTCAGGATTTGGCCTGCAGAAGCGTATGGCATACGTGATTCTTGGGTCCGCTACTTCAGGCTTTGCAGTGTTTGCTCGTCCGTGTTCACCTTGGTTTTTCACGAAAGACATGGAGTTAGCCTTACTCCTTTGCACGACGCAGGTAGACATCAAGCCAAATCAAGGCTCATTTTTGACATCGCGGCGGCCCGAACGAAATTGAATGATCAGGAGGAGGTACACCGTGAACCAAAGACAATCCTCACCAGGAAAACCCGATCACGATGATAAGAAAAAACGCGAGGAGCAACAGAACCGTCAGATACGCTATGGCTTCAGCTATCTGATCACGACGTTGATCGCGCTGTGGCTGTTTCAGATATTTGTCCTGACTCCTTTGGCGCGACGATCAGAGGTTCCCTACAGCGAGTTCAAGAAGAAGCTGGCTGACGGGCAAATCGTAGAGGTAACCATCGGCCAGCAGGGCATAGCCGGTCAGATGAAGAATCCTAAGGCGGACGGATCTCCCGCGGTCATCCCATTCACTAGCATCCCCGCTCCTGCCGGTGATCCCAAACTGATTGAAGAATTGCAAAGTGCAAAGGTGACTTATCGCTTCGAGCGGCCTCCAAGCCCTCTGGGCAGTGTTTTGTTGGGCTACATTTTGCCGATGCTTCTGCTCGGTGGCTTCTGGTACATGGTTTATCGCCGGGCCGGCGCCGGGATGGGACCAGGTGGCGTCTTCGGCGTCGGCAAGAGCAAAGCGATCGAAGTCAAACCTGAAGACGTGACAGTTACGTACAAGGATGTAGGCGGTTGCGACGAAGCCATCTCGGAGCTTCAGGAGACGGTCCAGTTCTTGAAGGCGCCGGAGAAATTCGCAAAACTCGGCGGACGCATTCCGAAGGGCGTCTTGCTGGTCGGACCTCCAGGTACTGGAAAGACTTTGCTAGCGAAGGCTACGGCCGGAGAGGCTCAGGTTTCATTCTTTGAGACGACTGGCTCAGAATTCGTCGAAATGTTCGTCGGCGTCGGCGCAGCAAGAGTCCGCGATCTTTTCGAGCAAGCACGCAAAGCAGCGCCTGCGATCATCTTCATCGATGAGATCGACGCCATCGGCCAGAGTCGCGGCGGCATAACGCAGATGGGAACCAATGACGAACGTGAGCAAACGTTGAATCAATTATTGGCGGAGATCGATGGCTTTAAGAGTGATGCCACCGCGCCGGTCATCATTATGGCAGCCACAAATCGCCCTGAAGTACTCGATCCGGCGCTGCTGCGTGCGGGCCGCTTTGACCGCCAGATCGCGATTGGCAATCCCGATCTCATTGGCCGAGTTCAGATTCTGAAGATTCATACCCAGATGGTGAAACTTGATCCAGCCTTCGATGTTGATCGCGCGGCGCGAATCACGGCCGGTTTCAGCGGAGCCGATCTGGAGAACGCCGTTAACGAGGCAGCTTTGGTTGCCGCACGGCGGAATGCGACCGGGGTGACCATGGATGATTTTGAAACGGCAATCGAACGGGTCATTGCCGGCTCGGAGAAAAAGAGCCGTGTGATGAACGAGCAGGAGCGCACTACCGTTGCTTACCACGAAGCCGGGCACGCGCTCGTTGCTGAACTGGTTCCTCACGGCGAACCTGTCAGCAAAATCAGCATCGTTCCACATAGCCGCGGAGCCTTAGGCTACACGATGCAAATGCCAACTGAGGATCGCTACCTGCTGACGATCGATGAACTACGTGACCGGATCGCCACGATGCTGGGTGGCCGCGCCGGCGAGTTGGTGGAATTTGGCACGATCAGCACCGGCGCCAGTGACGACATCATGCGGGCGACTGAGCTGGCTCGCCGTATGGTCACCGAATTCGGCATGAGCGCCAAACTCGGATCGGTGCGCTACGCAGGGCAACAACTGCAGTATCTGGGCGGGTCGGTCCAAGACAACAGCCAGATCAGTCCGGAAACGCGATATACGATCGATGGTGAAGTGCAGCGGTTTGTGATGGAGCAGTACGATCGTGCTCAGGCCCTGTTGAAGAAACATCACGCAGCGCATACGACCTTGGCTCAGCAGTTACTGAAACAAGAAACCGTGACTGGCAATGACGTCCAACAGGCTTTGGCGAAGAACCCCGGCGAGAATTCTCCCGAGGAGACTGCTCACCTGGCAGAACTCGCCAAGGCATAGCCTCAGGAAAGATATTCAGCATGTACAAGGTCGTACTACTTCGCCATGGAGAAAGCATTTGGAATAGAGAAAATCTCTTTACGGGTTGGACAGACGTCGATCTCTCACAGAAAGGCATAGTGGAGGCCAACGAAGCGGGAATCACACTCAATGCGGCGGGATACAGCTTCGACCTCGTGTTCACATCAGTCCTGAAGCGCGCGATTCGCACCGTATGGATTGTCCTGGACCGAATGGATCTCATGTGGGTTCCGATCAAACTCGACTGGCGGCTGAATGAGAGACACTATGGGGCGTTGCAAGGGCTCAACAAGGCCGAAACAGCGGCAAAGTATGGCGAAACACAAGTAAAGGTATGGCGCCGGAGCTACGACATTCGTCCCCCTGCGCTGGAGCCCACAGATGCACGGTATCCGGGATCGGATCCCCGCTACAAGAATCTGACAAAGCAACAGCTTCCCATGACAGAGTGCCTTAAAGATACGGTGGAACGGTTTCTGCCATGCTGGCGGGAACTGATCGCTCCCGCTGTTCGCTCGGGCAAGCGGGTATTGATCGCCGCCCATGGCAACAGCCTGCGTGCCCTCGAAAAATTCCTGCAGAACATCCCGAATCAAGAGATCGTCGACGTTAATATTCCTACCGGCGTCCCTCTGGTCGAAGAACTTGATGGCGACCTCAAATCTGTTCGCCATTACTATTTAGGAGATCCTGCTCGAATCCAGCAGGCGATAGAAGCAGTCGCGAGCACAGGCACGACGCACGCCGATAACAGATAGCGAGCGTGGACGACAATGTTCTCCATTGACGATCGCACTGGAAATGTGGTCACGACCGTGGCTCTGTTCCTGATCGCGGCGGCTATCCTGTATCTGGCACACCTCACATTCCTCATACTGGTAGCTTCAATTCTCTTCGCCCACATGCTCGAACCGGCAGTTACAGCTGTACAGACACACTCACGGTTGGGTCGGGGCAGTCGGAACTGGGCGGTTGCTCAGGTATACCTGGTCGGGATGCTTGTATTTGGCGGCCTGGGGTTTCAGTTCGGGTCTGGAATTGGCACACAACTGAAGGCGTTCAACTCGGCTCTCCCCGAAATATTGCACGGGCTTGTCAGTGGCGAGGTCGTCCGCCGTCTCCAAGGCGAGCACGGATTGAGCGCGGTTCAGCAGCTGCAACTGCACGATTGGTTAGCTCGTCATCAGGACCTCATTGCTGAAGGGTTCAGACGCGGAGCTGCAGCGGCAGCGCACGTAGCTGCGAACGCGGCGTGGCTTCTGCTCATTCCTGTTTTCGGCGTCTTTATCTTGCTCGACGGGCGTCAGATGGGTAACGAAATCCTCAAAGCCGTTGAACGACGCGGCCAGCCAACACGGTTCGGGCAAACCCTGAGGCACGTTAATGCAACACTTGCCAATTACGTTCGCGCACAGCTCATACTGGCCTCTCTTTCGTTCGCCTTCTATAGCGCCGCCTTGCTGGTTCTGAGGTTTCCCTATGCCTTGCCTCTAGGCATCGTCGGAGGAGTTTTGGAATTTCTCCCGGCAGCGGGCTGGATCGCTTCCGCGGCATTGATCCTCACGATCGGCGCTTTGGTCCACGCCCACTGGATTTGGATGGCGAGCCTGCTTATTGTCTGGAGGCTGGTGCAGGATTATCTAAACTCGCCCCGCATAATGGGGCGCAATTTGGAACTGCCGCCGTTCGTAGTGCTGGTTGCCCTGATGATAGGCGGCCAGGTCGGAGGTATAGCCGGCATTTTCCTGTCGGTGCCCGTCGTCGCCGTGCTACGAACCGTCTGGCTTGACTACTTTGGCGTTGAGAACTTCTCGACTGAGAATCCGGAGACCGCTCCTACAAAAGGGGCGTTGATGCCGGTTCCGGCCGGTAGCCCGGAAGCGAGGGGCGGGGCCCAATCCCGGATCGTCACGACTGGGTAATTGGGCTACAGCCAGACAAATCAGAACTGCTGGCAGTCGCGGAAGCTCACCAGAACCATTCCCTTGCTATGGGGCAGCGTGTTGCTGTCCGTTTTGTGAGCAAATGCGAGAAGTAAGCCCTGAGATGACGTCCAGAGCAGGAATGGAGCGTGGGTTGCTACTTTCAATTCGAACTTGTCAGCTGGCCACGTGCGGCCAGCGACGGATAACTTCTCCTGTCCCAAGTATCTTAGATATCCGCCCAATGTTTTCGTGAATATCGGATCGGCGTCGCTGGGCTCCTCGAACGTCAGGAGCTCAACCCGTGTAGTCGCTTTCGGATCATGACTGGCAGAACGAGCGATGCTGCTCAAAGAGAATGCAGAAATCGGCCACATTAAACCGGCGGCGGCTTGCACCGGCACCTCCAGATTCAAATCCCGCTTCTTATCCGCCGTGCAGGCAACCTTTCCCGGCCGAAAATCGCAGATGAGCGGCCCTGAATTTATCCTCCATCGCAATGTTCGAAACTCTTTCAAACTCACAAGCTGGAAGCTACTCGACAGGCGAGCTTCGAAGTTGTCTCTGTGAGGCTGATCTGCCGGCGAGCGATAATCTCTCGTGCCATCGACTTCGAACGTTCCATCCTCGAGCCGCCAAAGAGTCCACGATTCCTTGAAGTCGTAAACAGCGGGATCGAAAGAGCCGATGCCGGATTGATCGAGAACCCTGTATTCTCCCTCAGCCACCATTGCGCTTCTCGATGTTCCCGGGGGCCGGATTTGCGTTACTGGTTCCTGAGCCGAAGCGATGCACGGATGAACGTGGTCCGAAGCGAACAGGTTCGAGCTGAAAGCGGTTGAGACGGTGAACAGAATGCCAGCAATACCCCAGAGTAAGCGAAAACAGATGCAGCAGCCACTCCTGGAGTCCTTTCTATTCATGGACGGCCTCGTCTTCTACCAGGACGGTATCGCCGGGCAAGACTCTTTCCGTCAAGGGAACGATCGATCCGTTCTTCTTCAGTTTCCGGGAAAAAAGGCTGTACTTCGAAGTCGCGACATCCCGCACCGTCACGTCGTCACTCATGAGTACATGCGAACGGACCTGATCGGGGCCAACTAAGTGGATCGCTATCAGCATACGGTTACCTCGCATTCCAATAAAAAGGGCGGTGACTGGCCGAATGTGACGAGTTCAGTCGAGCATGCAAGGACTATGTTTGCAATCGCATTGAACTTCCCTCTCGTGCTCCTTGTCCGCATCCGAACAGTACTCGCTGCAATATGTCTCAACAGAAGAGGCTTGGCACTCGCACAGTGAGTAAGCGCACTTATGTTGAGCGCCCACATCTAAGATTTCTGCCATGACGAACCTCGATTCCGTTTTGCGACCACTAAACCCGTGAATGACGGGACAACATCTGCGACATGCTGCGTACATCCACCTCGTTCCTGCCACTGAGTTCAGGGGGAGGACCATATTCAGCCGGTAAGCGCAATTCATCACGAGTCCGGAGCAGTTGCATAATCTGGGAGCGTGACACGATTCCCTGCAGGCAACCATGGTCGAGGACCGGCAGTTGATTGATGTCATTGCGAACCATAGTCTTGAGCGCATCCCGAACAGAAGTCTCAGGGCTCACGGTGTGCAATTCAGTTCCGGGACGCATCGCTTCGCTCACAGTTGCCTGCTCCCATCGGTCCCGCGGAATCCTGCTTACATCGCGCAGAGTAATAAGCCCGATCAGCTGGCCTTTGTCCTCGACTGCGAAGCATCTCTGGCCGGTTGTCAGCAAGTAGATATCAACAAACTCCTGCAATCTCATCCCGCGATCCACAACGACACACTCGGTGGACATGATGTCGGACACGCGCAAGTCTTTAAGTGCCGACTCAGCCTCCACTTGGGCATAGCTTGCTTTGGCGGCATCCATCAAGAACCACCCGACGAAGGCGATCCATAGTCCGCCAAAGCCGCCGCCGTGAAAAAACTGCCAAATCCCATCGAGAATGAAAAGCAGTGCTACGATTTGGCCGACGCGAGAGGCGATGCGGGTAGAACGATCCGCGCTCTTGCTGATTCCCCAAATGATCGCGCGCAGCACACGGCCTCCGTCGAGTGGGAAACCGGGGATCATATTGAAGAGAGCCAGGCCGATGTTGATGTATCCCAGCCACACTGCGACAGCAGTTAGAGGTATGTGGGGTTCGGCCGGGCGCTGCCAACCAAAGCCCATGGCTATGCCCAGGCAGCTGAAACCAATAACGAGGCTGGTAATCGGGCCGGCGATCGCGACCCAGAATTCCGTCTTTGCGTCGCTGGCATCATCTTCCGTTTGCGAGACGCCGCCCAGTGCGAACAGGGTAATCGCCTTCACTTTGAGCCCTCGCTTCTGGGCTACAAGGGAATGGGCCAGCTCATGCAGCAACAATGTGACGAAAAATAAAATTGCGGTGATCACCGCGGCGATCCAGACTTTCCACATGCTCCAATCCGCGCTTACCTGATGGAAGTGTTCGCCCAGGGAAAAAACAATCAGGGCTGCTATCACGAACCAGCTGTAATGCAGACCTATCTCGATTCCTGAGATTTTGCCGAGTTTGATGGTGGAGCGCATGCGATGCCTTCCTTGGACTAGATTATGAAATCAAATGCTGCGCGTCGGTGGGTTCATTGCTCATCTCTGCTCCACGGGAAGGAGGGAGATGTTCGAGACTGCTCGCCTCACCTTGAACTTTCGCCGAAACGATGATCCGGACGAGGCCGCCGACAGAAACTGCCGCACCAACCAGCGTCCCGATCGCCCAAACTGAACTGGACGGCCACTGGACAAGAATCGCCAGGCCGAGTGCGAAACTGGTGCCGGCCTCAAGCAGATACCATGGCCAGCCGGCAAGCGGCCGGATCTGAAAAGCTGTCACGGTGGCGAGGCCGGCTTGCACTAAAAGCAGAGTGCCCAGCAGACCCGTAACCGCTTGCACGCCGGCAATGGGCGAAAATGCCAATGCACCGCCGGTGATACCAAAGAGTGCAGCAGCCAGCAGTCTTGAGAAGAACCCGCCGGGCTTCCTGGAGTGAAGTGCAAGTACAAATTCAGCGAACGCGACTAAGATGAGCACCCAACCGAGCAGCACGGTGGTGATTTTTGCCGTGACCAGCGGGTAAATGATCAGGAATGCACCGAGGGCCGCGGTAAGAACGCCCATAAAAATGCCCCATCCGGCATGCTTCTTCGTTTCTTCAGGATTCTGTGCCGACATTCGATCCTCCAAGTGCTGCAAACGCCACTTTCAAAAGAGGGAGGTCTTTCGACCTCCCTTGAAGCAATGTTTCGAAGCGGCCGAGGGTTACGAGGCCTTGGCCTTCACAGCCGCCTTCGCAGCTGCCGCTTTTTTCTTGAGCAACTGTACTTTTTCCTGCGCTTCACGCTCGGCAGCCTCACGTTTTTCTTTGCCTTTCTGCAACTGCTCCTGGATCTTGGAATCGAGTTTGTTGATCTTTTCCTGGAGCTTCGCTTTGCGATTGGCGTTAGCTTGAGCCTGCTCAGCTTTCATCTGCGCGAGGTCAGCCTTCATGGCAGCGACGTGCTCTTCATGCAGGGTATGTTTTACTTCCGAAAGAGCGCGACGGAATACGACTCCGCCTATCGCCTCCATGCGCGTGTCCACAGGCGTAGTCCAGTCCTCGTCAATTTCGGCGACGAGTGCAAACTTGTTTGGCGTCAAGCTTTTATTGATGTCGTCGACAAAATCCTCACCGATGCCGACGTTGTGGAGGTCAACCGCCGCACCGGCAACTGCCCCCGCGCTGAGACCGATGGCAAAACCCACCGGCCCACCCAGCAATCCGATCAAGCCTCCAAATGAGGTGCCGAGCAGAGTCCCGATCGGTCCGTAGTCATCTTCCTGTTTAACACTTACGGTGCCATCGGCGTGTTTCGACACCACCGCGTAAGCGTAGACGCCGATACTGCCTTCGGCATCGAGCTGCATGAGCGCCTTTTTGCCGTCGTAAGCTTTGGTTTCGTTGTCAAAAACCACTACCAACATTCTGTCCATGAGGTTGCTCCTTTTCTGTGTTTTCGCCGTATCAGCGAATAGACGAGATTCACATGCAAGCCAGATTCCATTACGAAACGGGGCAACTCACCCTCCCTTCATCGTGCCGAGCAAGAATGATCGGATCCCTGCCGCAGTCAGCGAAGTCGACTTTCTGCTGCTGGAACAGGTTGAGAAGGAGGGTGTCTGAGATGCCGCAGATACAGGAGAGGCTCGAGAGATAGAACGTCATGCGAATGCAAATGAAGCCGAGCTAGTCCGCGAATCCAAGACGCGCGAAAAGTGAAAGCAGAGCCGAGGAGAGAAGGACAGAAAGACTCGGGCGTGCTGACGAGCGGAAACTCAAAAGCCAAGAGACGACGCCCTCAAGTTTAACGAAAGAAGTTAGTTACGGTGCATGTCAGTGCCATGTGTCCTCAGTTCGAGGCCGCACGGCGAGTACAGGACAATTCGCCCACGAGATAATTGGATAGAGTTTGTCGCGCAGATGCGTGGCCCCAGGGTGTGTGCGCTGCAGATCCATGACGATGAGGTCGGCCCTGACCTTGTCAGCTACGTCAAGAATGCGAGCTGTTGCATTCTTCGCCACTTCAACTCTCAGTTCTGGGGCATTGCGGAGATTGGCTGCACTGTCCGGCAATTGATTTTGCATAATCCGGCGAAACGCATTGAGCCATTCACGATCCGGTTTGTTGGACTCATCCTGCTCAATGACGTGCAAAAGCGTGAACCGAGATTGCTGTTCAATCGCCAACTGAATCGCGTAACGAAGGCCGTCGCGGGACTTTTCCCACAGGCTCGTGAGATAGAGAACTTGATCGAGATGTACGCCATTGCTGCTGCGAGGCCGCATGCGGGCCAACACTAAGGACTGGACACCTGGCATTGCGGATCACGTCTTCCGCAACCGATCCCACAACGAGCTTCTTAAAATCCGATTCTCCGCTTGCCCCTGACCACGATCAGGTCAATGTGCTCCGAATCAACAAGATCTCGGACGGCGGTAGCGATGTTGCCTTCTCGTGTCCAGATTTTGTGCGGCACCGTATCCAGCAGACCTTCCAGCAAAGTGAGTTGATGTTGAGCATCGACTGGGATTTCCTGAGAGATGTCGTCTTCGTCCTCCGTTAATGCGAGATCAATTTCTGAGGGCCGAACTATGTGCAGAACATGAACGACGGAGTGGTATTCCCGTGCAATCGGGATGACGTAGGCTAGGGCAGAAGCGGAGGCGACGGAAAAATCGGTTGCAACTAAGATGTTCTTCAAAGTGACCGCTTCAGAGACAGCTAGTTGGGCCATATTGCTCCTTTTTTCCATGGAGCTCATTGATTCAGCACATTTCCCACCGTTCTTGCCTTGGGACAAAATTGGCAAAAGCTGCTGGTTCGGACCCAAGTCGGATTCCGTTAAATGCCAATTCTGCCTGCCCAAGTTTTGGCGAGCCAGAGGGCCAGGCGGTTTCGCATTCCGGGAACTAGCGCCTCGGCCATCAGAATGTTTCGCCAGAGTGACGGAATAGCGCCGGACTGCCTCTTCCACCATCCATTGAGATCCCCTGTTGTACCCCTAACCCTTCCGTTTAAACAGTTGTTCAGCTGAAAGTTTTCGACTCCAGTTTGGAAATCCGGATGCACCCTTCCGACGGTACGGCTTGTTTGCACGCCCCATGTTTCACAAACGTGAGGTAGATCACAACACCTTTATGCCAAGTGAACTTTGGGAGCGAGGCATGACCGGCGGAAGTACGGATCAGCAGGAGGAGAACAAATGGAGCGCGTGTTAGTAGTGATATTTAGCGAACCCGATAAAGTCTTCGAGGGGAGAGACGCACTGAAGGACCTAGATCACGAGGACCTTCTCACGCTTTACGCGTACGCAATCATCACCAAAACCCCTGAAGGGAAGGTAGTTGTGAATGAGGAAAAGGATCGCGTGGGGCTCAAAACAGTTGCAGGAACGTCTCTGGGGAGCCTAATCGGACTTCTCGGCGGTCCCGTCGGTTTCGGGATCGGGGCGGTGGCGGGATTCCTGACTGGCCTTATCGCAGACTTGGATAACGCCCATGTCAGCACAGATTTCGTGGATGACGTGTCGCGTGAACTAACACCCGGCAAGTTTGCATTGGTGGCAGAGGTGAACGAGGACTGGACAAGCTGGCTCGACTTGGGCATGACGGAACTGGGTGGGGTCGTGCATCGCTACGCTCCGTCTGACGTGACCCATTCGTCGCATGAAGCCGACATCGCCGCCATGAAGACCGATCTTGCGCTGCTGAAGACGGAACACGAGGAAGCGACGGCAGGCCGAAAAGCCAAGCTATACGACAAGATCAACCAGCTTGACACCAAGATTCAACAGCATCTGGAAAAAGAAAAGAAGCGCCGTGAGGAGGCGGAGCGCCGCGCAACAGCTAAGGCTGAAATGCTCAAGGCGAAAGCGTCCAAGAGCAGGCTCGCGGAGACCCACGTCTGACTGGCAAAGATTGAACAGAAAAGAAGGCTGAAATCATGGCGAAAAAGGTGCCGAGCCAAAAAAAATGCGCGCGTGCGGCATGCGAGTGCCAGGTCGGTCCTCCGGCGGAATATTGCAGCGACTACTGCTCGGGAGCTGAAAAAGAGGCACAGCCCCTGCTCAAATGCAGCTGCGGCCACGGCTCGTGCAAATCGGAGTGAGTGCATTCTCGATTGAGTTAGTGAAATGCGCGGCGAGGTAAGTAATCAATGAAATTCAATAACACACCACGGAGCATCGTGTTTTACGCAACAGTTGCGTGTCTCATGTATGTCGCAGGTGGACTCCCATCAGCGGCCCAATCGCAGAATCAGGATGAAGAGCTGCAACTGGGGCAAGAAGTTTTCAACGAACTCAAGGCCAAAGCCGAGATCATCGAATCATCGCCTCTGTACGATAGTCTGAAACCGATTGCGGAAGCTATCACAAGGGCCGCCCAACCACGATATAACCACCCCATTAAGTTCTATCTGGTACACGAAGCTCAGCCAAATGCGTTCGCCACGCCGGGTGGGAACGTATATGTAGTCGATTCGCTCCTCTATTTCGTTAAGAACACCGACGAGCTCGCCGGCACTCTGTGTCACGAGGTCTCCCACACCATTCACCACGACACGATGAAATTGATTGAAGAGCAAGAGCGACTGGCGAGGCGAGAGATCGGTGCGACCATTCTTCTGGGGCCTACAGCGGGACATGTGTTGGCGGTCGCGCTCCTCGGCAGACTGCACTCCTTGAGTTATTCCCGGGATGCTGAGTCGAGTGCCGATATCACTGGTTCGGATGTGTGTGCCGCAGCGGGCTATAACCCTTGGGGACTGGTATGGCTATTCCAAGATTTCAACAACGCCAGGCCGGAAGAGTTGCCTCAGCTTCTGTCCGACCACCCCAATGATCAAAATCGAATCGACGCGTTGGAGCGGCATTTCCGAAAGAACCCATCGGAGTTCAACAAGTTTAACCCGGATGCGAAGTCGGCCACGGGACTTACCGTTGCTGCCAAAGCTCCGGTGGTTTTCTTGCGGTAGATCGATCTAACTCGGGCCGCCGGACAGGCAGCACGCATAAAAGGAGAAAAACAATGAGCAACTTATCTGATCTCTTCGCCGCCGGACTCGGACAAGTCAGAAGATCTTGGGGCTGGTTTCTGCTTTTCGGCATTCTGCTGGGGGCGCTCGGTGTCGTTTGCATCGTCAAAGCGCAGACAGCAACCATGTTTTCAATTCTGGCGCTGGGCTGGATTCTCCTGGTCAGCGGCGTGTTCTGGCTGGTGAGCTCTTTTTACGCCTTCAGCTGGCATGGGTTTTTCCTCTACCTGCTAAACGCGATCCTTCGGGGAGCGGTTGGATACCTCCTGATTCGCCATCCGAACGCTGGCGCGGAAGGTGTAACCATGCTGCTGGCTGCGCTCTTCATCGTCGGAGGCCTGTTCCGAGCCATAGGTTCGAGTGTGATTCAGTTCCCGAAATGGGGATGGACCTTTGTCTCGGGACTGGTATCCATCGCTCTCGGTATTTACCTCATGGTCATCTGGCAGACGGCGAGCACCTTCTTTATCGGAATGATCATCGGCATCGACCTCATTTTTGACGGGGCGTCGCTGGTAGGTTTCGCAAGTGCGATTCACAGCTTACCGGGCACAGTGTCTCAACAAAAAGCTGCGTGAGGGCGGACTCGACCGCCGGGAAGGAGCATTTGTGATGCTTGAAAGGCAAATGCGGATAGTCGCCGCAGTTATTTTTGGGTGCTTCATTTCAGCTACGCCGCTGGCGCGCTCGTCCGACGATCACGCGGCAAAAGTGAAACAAGCGGCCGAGCAGTCTGTCAAAGCTGGGAAGGTATTCGACGAGATCATGCAGACCCCCGACAAGGCTATCCCTCGCGATCTTCTCCGGCGTGCGAAGGCAGTCGCCGTATTCCCACACGTAGTGAAGGCAGCCTTTGTTGTTGGTGCCGAGGGAGGCCGCGGCGTTGTGAGCCGCCGCACGAATGCCGGTTGGAGCGATCCCGTCTTCTTCCGCGCCGGGGGGCCGAGCGTTGGCCCGCAGATTGGCGCATCCGCCACTGACATCGTTCTTGTACTCATGAACGACGACGCGATTGCTCATCTGATGAAGGACAGGTTCGAACTGGGAGCAGACGCAGCGGTGGCCGGCGGTCCGGTTGGACGTGAGGCCGGCGCCGGCACCGATGCGCTCATGCACGCCGAGATTCTGTCCTATTCGCGCAGTCGCGGACTGTTTGCAGGAGTCAACTTAAAGGGGGTTGTTATCGAGCCTGAAGACGATCTTAACCAAGCCGTTTATCACAAGAGTGCGCATGAGTTGCTTGTCGACGACAAGCGCGGGGCACCGGGTGGAGGTCTCCCTGCTTTTCCGCAGGCGATCTCGCGATATGCGGGTAGCGGCACGCGGCATCAGGAGTGACGTGGAGTCTGAGAACATGAGCACGCAAAGTGTTTCGAAACTTATCAGGTCAAGTGAGCTGGCCACGATGGGCGCGATTCTTCTGATCGCTTTAGGACTGGTTGGGATCTTTCTGTCGATAGCCACAGGTCTGAATCCTACGCTCTTATCCGGCCGGCTTTTTGTCGCCTGTGGCTTGGCGTACTTCATGTACGGGTTCGCCACACGCAACGATGGAGAAGCCGCGTGGCGAATAGTGACGAGCTTTCTTTACACCTTTGCGGGACTTTATCTTCTCTTGTTCTTTTCCCCTGGTCTGCAAGTAAAGAATGTCATGGTCGTCGTTGGCGTGGTTGTTCTGATTGAAAGCATGATGGAATTCCTCATCTACCATCGGCTGCGAGGACGACAAGGTTCCGGATGGATTGCAGCTGGCGCGATCGCCACGACATTTCTCGTGTTGATTGTATGCGGCTTATGGCCAGTCAGTTCGATGCGATTGATCGGCGGGATCATTGGCACAAAATTTGTCATCAGCGGGATAAGCCGGCTGATGTATTCGCTTGCGACCCATAAGAGCCTGGAGGCATTTGCAAAGAAACACGGGTCACTGGCATGACCCTGAGGGCCGGCATTTGCTCCGGCTTCGTGCGTCCGGTAATCGAAAGAATGCAGGAAAGCTGAACATGTACGGTCCATTTGAAATACTGAACGGAGCCACGCCTGAGATGATTCACCATTGGGGACGGTTCTTGGCGTTCGGCATTGTGTTGATATTCCTCGGCATGGTGGCGATAGTCCGAAGTTTCATAACGACGGTGGCCTCCATGATGTTCTTCGGCTGGCTGTTGCTATTTGCAGGCATCATTGAATTCACGTACGCCTTCATGGTCGGCAAGTGGGCGGGTTTCTTCGTGCACTTGCTAATAGCACTTGTGTTTGGAATAACTGGGGCGGTGATGTTGTTCCGACCGGTCATGAGTGCGGAGACCATCACGCTCATCATGGCAGTATTTTTCCTCGTCGCCGGCTTCTATCAGTTTTTCGCCTCCATGTGGGTAAGTAATCTGCCGGGTTCGGGCTGGGGCGCGGCAAACGGGATGATTTCGGCAATCCTCGGCATGTTGCTCTTGGCACAATGGCCGGTTTCGGGGCTCTGGGTAGTTGGTCTTTTCGTCGGAATTGATCTGGTTATCTACGGCTCAGCCTGGATCGCTATGGCACTTCAATTACGCACGGTCTGAGCCGAGCAGAGACGGGAGCGCGTGATCGCGATCCGATGCAAAAAGGAGAACAGCATGGGTGGCATGGTTCCACTAAGAGATGCGTCGAGAGAGCCCAGCCGGTATCCCATCGTCACGACCTCAATCATCATCGTCAATGTTGTCGTTTTTCTTTTGGAACTGATGGGTGGCGACCCTTTCGTGAAACAGTGGGCGCTGGTCCCGGCGGACATTTCCGCGGGCCATCACCTTATCACGATCATCACGGCCATGTTCATGCACGGCGGGTGGATGCATATCATCGGCAACATGATTTTTCTCTGGGCCTTCGGTCCCGAGGTCGAGGACGCCATGGGGCCACTGCGTTACGTAGTGTTTTATCTGCTCAGTGGCACAGTTGCTTTTCTGGCACAGGTTGTCGCGATGCCTCATTCCACCGTTCCGAACCTGGGCGCCAGCGGCGCTATCGCAGGGGTAATGGGCGCGTTTCTGGTTACGTATCCCACGGATCAAATCCGGACTCTGGTTTTCTTTGGAATCTTCTTCCGAACTACTTTCATTCCTGCGGCACTGCTGATCGGAATTTGGTTTGTAATCCAGCTTTTCAATCAGGTTGGCGCAGTGGCCGACGTTCAGGGTGGCGGGGTGGCCTATGTCGCTCACGTGGGTGGCTGTATCTTTGGAGCAATCACGGCACACCCATTTGAACGCTCTCTGCGCAGCAATAGATGGGAAGCCTAACCATGCCGGAGGACGCGAACAACGAACTCGGTACTATCGGACTGACGGCACAAGAAGCTGACACACGGCTACACCAGTTCGGCGCGAACGAACCCGCTGACACCAAGCATCGTTCCTTTCTCTTCGATCTCTGGCATTCATTCACAAATCCTCTAGTGCTGATTCTGGTAATTGCCGCGACCGTTTCGGCATTCCTGGGCCAGCGTATGGATGCCGCAATCATTGCCACGATCGTTCTATTAAGCATCACGATTGATCTAATTCAGGCTTACAGGTCGCAAAGCGCAGTCGAAAAATTGCGTACACAGGTTGCGCCGACTGCAACCGTCCTGCGCGATGGTGAGTGGAAAGAACTCCCTCGCCGTCAGCTAGTGCCCGGCGATGTGGTCCGGCTCTCTGCAGGCGACCTCATTCCTGCCGATGCACGGCTCGTGAAAGCCCGAGACCTTTATGTTCTGCAGGGTGCTTTGACGGGAGAATCGCTTCCTGCTGACAAAGAAGCTACAGCAGAAGCACCCTCGACCAAAGCTGACGCCCGCAACATGGTGTTCTTGGGAACTTCTGTTGTTAGTGGAACGGCGACGGCAGAAGTTGTGGCCACCGGATCTCACACGGCCTTTGGAGATATAGCTGCTCGCCTTGGCGCTCGCCCGGAACAGACAGCCTTTGATCAAGGACTGCGTAAATTCAGCTTACTTCTTGCACGCACAGTTATTTTTCTAGTGCTCTTCCTGATGGTGGTGAGCATCGCACGCCATCGCGATCCTCTGCAGTCGTTACTCTTTGCAGTTGCACTGGCAGTGGGTCTGACGCCTGAGGGCTTGCCCATGATCACGTCGGTGACCCTTTCGAAAGGCGCCATCACGATGGCGCGCAAGAAAGTCATCGTGAAGCATCTTTCAGCGATCGAGAACCTCGGCAACGTGGATGTGCTTTGCAGCGATAAGACGGGCACGCTTACCACCGGGACCATGTCGCTGGACCGCTCGCTCGATTCTTTTGGAAATCCTGCACGGCGGACTTTGGAGCTCGCTTACATCAACAGCAAGTTCGAAACTGGCATCCGCAGTCCTCTCGACGACGTAATCCTTCATCAGCCCGCGCCAAAGATCGAGGGATACATAAAGTGCGACGAGATTCCTTTTGATTTCGAGCGAAGACGGCTTTCGGTTGTCGTGCAGCAAGGGCCTGAGCGGATTCTGATCACCAAAGGAGCGCCGGAAGGAATCCTTTCGCTCGTTTCTGGTTATGAGCTTCAGGGGAAGATTGTCGCCATCGACGACGCCGCTAGTAACCGCATGAAAGCGTTGAGCGACGAACTGAACAACCAAGGCTTCCGTTCATTGGCCGTGGCGTACACACGCGTTCGAGACAAAACCGATTACTCAACCAAGGATGAGCAGAATCTGATCCTCGCGGGGTTCTTGAGTTTTGCTGATCAGCCCCTGCCTGATGCCGCCCAGACTCTGGCTTCGCTAAAAGAGGATGGCGTAGAGATGAGGGTCATTTCGGGAGACAACGCTCGTGTCACGGCGCACGTATGCACCGAGGTGGGGCTTGATTCCGGGCGGGTGTTCACCGGTGACGACCTGGATCGAATGACCGACCCAGCTTTAGGTGTCGTCACCGAGAACAGCCAGATGTTCGCGCGTATCTCTCCAGCTCAGAAAAACCGGATTCTTATCGCTCTCAAACACAATGGTCACGCGGTGGCATTTATGGGAGACGGTATCAATGACGCGCCGTCGCTTCACGCTGCCGATGTGGGCATTTCCGTCTCCGGTGCGGTGGATGTGGCTCGCGATGCCGCCGACGTTGTTCTTGTTCAGCCCGGCCTCAAGGTCCTGCATGATGGGATCGTCGAGGGCCGAAAAGCATTCGGGAACGTCATGAAGTACCTGCTCATGGGTACGAGTTCAAACTTCGGCAACATGTTTAGCATGGCGGGAGCTTCTCTTTTCCTGCCGTTTCTGCCGATGCTGCCGATGCAGATTCTCTTGAATAATCTTCTCTATGACCTATCGCAACTCACAATTCCAACCGACAATGTGGACGACACGTATCTGCGGAAGCCGCAACACTGGGATATCGGCCTGATCCGCAATTTCATGGTGTATATCGGGCCGATCAGTTCCATTTTTGACTTTCTCACTTTTTATGTGCTGCTGCGCTTCTTTCATGCGACAGAAGTGCAATTCCATACCGGATGGTTTATCGAGTCACTGGCCACGCAGACCTTGGTCTTGTTCGTTATCCGAACGGCAAAAAATCCTTTCCGCAGCCGTCCCAGCAGTCCGCTGATCGCGAGTTGTCTTGCGGTTGTCGGAATAGGAATTCTGTTGCCGTTTACCCGCCTGGCGGGCGTGCTCGGTTTTATACCCATGCCCGCGAGTTTCTTTGTTTTTCTTGTGGTTGCTACTGGGGCTTATTTGTTGCTGGTGGAATTTGCGAAACGGCTGCTTTTGCGCCACGCCGAGAAGGCGAAGCTGGCTGTACCCCGGGCTAATGCCTTGGCGGCCGCAGCGTAGCGCCGTTAAAGGAGATGGCATATGCGAGTGCCGCTCGGCACGCACACGGCGCTTTTCAGCGCGAGATCCGATGCGGTGTGGAAATGGATTCACCGCCTGGGTGGACCCGGGCTACTGTTACTTGGCATCGCCGACAACGCCCCGTTCTTCTCCACTCCGGCGGGAAGCGTCGATGTATTTGTTATCGCACTTGCTGCACACCAGCCACATTGGTGGGCCTATTACGCCTTTATGGTTACGGTCGGCGAGGTGATTGGCGGCTACATTACGTATCGCATATCAGAAAAAGGTGGCCAGGCCACATTCGAAAAAAAAGTTGGGAAAACGCGTGCTGTGAAGCTGTACAAGATCTTTGAGAAACGCGGATTTGCCACGGTACTTGTCGGTGCCACATTACCTCCGCCGTTTCCATTCACTCCAGTGCTGATGGCTGCCGGAGTCATGCAATACCCACGGAAAAAGTTTTATTCGGCGCTCACGAGCGGCCGCATTGTCCGCTTTTTCGGTGAGGCGTTTCTCGGCCGACACTATGGCCAGCAGATGATCAGCTTCTTCTCGCGCTACTACCGCCCAATGATGTACATCCTGATTGCAGTGGCAATAGCTTCTGGGATCTGCATCGCAGTTTATTTCATATGGTATCGGCCCAAGGCGCAACGGGAAGAGCGCCAACGGGGCCAACCGGTCCAGGATTGCCCGACTCCCCACCGGGAGGCGAGAGGCTGAAAGTCATGGTTGCGGGGCGACTGCAGTAAATTTGGCGCGAGGACCGAGAACGGAACCGAGGTTGCTATGCAAGTGATGATCAACTGTGCCAGATTTCTTAGGTTCACTTTGACGATTGCGTGGCTGATCGTGTCGACTACGGCGCTCGGTTTTTCACAATCGGAACTGGACCTTCGAAGGTTTTTTCGGCAGGACCTCGGGTTGACTGAAGACCAGGTCAACGACATCCGGAAGGGAAAGGCAGTTGTGAATAGTATGCCGCCCCGGACGCCGGAGGAAGTGTTTTTATTAGGCGCGATTTATATTCATGCCGCTCCCGAAAAGTACCTGCAGTTGGAGCGCGATTTTGATCGGCGTCGCGAACTTCCAGCTTATTGGTCGCTGGTCGTATGCAGCAATCCTCCGCAGTTGTCTGACTTTAAGAACTTTGCCTTTGATAACGATGAGATCCAGGCTCTGAAGAAATGCACTCCAGGCGACTGTCAGTTACAGCTGCCGGCAAACTCCATCGAGAAGTTTCAGCGATCCATCAACTGGTCTGGGCCTGATGTGTACGAGCAAGTGAACCGTCTTCTCCAAAAGGGCGCTCTCGAGCGCCTTCTGGAATATCAGAAGGATGGCAATCAGGCCCTGGGAGTCTATAACGACAAACATGACCCCACGGTGGTGCCTCAGCAGTTCGCTTATATGCTCACCTATGGCAAGGCGCTGCCCGCTCAGTTGCCTGATCTCTACACGTATCTTCTCGCGTATCCCAACGGGAAACCCGCCAATGTGGAAGATACCTTCTATTGGGAGCGAGTGAAATTTGGGTTGAAGCCCACCATGCGGGTTGTCCATCTCATCACCATGCGTGGGGATAGCAAAGATGTGGTGGCCTATGCCTTCGCCGAGAAGCAGCTCTATTCGAGCCACTACTTCGAGACCGCGCTCAATCTCACCTTCTGCATCCGCGATGGCAATGATCCGAAGCGGCCCGGCTTCTATCTGATTACGGCGATGGGTTCGGAGCAGGCGGGCCTAACCGGCGCCAAAGGAGGGATTGTCCGCAAGGCGGCAGTGCATCGTTCGGTCTCAAATCTGCAAAATGCGCTCACGAACATCAGAAATACGCTGGAAGGCAGGCCGGTTGAGCAGGCGCCAAAGACAGATCATCCACCCACGGCCAACCTGCGGTAGCGGAGGAATATGGCATTGGTTGCAGCGAATGGAGACATTCACCTGAAATCGGTCTTGATCGCGACTGATTTCTCAGAGGCTTCTGATAAAGCAGCCCGGCATGCGCTCGCCATTGCCCGCCACTATGAAGCGAAACTCTATTTGGTGCACGTCGTTTCTTCCCTAGGATTCACCCTTGTTGGCCCGGATGCGGTCAACCTGGCTACCGAGGTCATTTCCCGGGACGCCCGTGAATTGGAGAACCGCCTTGTTCAAAGTGGGGCGCTGACCGGTATGGCCCACGAGATCCTCATCCGGCAGGGAAACATCTGGGAGGAACTGGACAAAATCATCGAACAGGAACAGATCGAATTGGTCGTCATCGGCACGCATGCCAGACGAGGTATGGGCAAATTACTGCTCGGCTCAGTGGCGGAGCACATCTTTCGTCACGCCAACTGCCTCGTCTTGACCGTTGGCCCCGGCTGCCTGCAGGGCTCGCCCGTGGGGAGTGGCCGCGCGATCCGCCCCTTTCTGTTCGCAACAGACTTCAGTGAAGCCTCGCTGCGAGGCCTGCCGTATGCCATCTCGGCGGCGAACCACTTCGAAACACAGCTTGTCCTGCTCAACGTGATGTCTGAGATTCCCATGGCGGGGGACCGCCTCTTGCCGTCTGCCGACGAAGTCCTGCAGATGGAGGAAAAAGGTCGTGCGAAGAATTTGTGCCGGCTTAGGGAATTGATATCGCGAAATGCCAAGCTGGTCGCAGCACCTGAATTTCTCGTCGAGTTCGGAATGCCGGCGGAGAAAATTCTGCAGGTGGCCAATACGCTCAAGTCCGATGCCATCATTCTGGGACTGCATCGCAAGACCCGCATCGGTGCAGCCTCCCATATGCCCTGGGCCACTGCCTATGAAGTCGCATCTGATGCTTGCTGCGCTGTCCTCACCGTGCGGAATTGACAAAGCTGACAGCGATCACAAATGAGAGGCGATTCCCCACAAGGGCGTTCAAATGCCGCGTCCCGCGCAGGTGTTGCCTCGGTTGGTTTCGTCACAATGGCGAAATGCAGTCTGAGCCTCATCTCGCTTTGAATCTACCCTCTCGCTGATCCGGATCTCCAAGGCTTCCAGCTATTTCGGGGCTCCTGCGGACACACCAGCATTGGCACGCCGCCTGCTTTCCGTTCATTGGATGACGTTGGAGCGATGGCGTTTCCCGATGATTCCGGTCAAACCTACGTGCGCATGGAAGATGAGTTTGTTCCGAGTTGCTTTGTGTTCTGCGATAACACGGCCTGCCATATGCTCCTTCGCCCAGAAGGTGCATGTCGAGCGCGAGAAGGGAATTGATTTCTGCAGCTTCAACACCTACGCCTGGCATGACAGTAAACATCCTGCAAACGAATTCTGGGCCGCACGGGTTACGACGGCGATCGATAGGGAGCTAGTGAGAAAGGGTCTCAAGAAGGTAGACCGAGATGAGAGTCCGGACCTCGAGATCGTTTACAACGCGGACATCAAGGAACGAACCACCTCCGCAGGCTGCGACTACGGATGCATATTGGCGGAATACCTGCTTAACCAGGTATATGGCCCGCCATGGCTTTGGCCGGAACCGGGCTCCTGGGTCAGTGAAGTTGAAAGGAACGGAAGCCTGGTCGTCGGTCTAGTTAATGCGTCGGGCAGAGACATGGTATGGCGAGCAATAGCCAAGGGTTCACTCTCAGACAAGACCGAGGAGAATGAGCGGAAGCTGAACAAGGCGATCACGAAAATGTTCAAAAAATATCCGCGCAAAACCGAAAGAAGATGTAAAGGAGAAAACAGATGAAAGTCTTAGTGGCGATCGATGATTCCGGTGCATCGCAGTACGTAATCGCAGAAGCAGCAGCACGCCCCTGGCCGACTGGCACGGTGCTCAGCGTCCAGTGCGTTTTGGATATGTGGACATGGGACGAGGAGCCCGAGCTGATCGAAGAGGCGAAGCGCCAGGCGAAGTCGCTCGTGACGGCCGCGGTAACCGAGCTCAGTCGCTCAGGGTATGAGGTGGTTTCGGAGATTCAGGCGGGCATACCCAAGAAAGCCATTACGGAGTACGCCAAAACCTGGGGAGCCGATCTGATCATGGTGGGCTCTAACCGGTCAAACGCGGTGGCTCGCTTCTTCTTGGGCAGCGTTTCCCGTGCCGTTCTTAGAGCTGCAGATTGTTCGGTCGAAATCGTGCGGCCGAGTCCGCGAGGTTCCACTGCTTCTTCGCCCGGCATGAGGATCATCGTAGGCACGGACGGGTCTGAGTGCTCCCAGAAAACTATCTGCTCCGCCGCACACCGTCCATGGCCGAGTGGAACTCTAGTTCGCGTGATCAGTGTGCGAGAACCTGTCGCTCCCGAAAGTGCCATGTACGTATCTTATGAAACTTTGTACCCAGGGGATCTTGCGGAGGAGATTATCGAGCGCGAGCGACGCCGCGCCGAAGACGCGCTTACAAGTGCTCGACAGGTGTTGAGCGCCGCAGGACTGAAGCTTTGCGATTTGCAGGAGAGCTTGTTCGGCGATCCCAGAGGCATTTTGTTGGACGAAGCAAAATCCTGGGGTGCCGATTTAGTCGTCGTCGGTTCCCATGGCCTGCATGGGTTCGATCGCGTGTTCCTGGGCAGCGTGTCTGACACTGTGGCAGTGCACGCGCCATGTTCCGTTGAAGTCATTCGCGATCGCGCGAAAGCCAGCCAATGATCTAGGGAACGTCGAATTCTGGTCTGTGGACCTCGGAATGCAAACGAACAGTGTTGAATTTGTTTGGAGGCAAGAAAATGAAGCTAAGTAAGATTGCTGAAACTACCACGGCTGTCGGGGCGGCGGCCCTCGCTGGAATCAACGCCTATCAACACAAGCAAAAAGAACATAAGTGCAAGAAATCGCTGTTTACGCGCGATCATATTGCTCTCTATTCATCACTGATTGCCGCTGGGCTGGCTTTGTGGGAGATCAAGAAGCATCACCATCAAGTCGCTGCATGAAACAACTGCGATTGACCGCAATACTTCTAGACACTTTCCGCGAGTGACCTGAAGTGAAAGATTCCGCGTGGTGCTATGAAACGCAGAAGAATCTTCGCAAGGCAACTTACAGGAAGTGAAGGCATCGACATCACTACTGGAGGCAGCGAGATGGACAAGCGCCTCGCCATTCGAGGGCGAATCACGGTTTCAAACTCGGATGAAATGCGAACAGCGCTCGCTGAGACCCTGAGCACGAGGCCGACGAGCCTGTCGATCGATCTTTCCGGGGCCTCCTATATTGATACCTCCGGTGTCGCCACGCTGATCGAGGCGGCCCGCATCGCACGCCAACAGGGCACGAAGCTGACTCTGGCGGGGATGCATGACCAGCCGCACTATTTCTTTGAAATTGCGCATCTTGGGCAGCTGTTCGATATCGCAGCGCAGGAGATGCGGAAATGAACGCTCTCGAAGCGATCGGCAACGGTGTGATCCGGGGGCTCGCCTACGTTGGTGGGCTCACCCTGCAGTTCTGGTCGGAGGTGCAGGCCACGCCTCGCGTGTTGCCGATCCTTGGTAAGCGAGGGCGATGGAGAACTGCTCTGCGTCAAATGGCAGCGATTGGAGTCGACGCACTTCCAATTGTTGCCATCCTTTCGGTCTGTGCAGGATTCATTCTGGCGATGCAAACCGGAGCCGTCCTGCGCAGGTACGGAGCGTTGCAGTACGTCATGGACGTCGTCGGCGTCGGATTCACACGGGAACTAGGCCCAATTCTGACGGCCCTGATCGTATGTGGTCGATCGGGATCGGCATTCTCGGCCGAAATCGGCACCATGGTCGTGACCAGTGAGATCGATGCGATGCGCACAATGGCGTTAGACCCCATCGAGTTTGTGCTCACACCCAAGTATGTCGCCGCAATGATCGTGATCCCTTGCCTGAGCATCATCAGCAACACGTTTGGCATTCTGGCGGGCGGCGCCTTCATGCACATTACGACGAGAATCGCGCTGCCAATGTATTTGCGATACATCTTCAACGCGATTGAGTTGCGTGACGTCCTTTCGGGATTGCTGAAGAGCGTTGTTTTTGCCGCGATCATCGTGAATGTAGGGTGCATGGAAGGTCTGCGGGTCAAAGGAGGGCCGGACGCGGTGGGCCGGTCAACAACTTCTGCCGTGGTCAGGTCCACATACCTCGTGATTTTGGCTGATGCATTTTTCACGGCGATTTTCTATTTGGTGCACAAGTAGCTGTGGCAGATCCGATCATCTCGGTCGAAGGCTTGACGGTTGAATACGAGGGCAAGCGCGTGCTCAACAGCGTTAGTCTCGACATTCAAAGCGGTGAAGTCATGGTGCTCGTCGGGGGCAGCGGCTCCGGTAAAACCACGATGCTGCGCCACATCATCGGCTTGGAGCGGCCTACGACCGGGACTATTCGGATCAAAGGAATCGATATCAACGGCTGCTCCAAAGCAGAACTCGTGGCCATTCGACGCAGCATGGGCGTAGCTTTCCAGGAATGCGCTTTGTTCAATTCGATGTCGGTCGAAGAGAACATCGCGCTTCCCCTCCACGAACTAACCGATCTAGCCGACTCTGTAATCGAGATCATGACTTACATGAAACTCGCGGCCGTGGGCTTGGGTGAAACCGGGAAACTCATGCCGCCTGAGTTATCCGGCGGCATGAAAAAACGCGCGGCCGTGGCCCGGGCGACTGCACTCGATCCCGAAATTCTGGTTTTCGATGAGCCATCGGCAGGCCTTGATCCGATCGTTGCGGCCGGACTCGACGAACTGATCCTTTTCCTTAAGCACGCTTTTCAGATGACGATATTGGTCGTGTCGCACGAAATGGCGAGTGCATTTCGAATCGCTGATCGCATAGCGATGCTCGACCGCGGCACGCTTATTGCGGTGGACGGCAAGGATACGTTTCGAGCGAACGCGAATCCGCGGATCCGGCAGTTTCTCGATCGTGTGTCCGATCCGATCATCGAAAGCCCTGCCGTTCAGGATCGTGTTCGTGCGCTCGCAGGATTGATGGGAGCGACAAGATGAAAACCGAAGCTAAGGTCGGCGCTTTCGTCCTGATCTGTGCGGCAATACTATTGTTTGCGGTTTATCGCGTCAGTAGCGCTCAACTCCGAGGGGCACGCGTTTCCTACAAGAGTTACTTGCGCTACGCAGGCGGGCTTGATCCCGGAGCGGATGTCCTGTTTGGCGGCATCACTGTCGGCGCGGTGACAGCCGTGCGGCCCGATGCCAAGGATCCCACCCGCATTGAGATTCTGATGGATGTGAAGCTGGGTACCCCGGTAAACGGCAAATGCGTGGCTCGGCTGGGCTCGGTAACCCTCGTCACCAATCCGGTGATCTCCATCAGCACCGGAGCAAATGATGCACCCCGCTTGCCGCCGGGAAGCGTAATTCCGTCGGAGGAGACGATCAGCGTCGACGACGAGGAGCGCAAGATAGCGGCCCTGGCTGATTCCGCCCACACCCTGATGGACGCGCTGCAAACCGACGTGAAGGACGCCCATGAACTCATCGGGCACCTGAACGAAATGACGGATAAGCCCAATCAGCAGCGAGTGGCGGGTATCCTGGCAAACGCCGATTCGATGCTCGCACGCACGTCACCGAAGATCGATCAGATCAGCGATCAGCTCGTGCAGTTGACGAACGAAGCCAATCGAGTCATCGCGAAAGCCGGCCCGGCTGTGGACAGCATCAACACCGCCGCATCGAATGCCAATCAAACCATCACTTCGCTGCGCGAGCCAACGCAGGCCGATCTTATTGAGGTCAAGCAGACGCTGGCCGAACTCCAGGCGCAGATGCGGGCAAAAGACCAGGACCTTACCTACACGCTCGAAAACCTTCGCAGGATTACGGACAATCTCAACGAACTGACCGAGTCGGTGAAGGAGCGCCCATGGAGTCTGGTGCGAATCAGGGAACCGAAGGACCGAAAGGTTCCGCCGATCGCGGGAGCCAAATGATGAAGTCTTTGGCCAAAATGGGCGTGTGCACGTTAGCGCTGCTCATCACCGGTTGCGGGGGTGGACGGCGTCCGCACTACTACGCGCTCGAGTTGCCTGCACCGCCAGACTTGGCCGTAAGCGCTGCCCGACTTTCGGGCACAGTAGCGGTTTCTCCGTTCGAGACTCCGTCCTATCTCCGCCAGGGACGGATCGTGTACCGGGAAACTCCCGAGGAGGTTGGCTTTTACGATTATCACCGATGGGCTGCCGACCCTGCCGAGACGGTCACGATAGCGATAATGGACACGCTCCGTTCCTCGAAGTTGTTTTCCGCCGTAAAGCGATACGACGGTCACAACCAGCAGGACTATCTCTTGATCGGACGGCTCACACGTCTCGAAGAGATCGACTACGGGGGGCCTGTGCGCGTCGAATCAACGATGTCGGCCGACCTGCTGAACCTGAAAAGCGGTGCCACAGAGTGGACTAACAGCGTTACAACCACATTGAACGTGGAGAATCGCAATGTCGACTCTGTGGTGACCGCAATGAACCGTGCCGTTCAGAACGGAGTTGCACAGCTGATGGCCAGTTTGAATGAGCGAATGGGTAAATGATTATGCTCGGCAAAATTTCGTACCCTTCGGGATGGTCGGGTATTTGTAAGAGAGGTCGCGGATAGTACTAGCGAAGGTGGCAGAAAACGTCCGCATAAACTTGCTTACTTTTGGCTGTGTGGCTCGTGCTGTCGAACTATGACAGCGGTTTCCGGGAAAGAAACAGGAGTCCACGCCATTCACATTTGCGGCCGTTTCTCTGCAGATCCCGGAAACCGGTTGGACCGATCCTGTGGGATCTTCAGTCCCGAATGCATGGATCAAACGACGCAGCTCTCCAAGAAATAATCATGAGGGAGTTTTGCTTCTGGCCATCATTTCGCGCCCCTTTGGGAGCGGAGATTAGCCTCCAGCGCAGTTTCAGGTGCGAATGTCGTTCTCTGTCCCGCCCCTCCTTTGGTCTCCGAACTGCAATTGGATTGTTAGGGAAATGGCTAAAGAGGAACTCAAATGCTGCGAATAACGTCCTTTGTAGAAGCGGAAACCATGACTTACCGGCTCGAAGGCCGGCTCACCGCAGAGTGGGTCAGAGAGTTCGAGCGCTGCTGGGTAGCCGCGAAGGACACTCATCCTGGAACCAGATTCAAGGTAGATCTGACCGATGTCGAATTCGTGGATCAGGAAGGAGAAGCGCTCCTCGGACGCATGCTGGCGGAAGGTGTGGAATTTGATCCCGGCAATTTATTCATGACATCGATCATGTCGGTCATACAAGATCGTGCCAGAGCAGAGCGCCCCAAGTGTTCCACGCAGGTGCAATGAAGGTGATTTACGGGCCTCAGGTGCAATACGGATCACCCCTCGATCCGTATCCTGCTCATACCCAAATCAAAGGAACAAGGCCCAGTGCAGCAAGACCAGCTAGTAACCAGAAGCTCTGCCCGCCAGTCTTCTTGTCCCCGAAGCAATAAGCGTAGATTCCTTTCGCCAGGTTGTTGCTGGACGTGGCGACAATAGTCGCGGTCGCGGCAAGTCTGACGGGGATGACGGTACCTGTTGCCTGCGTCAAGCCCATTACGAATGGATCCACGTCGACGATCCCCATGATAGCGGCAAGCGCGTTGAGGCCCGCTTTACCCATGCGTGTGAGTGCTAACTGCGTGGCTATGAGCATAATCACGAATACGAGAGCAAAGATGAACGCGGTCGTGAGCTCAAGAGGGTTTCGGGCTTCGAGACTAGATTGTCCGGCCGCTTTCGTCGCGTCAGGTTTGCGGGACCACAGCCAACCGAAGACGATTGCGACCCCTCCCAGAACTAGAAACGCGGCCCATAGGCTCCCCGCTAGGGCACGATTGAACAGAGCCACCAGAACGAGCAATCGTAAATACATGGCACCGGAGGCGATCAGGATAGCCGCCGCAAAGACATGTGGTTGTTCCGCAGTTTTGGCACGGCGAGAGAGCGCGACCGTGGTCACAGTGGAGGAGTATGCGCCGCCAAGAAATCCTGCAAGAAGTACTCCGCCTCGTCCCTTTGTCAGCTTCTGGGCTAGGTAGCTTGCATAGGAGATAGTGCTGACGGCAACGACGACCAGCCAGGTTTTGAAGGGACTAATGTGAAACCGACCGAATGACTCTCTCGGCACGATCGGTAGGATGACCGCTGTGAGCAGGAGAAATTTGGCGAAGGTAAGAATCTCATCCGAAGGAATCCGTGCAGGCAGTTTCTCCAGTGCTCCCTTTAGCTCCAGCAACAGCAGACTCATCACTGTCATCGCAGTAGCAATCCAGAAATGCCCATACCAGGCAAGAGCCCCGACCAGAAAGGTTGCCAGGCCGGAAATTTCGGAAGTTACGCCGGCAGTTTCTCCTGAACTAGACAGCTTTCGCCAATACGACAACAGAAGAAAGCTGCCGACTACCATAAATCCGAGCATCAAAGACAGAACCTGAGTGCCTGATAGCAATGCGATCGAATACCCGGTGAGCCCGATCAGCGGATATGTTCGCACTCCTCCAAAGGAATAGTGTTCCGCGGCAGCTTTGTGTTCTTCACGCTCGAGCCCAATCAGAAATGAGAGGAAGAGCGCGACAAGAATCTTCACGGCATCAGGCGGCAGCCATTGATAAGCACCCATCGAGGATCCTCTCGGGTCTGAATCTAGAATTTGTGTGCATCTGTGCGAAGCGATACATCCCTTGCAGGGCCCCAAGCATTGGTTGCGCAGACTTCAGCGAAAGCCCTTGCTCATCACCCGCGCGGGCCACCATCAAACGCGGCCGCATGGAATTTCATACTGGCCCTGGAATTCCGCAAAGTCGTCGTTCTGCTTGGAATGCAGTCAATGTTTGCGAACGAGCTGAGTCCGCATCCCGTTCTTGTTGTGCAAGCGGATTTCGCCCTAGATGGAGCATCCCGGCAGCCAACCAGAACTTATCCGGTGATTCGCATAAACGGAAGCAAGGGAAGAAGTTGAATTACCTACGATTGAGAAAGCCGGAGGGAGCCCCCGACGATATCCCGTCAGAATGACAAATCAATCGGCCCACGACATTCAACATCGACTGATGACATCAGGCGAATCGGGCCGTGTTGTAACCCCTGATATTCCAACTTCATCCAGGGCAACAATCATTGGAGTCCGCTTGCCCGCATCACGGGCGTAATCCAAGCCGTCTTTGGCCCTGCGAATGCTCCTTTCGAAGCGCGATCTTTTTTGGCGTGAACACATGACCCTCGAGAGCGATGACGGTCCTCGCCGGTCAGGGAAAAGAAGGTAATCCTATGCTCAAGATCATCTTCGTGAGTTTCGACAATGAGAAGCAAGCGTTAGAAGGGGCCCGGGCTATGCGCGAAGTGCGTACGAACGTTCTATATGCGGGCGCGATCATCGTCCAGGATCCAAACGGAAGAATAACCGTTCGACAGTCCATTATCGATCGTCCCGCCTCCACTCTCGGCGGCATGCTCATCAGCAATCTGGTGGGTCTGCTTGGACCGGCTGCAGTGGCGATCGACAGCGGGAGCGGTGCGCTTCTTGGAGCTGCCATCGAGGCTGCCAAGTCGGGCATTACCACTCCATTTCTCCAGACGATCCAAAAAGAACTCGCGGCTGGAAAAATCGGGATCATCGCTGAAATGGATGAGGAGTGGGAATCTGCGATCGATATCAGAATGGAGCCGCTGGGCGGGACTGTGTTCCGGCAAACCCGAGTACAGGTCGAGGATGCATTTTTCGAAAAAGAAATTGAGGCGCGTCAATTGGAGCTGGCCAATCTGGAGAAAGAACATGAAATCAGCGCGAGAGCACGGAAAAAAGAGGCCTCAATGCTAGACCGTGCCAGACTTCAAGCCAAAATTAACGCGACCAAACTGCACATTGAGGAAACGCAGGATCAACTGGCTGAACGAATCCGATCGGTCAGGGAGGAAGGCGAAGAGAGAATTGCCCTCTTGCAAGAGGAGATGACTGAAGCTGATGAAGAGGCCAGGGACGAACTCGATAGGCGTTTACAGGACATTCGATCCGAATACGAGTTGCGGGCGCAGAAACTTGACCAGGCTCTGCAACGTTGCAAACAGACATACCCCGACCTTATCTCGCGGACGGCTTGAACACAGAAATTCAAAACTGGATTCGTCTCACAGGATTTAAGGAGGATTTATGAGCGCAACATCAACCGCTACGCTCGCCAAGCATGCAGTGGAGTGGTCCGTGGTACTTAGCTGCGCAATGATTCTGGCGGGCATCGTAGGAATCATCGCACCTACGGTCGCGGGAATCACAGTTACGGTCCTTGCCGGCTGGTTGCTGATTTTCAGCGGCATTGCGCACATTGTATTCGGCTGGGAAAGACGGACAACAGGCGTGCTTGCCTGGGAATTACTTGTGGGCTTTCTTTACATGATGGTAGGCGGCTACATGCTGTTGCACATCGCCCAAGCCTTGGCGGCCCTCACCGTCGTTCTTGGAATTTATTTATGTGCAGAAGCAATCCTGGAGTTTGTGCTGGCGTATCGCCTGCGACCGTTGCCCGGGGCGGGTTGGTTGGCGGGGGATGGACTCATCACCTTAGTCTTGGCGATCCTGGTCTTGAGGCCGTGGTCGGCACCATGGGCGATCGGCGTCCTCGTTGGAATGAGCATGCTTTTTAGCGGGATCTCGCGCCTGGCGCTGTCGCTGGCAGCACGGCGTGTAGTGGCCAACATGCCTTAAGTTTTGCCGTAGTGCACGAACCATGAATTGCAGCTCGTTGCTCCTAGTTGAGAAAGCCAGCAGGCCCTTACACCTCTGCGGGTCGTATTCCATAGCTGCCAGCTGCGAAGACACAATAGGTAATCCCTGGGATCGTTAGTTTCCAACTATTTAGTCCAGAACGGCCCACTGTTTCGCGATCTATGCATGGTCCACAGCGTAAGAGTTTTACGCAACCGCGGCGGTTCCGGCGCGAACCTCGTCAGTTTTTACCCCTTTATGGACAACTTCAACTGGCATGCCGCTTAGCTTGGTATACAGCCTGCCACGCCGGCGCAAAGGCCACCAGTCGTAAAGATAGATTTCCATCGGACGCCACATCGCCACCCAACCTGCAATGGTCAAGCTTTCTCGCAAGAGGCTCGCCCAAGTGCCCGCGTCGCTGTGCGGCAATATCCGGGTCGAGAGAAGAGTTATCGCGAGGCAGCCCAAGCCTATCAGCAGGCTTGTGCGGCCTTGCTTCATCAGCGCCCCGAACTCGAGTCGATTGAGTTCAGCCAGGTGGGCAAAATGATTGTGGACCGCCTGCTGGATCACTTTCTTCGGTTCGCCTTCTGTTGGCCACTGCTCCAGGTGAACTCGCAGCTTGATCTGTGCGTTCCCCGGAAACTCCTGGGCCCAGCCCACGATGAATGCCTCCGCCTCGCTATCGAGATCCTTTTCGATAAATGGGGAGGGGTCCATCGAATTGAACAATTGAGCCACGTCGTGAATCGTCAGGCTGATGGTACGCGAGTGCGCCGGGTGAGTCGAAACTCTTACTGATGACGAAGAGTGCATAGGACGGCCTCGATCGAACGCTTACGCTTTATTCAGGGTTATGCTTCCGTTGTCGACGTTTGCAAATTTCGTTCCCGAGCGAAAGACCGATCGCTGCGCGCCCATCACCCAGGAATCAGCAGACTGCAGGACGACCATCTCTTCTAAGAACGGCCCCCTCAGACTTTATTCCGCCGTTCTGACGACGCCAGCCTGTCCAATCATCTCTCCCCAAGGCAGACCGAAGACATAGAGCATCAATGATTTCTGTGTCTTAGCGTCTTCTGGTAGATCCGTCGCAGCCTGAACGAGTGGCGCGCCGCGTGCCCTACCTGCCATGGAACGCTCTGCGTGAGCGGTGCGTTTTTAAAGGAGAAAGCTATGTCTTCGAATACGTTCTTGGACAATCCCTTGGTTGCGGGAATTAACGAGATCCGCAGCTACTGGGGCCGATTTCTGGCCTTGGGAATCGTAACCGTCGGGTTGGGCGTAGCCTGCATTATGTATAACGCTATCGCCACCCAGGCCAGTGTGTGGGTCTTGGCGCTTGTGCTGATGGTCAGCGCAGTTTTTTCGCTGGCTCTGGCCGTCTGGATCCATAACTGGAATGGTTTTTTCATGTTTTTCTTGAATGCGCTGCTGCAGGGTTTCACGGGCTATTTGCTCGTCCGCTATCCCCATCAGAGCACGATCGGCATCACCATGGTTCTCGCTTCCTTGTTCATTGTCGGAGGACTTTTTCAGACTGTCACCGCTGGCCTGTTGAAGTTCCCAGCATGGCTGTGGTCGATGCTATCCGGCATAATCTCTGGGGTTCTAGGTATCTTCGTGCTGTACAAAATGCAGGATGCTAGTCCGTTCTTCCTCGGATTGGTAGTTGGCGTGGATTTTGTGGTGGACGGAATTTCGTTTATCGCATTTGCCACGGAATTGCACAAAATTCCGAAGCTGACTGTCTATGCTCCAAAAGCCGCTTGACTATGCGGCGCCTGCCGTAAATGAGGTTGCCTGTCATGGAAAATATGCTCGTTGTGGTTTTTAATGACGAACGGACAGCATATGAGGGGCTCAGCTATCTTAACCAGTTGGGCTGTGATGGAGTCATCAAACTTTTTGCCGGATCAGTAATTGCGAAGGAGACCGGTGGCAGGGTAACTGAAGTGGGAAGACAAGGTACCTTCGCATTTCACACGATTGCGGGAACTGCGGTCGCCGCTGCTCCCGGAGTGTTGGCGGGACCTACAGGATCCGGTGTTGGTGCCACCGTAGGAGAACTCACCGGATTTATTCGTGATCTTCACACGCTTGGGGTCAACAGCGATTTTGTCAACGATGTAGAGGCCGTACTAACGCCGGGAAAATGCGCAATCGTTGCGGACTTGGACGAGGAGTACATCACTCCCATAGACGCCCGAATGAAAGCGCTGGGCGGCGTGGTGTTTCGGACCGAGAAGAAAAACCTTGAATGCGAACTGGAACAGACCAGATAAATCGGCGTCCAGATCGACAAATTGAATCGCCAAGCAGCCGTAATGCACAGCCATAAACGCTCGATGTAACAATGCTATGGCACTTCCAACCGGTTTTGATCGGTGCTTCTCGTGTTGTTCAGCCGGAAGCTCTTTATGATGCTGGTGGCGCCGATGATGACTCTGCCGTGTGGAGGCGGGCGTAGGAGGTTGGCTCTGGTCGCGAGTTCGTAAAGGCGCCCGCGAGAAGGCTAGGAGGGAGTTTCAACCAAAGAGTCCTCTTGAACTGCGAGCGGCAATTTTATTCGCAGTACTTTTCCTTGCAGTTCTGATTGTTACGCGGGTTGCGATGAGCCACCTCGGGAAAACCGGGATCTATGGTCTTGCGCTTTTGTTGGACTCATGGACGTGGACCCCTTCATTGTAGGTATGACTCAGTCCGCGGGAAGCTTGACGCCGGAGTCGTTGGCAGCCACCGGCATCCTGATTGCCGCCTCCAAGCGACGGCCAAACTAGGAGAGTTCCTGGAGACTCGATTCTCTCAGTCGTTTTTGACCAAAAGACGGTACCGGCCGGGCCGCCGTTCCTTAAAAAGGGTCAAGTCAGCTGTACCACACTGTTCCGTGGTTTGATTGCTCCTTTGCCTTTTCAACAAGTGTTCGAAGTTCCTCACGGATTGCACGGATTCGGGATTCCCGTTTAGCATGCTCTGCTCTCTCAGCGAGTGAGTGGTTCTTGTGACTGTGGTAGCGGTGTTCCTCCTGCTGGATCAGGGCAATCTCGTGTCGGAGTTTCTCAGTTCTTGCCGCGATGGAACAGTCATCCATAGTCCATGGTCCCCGCTGGAACAGTCCTGAGTGAAATTTCCAGTGTTCGTTAACAACGAATCAGTCCGAAGGTAGTGGCTACTTTGAGTTCAATTCACGAACTGCTCGCGCGTACTCGTCGGTCGCGCTCTTCAACTCAAAGGCAAGGTTATTCGGGTCTTTGGCGCCTGCCTTCTTGAAGGCATCCAGGACCTCTTGCACCCTCTTTTCGGCGGTTCTTACTTCCTCGATGGTGGACATGGGGTTACCGCACTACTCTCTAATGCACTCGAGATATCGATGTTGCGCGATCGAGGGTTGCACGTCAGTGATGCGGATCACTTTTGGCTACCTCTAACATCGGTGGCCGGGCATCGCAACGGTTTCTCTTCTCCTCTTGACGACGAACCATGCATACATTGCGGCTAATGACGAACATGCCAAACCTCCAACACCGTGGCTTCGACCGCGCTGATGGAGATGTATAAACCCAGCCCTACTTTCGGGGAGCTGCCGAACAGAAGCAGAAGGTCGGACGGCAGCGGGTGTCCATTGCTCCACTGCCAGGAAGGCCAGGAAAAGCCCGAGAAAGGGATGGGGTGCGAGATGAAGTCGAGCACCCCATGGCTGAAGACCACAGCTCCAACCGCGACCCGGCGCGGCAATCACGGTAGATGCGTTTGGCGAGCAGGCCGAATGCCATAGACCAAACAACGGACATGAAGAGGCCATGCGACCAGGGGTTTCCGATCTCGGCGCGCTCAATGCCGGTGAAGCCAAAAGCTATGGCGAAACATCGAGAATCCAAGACGCCAGCAACAAAACACCGAGCGACACTTTGGGAACTGCAGGCTTCGCTGCCAGTCCGACTGAGAAGTGTCCTAGTGAGCCCATCGGAAACTCCCTCCAAGAAGAGCAAACTGGCCCCTGAGGCCGATTGCCACTTTCATAGATTCTTCCCTCCACGTTAAATAGCCTGCGACGCGGCGCCCCGTGCAAAGAAAGCAAACGGAACGAAGCAAAACAATCCCATCGCGAAGATCACTAGGACGTCACCTATGCGAATGTGTTTTCCGAACATGAGGGACTGCAGCACAAATAACGTGATCAAACCGATGAACAGCATGCTGGCCTGAAACAGCAAGCCCAAGCCAACGACATATCCCAGCGCCTCGCGGCGCCAAAGTAACAAGCCGCCAATGATCCATGAGGGACTCAGCAGCGCGTCCGTACTGCGGACAGCCAGCTCCGAAACATCGATTGGGGTCCGCGTTACGAGTGCGGTTACCATTACGGTGATCGCCCACGCAAAGAACAAAACCCCGAGGCCGACCAAGACCCCCGAGCCAACCTTCTCAGCCACTCTCCCTGCGAGTCGTTGTTGCACGGCGATCCCGTCCATCGAAAGGACGAGACTTGCCATTGCATAGAAGTTGATCGCTGCCGACACAAGATGCAACAGGAACAGCACACCGAAGGTTCTGGCGAACAAGAAAACGATGTCGTGGTAGAGGAGATAAAGCAGCACTCCCGGCCACAGTAGAAGGCCAACCAGTCTGCCATTCCGGGCAGACCAGATCGAAATCAACAACACGGGCATTCCGAGAAGATTGACCAGATCCGTGGGTAATGAACTACGCAGCATTTCCTTTGTCGGATACATCATCGTTGGACGGACGAGACCGATAGCGCAAGCGAGAATCATCAGTGCAGCGATCCCTAGAGAACCCCAGTAGGCAAATCTGTAGCAAGGTCTACTGCGGACAAAACCGCAGCAGTCGGACTCGTCCGGAGGATCACCACTCCGGTTCAACGCGGACATGAGATCTCCTAAGCTGCAACAGCCGCTCACGCCACGACTGGTTCGCGCATTCGGACCATGAGAATGCCGATTGTGATCATCCAAACCGCGAGGGGGAAGCCAGACGCGATAGCCTCAGGACCCCAACCCGCAGGATTGTAGAAATGCATGAGATCAGGGCCGCCGACAAACATCGAAGGAACGAAGGCGAAGCACCCGAGGGCGCAAAGATAGCCGACCCACGCGCTCCAAGCAGGCAATGCGCGACTGGCCACGCCGACGTACCCGGCCATGGCCATAAGCACCGCCATCAGAAAAAGAGCTACGGAGCCGTACATCAGGAACGTGCTTTCCAACATAGCCCGAATGATCACGCCGCTGCCGGGAACGGTCCGGGCGTCGATGACCGTGGCGGCCTGCAGTGAGTCGGCAATGAAAGTGAGGGCGACGTAGACCAGGCCAACTCCGAAAACGAGCGTGCCGAGCCACTCGTGCCGTACATCCGCCTGGCGGATGAGGTGACGGAAACCGGCGAGGAAAATCATGACCAGAGTAAGGATGATGAAGTCGAAAAACACGCAAGTCATGATGTTCGTGCCGTAAGTGGCAGTGAACTCGGTTATCTTCGCCGGGTCCGTGAGCCCGGGAAAGCCAGCCCGTACTAGATAAAACGGGAACTCGATAAAAAATAGGGCGATCGCAGCTAAGCCGCATGCGCCGCTCCAGCGGTAGATTTTCTGATCATCCACAAACGATTCCTCTCTTTTAGCAGATTGTCACCACACTCCAGGCAACAACCGATAGCGAGTGTGCTTGGTAAATTCCTGGTAGCCGGGAAGTTCCTGGCGCAGCGTTTCATCCTCGCGAGAAGTGCGCCAGATCATCAGAGCGACAATCGCTACGCCTAACACCAGTGCCGCGACTGAGCCGAGCACGAGCGGCATTCCCAGATACATCAGGAATGCGCCGAGATACATGGGATGGCGCACGAAACGGTAGGGTCCGGAGATAACGACAGTCTGGCCACGATCCTTTTGAATGCGAACCGTTGCCTCGGCAAACGGATTCACACGCAGAACCCATGCGATTAGGACGATGCCCAGGATGAAAGCGACCGCGCCAGGATAGGCAACGCCAAAGGGTATCGATGACCAGCGGAACCGCTCCACGTCCAGCCCCGCAACCGCAGGCTGAGTGAACACGAGAGGAAAATAGACGGCCCAAAAAAACTTGTCGAAATGCTTTGTGTCCTTTCGGTTACGTTGTGCTCGTGCGTTCATCACCGCAGGGTTATAACGGTATCCGACGACTCCGATTGTGGTCATCCCTGTGACCCACAACACGACAGAGATCCAGCCGCGCATCCAGTCAAGACGGCCGGCGCTTAGAAAAATCGAACCCGTCCACCAAGCGGAGGCTCCTATAAGTTGAACAAGTCCTCTTGCGGGATTAAGTGCAGGCGGTGCTGATCCCTGTTCGACCGCAGACGCATTTGCCATGGACTCCTCCAACAGACCAACCGCGTTTGGTATGAGTCGGAACTAACTCCGCAGGTTCAGCAATCTAATCCC
>Ga0335085_10001240_pt1 | contig 57206 bp, 55 predicted proteins | sample Lox_Sample_45_FD_206712 | JGI IMG/M metagenome (GOLD analysis project Ga0335085, IMG submission 206712) | Soil microbial communities from Loxahatchee National Wildlife Refuge, Florida, United States - Lox_Sample_4.5 | ecosystem: Environmental > Terrestrial > Soil > Wetlands | place: USA...
GCCGTCGCGCTGAGACGCTTCGAGCCTCGCGCGTAGTCTGCGCGAGGCTCGAGGCGTGTCAGCGTGCAGGCGTCGGAGCGGGGACCGCCCTCGCACCCCGGCGGGATGATCTACCGGCTGGACTCCGCGAGCGCCGCGAGCGCGCGGTCGAGCTTGGCCGTGACCGGGGCGCGCCGGCGCGTGGAGACGCCGACGCCTTCCCACACCGAGCGCGCGTCGTCCCCCAGCCCCTCCACGCGCAGCGTCACGCCGTGGCGCTTGAGGAGCGGCGCGAGCGTGCGGCGGCGGCGCCAGAGCTCGCGGCGCGTGTGCTGGTACGCGAGCTCGCACACCTCCTTCCGCGAGGCGAACGAGAACATGTTCGAGAAGAACATCGTGTACTCGTCCCGTCCCGGCTCGAAGAGCACGATGTCCGCGTCCGGGAAGTGCGTCGCGTAGCGCGAGAGCCCCACTTCCAGCCGCGAGTGGATGAGCGTGCGGAAGGTCTGCGAGAGCACCGTCGGGAGTCCGCGCTGCGTCAGGATGCCGCGCGGCAATCGCCCTTGGCCGATCGCGCTACGCACGTCGGTGGGCACGATCGGGTTGATGCAGAGCAGGAGCCCGATCCCCTGCTCGAGCGCCACCGAGGCATGCACCGTGCGCAGGAGCACGCCGTCCACGCAGTCGCTCCCGTGCACGCGCACCGGGGGATAGAGCCCCGGGAGCGCGGTGCTGGCCTGTACCGCGGTCGCGATCGGCACGTCGTCCCAGCCCGGCGCGCCGAAGAGCACGGGGAGCCCGGATCCCAAGTCCGCCGCGACCACCGTGAGGCGGTGGCGGAGCTTCCGGAAGTCGTTCGTGCGGTGTTTGCGCGCGAAGGTCCGCTCGAGGTACGTGCGGATCGACTCGTTGTTGAACAGCCCCACCGGGAGCGCTCGGCCCAGCAGGGTGAACGCCTCACGCAGCGACTGATCGCCCGGCCGCCGCGCGAAGTGCCAGAGCGATTCCACGGCGAGCTTGGGGAGCATGAGCGCGCGGCCGGCGAGCTCGCCATAGGCCGGCGCGAAGAAGCGCTCGAAGTGGAACGGCTGCTCGTCGGGCTCGTGCGTGATGATCATGCGCACGAGCTGTGAGACGGGGATGTCGTTGGCGAGGAGCGCGGCCACGAACGAGCCGGCGCTCACGCCCACGTAGCTGTCGAGGTCGTTGAGGTCGACCCCGTCCAGCGATTCCTCGAGGGCGCGGAGGGCGCCGATCTCGTACACGGCGCCCTCCGGGCCGCCGCCGGCCAACGCCAGCCCGATGGAGCGGCCGGCGCGGCGGCGCACGCGAGTCATCCTCAGGCCCGCGTCAGAACGCCGGCGTGCCCGAGGTCGTCGCGCCGGCCGTCGCCTTCGCCCGCACCTTCTTGACGGGCGCCCGGTGCGCGGTCTTCGCCTTCTTGTCGACGCTCTTGGTGAGCGCGTCCACCTTCTTCGTCAGCGTCTGGATCTCGCTGCGGGTGGGGACGCCGAGCGTGTGCATCACGCTGGCGACGCCGTGCTCGACGCCGGTGCCGATCTTCTCGACGCCCAGCTGGATCCGCGAGCGCGTCCCTTCGGTGGCGTCCGTCACCTGCTCCTTCACGATCTCGACGCGTGCCTCGACGTCCTTCACCATCGCGCTCAGCGCCTTGCGGTTCTTCGTGTCGAGCGACGTGCCGCGCTTCACCAGCGCGTGGAACGCCTTCTGCCCCTCATCCTCGGCGAGCGACAGCGCGCCCAGACCGGCCAGCCAGATGTTCTGCGCCGTCTCGCGCACGACTTCCGCGCGTTCCTGCGCCTTCTGCTTCGTGGAAGCGACGATCGTCTTCGGCGTCACACGGGTGATCTTCGTGGTCTTCTTCATCGGGCATCTCCTCTAGAGTTCGTTCGCGTGGGCGGCGCCTGCGCCGCCAACAGGGAACATGTGGTGGGAGTCTCGCGCCGTCCGTCGGCGTTCTCTCCCGGGTGCTGTGCTACTTTCCCTTCCGCTTCTTCCGTCTCGCACCCTTGTGCTTCGCGGCGGGGGGCGTGCTCCCCGCGATCTCGCGCAGCGTGCGCTCGATCCCCGCGATGCCGGCGCGCAGGCGCTTCATCTCGTCGCGCGCGCGCTGGAGGGGCTTCACACGGTCGACGCTCGTCTGCACGAGGCGGCCGACCTGCTGCTGCAGCTGCCCGACCCCCGAGCGGATCACGTCGTGCAGGAGCTCGCTCGTGACCACCGCGGCGCCGGCCCGCGTCTGCTCGTAGACCACGAGGGCGAGCGTCTGCGCGGTGACATCCTGCCCCGTCGCCTTGTCGGTGACGCGGAGGTGCTCGCCGGCGCGGATGTGCGCGGCGAGGGTCTCGAGCGACACGTAGCGGCGGTCGCGCGTGTCGTAGAGTTTGCGGCTGCCGTAGCGGGTGATCGAGCGGATCATACGGCGGGGAGTATACCGCACTGCGGCATGACGCGCCAGGGGTGATTGCCGCACCGCGGCACAACGCCATCTCCCCAACCGCAGTCGGCTAAGCGGCTCCCCTATAATGATTTACGCCACGGGCCGCCCGTCACCCCGTCGCGTTGACAATTCCGACAGAAGTGCTAGGATTGAAGCATGAGCAGCAACATCGAGACCCTCGTCAACAAAGAGTACCGCTACGGCTTCGTCACCGAGATCGAGGCCGATACCATCGCGCGCGGGCTCTCCGACGACACGGTCCGGCTCATCTCCCAGAAGAAAGAAGAGCCCCAGTGGCTCCTCGAGTGGCGCCTCAAGGCCCTCGCCCGTTGGCGCACCATGACCGAGCCGCATTGGTCGAACGTGCAGTACCCGCCCATCGACTACCAGGATATCCACTACTACTCGGCGCCGCGCACCAAGAAGCCCCTCGGCTCCCTCGACGAAGTGGACCCCAAGCTCCGCGAGACGTACGACAAGCTCGGCATCTCCCTCAACGAGCAGAAGATGCTCGCCGGCGTCGCCGTCGATGCCGTGTTCGACTCCGTCTCCGTCGGCACGAGCTACAAGGAAGAGCTCGCCAAGCACGGCATCATCTTCTGCTCCTTCTCCGAGGCGGTGCGCGAGCATCCCGAGCTCGTGCGCAAGTACCTCGGCTCGGTGGTGCCGGCGAGCGACAACTTCTTCGCCGCGCTCAACAGCGCCGTGTTCAGCGATGGCTCCTTCTGCTACGTGCCGAAGGGGGTGCGCTGCCCGATGGAGCTCTCGACGTACTTCCGCATCAACGCCGAGAACACCGGACAGTTCGAGCGCACACTCATCGTCGCGGATGAGGGGGCGTACGTGAGCTACCTCGAGGGCTGCACCGCGCCCAAGCGCGACACCAACCAGCTGCACGCCGCCGTGGTGGAGCTCGTCGCGCTCGACCGCGCGACCATCAAGTACAGCACCGTGCAGAACTGGTTCGCGGGCGACCGCGAGGGGAAGGGCGGCATCTACAACTTCGTCACCAAGCGCGGGAAGGCGGGCACCGACGCGAAGATCTCCTGGACGCAGGTGGAGACGGGCTCGGCGATCACGTGGAAGTACCCGAGCGTGATCCTCCAGGGAGACCGCTCCGTCGGGGAGTTCTACTCGGTGGCGGTGGTGAACAACCACCAGCAGGCGGACACCGGCACGAAGATGCTCCACTTGGGCAAGGACACGAAGAGTACCATCGTCTCCAAGGGGATCTCGGCGGGCGAAGGGAACAACAGCTACCGCGGCCGCGTGTTCGTGAGCCCGAAGGCGGCGCGCGCGCGCAACTACACGCAGTGCGATTCCATGCTGATCGGGAACCGCTGCGGCGCGCACACGTTCCCGTACATCGAGGTCCAGAACGACACGGCCACGGTGGAGCACGAAGCGAGCACGTCCAAGATCGGCGAGGACCAGATCTTCTATCTCAAGCAGCGCGGGCTGAGCGCGGAGCAGGCGGTGAGCATGATCGTGGCGGGCTTCTGCCGCGAGGTGTTCAAGGAGCTCCCGATGGAATTCGCGCTCGAAGCCCAGCAGCTGCTCGGCATCACGCTCGAAGGCTCCGTCGGATGACGTGAGGATCTCGCTCTCGTCTCCCGGCCTTTCCAAACGCTTACCACTAAACGCTTCGTGTTGATCATAAAGGACCTCGCCGCGAACGCCGGCGACCGCGTCATCCTCCGCGGTATCACGCTCACCGTGCGCCCGGGCGAAGTGCACGCCATCATGGGGCCGAACGGCTCCGGCAAGAGCACGCTCGCGCAGGTGCTCGCGGGGCACCCCGCCTACACGGTGACGGCCGGCTCCATCACCTACGACGGCAAGGACCTCCTCGCGATGGCGCCGGAGGAGCGCGCGCAGGCGGGGCTCTTCCTGGCCTTCCAGTACCCGGTGGAGATCCCCGGGGTGACGAACGCGTACTTCCTGCGCGCCGCGCTCAACGAGCTGCGCAAGGCGCGCGGACAGGCGGAGCTCGATCCCATGGAGTTCCTCGACCTCATGGAGCGGAAGCTCCCGATGCTCGACATGGATCCCGCGATGATGCAGCGCTCGGTGAACGCGGGATTCTCCGGGGGCGAGAAGAAGCGGAACGAGATCCTGCAGATGGCGGTGCTCGAGCCGCGCCTCGCGATCCTCGACGAGACGGACAGCGGCCTCGACATCGACGCGCTGCGCGTGGTGGCGCAGGGAGTGAACGCGCTCCGGCGTCCCGACAACGCCACCATCGTGGTGACGCACTACCAGCGGCTCCTGAACTACATCGTCCCCGACTTCGTGCACGTGCTCTCGAACGGGCGCATCGTGAAGTCGGGGGGCAAGGAGCTCGCGCTCGAGCTCGAGGCGAAGGGCTACGATTGGCTGGAGGCGCCGGCGACGGGCGCCGCCGCGGGCGCGCGCGCGTGAGCACGCAGGTCGCGGCCTACCGCACGCAGTACGACGCCTTCGCGGCGAACGGCGGCGGCGCGGCCCCCGCGTGGTTGCGCGACGTGCGCCGCGGCGCGATCGCGCGCTTCGAGCAGCTGGGCTTTCCCACGCCCAAGAACGAGGACTGGCATTTCACCAACGCGGCGCCGATCGCGGAGCAGGCGTTCCGCCCGCTGTACGGCGCGACCGCGGGGGCGGTGACCGCCGATCAGCTCGCGCCGTACCGCTTCGCGGAATCGTGGCCCACGGTCGTGTTCGTGAACGGCCGTTATCGGGCGGACCTCTCGACCCTCGTGGGCTCCGGCGGCGTGCGCGTGCTGGACCTCGCGCGCGCATGGCGCGAGATGCCGGCGCTGCTCGAGACGCACCTCACGCGCATCGCGCCGTACGACGCGCAGGCGTTTACCGCGCTCAACACCGCGTTCGCCCAGGAGGGGGCGGCGGTGGTCTTCGCGATGGACCACTCCGCCGAACAGCCCGTGCATCTGCTGTTCGTGAGCGATGACGGCGCGGCGGACGGCGTCGCGCACGTGCGCAACCTCATCGTGGCCGAGCGCGGCGCGAGCGGGAGCGTGGTGGAGAGCTACGTCGGGCTCGGGTCGGCGCGGCACCTCACCAACGCGGTGACGGAGCTGTCCGTGGGGGACGGCGCGACGCTGCGGCATGTGAAGGTGCAGCGGGAGAACGCGCGCGCCTTCCACGTGCACACCGTGCAAGCGGTGCAGGGGCGCGACAGCCACTTCCAGAGTTTCTCGTTCGCGAGCGGCGCCGCGCTCTCGCGCACGAACATCGCCACGCTGCTGGGCGGCGCCGGCGGCGGCGCCACGCTGAACGGCCTCTACATGGTGGACGGCGAGCAGCACGTGGACCACCAGACCCGCATCGAGCACCTCGCGCCAAACTGTTTCAGCCGCGAGGTCTACAAGGGGATCCTCGCGGGGGCGTCGCACGGCGTGTTCAACGGCAAGGTGTACGTGCATCACGAGGCGCAGAAGACCGACGGCAAGCAGACCAACGCGAACTTGCTCCTCTCCGAGCGCGCGCGCGTGGACACGAAGCCGCAGCTGGAGATCTTCGCCGACGACGTGAAGTGCACACACGGCGCCACGGTCGGCCGTCTGGACGAGATGGCGCTCTTCTACCTGCGCACCCGCGGGATCGCCGGCGCGCTGGCACAGCGGCTCCTGACGCACGCCTTCGCGGCGGATGTGCTCGACACGATCGAGGTGGCCGAGGTGCGCGACGGCCTCGAAGCGCTCTCCCGCGCCCGGTTCGCCGGCGGCTGACGTGGACGGCTTCGAGGCGCTCGCGCGCATCGACCAGCTCCCGGACGGCGCCACGCTGGAAGTGACGACGCGCAGCGGCGAGCGCATCTGTCTCGTGAACGACGGCGCCGCGATCCGCGCGGTGCAGGCGCTGTGCGCGCACCAGGAGTTCCCGCTCGTGGACGGCACCGTGCTCCCCGGCGGGCGCATCGAGTGCGCCTGGCACGGCGCGCAGTTCGACCTCCGCACGGGACGCGCGATCCATCCGCCGGCGGAGAACCCCGTGGCGGTGTACGAGGTGTCGGTGCGCGAGGGCGTGATCCACGTGGGAGGGCGCAAGGAATGAGCTCGCTCGCGCCGCGCACGGACTTCCCGCTCCTCGCCGCGGATCCACGGCTCGTGTACCTCGACTCCGCGGCCACCAGCCAGAAGCCGCGCGCGGTGCTCGACGCGATCGCGCACTTTTACACGCACGACTACGCGAACCCGCACCGCGGTGCGTACGCGCTCTCCGCGCGCGCCACCGAGCGCTTCCGCGCGGCGCGCGAGCGCGTGGCGCGGTTCCTGGGCGTGGCGGACGCGAGCACGCTCCTGTTCACGCGCGGATGCACGGAGAGCTTGAACCTGGTCGCGGGCGCGTGGGGGCGGGCGAACGTCGGCGCCGGCGACCGGATCGTGGTCACCGCGGCGGAGCACCACGGCGACTTCGTCCCCTGGCAGCAGCTCGCGCTGGAGCGGGGCGCCGAGTTCGTGATCGCGCCGCTCGCCGCGGAAGGCACGGTGGACCTCGCCGCGCTCGCCGACCTCCTGCGCGCGCGCACGAAGGTGGTGGCGTTCAACCACGTGTCGAACGTGCTCGGCGCCGTGAACCCAGTGCGCGAGATCGTGGCGCTCGTGCGCGAGCGCGCGCCGCAGGCCATCACCGTGTGCGATGGCGCGCAGGCCGCGCCGCACCTGCCCGTGCGCATCGACGCCCTCGGCGTGGACTTCTACGCCGCCGCGGGGCACAAGATGCTCGGGCCGATGGGGATCGGCGTGCTCGCGGGGCGCCGCGAGATCCTCGAGGCGATGCCGCCGTGGACCACCGGGGGCGACATGATCGAGACCGTGGGCGACGAGCGCACCACGTGGAACGCGCTCCCGCACAAGTTCGAAGCGGGGACGCCGAACGTGGAAGGCGCCGTGGGACTCGCGGCGGCGTGCGACTATCTCGAGGCGCTCGGGATGGAGCGCGTGCACGAGCACGGGCGCGCGCTGGCCGCGCTCGCGATGGAGCGCATCGCGGAGCTGGAGGGCGCGCGCACGTTCGGGCCGCCGGCGGGCGCGGAGCGAGCCGGCGTCGTCAGCTTCACGCTCGGCGACGTGCACCCGCACGATCTCGCCTCCATCCTGGACGCGCGCGGCGTCTGCATCCGCGCGGGCCACCATTGCGCCCAGCCGCTCATGCGCCGCCTTGGCGTGGGCGCCACCGCCCGTGCATCGTTCAGCGTGTACAACAGCGAGCAGGATGTGGATGCCCTGATCGCCGGGCTGCACGACGCCCTCGAGCTCTTCGCCCATGCCGGCTGACGACGCCCTCAACGCGCTCTACCAGGAAGTGCTCCTGGACCACTACCGGCGCCCGCGCAACAAGGGGCAGCTGCCGGAGTACGACGTGTGCGTCGAGAAGAAGAATCCGCTCTGTGGCGACGAGATCACGCTGCAGATCGACTTCGACGGCGACCGCGTGAGCGACGTGAAGTTCACCGGGCAGGGGTGCGCGATCTCCCAGGCGTCGGCGTCCATGATGACGCAGGCGCTCAAGGGGCGCTCGCGCGCCGAGGTGGAGGCGATCGCGCGGCGCTTCACCGAGATGATCCACGGCGACGACGCCGCCGCGCGCGACGCCGCGCTCGGCGACCTGCGCGCGCTCGCCGGCGTGTCGCGGCTCCCCGTGCGGCTCAAGTGCGCGATGCTCGCCTGGGGCGCGTTCGCGGAGGCGCTCGCCGAGCACGGAAAGTAGCGGCGTGTACGCGATCGCGATCATCCGCTACAAGAAGCCCTTCGCGGAGATCGAACCGATGGTCGCCACGCATCGCGCGTACCTGGGCGAGCTCAAGAAGAAGGGGACCTTGCTCGCGTCCGGCCCCTTCGAGCCGCGCTTCGGCGGCGGGGTGCTCCTGCGCGTCCCGGACGAAGGGTACGCGGCCGTGCTCGATGCGGTGGTCGCGAACGATCCCTACGTGAAGGCCGGTCTCGCGCAGTGGGAGATCTGGCCGTGGCACGCGGGGATCGGGAAGGAGGATCTGGACCGGATCTAGGGCGTCCCGCGCGGCCCCAGGAACTTCACCAGCGCGGAGTCGAACTTCGCGGGCTGGTCCATGTTCAGCACGTGCCCCGAATTCGGGAACACGAGCAGCGCCGCTCCCTTCACGCTCTTCGCGATCGTGTCCGCGATCGCCTTGGTGTCGGCACCATCGTGGCCGCCGACGATCACGAGCGTGGGCATCGTGAGTTTCCCGAGCTGCGCGAGCGCCGGCGGTGTGAGCGGCGCGCCGCGCCGAAGCGTGTCGGTCCACACGCGCGCGTTCGCCATCACGAGCGCGGTGAGCGTCGGCTGCATCCCCGGATTCGCCCAGAGCTTGAGCAGCGGCGCCGCGGCGAAGAGCACGGCTGCGCTGTCGGGGCGTCCGGCGCGCGCCTGCGCCACGATGGGTCCGAACCACGTCATCATGTTCTCTTTCGGCGTGTAGCCATCGATGTTCGGGCTCGCGAGCACGAGCCGCTCCACGCGCTCGGGCGAGACGACGGCGAAGTCCACCGCGATGTTCGCCCCCGCGCTGAGCCCGACGATGTTCGCCGCCGGGATCTTGAGCTGGTCCAGCAAGAACGTGAGGTCGCGCCATCCCGGCTGCGACTCCCGCGGCGTGGGCGACTTGCCGTGTGACGGGAGATCGTACCGCAGCACGCGGAAGGTCGCGTCGAGCGCCGCCATCTGCGGGTCCCATAGGTGCAGGTCGACGCCGAAGCCGTGGATGAGCACGACCCAGTCGCCGTTGGGCCGCCCGGAGATGCGGTAGTGCAACCCACCGTTCGACATCCCCGCGGTGTCGATGTTCGTGGGCGCGCCGCTCACCGTGACCTGCGCGCTCGCGATGCCCGCGAGGCACGCCGCCGCGAACGCCGCGCGCACGCGCGTCAGCACAGGTGCACCGCCATCGCCTTGAACGTGGCCCATATGTGTTGTCCCTCCCGCAGTGAGAGCTCCTGCGCCGAGCGCGTCGTGAGCGACGCGACGAGCGGCGTCCCCTTGATGTCGATCACGACGCGCGTGAGCGCGCCCAGGGTCGCGACGTCGGTGATCTCCCCGTCGAGCTGGTTGCGCGCGGACGTGCCGCCTCCCGGCGTCTCGGAGAGCATCACTTCTTCTCCGCGGATCACCGCGTGCCCCCGGCCGGCGGGCGCATCTCCCACCGTGTAGAGCTGGAACGCCCCCGCGTCGAACTCGATCGCGCGGTGCCCGCGCGCGAGGACGTCGGGCTCTCCCGCGACCCAGTCGGGGGCGGCGTCGCCCAGCACGCGCACGGTGCCGGCGAAGATGTTCTCCGCGCCGAGGAACTCCGCGATGTACGGCGATGCCGGCTCGCGGAACACGCGCTGCGGCGGCCCCGATTGCAGCATGCGGCCGGCGTCGAGGAGCACGGCCACGTCGCCCAGGAGCCCCGCTTCGGTGAAATCGTGCGTCACCTGCAGCACGGTGAAGCCGAGCTCGCGGTGCAGCGCGCGCACTTCGCGCCGCACCATCGCGCGGCGGCGCGGGTCGAGCGCGCCGTAGGGCTCGTCGAGCAGGAGGAGCGGGGGGCGCGTCGCGAGCGCGCGCGCGAGCGCGACGACGCCGCGCTCCCCGCCGCTCAGCCCACGCACGTCGCGCGAGAACAGCGGCTCCGCGCCCAGCCGCCTCGCGATCCCGCGCGCGAACCCGGCGTCCCGCGCGCCGTACAGCACGTTCGCTTCCACCGTGAGATGCGGGAACAAGTACGCGCGCTGGTACACGATGCCGATCCCGCGCTCCTCGGGCCTCACTCCTTCCGCGCTGCGTGCGCCGAGCTGCAGCGTGCCCGCCGTCTGCGGGACGATCCCCGCGATCGTCTCGAGGAGCGTGGTCTTCCCCGCCCCCGCGGGGCCGATCACCACGCCGTACCCGCCGCTCGGCACGCTGAACGTGATGTCGCGCAGCTCGAAGTCGCCGGCGCGCGCGCCGAGCCCGGCCGCGGCGATCATGCTTCCTGCGCGCCGCGCTCGGGGCGCAACGCCCGCAGCGCCACCAGCGGGACGAGCGCCAACAGCGCCAGGATGGCGGCGACCGGGAGCGCTTCCGAGAGCCCGAAGCTCGTGAAGCGGTCGTAGCTCAGCACGCTCGCGACCTTCGGGTTGTACGTGAGGATGACGATCGCGCCGAACTCGCTCACCGCGCGCGCCCACATCACGACCCCTGCGGCGATGAGCCCGCGCATCGCCAGCGGGAGCGTCACGCGGCGGAAGACGGTCCACGGGGCGTCGCCGAGCGTGCGCGCCACGCTCTCGTACCGCGGGTCCACGCGGCCGAAGGCCTCGCGCGCCGCGCTCACGAACAGCGGCGCGGACACGAAGAGCATCGCCGCGATGATCCCGAGCGGCGAGCCGACCACGCGCAGTCCCGCCGCGAGGAGCGCGCCGCCGAACGCGCTCTCGCGCCCCAGCACGAGGAGCAGCGCGATGCCCGCCACCGGATGCGGCACCAACAGCGGGAGATCGAGGAGCGCGGCGAGCAGCGCGCGCCCGCGGAAGCGCTTGCGCTCGAGCAGGTACGCCACGGGGGTGCCGCCGAGCACGCCGATCGCCGCCGCCACGGTGGCCGTGACCGCGGTGAGGAGGAGCGAGCCACGCAGCTCGGCATCGGTGAAGAGGCGCTGCGCGCCACTCGCGCCTCCCGCCGCGATGAGGCGCGCGAGGGGCGCGAGCAGGAAGAGCAGGAACAGCGAGCCGGCGAGGGCGGCGACCACGCTCGCCGCGCGATGTGCCCCGCGCGATGCGCTCACGGCGCGGGCGCGCTCCGCACGATCACCGGCGGATCGAGCGCGTCGAGCTTGGCCGCGCGCAGCACCCGCGCCCCGTCGGGGGACAGGAGCCACGACAGGAATCGCTCGGCGAGCGCCTTGTGCGGCGCGTCCACCGGCACCGCGATCCCGTAGACGATCGGCTCCCCTCGGAACGTGAGCGAATCCCGCGGCGTGTTCCCGGCCACGCGCACGCTCACGCCCGCGTATCGCGCGGCCATGGCGGGATCCCCGAGGTCGATCTCCGGCGGGAGCTGCAGGAAGGAGAGCTTCGCCGCCTGCGCGATCGATTCGTAACTCCAGATGTAATCGAACTCCCCGGCCTGGACGAGCGCCACGAGCGCCACCTCGTCGGGGCGGACGTTCCGCGCCGGGATCGCCGCGAGCAGCTTGGCCTCGAGTCCGGGCCTCCGGTAGAACGACTCAGCCAGCTGCAGTGCGAGGAGCGTGCGGTAGCCGTTCGGATCGCGGCTCGGGTCCGCGCGCCCCGTCTCCACGCCGGGGTGGAGGAGCACATCGGGCCAGTTCGCCGCCGTGATCTCCGGCGCGAACTTCGAACGCGGCGTGTACGCGATCACCATCCGGTTCCGCGCGAATTGCGCGTACTGCGTCACGTAGCGCGGCATGAGGAGCCGCGGGAAGACCTCGAAATCCGCGAGCGCGATGATGTCGGGGATGCGGTGCAGCTCGGTGAGCTTGCGCGCGGTCTCGAGGCTCCCCGCGTTCTCCTGCTCGATCGTCACGTGTGCGCGCGCGGCGAACGTATCGAGCGCGGCGCGCAGCGGCACGGCGAGCGAGCCCGCGTCGAACACGACGAGCACGTTCTCTTGCGCCCGGAGCGGTAGGGCGAGCGCGAGAGCAACGACCGCGGCGCGGAATGAGGGTCGCACGGCGGGAATGTGCCCGCCGCGCACGCAGGCGGCAACCGCGATTGAAAACGTGCGGGGCCCCGCTAGCTTGGAGCCGATGCCGGGCGCCGCTGTCGAGATCGATCGCATCGTCAAGGGATACTCGGGTCACATGGCGGTGCGCGAGCTCTCGCTCACGGTGCCGCGCGGCGCCGTGTACGGCCTCCTCGGCCCCAACGGCGCCGGGAAGACGACCACGATCCGCATGCTCCTCGGCATCCTCGAGCCCGATTCGGGCACGATCCGCGTGCTCGGCCTCCCGCATCGCGACCGCGGCGTGACCGACCGCATCGGCTATCTCCCCGAGGAGCGCGGGCTCTACAAGAAGATGCAGGTGCGCCGCGTGCTGCGGTTCCTCGCGGCGCTCAAGGGAGTGCCCGCGCGCGAGGCCGACGCGCGCATCACGCGCTGGATGGAGCGGCTGGAGCTGCGCACGCCCGAGCGGGACTGGGGCCTCGCGAAGGTGGACGAGCTCTCGCGCGGGATGCAGCAGAAGGTGCAGTTCATCGGCACGCTCCTGCACGAGCCGGAGCTCGTGATCCTCGACGAGCCCTTCAGCGGCCTCGATCCGATCAACGCGCAGGCGCTCATCGACATCATCGTGGAACTCAAGCGGCAGGGGCGCACGGTGCTCTTCAGCACGCATCTCATGGAGAGCGCCGAACGCCTGTGCGATGCGGTGTGCATCATCGCGCACGGCGAGAAGGTGCTCGACGGCGGCGTGGCCGAGGTGAAGGCCAAGCACGCCGGCCGCTTCGTCGCCCTCGTGATCGCCGACGGGGCGGACCGGGCCGAGCCCGTGCTGCGCGACCGCACGCTCGTCAAGCACGCCGGCGATTCCAACCGCACGCTGGAGGTCGAGCTCGCTCCGGGCGCCGACCCGCAGCGCCTGCTGCAGCGTCTCGTCGAGAGCGGCGCGCGCATCGCGCGCTTCGAGCTCGTGCAGCCGTCCCTGCATCGCATCTTCCTCGACACCGTCGGCGCCACCGGAGTGGAAGAAGGGGTCACCGGCCATGGCTAAGCTCTGGGCGGTGATCCGCCGCGAGTACATGGAGCGCGTACGGAGCAAGTGGTTCCTGATCGCGACCATCTTCGGCCCGGTGCTCTTCGGACTCCTCCTCGTGCTCCCGCCCCTCCTCGCGATCCGCACGAAGGCATCCGCCGCGCTGTCCGACATCCGCATCCTCGACGCCACGGGCACGGACCTCGGCGCGCGCATCGCGCACGCCATCCCGCGCACGCCGGCCATGGCCGTTCCGGAAGTGATCCGCGTGTCGCCCGATTCGCTCACCGCGGCGGAGAGCCTCGCGACGCACGCCGTCGTGCGCGGCGACGTGGGCGGCTATCTGGTGCTCGATGCGCACACGCTCACGGGCGACTCCGCGCGCTACGCCGGCCGGAACGCGAGCTCGCTCAGCGACATGCAGGACCTCACCGACGTGACCAGGCGGCAGGTGCTGCTCGCGCGCCTGCTGCGCGCGCACGTCGATTCCGCCGCCGCCGCCGGCCTCGCCGACACGCGCCTCAAGTTCGTGAGCGAGCGGCTCTCGGAGCGCGGGCGCGGCGGCTCGGGGATGCTCAACGCGTTCGCCGGCATGGGGATCGCGCTGCTCCTCTACATGTCGATCATCCTGTACGGGCAGACCGTGCTGCGGAGCGTGATCGAGGAGAAGAACACGCGCGTCGCCGAGGTCGTGGTCGCGAGCGTGTCGACGGACACGCTCCTCGCGGGGAAGGTGCTCGGCGTGGGCGCCGTGGGGATCACGCAGCAGGTCCTCTGGCTGGCGTCCGGCTACCTCATGGCGAGAGCGCGGGCGCCGATCCTCGCCGCGTTCGGCGCGCACGCGGACACGCTCGCGCTCCCGCCGGTGAGCCCGGGCGCGCTGGCCGCGCTCCTCTTCTTCTTCCTGCTCGGCTTCATCTTCTACTCCGCGCTCTTCGCGGCGGTCGGCGCGATGGTGAGCAACGAACAGGATGCGCAGCAGGCGGCGACGCCGATCATCCTGATGATCATCGCGCCGATGCTGTTCCTGCAGACCATCCTCTTGAACCCGTCGAGCCGCACGGCGCAGGTGCTGAGCTGGCTCCCCTTCTCCGCGCCGATCATCATGCCCCTCCGCATGGTGGTGACCACCGTGTCGTGGACGGAGGTGGCGCTGACGGTGGCCGGCGTGCTCGCCGCCTGCGCGGCGGCGGTCTGGGTCGCCGCCCGGATCTACCGCGTGGGGCTGTTGATGTACGGGAAGCGGCCGTCGCTCGGCGAGGTCGCGCGTTGGGTGCGAGCGGCGTAAAGGTCTCTCGCGGGGTCAAGCTCGTATGAGGGGCGCGAGTAGCGATCGGATGGGTGGCCACCACATTGGGACGCGACTAGCGACTGGAAGTCGTGGCGAATCGCGAGTGGAGTGTACGGCGCGAGTCGCCAGTAACAAACAGAAGGGGCGCGACTCCCGAATGGCGCCCTAAACTCAACTGGCCACTCGCCACGACTTCCAGTCGCGACTCGCGTCCCATCGTGGTGGCGACCCATCCGATCGCCACTCGCGCCCTTCATCAGCAGAACCGCTCGAACGCCTCCGTGAGATCGCGCGCGATCGCCGCCGCGTCGCGCCCTTCGATGTCCTTCCGCTCCAGCATGAACGCCACCGCGCCGTCCTTGAGTAGCGCGATCGACGGCGAGCTCGGCGGGAACGGGGCGAGGTAACCGCGCGCGCGCGCCGTCGCCTCGAGATCCTGGCCCGCGAACACGGTGGTGAGCGCGTGCGGACGCTTCCCGCTGGCGAGGGCGAGCGTGACCGCGGGGCGCGCGTTGCGCGCCGCGCAGCCGCAGATCGAGTTCACCACCACGAGCGTCGTGCCGCGCGCATCCTTCAGCGCGGCATCCACCTCGCTCGTGGTCTTGAGCTCGCGCACGCCGAGCCGGGTGAGCTCCGCGCGCATCGGCGTGAGGAAGCGCTCGTCGTATGGCACGGTCACGCCCCGGGGCGTCCCCCGCGCACGAGCGCGAGGATCGCCGTCTGCGGCACCACGAGATAGCGCTCGTCCTCGAACGTGATCTCCACCGCCGCGCGCCGGAAGAAGAGCGCATAGTCGCCGACGCGCGCCTGCATCGGCACGAACCGCGCCTCGCGCACTCCCGTGCGCCACGGCTCATCACTCGTCTCGGCGGGGTCGGGCATCGGGAGCCCCGGGCCCGTCGCGATGATCCGCCCGCCCTGCACCGCCTGGTTGTCCACCGCGGTGGGCGGGAGATAGAGCCCGACCTTGCTCCGCTCCTCGCCCGCCTCGACCTGCACGAGCACGCGATCGCCCACCACGATGAGTTCGCTGTCCTTGCGCTTCACGAGGTCTCCTGTTCCTGCTTCACGTGATCGGCGTGGATGCGCTGCGCGGTGGTGTCGCGGTGCTCGTGCCTGAGGAGCGAGAATCGCACCCACTGCACCGTGAGGCCGAGGAGGAGCGCGAAGAAGAGGATCGTGAGCATGTGCCAGAAGAAGAGGTTCTTCGCGAGCGTGAGCCAATCGGCCCAGACCGCCACGTCATCGCCGTACGTCTCGGCGTGGAGCGCGATCAGCACGCCGATCATGAACATGGCAGTCACGCTCTCGATCAGCGCGAACATCGGCGCGCGCCACTTCCACTGGTGCACCGGGTGGTTGCCGAGATGCAGCGTCGTGAAGCCGAGGAGGATGCCGAGCTCGCCCACGATGCCCAAGCCGAGGAGCATGTAGGAGTGCGACGCGCCCATGCGCTCGATCGCCCCGTGGAAGGACTCCACCAGCACCCCCGTGATCACCGCCATCCCCGGGAGGGAATGCGCGAAGCGCCGCGGGAGGGCGTCCTCCGCGGTCAGGGTGACGGTCTGCCGGGGGAAGAGAGGCATGAGGGAAGCTAACGTTTTCCCGATGCCGCCGTGCGAGGAGCGCCGCCGCCCGCGCTAGTTCGCGCCGCGCTTCGGGCCGGGGTACATCTGGATCAGTCGCTCGCCGGCGGGGCGCGACGGGTCGACGGGAGCGTCCTTCCCGCGCTCGCGAAGCTCCTTCGTCAACTTGTTCATCTCCTCGAAGGCGATGGCCGCGCGCTTCTCGGCCTCCGCCTGCTGCTCCTTGAGACGCTGCAGGCGCCAAGCGATGAACAAGACCGCCATCAGGATCGCGACCGCGATCAGCGAGAAGAGCAGCGTGACTTTCGGAGACACGTTCGGTCCACCTCCGACCACTAACGATCGAGCGGTGGGGGAGGCAACGCGGGACCGCGCGCGGTGGTCTTGAACCAGATGTAGAGCGGGACGCCGGCCACCAGCACGAGGAAGCCCCAGAACACGACCTCCTGCCCGACGCCGTAGGTGCTCCACAACAGGAACGCGAATGACGCGAAGGCGATCACCTGCAGGCGGCGGCGCGAGGTGAGCGTCCAGCGCTCGGGGTCGCGGCGCGCGAGCATCAGCGCGGCGGCCGCGTTGTACAGATAGGGGAAGAGCGTGCCGAGGTTCGCGAGGAGCACGAGGAACGTGAACGCCTCGATGAGCGAATGGTTGAAGTACATGAGGAGGAGGAGGCTCGCGATCGACGTCCCGAGGTAGAGCGCCACGTGCGGCGTGCGGTGCGTCGGGTGGAGCCGGCCGAAGGCCCGGAAGAACATCCCGTCTTCCGCCGCGCTGTACGGGATGCGCCCCACCATGAGCGTCCATCCGTTCAACACGCCCACCGAGGCGCAGACCGCGGCGATGCTCACGAGCCATCCGGCGCGCTCGCCGAGCACCTTCGTCACCGCCATCTCGAGCGGGCGCGGCGATGCGGCGATCGCGTCGTTGGGGAGGACGCCGACGACCGCCGTCGCCGCGATGAGGAACACGAGCGTCGCGAGCGCGAAGCCGAGCATGGTGCCGCGGCGGATCGTGCTCCCGGGGGACTCCATCTCCTCCGCCGGCACGGTCGCCGACTCGATGCCCGAGTAGGCCCACACGAGGAGCGCGGAGCCTGTGGCGAGCGCCCCCACGCCGTGCGGCGCGAAGGGATGCGCGTTCGCGGCATCGAAGTGCGTGAGCGCGTAGCCGAGGAGCGCGAGCGGGATGAGGTTCACGAGGAGGATCGACATCTGGATGCGCGCGCCCACGCGCACCCCCTGCACGTTCAGGATACAGAGTCCCCACAGGATCCCCTGCGCGAGCAGGAACTGCAGCGGCGCGCTCGCCCTGAGCGCGGGGCTGAACGTGACCGCGTAGCCGATCGCGCCCGTCACGATGGCGGCGTTCCCGAACACCGCGCTCAGCCAGTACATCCACACCGTCTGGAAGCCGGCGAAATCGCCGAACGCTTCGCGGCTGAACACGTACGGGCCGCCGGTGCGCGGGAAGCTCGTGCCCAGGGTGGCGTAGAGGAGCGCGACCAGGCCGAAGCCCGCCGCCGTGATCACCCACGAGAGGAGGCCGATCGGGCCCACCGACTGCGCGAGCGAAGCCGGGAGCGTGTACAGCGACGTGCCGAGCATGTTCCCCGCGACGAGCGCGACGGCGCCGAACAACGAGAGCCCGCGGACGAACGAGGCGCGTGGCGCGCCCGCGTCGCTCACTTGTTCCACAGCCAGCGGAACATCCGCTCCCAGCGGAATCGCAGATCCTCGGTGTCGAAGGAGAAGTAGATGATGAGCGGGCGACCGCGGAAGTTCCTGCGCGGGATCCAGCCGTAGTAGCGCGCGTCGATCGAGACGTAGCGGTTGTCGCCGAGCGAGAAGTAGCTCTTGGGGGGCGCGAGGAGTGGGCCCCAGTCGTCGTGCGTGATCGTGGCCGGCGGCGGCCCGAAGCGCGTGTCCGCCAACTCGTACTTGTGCTGCCACGCGAAGGCCGGGTCCGTCTGCGCTCCCTGGACGGAGTCGCGCGGCGGGAGGTCGGGGACGTGCTGCTCGACCCCGTTCACGTAGAACACGCCCTTCCGCATGTAGATCGTGTCGCCCGGCGTGCCGACGATGCGCTTCACGATCGTCGGGATCGAGTCATCGCGCATGAAGTACGGCGTCGCGGGGCTCCAGTGCTGCGGCGGCGACTGGTAGATGTTGATCGTGCCGCGCTGGGGGTCCATGAAACCCGGCAGGTTCCAGTTCGTGAACGGGATGTGCGGGCCGAACGGGAGCGGCGTGACGAACAGCCAATCGCCCACGAGGAGCGTGGGCTCCATGCTCCCCGACGGGATGCGGTAGCCCGCGATGAATAGCGTGCGCACCACGAGGAAGATCGCGACCACCTCGAGCACGAGCCGCGCGAGCGCCGCGGGGGAATTCTTGCGCGGATCGGCAGGCCGCGCGGTCGCGGGCTTCGCGTCGGCGTTGGGGCGAGGAGGCACTGGGACCGGTCGAGGGTGCGGCGCAGCGGTGGACCGCAGAAACCTGCGCCGCGGCGCGCGCCACACAAGGGGCGGAGACGGCGCGAGGGCGGCCCGCGATCGAGCCGCCCTCGGGACGCACGCGACCGTGGTCGCGCGTTACTTCATGTGCTTGCTGGCCAGCTTCGTCATCTCGAACATCGAGACCTGCTTCTTGCCGTTGAACACCTTCCCCATCTTCGCGTCGGCGTTGATCATCCGGCGGTTCTTCTTGTCCTGCAGTTTGTGCTTCTTGATGTACTGCCAGAGCTTCTTGGTGATCTGGGTGCGCGGCATCGGCTTATTGCCGACGACGTCCCCGAGCGCGGCATCCGGCTTCATCGGCTTCATGAATGCGGCGTTCGGCTTCCTCTTCTTCTTCGCGGACTTCTTCGCCTTTTTCTTGGCCATCGATGCCCTCTCCGAGTGGTGAGTGGATCAACGTCGGCGGAAGGAACGCCGCTCTCACGCGCCTATAGTAAGCCAAGGCGGCCCACGCGCAATAGGGAGTTTCCATTTCCCCTATGGCGAGCGGACGCTCTCATAGGGAGAATCGGGGCGGCGAGCAGCCGCCCCCGCGCATCCTCCGAGGGAGAAGCCCCTCGCTCACTGCACCGCCTCGACGACGCCGACCATCAGGCGGCACGCCCGGGCCGTGTTCAGGCTCGCCACATAGGAGGGAGTGACCCCGGGGAACACCACCGAGTGCACGCTCGTGTCGCCGATCACGCGGTCCAGCGCGCGGTGGAACGCCGCCGTGTCCTGGTCCGGGAGGAGGCGGAGGACGAGCGCGGCGCAGAGCGCGCGCGTGGCGGAACGGCTCACGAGGGCCTCCGAGTGGAGGTCAAGACTCGAGCGAGCGGAGGAGCTCCATCATCCGCACGTCGAGCGGATCGGGAGAGAGATCGTCCTCGGCGATGTCGGGGTTGGACTGCGGCGTCTCCAGGATGAGCGGCACGTCCTGCGTGCGCGCGTCGGCGAGGAGCCAGCGGAAGGGCTCGACGCCGATCTGCCCTTCGCCGATCAGCGCGTGCCGGTCGAGGTTCGAGCCGAGGGCGCCGGTGCTGTCGTTGAGATGGAAGAAGGACGGCGGCTCGCCCACGGCGTCGGTGAACGCGTCGAGCACCTCGCCGAGCGAGAATGCCGAGCTCGCGATGTCGTGCCCGGCGGCGAAGAGGTGGCAGGTGTCGAGGCCGTAGCCCGAGCGCGCGCGGAGCGCCTTGGGCACGGCGGCGAGGATGCCGGCGATCTCCTCGGGGGTGCGGCCGATCGTCATGCCGGCGCCGGCCGTGTTCTCCACGAGGAGGCGCGTGCCGGGCGGGATCGCGCGGAGCGCGGCGGTGATCGCGCGCGCCACGCGTGCGAGCGCGGCCTCGCGATCGCCGTCCTTGGCCGCGCCCGGGTGGAAACACACCGCGCCGATCCCGAGCGCGGTGGAGCGCTCGAGCTCCTTCGTGAGACCCGCGCTCGCGCGCGTCCAGCGCTCCTCTTCGTGCGAGGCGGTGTTGAGCACGTACGCGCCGTGCGCGATCACGTGCCGCGGGAGGATCCCCGCGTCCGCGAGCGCCGACTGGAACGCCTTCACGCGATCGGGTTTGATCCCCGCGCGGTCGCCGTAGAACTTCGGGATCGCGGTGAAGATCTGGAGCGCGGTCATCTTCGCGTTCCCGGCGCGCCGCGCCGCCTGCGCGATGCCGCCGCTGTCGATCGTGTGCGCCCCGAGGAAGTGCGCGCTCACCGCAGGGTGCCCACGCGCGCCATCGCGAGCGCGCCGAGGGTCGTGATCCACGCCACGGCGAGCGCGCGCCCGCGCATCGCCACCCGCGGCGCGTGCGCCGTGACCGAGCGTCCGCTCACGGCCACGAGGCGGTGGTCGATCACGTGCCCCGCGCTCCACGAGAGCGCCACGTCGATCCACCCTTCGTTCGCGTTGGGCGATTCGAACGCGACCGCCACCGTGTCCCCCGACGCGGTGACGCTCGCCGCGGCGGGATCGGCGCCGAACGCGAGCGCGACGGGGGGATGCCACATGACGCCTCGGTCCATCGAGTGCACGAGCCACACCGCGCCGCCGCCGTCCGGTTCGAGGTAGTAGGCCACGTGCACGAAGCCGGTGGTGGAGTCCGCCATGATGGACGGCGCAGGGCGCGCGCAGCCGCGGCGGCCGCGGTCGCGGTCGTCCGCGGCGAGGGGCGCGCTCCACGTGACGCCCCCGTCGTGCGACAAGGCCACCTCGAGGAGCACGGAGCTGTCGTCGCGCGCGCGCCACCAGACCGCGTGCCACTCGCCCCCGCGCTCGCGCGAGAACGCCATCGAGCGCGGACACGCGCGCTCCGCCGGGGCGCCGGCCGGGAGCGTGTCGCGCGCCACGCGTAGCGCACCGTGCGCGCTCACGTCGAGGCGCCACGTGTCCCCCGCCGCCGCGACGGCCGCCGGTTCCAACCGGACCGCTTCTCCCCACTGCACCGGCTCGCGCTCGCACGCGGCCAGCGCGCACAGGCACGCCGCGCCCACGGAACGAAGGATTCGCACCGCGTATATCTACACTCGCGCCGCGTGCGTCGCACGGCGGCCGTTGGCCTCGTTCCGCGTGGCCGCTATCTTTCGTGCCGCGCCGCATCGGCGCCCACGCCCAGGAGATCCGAATGGCATCAGATCGGCAGCCCGCGCGCGCGGCGTTCGCGGGGGTCCGGAGCGTTCCGCATCCCGTGAACGAGCCCGTGAAGTCCTACGCCCCCGGCTCGGCCGAGAAGGCGGAGCTCAAGGCCAGGCTCAAGCAGATGGCGGGAGAGCGTATCGAGATCCCCGTCGTCATCGGCGGCAAGGCGGTGAAGACGGGCAAGACAGCGCCCTGCGTGATGCCGCACGATCACAAGCACGTGCTCGCCGATTACCAGGTGGCGGGGGAGAAGGAAGTCGCGCAGGCGATCGCCGCGGCGAAGGATGCCGCGCACGAGTGGGGAGCGTGGAGCTGGGAGGATCGCGCCGCGGTGTTCCTCAAGGCGGCCGAGCTCCTCGCGACCACGTGGCGCGCGACGGTGAACGCGGCGACGATGCTCAACCAGTCGAAGACCGTGTTCCAGGCGGAGATCGACTCCGCGTGCGAGCTCATCGACTTCTGGCGCTTCAATCCGCACTTCGCGCAGTCGCTCTACGCCGAGCAGCCGATCAGCTCGCCGGGCGTGTGGAACCAGGTGGAGTACCGGCCGCTCGACGGCTTCGTGTACGCGGTCACGCCGTTCAACTTCACGTCCATCGCGGGGAACCTCCCCACCGCGCCCGCGCTCATGGGGAACGTGGTGCTCTGGAAGCCCGCGTCGAGCGCGGTGCTGAACGCGCACTACATCCTCAAGCTCCTCGAGGAGGCCGGGCTCCCGCCGGGCGTGATCAATCTCCTCCCCGGCGATGCCGCCACGATCTCCAACGCGATCATCGCGCACCCCGACTTCGCGGGCATCCACTTCACCGGGAGCACGGGCGTCTTCAATTCGATGTGGAAGACCGCGGGCGCGAACATCGCGACCTATCGCGGATATCCGCGCATCGTGGGAGAGACGGGGGGCAAGGACTTCATCCTCGCGCACCCCAGCGCGGACGTCGACGCGCTCGCGGTCGCGATCGTGCGCGGCGGCTACGAGTACCAGGGTCAGAAGTGCTCCGCCGCGAGCCGCGTGTACGTGCCGCAGTCGCTCTGGAAAGGGCTGCGCGACCGCGTGGTGGCGATGATCGGCGAGATCAAGATGGGCGACGTCGCCGACTTCAAGCACTTCATGGGCGCGGTCATCGACCAGAAGGCGTTCACCAAGATCGGCGAGTACCTCGCGGACGCGAAGCAGAACGCGAGCGTGCTCGCGGGGGGCGGCGCGAAGGGAGAGACGGGCTGGTTCATCGAGCCCACGTTCATCGAGACGAAGGACCCGAACTACCGCCTCATGTGCGAGGAGATCTTCGGCCCCGTCGTGACGGCGTACGCGTACCCCGACGCGAAGTGGCACGAGACCCTCGCCACGGTCGACCGCACTTCTCCCTACGCGCTCACCGGCGCCGTGTTCGCGCAGGAGCGCGCCGCGGCGCTCGAGGCGATGTCCGCGCTGCGCAACGCCGCCGGCAACTTCTACATCAACGACAAGCCCACCGGCGCGGTCGTGGGGCAGCAGCCCTTCGGCGGCGCGCGCGCCTCGGGCACCAACGACAAGGCGGGCTCCAAGCTCAACCTCGTGCGCTGGGTGAGCGCGCGCTCCATCAAGGAGACCTTCAGCCCGCCGCGCGACTTCAAGTACCCGTTCATGCAGGAGTCGTAGACGTGCCGCTCATCAAGGAAGGGCATCGCTTCATCACGGTGGACGTGTTCACGGACACCGCGTTCGCGGGCAACCAGCTGGCGGTGTTCCCCGATGCGCGCGCCATCCCCGCCGACCGGCTCGCCGCGATCGCGCGCGAGTTCAATCTCTCCGAGACCGTGTTCGTGTATCCGGCGGCGCACGAGCAGCACGCGCGCCGGCTCCGCATCTTCACGCCCGCGGAGGAGCTCCCCTTCGCGGGGCATCCCACCGTCGGCACCGCCTTCGTGCTGGCGGCGATCGGTGAGATCAAGCTCACCGGCGCCGAGACGCGCTTCATCTTCGAGGAAGGCGTGGGCCCCGTGCCGGTGATGGTGCGCCGCCAGGGAAAACAACCCGCGTTCGCGCAGCTCACCACCGCCAAGCTCCCCGAGATCGGACCGCCTCCGCCGGGACGCACCTTCCTCGCCGAGATGCTCGGGCTCGATCCCGCGGACGTGGCCGGCGGGATGTCGGCGCCGCAGGCGGTGTCGTGCGGGCTCCCGTTCCTGTTCGTGCCCGTGCGCGACCGCGACGCCGTGAAGCGCGCGCGCATCCGCATGGACCACTGGGAGAGCACGCTCAAGTCCTACTGGGCGCCGCAGGTCATGGTCTTCTCACGCGACGCCGAGCAGCCGGGCGCCGACGTCCACGCGCGCGTGTTCGTCCCGGGCCTCGCGGTGCCGGAGGATCCCGCCACCGGGAGCGCCGCGGCGGCGCTCGGCGGCTATCTGGCCGCGCGCGAGAGCGCGACCGACGGCACGCTCCGCTGGCTCGTCGAGCAGGGGGTGGAGATGGGGCGGCCGAGCTTCCTGCACGTGGAGGTCGACAAGATGCGCGGCGACATCGCCGCCGTGCGCGTGGGCGGCCAGTGCGTGATCGTGTCGGAGGGGAAGATCGCGGCGTGAGCCGCGCGCGCTACACGAACTTCGCGAAGCCCACCACGTTGCCGCCCGGCTCGCGCACGTAGATCTCCTCGCTCCCGTAGAACGTCTTGTGCCGCGCCTTCACGACGGGCGCGCCCTGCACCGCGCGCTCCGCCGCATCGAGGTCGTCCACGCGGAAGAAGAGCGCGGTCGAGTGCCCCGTGAGCTCCTTCGCCTGCGCCGGGCTGTCGGCCACGACGCTCGCCCGCGTCTGGTACATCACCTCGATCGCATCGTTCTTCACGCTCGCGAACACGAGCTTGCCGTCGTCCCCCGGCACCTGGTTCTCGACCGTGAGCCCGAACCGGTCCTTCCAGAAGGCGATGCACGGCTCCACCTCGTCCACGATGAGCACCGGACACAGCGTCTCGAGCTTGGGTCGCAGCATGGGGATCACTCCGGCGTGGGGGGCGCCCCCTCGACGGAGGCGCGCGGCACCAAGTTCTCCGCGGTGCGCGTCAATACGAAGGCGCGCATGTTCGCGTTCCAGATCGTGACGCGATCCCGCCCGCTCTCCTTGGCCGCGTAGAGCGCCTCGTCCGCGCGCGATTGTAGGTCGTGCGCCACGTTCTCATCCATCGCCCGGTCCGCGACGAGGCCGATGCTCACCGTCACCGGCACGCGCCCGCCGGCGGCCTGGAAGGCTCGCGCCCGCACTTCCCCGCGGATGCGCGACGCGAGGCGGAACGCCCCGGCCGCGCCCGTCTCGGGGAGGAGGAGCGCGAACTCGTCGCCGCCGATGCGCGCGAGCACGTCGCCGCCGCGCTTGAGTCCGCGCAGGAGCTCCCCCATCTCCTGGATGACGGCATCCCCGGCGAGGTGGCCGAGCGTGTCGTTCACCGTCTTGAAGTGATCGACGTCGATCGCGAGGAGCGCGAGCTCCTTCCCGGTGCGCACCGCGCGCGCGATCTCGCGCGACAGGTTCTGCTCGAGGCCGCGGCGGTTGAGACATCCGCTGAGCGGCTCGGTGAGCACCAGGTTCGCCAGCTGCGCGCGCACGCGATTGTACGCCTTCCCGACCATCGTCACGCTGTCGGAGGGCGCCCCGGCGGCCACGGGATACTCCGCGTCGAAGTCCCCTTCCTCGGCGCGCTGGAACAGCTCCACGATGTCCTGCAGCCGTTCCTTGTAGCTCCCGTAGAGGCGGATGAACGCGATGCTCGTGGCCGCGAAGAGCGCGAGCGTCACGAGCTGCGGCGCCCACTCAAGCTCGTGGCGCGGCTCCCCGGTGATCGGCGCGATCATCGCGATGTACGCCACCACGATCACCCAGAGCGCCGCCCGCGCCAGCCGCTTCCCGTGCGAGAACTCGGCGAACTCCACCACCGCGAACCCCGCGACGAGCGCCTGCGGATAATCCGACGGGAGCGCGCCCAGGTACGTGACGGCGAACACGGCGGCGATGTCCGCGCCCACCATCGCCCAGGTGACCCAGCGTTCCATCTGCCCCGCCGCCTTCGCGTACATCGCGACGAGGAGCGTCGCGCCGATGTAGAGCACGAGCGCCGCGATGGTGCGCTGCGCCGGCGCCGCCGCGTGGTCGCCGAAGTAGCGCGCGACGACGAGCAGCCCGGCGAAGATCGCCGCGCCGAGGCGCACCTTGCTCTGCCAGACGAGCACCTCCGCGTTCGCCTGATCGATCGCGACGGAACGCGTCGTGCGCCCGGGGACCGGGGTCTTCGGGGTCACGGAGAAGGGACTACGAAGCCAGGTCCCGCGTTACGCCCCGAGCGGGAGCGCCCACGCGCTATGCCTTGGCGAGCTGGCTCGTGCAGTGTCCGCACCGGGTCGCGGCCGGGTCGACGGACATCTTGCAATAGGGGCACACCGGCCCGGGCTTCGCCTCGACCAGCTTCGAGATCCGCCACGCGACGAAGCCGATGATGATGAAATTCAAGAGCGCCGCGCCGAGGTGGCCGAAGGTGAACTTGAACGGACCCATCGCGAGCGCGAACTGCTCCCACGGCGCGTCCTTCGGCACCGCGAAGGTCACGAACGGCATGATCAGGTCGTTCACGATGGCCTGCACCAGCGTATTGAGCGCGGCGCCGATCACCACGGCCAGCGCCAGCGCGACGGCGTTCTGCTTCAGCAGGAATTCCTTGAATTGCTTCCACATGGGGCGCGCCTCCTCTGGATGCCTTGGGGGCGGCCGTGCCCCCGCACGGCCGCCCCCAATGATACAGCCCTTCCCTCCGCTGCCAACGCCCGGCTAGAAGCGCGTCCCCGTGGCGAAGTCGAGGATCCATCCGCCGGTCGGCTGGACCGCGTGCGCGAGGTCGATGCGGAAGAGTCCATCCATGAACGACACTCCCGCCCCGGCACCGCTCACCGGGATGCCGATGTGCCGCCAATCGTTGCGGTCCCCCGCCCAGCCGATGTCGAAGAAGAGCGTGGGACGCACCGCCGCGAAGCTCGAGCCGAGCTCCGCGTGCCCCATCCAGTACGCATCCCCCACCGTGGTGCCGGGCTGCTGGCCGCGGATGGTCCACGCGCCGCCCAGGAACCAGTCGCGCTGCGGGGGGAGCGTGCCCACGGACGTGCCCGCGCCGCCGCCGAGCTGCATCGTGAGGAACCGCGTGATGCCGTGCGAGACGGTGCCGTCGAAGGCGACGCGTCCGTAGCTGAACGTGCTGTCGTAGATCCGCCCGAACGCCCCCTCCACGCGCCCGTCCACCGACTCGCGCCAGCCCTGCGGATCGAGGCCGTACTCGCGCCGGTACCGCACCTGCGCGCCGAGCGTGTTCGTCATGGGCGTCTGGACGTTGTACGTGAACTCGTGCCCGTTCAGCCAATTCGGGATCGACACGTTGGTGGCGACGGGCGCGTTGCTCTGCTGCTCCGCGAACACGCGCCACGTGAGGCGCGACTCATCCACCGTCACGGAGCGCAGCTCGGCCCCCCACGTGTTGTAGTAGAAGCCGAGGTCCTGGCCCAGCACGAACGCGTTCAGCGAGGCGCGGAAGGTGAGCGGATCTCCCCAGTCGTTCGCGAACGCGAGGCGGCGGTAGACGCCAAGGTCGTACGTGCGCGCGCCGTCGCTGCGGCGGAAGTGCGCCTCGCCGTAGAGGTCGGGCCCTCCGGTGGACACGCGTGCGGTGAGATCGCCGGTGTAGCCGCTCCCGAAGTCGCGCGAGACCATCACGCCGGCATCGAGCGCGTCCACGCGGTTGTAGCGGATGAGGGAGTTGTCGATGCCGTAATGCCACTGCACGGGCTGCGGGTCCCATCCGGGCTGCAGGCGCATCGTGAGCTGCGACGCGAGCTCGTCGCGCGCCTTGAGGTCGAACACCTCGGTGCCCGGATCGTAGATCGTGGGCGGGAGCTCCGCGCTGTGGAGGAGCGCCGCCGTGTCGCACGGCACGCGGATCACGATCGGCACCGAGCCTTCGTAGCGGAATCCACGGCGCAGCGTGGTGTCGGCGCCGGAACAGGAGAAGCGCTGCAGGTCGTCGTCCTCATCGCGGCGGTTCCCGCGGCGCCCCACGCGCACGGTCACGCCGGCGCTGTCGTGCGTGCCGCGAAGACTGTCGCGCACCAGCCGCATGCTGTCGCGCTCGGCGCGGCGCGCGGCGCGATAGAGCGTGTCTCCCGGCACGTGGCGGAGCGAGTCCTCGGCGGACGCGAAGATCGGGGGGATCGTGTCGGTCCCGTTGACGCTCGCGTAGTCGTAGCTGATCTCCTGCGTGCCGGTGCCGTAGAAGACGCCCACGCGCATGCGCCCGTTCACCGTCTGCGACCGCGGCAGCCACCACCGCCGCTCGTGCAGCGCGTATTCCACCGTGAACGCGGAGATCGTGAGCGTCATGGGGAAGATCATCGGCTTCACGGCGGCCGGCACGTCCTCGAACGACTTCGGATCGTCCTCTTCCACGAACTTCTTGATGTCGAGCGGCGCGGCCGGCCGGAACGCGCCGCGCACGAGCTGTCCGCTCGCCTGGTCGAACCACAGCGTGCCGACGATGAGGTCGGACGCGGGCTTCCGCGCGGTCACCTCCACGGCGCGCAGCCGGATCCGCGTGCCGTCGGGGAGCATGAACGTCACCGAGTCCGCGGCGCGGAACACGTAGTACATCTCGGCGCCGCGGTCGAGCGGATGGATGAAGAGCCCCTCGTCGCTGTTGCGCGAGAGGTTCGTCCCGAAGAAGCGCAGGAGCCCCTCGCGCCCCGGATAGTACGGGATCGGGTCCATCTCCAGGAAATCCGAGAGCACCCGCGCCCCCTGGAAGAACATCGGGAACGCCGTCCGCGCGCCGAGCACGTCCACCACCGCGCCGCGCCCGCGCTGCCACCGCACGCGGGAGGCGGTCTCGCTCCGCAGCACGAGCTTGTCCGGTCCCGAGGCGCGGAAGCTCATGCTCGCGGTGATGCGCTCCTTGGACACGGCATCGTACGCGCGCAGCGACGTGTCCTGCACCGTGCGCTCGTGCCGCGCGCGCGCGATGAGCTCGCGCGACTGCGGGTCCTTGTACGCGCTCGCCATCATCTCGGGGGTGACCACCACGTCGCGCAGCGCGCGCCGGCGGGCGCGATTCAGCGAGTCGCGCTCCTGCTCCACGCGCATGATCGAGTCCATGCGCGCGTGCTCGCGCTGCATGGAGTCGGGCACTTGAGCGGGCGCCTGCTGCAGGAGCAGGATCGCCGAGAGCACTGGGATCATCGCGCGGCCTGGGGGGACGGTGCTCGCACTACGCCGCGCCGCGCGGCGCGGTTTCGGGCCGGGACTGGCGCGGTCGTTCGCATTCTACGCCATATTACGGGCCCGTTCCGCCCCAGCCACCCGCCACCGCCGTCCCCATGCCGAGCTCCGTCCGCTGCGTCGCGTCCGCCGCCCTCAGCCTGCTGCTCGCCGCCCCGCTCACCGCTCAGGGCGCCGCGAAGCCCATCGATTGGCCCGCGCTCGACAGCGAGGCGGTCCACACGCTCTCGAACTACCTGCAGGTCAACACCACGAACCCCCCGGGGAACGAGATGCGCGCCATCAAGTTCCTCAAAGACATCTTGCAGGCCGAGGGATTCGAGGTGCAGGTGCTCGACACGGCCAAACTCGGTCCCACGCGCGGCAATCTCTACGCGCGGCTCAAGGGGAACGGCAAGAAGAAGGCGATCGCGCTCGTGAGCCACATGGACGTCGTCCCCGCGGTCGCGAGCTACTGGACCAACGATCCCTTCTCCGGCGCCATCAAGGACGGCTACGTGTGGGGGCGCGGCGCGCTCGACATGAAGGGCATCGGCATCGTGCAGCTCTACGCGATGCTCGCGCTCAAGCGGAGCGGTGCGCTGCTCGACCGCGACATCGTGTTCATCGCGAACAGCGACGAGGAGCAGGAAGGCCTCGGCGCCATCACCTTCACGAGGGACCACGCCGACCTGCTCAAGGACGTCGAGTTCCTCCTCACCGAGGGAGGGGGCAATCCGGTGGTGGACGGCAAGCTCCAGTACTACGGCGTGAGCGTGAGCGAGAAGCGCACCTTCTGGCAGAAGCTCACCGTGCACGGCGTGGGCTCGCACGGTTCGCGCCCCACCAAGCAGAATCCGGTGCCGAAGCTCGTCGCGGCGCTCGACAAGATCGCGCGCTACGAGACGCCGCTGCGCGCCACCCCAGGCGTCGCGAAGTACTTCAAGGACATCTCGGTGAACTACGCGGGGGAGCAGCGCGCATGGCTCGCGAACATCTCGGCCGCGCTCACGGACCCCAAGGCGCGCGACTGGATCACGAGCAACACCCAGTGGAACGCGATCCTCCGCAACACGATCTCCCTCACCGTGCTGCAGGGCTCGAACAAGACGAACGTGATCCCGGTGGAGGCGAGCGCCGAGCTCGACATCCGCCTCCTCCCCGACCAGGACCCCGCCGCATTCCTGGCCGCCCTCGAGAAGGTGGTGGACGACACCGCGGTGCACTTCACCCCGATCTTCGAGCCCAAACCGCCGCTCGACAATCCGATCGACACGCCGCTCTTCCACGCGATCGAGAAGGAAGCGCGCGTGCGCGATCCGAACGCGATCGTCACCACCATCATGCTCACCGGTGCGACGGACCGCCCGCCGTACCGCGCGCTCGGCATCGTCACGTACGGCTTCGATCCCTTCCGCACCGATCTCCTCGACGCGCAGAAGGGCGTGCACGGCGTGGACGAGCGGCTGTCGGTGGCGAACGTGTCGTTCGGCGTGAAGTTCCTCTACGACGTGCTCCTCGCCACGCAGTGAGCGCGCTCTCGCTGAAGGGGCTCCGGAAGGTCTACGGCGACGTCGTCGCCGTGGACGGCATCGACTTGGAGATCCCCGCCGGCGAATGCTTCGGCCTCCTCGGCCCGAACGGCGCCGGGAAGACCACCACGATCGAGATCTGCGAAGGGCTCACCGAGCCCGACGGCGGCGAGGTCACCGTGCTCGGCCGCCACTGGGACGGCGACGAGCGCGAATTGCGCGAGCGCCTCGGCATCCAGCTGCAGGACACGCAGCTGTCCGAGAAGATCACGGTGCGCGAGACGCTGGAGCTCTTCCGGAGCTTCTACGCGCAGGTGCGCGGCGTGGAGGAGGTGATCGGCCTCGTGCAGCTCGAGGAGAAGCGCGACGCGCGCGTGGGCACGTTGTCGGGCGGGCAGAAGCAGCGGCTCGCGCTCGCCTGCGCGCTCGTGGGCGATCCCGAGCTCCTCTTCCTCGACGAGCCGACCACCGGCCTCGACCCGCAAGCGCGCCGTCAGCTCTGGGAGCTCATCGACCGCTTCCGCGGCACCGGGCGCACGATCCTCATCACCACGCACTACATGGACGAGGCCGAGCGCCTCTGCGACCGCGTCGCGATCATGGACCACGGGCGCGTGATCGCGCTCGGCACGCCGCGCGCGCTCATCGCGGAGATCATCGCCGAGCATCTCGTGGAGTTCTCCGCCGCGGAGGGGGAAGTGAACGAGGCGGTGCTGCGCACGCTCCCCGGCGTGAGCGCGGTCAAGGCGCAGAACGGGGGATGGCAGCTCGAGGTGACGGCGCTCCACCGCGCCGTGCCGGAGCTCCTCACCGCGCTCGAGCGGCAGCGCGTGGTGCTCAGCGAGCTGCGCACGCACAGCGCCACGCTCGAGGACGTGTTCGTGAAGCTCACCGGGCGGCACCTCCGCGATGAGTGACGCGCGCCCGCAGCGCCCGCGCACGTTCCGCGAGCGCGCGCTCTCGCAGCTCACGCTCGTGCGCTATCGCGAGTTCCTGCGCGAGCCGGAGGCGATCTTCTGGGTGTTCGTCTTCCCGGTGCTCCTCGCGGCGGGGCTCGGGCTCGCCTTCCGCAACCGGCCGCAGGAGACGCTGAAGGTCGGCGTGCTCGACGTCGCGCCGGGCGCGCTCGCCGTGCGCATCGCCCTCGAGAAGGAACACGCGCTCCAACCCGAGCTCCTCTCCGACAGCGCCGGGATGCGCCATCTCGCCGCGGGGGACATCGCGTTGTTCGTCGTGCCCCACTCGGCCACCGAGGTCACCTATCGCTACGACGACACGCGCCCCGACTCGCGCACCGCGCGCCTCCTCGTGGACGGCGCGATCCAGCGCGCCGCGGGACGCCCCGATCCCGTGGCCGAGTCCGACAGCCTCGTCCACCAGCGCGGCGCGCGCTACATCGACTTCGTCATCCCCGGGCTCCTCGGCATGAACCTCATGGGGAGCGGCATCTGGGGGGTCGGGTTCGCGATCGTGGACGCGCGGAAGAAGCGGCTCCTGAAGCGGCTCATCGCCACGCCGATGTCGCGCGCGGAGTACCTCGCGAGCTTCATCCTCTCGCGGCTCACGATGCTCGTGCTCGAGCTCATCGCGCTCCTCGGCTTCGGCCTCCTCGTGTTCGGCGTGCCGATGCGCGGCTCCTGGGCGCAGCTCCTGCTCATCTGCCTCGTCGCGTCCCTCTCGTTCAGCGCGATCGGGCTCCTCGTGGCGTCGCGCGTGCGCACGATCGAAGGCGTGTCGGGGCTCTCGAACCTCGTGATGCTCCCGATGTGGGTGTTCTCCGGGGTCTTCTTCGCCTGGACGCGCTACCCCCCGGCGGTGCAGCCGTTCATCCGCGCGCTCCCGCTCACCGCGACCATCGACGCGCTGCGCGGCACGATGCTGCACGGGATGACGTGGCCCGACGTCCTCCCGCAGATCGCGATCCTCGGCGCCTGGCTCGCGCTCTCGTTCGTGCTCGCGCTGAAGCTCTTCCGCTGGAAGTAGCGCTCAGGGCGTCGCCGTCCCCTTCCCGCAGCTCCCATCGGCGGCGCGCACCGTCGGGTACGTCACGCCGAGCTGCTCCAGATACGTCTTGTACTTCTTCGAGTCGAAGTAGAACGGCTGCATCAGCGGCCGGTACTTCGCCATGATCCCCGCGTTGAGCTCGGTCGCGGGACGGTCCTCGGGGCGCATGAGCGGCTGGTACTTCACGTCCTTCGTCTGGACGTTCTTGAAGTAGCTCCACGCGGAATCCACGAGCGCGGGGGTGAGGAGGATGTCGAGCATCGTCATCGCCTGCGCCTTCGCGCCCGCGGTGGTGCCCTTGTGCGCGAGCGGCGTCGCCATCGCGATCGCATCGCTCCAATGGTGCCCCGGGAGGTTCGGGATGTTCGCCGGATAGCGGAGCGTGACCGTCGGCACGTTCCACGACACGTCGCCGATGTCATCGGAGCCGCCCCCCGGATTGAGCGAATCGGGCACGGGCCCCGTCATCGGCTCCACCACGGTGTCGAGCCCCGACTCCTTCTGCTTCAGCTCCTTCTGCACCGCGCGGGCGAGCGTCTGGTCCGCCTCGCTCCACTTCGGCATGCCCACCGCCTTGATGTTCGCGGTCAGCGCCTCGGCGATGGGCTTGTTGTAGTGGCCCGGCCATGCCGAGCCGAGCACGCGCTCGCTCGTGAGCGTGGTGCCGGTCATGATCGTGGCGCCGAGCGCCATCGAATCCCCCACGGCCCAGAGCGCCTTGATCTTGTCGTAGTCGAGCTCGCGGAAGTAATACCACACGCTCGCCGTGGGCGGCACGACGTTCGGCTGGTCGCCGCCGTCCTTGATCACGTAGTGCGAACGCTGCTGCAGCCGCAGATGTTCGCGGCGGAAGTTCCACCCCACGTCCATCAGTTCCACCGCATCGAGCGCGCTGCGCCCGCGCCACGGCGCCCCCGCGGCGTGCGCCGCCTGCCCCCCGAACGAGTACAGCACCGAGACGAGCCCGCTCCCTTCCTCCTGGCCCCAGCCGGTGCCGAACTGCGCGTCCACGTGCGAGAACAGCACGACGTCCACGTCCTTGAACATCCCCGCGCGCACGAAGTACGCCTTGCTGCCGAGCTGTTCCTCCGCGATGCCGGGCCACACCTTGATCGTGCCCGGGATGTGGTCGCGCTCCATGATCTTCTTCACGGCGAGGATGGCGGTGATGTTCACCGCCTGGCCGGCGTTGTGCCCCTCGCCGTGTCCCGGCGCGCCGGGCACGAGCGGCTCGTGGCACGCCACCCCGGGGCGCTGCGAGGCTTGCGGGATGTCGTCGAGGTCGGCGCCGAGCGCGATCACCGGCTTCCCCGATCCCCACGTGGCGAGCCACGCGGTGGGGATGCCGGCGTAGTCCTCCTGCACCGTGAACCCGTTCTGCCGCAGGATGCCGACGATGTACTTGGACGTCTCGAACTCCTGGAAGCCGAGCTCGCCGTAGCTGAAGATCTGATCGACCATCTGCTGCGTGAACGGCGCGCGGCGATCGATGTCCTCCGCCACTTCCTTCTTGAGCGCCGCGAGCCGCGCGCCGCTGGCCTGTTGCGCGGCGAGCGGGAGCGCGAGCGAGAGCGCGATGGCGGCGCCGGCGAGCGAGCGGATGCGCATGACGGTCCTCTCTCCTGGGGGAGCGTGCGCGCGCGAAGCTACGGGCGGCGGCGGTGGCCGGCAAGCGCCACTTGGCGCGCCGCGTGGCATCCGCTTGCTTTCACCTTTGCCGGAACACCGCGCATGACCACCGCCGAGCTGCCGAGCACCGACCGCCCCGTGCGGAGCACGCGCGCCGCGCACGTCCCCGAGCCCGCGCCACGTTGGCTGGTGCTCACCGCGTTCGGCCTCGTGTACGTGCTCTGGGGCTCGACGTATCTCGGCATCCGCATCGCGATCGAGACGATCCCGCCCTTCCTCATGGCGGGCGTGCGCTTCCTCGTCGCCGGCGCGATCCTCTACGCGTTCGCCCGCGTGCGCGGCGCGCCGCGCCCCGAGCGCGCCCACTGGCGCTCCGCGTTCGTGCTCGGCGCGCTCCTCCTCGTGCTGAGCAACGGCGGCGTCACGTGGGCGGAGCAGACCGTGCCGAGCGGGATCACCTCGCTCCTCGTGTGCACCGCGCCGCTGTGGATGGTGACGCTCGACTGGCTCTTCTTCGGCGGCCATCGCCCCACGCTCGCGATGACCATCGGACTCGTGATCGGACTGACCGGCGTCGTGGTGCTCATCGGCCCCGGGCAGATCGCGCACGGCGGCGGCATCGACCCGGCGGGAGCCGCGGTGCTCCTCGCGGCGCCTGTCTTCTGGTGCGTCGGATCGCTCTGGTCGCGGCACGCGCCGCTCCCCAAGGCGCCCATCCTCGCGATCGGGATGGAGATGATCGGCGGCGGGGTGATCCTGCTCGCCTTGGCGCTGGTCACGGGCGAGATCGCGCACGTGGACGTGCGCGCGATCTCGACGCGCTCGTACGCCGCGCTCGCCTACCTCGTGGTGTTCGGCGCGCTCATCGGCTTCACCGCGTACTTGTGGCTGCTGCGCGTCACGACGGCGGCGAAGGTGTCGACGCACTCCTTCGTGAATCCGGTGATCGCGGTGTTCCTCGGCTGGGCGGTGGCCGGAGAGGAGTTCACCATGCGCACGCTGGCCGCATCGGTGATCATCGTGGCGGCCGTCGCGCTCATCACCTTCGCGCGCGCGCGGGAGCGCTGACGGACGCCGTCAGCCGTCCTTCTTCAGGTCCGTGAAGAATCCCCAGGTGTAGCCGATCACCGGGATCGTGAAGAAGAACCACCACGACATCGCGCCGTAGAACGGCATGCCCGGGAAGCCGACCTGGTACGACAGCTTCGTGCCGTAGTAGGTGAGGTACAGGAACACGAACAGCGCGGCCGACGCCAGCCAGCCGAGCACCATGATCGCGCCTTGGGTCCTGCGTCGCATCGCACTCCCTCGCGTGCCAGAGGAACGGAACGCCGCGGCATCCGCGGCGCGACCCCAAGATAACGCGCCCCGCAGGCGGTCGGCCAGCCGGGTGGCGCGCGCGGGAGGGAGGTCGTCATAGACGCGTGGACCGCACCCCCCGGAGCCGACCGTGAAGGCACGCATCACCCTGCTCGCCGCGATGCTCCTCGTCGTCGTCGCCGCGTCGCTCTCGGCGCACGACATGTTCATCAAGCTCGACTCGTACTTCCTCAACCCCGGCGACACGCTGCGGGTCCCCATCCTGAACGGCACGTTCACCACGACCGGGAACGCGATCGAGCGTGATCGGGTGCTCGACCTCGCCCTGCTCGGCCCCGGCGGCTTGATGCACCCGGCGCCGCTCGACTGGCATGCCGCGCACGACACGACGGTGTTCGGTCTCGCGCTCGACAAGGAGGGGACGTACGCCGCCGGCGTGGCGACGAAGCCGCGCGTGCTCGAGATGAAGGGCGCGGCGTTCAACGCGTACCTCAAGGAAGAGGGACTCACCGGCATCCTCGAGCGCCGCAAGAAGCTCAGGCAGCTCGACCGGCCGGCGAAGGAGCGCTACGCGAAGAGCGTGAAGGCCGTGTTCCAAGTGGGCGATGCGCGCACTCCCACGGTGAGCCTGCCCCTCGGCTTCCCCGCCGAGATCATCCCGATCGACAATCCGTACGTCGGGCGCCGCGACGCGACGCTGCGCGTGCAGTGCGTGCTCGGGTTGCAGCCGCTCGCCGGGGCCACCGTGTTCGCGGGGAGCCAGCGCGGGCGCGAGGCGCCGGTGCAACGCAGCTTCACCAGCGACGCGCAGGGGATCGTGCGCATCCCCATCACGCGGCCCGGGCACTGGTACGTGAAGTTCGTGCACATGACCCCGGTCACCGGCCAGGGCGTGGACTACGTGTCCGAATGGGCGACGCTCACTTTCGAGGTGCGCTGAGATGCAATACCTGCTGTACTGCGTCTTCATCCTCTCCGGCGCCGCCGGGCTGATCTACGAGTCCATCTGGAGCCGCTATCTCGGGCTCTTCGTGGGGCACAGCGCGTACGCGCAGATCATCGTGCTCACGATCTTCCTCGGCGGGATGTCGTTCGGCGCGTGGGCCGTCGGGAGGCGCTCCGAGCGCCTCACCGAGCCGCTCATCGCGTACGCCTGGCTCGAGCTCGCGATCGGCGCCGTCGGGCTCGTGTTCCACGACGTGTTCGTGTGGGCGACGTCGCTCGCGTACGATTCCCTCTTCCCCGCGCTCGCGGGGTCGCCGGTGCTCCTCACGATCGTGAAGTGGGCGCTCGCGGGCGCGCTCATCCTCCCCCAGTCGGTGCTGCTCGGGACGACGTTCCCGCTCATGAGCGCCGGCGTGATGCGCCTGGTGCGGCGCGACGCTGGGCGCGTGCTCGCCATGCTCTATTTCGCGAACAGCCTGGGCGCCTCGGTCGGCGTGCTCGTGGCCGGCTTCTTCCTGGTGGCGTGGTTCGGCCTCCCCGGCACGCTCCTGTGCGCGGTGGCGCTCAATTTCGCGGTGTTCCTCGCCACGTTCATCGCGGTCCGGGTGCATGGCATGCGCGCCGCCAAGCGCGGCGTGGACCTCTCGGCCGAGGCCGCGCCGGTGCCGGCCGCGGCGCCCACCTACGCGATGCCGTTCGACTCCCCGACGCTCTGGCGCGTGATGCTCCTCGTCACGTTCGGGACGGCGGTGGCCTCGTTCGTCTACGAGATCTCGTGGATCCGCATGCTCTCGCTGGTGCTCGGGAGCGCGACGCACTCCTTCGAGCTCATGCTCTCCGCGTTCATCCTCGGCCTCGCGCTCGGCGCCCTGTGGGTGCACCGCCGCGCGGACCGGTTCGCCGATCCGGTGCGCGCGCTCGGCGCGGTGCAATGGCTGATGGGCGCGTGCGCGATGGCCACCATCCCGGTGTACCTGTTCTCGTTCCGCGCCACCTCGGTGCTCGTCACGGCGCTGTCGCAGACCACGGGCGCGTATCTCGTGTTCTGCGTCGCGCGGTACGCGTTCTGCCTCGCCGTGATGCTCCCGGCCACCTTCTTCGCGGGGATCACGCTCCCCGTGATCACGAAGCTCCTCCTCGATTCGGGTCGCGGCGAGCGCGCCATCGGCACGGTCTACGCGGTGAACACGCTCGGCTCCATCGTGGGCGTGATCCTCGCCGGGCTCGTGCTCCTCCCGCTCATCGGGCTCAAGGCGCTCCTCATCTCGGGCGCCGTGCTCGACATGGCGCTCGGCGTCTACATCCTGCACCGCGCGGCGGGGACCGAGCTGCGGCGCCGGCGCCTGGTGCGGCTCGCGGCCGTCGCCGTGGCCGTGCTGGCCGCCCTGAGCATCTTCGGCGACACGTGGGACCGCACCCTCCTGGCGAGCGGCGTCTTCCGCTACGGCGTCATCCCCAGCCCGTCCTCGCGCACCATCGTGTATTACCAGGACGGGCGCACCGCGACCGTCGCGGTGGGGCGCGGCACGGCGAACAAGAGCCTCTTCATCTCCACCAACGGCAAGCCCGACGCGTCCCTCGACACCGCGTGGGTGCGCTACGACACCCTCGCGCCGCGCCGCTACCTCGGCGGCGACATCTCGACGCAGGTGCTCCTCCCGCTCGTCACGATGGCGCACGCGCCCCGCGGCACGCGCGCGGCCGTGATCGGCGAAGGCTCCGGGATGACGTCGCACCTCCTGCTCGGCAGCCCGTATCTCACCAGCGTCACCACCGTGGAGATCGAGCCCGCGATGATCGAGGGCTCGCGCCAGTTCCGTCCCGCCAACGAACGCGTCTTCACCGATCCGCGCTCGCACTTCGCCATCGAGGACGCCAAGACCTACTTCGCGACGCAGCGCGAGACGTTCGACATCATCGTGTCCGAGCCGTCGAACCCGTGGGTGAGCGGCGTCTCCGGCCTCTTCACGACGGAGTTCTACGCGCGCGTGCGCCGCTATCTGTCCCCCAACGGCGTGTTCGGGCAGTGGCTGCATCTCTACGAGATCGATGACGCGCTCGTGCTCAGCGTGATCGAGGCCATCCACCGCAATTTCCCGAGCTATCAGATCTACATGACGTCCAACGGCGACATCCTCATCGTCGCCAGCAACATGAGCACGCTCCCCAAGCCGGACTGGAGCGTGTTCGACTATCCGATGATCGCGAAGGACCTGCGGCCGGCCATGCGCTTCACGCCGCGTTCCCTCGACGCCACGTACCTCGGCGACCGCGCGATGTTCGATCCGATGTTCGCCGACCGCGCGGGGGCGAACTCCGACTTCTATCCCCGCCTCGACCTCGGCGCGGAGAAGGCGCGCTTCCTCCACGCGAACGCGGACGGCGTCGCGAGCCTCAACTTCGACGACTTCGACTTCGTGTCCGCGCTCCTCCGGCGGCGCGTCCCCTTCGACACGGAGACGCACGCGCCGGTGCCGTCGATCGCGCGCCAGCGCGCGCTCGCCACCGGGGCGGTGCTGCACGCGCGTCGCGTCGCGACCGCCGAGGACACCGCGAGCGGCACCGAAGTGGGCGCCGCGCTCGTGCGGCGCGCCAAGCTCGAGGACATCATGGCCTCCGGCCGCGCTCCCGTCGACTGGCACGCGTGGATGTCGGATGCGTTGCGAGTGTCCAACGACCTGCACGGCGGCACGGCCGGCGTGGTCGACGAGCACTTCTACGGCGAGGTCTTCGCGTACCTCGCCGCGCACCATGCGCCGCCGCTCGCGCGCCAGTCGTTCGCCTTCCAACGCGCGCTCTGGAGCTACGAGTTCGCCGCGGCGTCCGCGCTGGCCGACACGCTCGCGCCGGACGTGGTGGCGGGGGGCACGTGGTATCCCGCCGATGACCTGCGCGACGGCGGCACGATCGCGAAGCTCGCGTTGGGCGATGTCGATGGCGCGCGCGCCTACTGGGTGGCGCTGCAGCCCCGCTCGAAGCGGCGTCCCGACAGCGTGCGCTCGCTGCTCATCGGCGCCTACGTCATCGCGGCGGATCGCGCCCGGAGAGCGCACGGGGTGACGCAGCCCGCGCGCTGACCGCTGCAGCGTCCGGAACCCTACCGAGCGTAGGGGATACCACCACTTACTTGGAACGCGGCCACGCTCCTATACTGCGTCCTGGCGCGCGAGGATAGAAAACGCTAATCTATCGCGCACTCGCAAATCACCACTCCAGCTCGGAGGCAAGCTCAACAATGACAAGTCGCACTCACATCGGGCGCGCGCTCGTGGTCGCGCTCGGCGTCGCAGCAGTCGCAGGGAGCGCCGCGGCACAGCGCATGGGAGCGTTCGAGATCGGAGCCTTCGGCGGCGGGTATTTCGGAAGCCAGATCTATCAAGGGCAGGTCGGCGGCGTCGGGCCCGTCTACAACGTCGGAGTGAACAGCGCCGGCGAGTACGGCGTACGCCTCGGCTACGAGGTCAGCCGTCAGTTCGGCGTCCAGTTCTCCTGGTCGTCCAGCAACCCCTCGCTGAACTTCAACTCGTGGGGCGCGAGCGCGCCGTCGGGCAGCCTCAACGTCAACAACTTCGATTTCGACGCGATGTTCAACTTCGGCCAACAGCGGGTCTGGGGCTACTTCGCCCTCGGCTTGGGCTGGTCGATGTTCGATGCGTCCGTGAACGTGCCGAGCGGCTCGCCGCCGCCGACGCAGAGCAGGGACTACTTTAGCGGCAACACCGCGCTCGGGATGAAGGTGTTCGTGAATCCGCATATCGCGCTCCAGTTCGACGCGCGTTATCGCTGGACGAACACGAACCACAGCACCGGCTCGGGAACGGCCTGCTCGATCTACTACTACTGCTACTCGTACAGCAGCACGTATTATGGCGCGAGCGAGCTCTCGGGCGGCATCACGTACGTCGCGTTCAAGTAAGCCGCACCGTTCCGGGATGTGAGGCGGGGCCACCGGGATCCGGTGGCCCCGCGTTCGTTCGGGGGATCGCGTGGGTCACTTCCGCAGCATCGCCAAGGCGTGGCGCCAGGAGTTGGTCTTGAAGCCGTAGAGCACCCAGAGGATGCACAGCGGCTCGAGCACGCGTGCGCCTTCGATGCCGCCCAGGTCCATCGACCGCCACCCGAACGCCGTGAGGAACTCCGCGACCTGCCGCTTCGCGGCGGCGTCGTTGCCGCAGTAGAACATGTCGGGAGGGCCGTGCTCGAACTTCGGGTCCACCATCTCGGCGTGCCCGACCATGTTGAAGACCTTCACCACGCGCGACTTGGGGATCCAGCGCTGCACTTGCTCCCCTCCCGAGTCGGTGTGCCCCAGCGCGAGCGTGGGGGGCGCGTTGGCGGCGAAGATGAGCGGGTTCGTCGCATCCATCACCAGCTTCCCGGCGAGCGCCTCCGGTTTCGCGAGGCGCAGCGCGTTCTCGGTCCCGCTCCAGAGCGTCGCGAGCACCACGGCGTCGGCGAACGCCGCCGCATCGGCGAAGGTGCCCGCCGTCGCGCGCGCTCCGGCGCTCGCGGCCCATTCGCGCGCTTTCGGGTTGGCGGCTTCGCGCCCGCCCATCAACACGTCGTGGCCGCGCGAGAGGAAGCCGGTGGCGAGTGCGCGCCCCACGTCGCCCGTGCCGAGGATCCCGATCTTCATGTGAGCGCCTCCGTGTCGTCCACGTCGTCCTTGCCGTTTCCGGCCCCCACGTTCACAATCCGATGGATGGGAGAACGTTCCCTCCTAGGCTGGGGAAGGACGAGATGCCGAGAGGAGCACAGGCGCGCGAGCGGCCCGCGCACGAGGCCAAGATGCCCGTGAGCGACACCGCCGTTCAGGCGAAGACGGGGAGCACGTGGGCGCAGTGGTGCGATGCGCTGGATCGCGCGGGCGCGGCGACGATGACGCATCGCGAGATCGCCACGCTGCTGCACCGGCGCTTCGAGATCGGCGACTGGTGGTGCCAGATGGTCACGGTCGGCTACGAGCGCGCGCGCGGGCGACGCGCCGTGAACGAGACCGCGAAAGGGTTCTCCGCGGGGACGAGCCGCACCATCGCCGCCTCCGCCGCGAAGACGTTCCGCGCGTGGACCGACGCGCGCACCCGCGCCGCGTGGCTCCCCGGGCAGCGCTTCATGATCCGCACCGCCATCCGCCCGCGCTCGTTGCGCATCACGTGGCCCGACGGCGCGGACATCGAGGTCACCGTCACGGAGAAAGGCGCGAACAAGTGCGTCGTGGCGGTCACGCACAGCGGCCTCAAGAGCGCGCCGGCGGTGCGCGGCGCGAAGTCGTACTGGGCGTCGCGTCTCGACGCCTTGCGCGAGCGGCTCGAGGGCTAGCGGCCGGCGCGCTCGCGCACGCCGCAGTTCCTGAGCAACCGGCGCGGGTCGGGGGCCGCGGGATACAGCGCCCGCGCCGAGCCCGCCGCGCGGCGCACCCCCTCGCAGTTCCCGCGCGCGCTGTAGAGCGACGCGAGCCGCATCGCGATGCGGTAGCTGCCGGGATCGAGCTGGGCCGCGAGCTCCAGGTCGCGAGTCGTGCGCGCGGCGGTGAACACCGACATCGCGGCGAACTGCGTTGCGCTGCGCGCCACGGCCGCGGCGAGCAGCACGAACGCGAGGAGCATCGCGCGGCGCCGTCCGCGCGGCGTGAGCGGTGCGCCGGCGCGCGGCACGGCCGGCGCCGAGAGCGCGCCCAGGAGCGCCCACGCGATGAGCGCCGTGGGCGCCAGGAGGAGCACCGCATCGAGCGCGGCCACGATCGCGAGGATCACCAGCGTGGTCGCCAGCGCGAGTCCCTCCAAGTACTCCTCCGCGTTCGCCGCGCGCCCTGCCCTGCGCCAGGCGCCCACGCCCAGCCCCACGAGCGCGAGGCCGAGCACGGTGAGCGCCGGCGCGCCGCGTTCCGCGAGCATGGCGAACCAATCGCTGCTCGGCCACGGGTTCGCGGTCATCCCGTCGTCCGGATCGAGCGACGGATCGTTCTCCGCCGCGAAGCGCGGATACTCGGGGGCCCAATTCCCCGGACCGACGCCCAACACGGGATGCGCGGCGGCCATGCGCAGCGTGTTCGCGTACTGCAGCACGCGCCCGCGTCCGCTCCCTTCGCGGTAATTGATCACGCCGGTCATGGTCTCGATGTACGGCGATTCGCTCCGCCACTCGAGTGTGTTCGGCAGCAGCAGCGCCGCGATCACGCCCGCCACCGCCGCCGCTGCGAGCACCCGCATCCGGCGCGCCGCGCGCGGCTCGCTCCACCGCCGGTGCGCGCGCCAGAGGCCGATCGCCAGCAGCGCCGCCCCGGCGCCGAGCGCGAGCCAGGCCGCGCGGGTGCGCGAGAGCATCAGGGCGGCGGCCACGATCGTGAGCCCGATCGTCCCCGCCGCCGCTCCCCACGCCCGCCGCGCGGAGATCGTGCACAGCACGAGCGCGGGCGTGCCGATCGCCGCCAGGTGCGCCATGAAGTTGCGGTTGCCGAACGTGCCGCCCGGCGCGCGGTTCAAACTGAAGTACTCGCTGGTGACGCCGTACGCCTGTGCGAGGGAGGTGGCCGCGCCCACGACCGCCGCCACCGCGCACGCCGCCACGACCGCGCGCGCGCGCCCGTCCGCTGCCGCGGCGCGCGCGCACCAGAACACGGCGGCGCTCGCGATCGAGATCGCGAGCGCGCGCGACGCGAGCCAATGGTTCCCGGCGAAGAGCGCGCTCGCCGCGCTGAGCGCGAGGTACGCCAGGAGGAGGACATCCACGCGCGTGGGCGCGAGCGTGCGCGCTCCGCGGAGCGCCAGGAGCGCCAGGAGGAGCGCCGCCGCGTGCAGCACCAGCTCCTTCGGCACGAAGAAGCGGTCGAGATCGAACAACTTGTACGGAGCCGCCGCGAGCACCACGCCGATGGCCGCGGGCCAGAAGAGCGCGCGCCCCGTTCGCGCGCCCGTCACGATGCGCGCTCGCTGGCCGTGGTGCGATGGGCTCGCATCATCCGCCAAAGATACCGCGCCCTGCCCTTGAACGCCGCGCGCGCTCATACTTCACGCTATGACGAAATGGGTCTCGACCCTCATCGGGCTGAACGTCATCGTGTTCGCGCTGCAGTACGCGCAGCCATCGCTGACGAACGTGCTCGCGCTCATCCCCGCGCAGGTCGCGACCCACCCGTGGACGCCCGTCACGTACATGTTCGCGCACGGCGGATTCGGGCACATCTTCTGGAACATGCTCGGGCTCTACTTCTTCGGCCCGCGCCTGGAGACCCTCCTCGGCGGCCGGCGCTTCATCACGCTCTACCTCTTGAGCGGACTCGGCGGGGCGGCGCTCTCGTTCCTCCCCACGTACTACTACACGCCGATCATCGGCGCGTCCGGCGCCATCTTCGGCGTCGTCACCGCCTACGCCCGCGTTTGGCCCCGCGACCGCATCTACATCTACGGCATCCTCCCCATCCAAGCGTGGTGGTTCGTGATGTTCATGGCGGCCTACTCGATCGTTGGCGGCCTGGGCATCGCCAATATCGGCGCCGGGACCGCCCACTTCGGGCATCTCGGCGGCATCTTCGTCGGCTACTTCTACATGGGCGCGCTCGCGAAGAACTCCGGTGCGAAGAAGTTCCAACGGAGCGCGACCCCGGTGATCCCGGGCGGCTCCGACGCCGACGCCCTGCGCCGCTGGAACAGCATCCCGGTGGGATCGCTCCACGAGCTCAACCAGGGCGAAGTGCTGCGCCTCCTCGAGAAGGTGCGCGCGCACGGGACTCGCAGCCTCACGCTCGAAGAGCGCGCGACGCTCGACCGCTTCAGCCCTACCTGATCGGCCGCATCCGCGCCAGATCCGCGAGCAACGCGTCGGGGGACAGCGGCCGTCCGAGGAAGCCTTCGATCACCGAGCGTGACGTGCGCTCGAGCCCCCATTGATAGAGGCGCGCCGACGTCCACGTGTACCACGTCGAGTCGCCGAGCGCGAAATTGCCGTGCTCCGCGATCAGGCGCGCGCGCAGATCGGCGATGATGATCCCGCCGATCGCGTAGTTCGACATGTAGCCCGGCAAGCTGATCAGCTGCTCCCGCCGAGCCCACCAGGAGAGCTCCGGGTGCGGCCGGATGTGCAGGTACGTGCTGGTGAGGTCGCTCCAGACCACGTTCGGATCCGCCTCCGGGTTCGCGTGCATCCGGATCTCGAACAGCGACCAGCACACGTCCATCATGATCGCCGCGTACCGCGACCGCATGTCCTCCGCGAGCGAGGCGGAGTCGCCGAGCCACCGTTGCTGCCACGCCGGCTCCGTGGTCTCGAGCGCCGCGATGTCCGCGATCCCTTCCGTGAACGCGTCGTCGTCCGGCCAGTCGAAGAACGCCGGCCGCGTGCGGATCGCCGCGATGTGGATCGCGTGTCCCGTCTCGTGCATGAGCTCGGCCAGGTTGTCCAGGCCGCCGTACTCATACGTGGCGAACACCCACTCGTCGCCGCGCACCCACGCGCCGCGCTCGAGTCGTGCCCGGCGGCCGAAGGTCGTGTACGCGACGGCGGTCTTCCCCGCGCGCGGGGCTAGGTCGTAGTGCACGTGCAGCGTGTCCACGTCCGCGCCGAGCGCGCGGTAGTACGCGGCGTTCAGCACCGGGAGTCCGGCGTGCGAGATGCGCTTGTCCAAACGCCGCTCCGCCGCTCCTGCGAGGTAGTCGTAGTCCCACGGTTCCACGAGCGAGTCGGGGGTCACGTCGCGCCAGCGCGCGAGGATGCGCTCGAGCCACACGGCCGCCGAGTCCGGCGCGATCCCCGCCGCGCGCGCCGCCTCGCTCACCGGCGAGCCCTGCTCGCGCCATCGCGCCGCGCTCAGGCGCACCATCTGCCGGTACGGGCTGTTCTCATCGTCGGCGCCGTTCACGCTCTGGAAGAGCGGCACGAGCGTGAGGAAGAGCCGCCGGCGCTCCGCGGCGCTCGGCTCCGACGTCATCCGCCCGAGCACGCCCAGCCGATCCAGCCGCTGGCCGTCCACCATGACGTGCATCGCCTCGTAGCTGTAGCACGCGTCCATGCGCGCGGCCAGCGAATCGAGCCCGTGCGCGAGCGCCGCGATCGCGCGCGCGGAGTACGCGCAGTCGGGGCGTGCGGTGTCGGCGGGAGGGCCCGTCGCGGAGTCGGCAGCGAGCTCGGCGCGCGCCGTGAGGCGCATGACGCCGAGCGCGCGCTGGTCCACGGTATCCAGCGCGGCGCTGTCCGCGGCGCGCAGGAGGGCATCGAGGCCATCGCGCGCCGGACCGTACGCACGCGCCACCGCGGCGAGTGAATCTCCGCTCGGCACGGTGCGCGAGTGCAGCTCGCGCGCGATGTCGGTCGCATCCTTGAGCGCGCGCACCGCTTGATAGGAGCTCTCCGCCGCCGCGAGCGGCGCGGGCACCGGCTTCGCCGCCGCGTTCGGCGCGCACGCGCCGCCGGCCAGCGCGATCGTCGGAACGAGCAGCCGGTTCATGGCGCGGGATGATGCGGCGGGCGGGCGCGCGCCGGAAGTGCTTGCGCGCGCGCGCTCCGCGCTGCTCATTCCTTGCTCACTCCTTCCCGGTTGCCATGCGCCTCGCTCCGTGCTCCGCGCTCATCCTCCTCGCCGCGTGCGCCACCGGCGGCCCGCATCCCGCGGGCGAGAAGTCGAGCTACCATCTCGTGATCACGCACGCGCGCATCGTGGACGGCACGGGGAATCCGTGGTTCTACGGCGACGTCGCCGTGGACGGCGACCGCATCGTGCGCGTCGCCCCCGACGGCGCGCTGGCCCGAGCGGCCGCGACCGAGCGCATCGACGCCAAGGGCATGGTCCTCGCCCCCGGCTTCATCGACATCCAAGGCCAGTCCGACGACGAGCTCCTCCGCACCGACGGCCGCGTGATCAGCAAGATCACGCAGGGAGTCACCACCGAGATCCTCGGCGAGGGGAGCACCCCCGCGCCGGTGAACGACAAGGTCCTCGCGACCTTCGGGCCGGAGGATTCCACGTACCGGCGCGTCGTGAGCGCGTTCGCGGGCCCGCACGGTTTCGGCAATTGGCTCGAGGCGATGCAGGCGCACGGCAATTCGATCAACGTCGGATCGTTCCTCGGCGCCGAGACCATCCGCGTCTACGCGAAGGGCGAAGCGATGGGCGCGCCGACGGCCGCGGAGCTCGACACCATGCGCGCGGTCACCGCGCGCGCGATGCAGGACGGCGCCTTCGGCATCGCGAGCGCGCTCATCTATCCGCCCGGCTCGTACGCGGGCACGGAGGAGCTCGTCGCCGAAGCGCAGGCGATGGCGCCGTACCACGGCGTCTACATCACGCACATGCGCTCCGAGGAGAACCTGTTCCTCGAGGCCCTCGATGAGGCGCTCGCGATCGGCGAGCGCGGCGGCGTGCTGGTGGAGATCTATCACTTCAAGGCCGCCGGGCCGAAGAACTGGTACAAGGCGCCGCTCGCGGTCGCGAAGATCGATTCCGCGCGCGCCGCCGGCCAAGACGTCGGCGCGACGATGTATCCCTACGCCGCGAGCGAGAACGGGCTCGCCGCGTGCCTCCCGCAGTGGGCGAGCGAGGGCGGCAAACTCCTCGCGAACCTCAAGGACAGCGCGATGCGCGCGCGCATCGTGCGCGAAGCCACTGATTCGAGCGCCGGCGCCGCCGATCTCTGCCAGAGCGTCGGCCCCGAGCGCATCATGGTGGTCGGCCTCACCACCGATGCCTACAAGCGCTACAACGGCTGGCGCCTCGACAAGATTGCCGCGGACATGCACCAGCCCTGGGGCGACGCGCTCGTCACGCTCGTGGTCGCCGAGAACGGCCGCCCGGGGAAGATCACGTTCAGCATGAAGGAGGAGAACGTGAGCATGCAGTTCGTGAAGCCATGGGTGGTGGTCGGCACCGATGCGAGCGGCACGAATCCCGACAGCTCCGCGGAGCTCGTGCACCCGCGCGGCTACGGGAGCTACCCCAAGATCCTCGGCCGCTTCGTGCGCGAGCAGCATCTCCTCACGCTCGAGGACGCGGTGCGCAAGATGAGCTCCGGGGTGGCCACGCGGCTCTCGCTCTACGATCGCGGGCTCATCCGCGAAGGGATGTACGCGGACCTCGTGCTCTTCGATCCGGCCACCATCATCGACAACGCGACGTACGAGAGGCCGCACCAAGTGAGCACGGGCGTGATCGACGTGTGGGTGAACGGCGTGGCCGTGGTGCGCGACACGAAGGTCACCGGGGCGAAGCCCGGCGTCGCGCTGCGCGGTCCGGGATGGACCGGGATGAAGTAGGCGCTGGCGCGGCGCGCCGCGTCGCCGCGCTCATCGCCGTCGCGACCGCGCTGCGGCTGCTCCTCGCCGGCGCGCTCGGCCTCGGCGTGGATGAATCGTACGCCGTGAGCGTGTCGCGCGGGCTGTCGCTGAGCTATTTCGACCACCCGCCGCTCTCGTTCTGGATCCCCGGCGTGCTCGCCCGCCTCGCCGGGAGCGAGCGCGAGCTCGTGGTGCGCGCGCCGTTCATCGCGCTCGGCGCGGCCAGCGTGTGGATGCTCTACCGCCTCGGCGCGCGGCTGTTCGGCGAGCGCGCGGGGGAGATCGGCGCGCTCCTGTTCGTGCTCGCGCCCTTCTTCGCGATCGCTGCCGGCAGCTGGGTGCTCCCCGATGGCCCGCTCGACTTCTTCCTCCTCGCCGCCGCGCTGGCGCTCGTGCCGCCGCTGTTCGATCCGACGTGCCGGTCGCCCACACGTTGGTGGATCGCCGCCGGGTTCGCGCTCGGCGGCGCCACGCTGAGCAAGTACCACGCGTTCCTGTTCGGCGCGGGGCTTCTCCTGTTCCTGCTCACCGAACCGGGAGCGCGCGCATGGCTTCGCCGCCCCGCGCCCTGGCTCGCGGCGGCGATCGCGCTCGCATGCTTCGCGCCCGTGCTGATCTGGAACGCGCGGCACGACTGGGTCTCGTTCCGGTTCCAGTTGGGCCGCGGCGCCGGCTCGCACGGCGCCCCCGTCACGTCGCTCCTCCAGGCGCTGGGCGGCCAAGCGGGCTATCTCACGCCGTGGATCTGGATCCCGGTCGCCGTGGTGTTCATGCGCGCGCTCGCGCGCGGACCGCGTGATGCGCGCGCGTGGTATCTCGCGTGTCTCGCGCTGGTGCCGATCGCGCTCTTCACGCTCGCGTCGCTGCGGGGCGATCCCGGGCTCCCGCACTGGCCGATGCCCGGATATCTGTTCCTCTTCCCTCTCCTCGGCGCCGCGGCGGACCGCGCCATCGCGGAGCGGCCGCGGCTCGTGCGCGGATGGCTCGCGGCCTCCGCCACGGCGTCCGTTCTGCTCATGGGGATCGCGGCCTCGCACGCGTCCACGCGCTGGATCGCGCGCCTGGAGCCGCGGTGGTTCGCGCGCGGCGATCCCGCCTTCGAGATGCTCGACTGGCGCGACCTGCGCGCGTTCGCGGACGCACACGCGCTGTTCAGCGACCCCACCACGTTCGTGGCACCCGTGAACTGGGCGCAGGGCGGCAAAGCGGCCTATGCGCTCGGCCCCGCCGTGCCGGTGGTCGTGCTGAACGAGCACCCGCATCAGTTCTTCTATCTGCGCGATCCTGCGGCGTCCATCGGACACGATGGCGTGATCGTCATCCGCGCGGATCCCAACGTCGACAGCACCGCCGCCGCGTACTCGCCGTACTTCCGGGCGATCGAGCCCCTGGGCCGGATCCCGATCACGCTCGCCGGTCGTCGCGCGTTCGATCTGTTCGTGTTCCGCGCCCGAGGCCTCCTGCGGCCGTACCCGGCCGCCCAGTGACGCACGCGCGCATTCGCTCTTGAACGCGCTTGGACGCGCGCGCATCCTTCCCGAACGGCGCGCCCCGATGCGCGCCGCACTCTCGAACGGAGCGACTCGCATGGCCCGGTACGTTCGGATGACCCATCCGATGGTGCGCGAGAACGGCGCCCTCCGGCGCGCGACGTGGGACGAAGCCCTCGATCGCGCCGCCGACGGATTCCGCCGCATCCGCGACCGCGATGGGGGCGATGCGCTCGGGATCTTCTCGTGCTCCAAGGCGAGCAACGAGATGAACTTCCTCGCGCAGAAGCTCGCCCGGGTGGCGTTCGGCACGCACAACATCGACAGTTGCAACCGAACGTGACACGCTCCTAGCGTCGTCGGTCTGGCGACGGTGTTCGGTGCGGGAGGCGGGACGAGCTCCTACCGCGAGGCGGAGGAGACGGACGTCATCTTCCTGTGGGGTGCGAACCCGCGGGAGAACCATCCGATCTTCTTCCATCACGTGCTGAAGGGCGTGCGGAACGGCGCGCGCCTCTACGCGATGGACCCGCGCCGCACCTCCAGCGCCGCGTGGGCCCACCGGTGGCTCGGCCTCAACGTGGGGAGCGACATCGCGCTCGCGCGCGCCATGGCGCGCGTCATCATCCACGAAGGGCTCGCGAACACGCAGTTCATCGAACGCGCCACCAGTGGCTTCGCGGCCTTCCGCCGGGTGGCCGAGGCGTATCCGCTCCCGCGCGCGGAGAAGCTCACCGGCGTCCCCGCCGCCGACATCCGCGACGCCGCGATCGCCTACGCGCGCGCCGACCGCGCCATGATCTGCTGGACGCTCGGCATCACCGAGCACCACAACGCCGTCGACAACGTGCGCGCGCTCATCGACCTCGCGCTCCTCACCGGACACGTCGGCCGCTACGGCTCGGGCGTCAACCCGCTGCGTGGCCAGAACAACGTGCAGGGGGGCGGCGACATGGGAGCCATCCCCAACCGGCTCCCCGGATTCCAGGACATCCACGACCCCGAGGTCCGCGCGCGCATCGGCAAGATGTGGGGCGTGACCCTCGGCCCGGAGTACGGGATGCATCTCTCGCAGATGTTCGAGGCCATGCACGAGCGGCGCATGCGCGGGCTCTACGTGATCGGCGAGAATCCCGCGCAGTCGGAGGCCGACCAGCATCTCGCCATGGACGCGCTCGAGGGCCTCGAGCATCTCGTGGTGCAGGACATCTTCCTCACGCGCACGGCGCAGCTCGCGCACGTCGTGCTCCCCGCCTCCGCGAGTTGGTGCGAGTCCGAGGGCACGGTCACCAACTCCGAGCGCCGCGTGCAGCGCATGCGCAAAGCGCTCGAGCCTCCCGGCGACGCGCGCGACGACATGTGGATCATCACGGAGATCGCGAAGCGGCTCGGCCTTCGCTGGCCCGCGCCGCGCGCCGAAGCGGTCTGGGACGAAGTGCGCGCGGTCGCTCCCGCGATGTTCGGCGGCATGAGTTACGCGCGGCTCGAGGCGAAGCACGGCATCCAGTGGCCGTGCCCGGACGAGTCCGACGACGGCGCGCAGTTCCTGCACGCGCGCCTCTGGGCGGAGCCCATGACCACCGCGCGCGCGCCGTTCAGCACGTCGCACGATGATCCCCCCGTCGAGCGCCCCGACAAGCGGTATCCGTACCAGCTCACCACCGGGCGCCGTCTCGACTCCTACAACACCGGCGTGCAGAGCGCGGGCTATACGTCGCCCCTGCGCCGGCCGGAGACGCTCGATCTCTCTCCCGAGGACGCGGCGAAGCTGCGCGTGGCGGAGGGGGACCCGATCCGCGTCACGTCCCGCCGCGGCACCGTGACCGCTCCGGTGCACGTGGATCCTTCGCTCCGCCCCGGGCTCGTCTTCATGACCCTGCACTTCCAAGACGACGTGCGCACGAACCTCCTCACGATCGACGCGGTCGATGCGAAGTCAGGCACGGCGGAATTCAAGGCGTGCGCGGTGAAGCTCGAGCCCGTGCGCGCGCCGCGCGCCCCCGCACGTGCGCGCCGGAAGCGCGCGTCCGCGCGCCGCTGAGCGCCCGAGCCACATGGACATCCACCTCGGCAGCGCGCAGCCCACCGAACAGGAACGGGAAGCCGTCGACGCGCTGCTCGGCGCTCCCGCCACCGGCTGGGATGGCGGCGTCCGCGTCGCGGCGCGCGACGGCCGCGTCGCCGACGGCGGCCTCGCCACCACCGGCGAGCGGCATCGCTTGCTCCCCGCGCTCCGAGCGGTGCAGGCGCGCGTCGGATGGATCTCCGAGGGAGCGCTGCGTTACGTCTCCGAGCGGCTCGGCGTGCCCCCCGCCGAGACGTACGGCGTGGCCACCTTCTACGCGCTCCTCTCGATGGAGCCGCGCGCGAAGCGCGTCGTGCACGTGTGCGACGACATCGCCTGCCGCACGCGCGGCGCCGAAGGGATGATCGCCGAGCTCGAGCGCACGGTGGGCCCCGCGGGCGAAGGGAAGAGCGGGGCCACGTGGCTGCGGAGCCCGTGTCTCGGGATGTGCGACCACGCTCCGGCGGCGTTCGTGCAAGTGGCGGGAGCGAAGCCGGTCGAGCGCAGCGTCGGCGGCGTCGACGCGGCGCGGCTCATCGCGCTCTGTGGAGCGGGCAAGATGCCCAGCCCCGAAGCGATGCCCGCGGTGCCGCAGGCGGGCGCTCCCGGCCTGCGTCTCTTGGCGCGCTGCGGGAGAGTGGACCCCGCCAGCATTGCCGCCTACCAAGCGAGCGGAGGATACGCGGCGCTGCGCCGCGCGATTGAGCTTGGTCCGGAAGGCGTGATCCGCGAGGTGACCGATTCGAAACTGATGGGGCGCGGCGGGGCCGCGTTCCCGACGGGGCGCAAGTGGGACGCCGTCGCCCGGCAGCCCGCGCGCCCGCACTATCTGGTGTGCAACGCGGATGAGTCCGAGCCCGGCACCTTCAAGGACCGCGTGCTGATGGAGGGCGATCCCTTCGCGATCGTGGAAGCGATGACCATCGCCGCGTTCGCCACCGGCTGCGAGCGCGGATTCATCTACGTGCGCGGCGAGTACCCGCTCGCCGCCGCCCGGCTGCAGGGCGCGATCGACCAGGCGCGCGCGCGCGGCTGGCTCGGCGCGCGCGTGATGGGACACCCGTTCGCGTTCGACATCGAGATCGCGAAGGGGGGCGGCGCGTACATCTGCGGCGAGGAGACGGCGATCTTCAATTCCATCGAAGGACTGCGAGGCGAGCCGCGCAACAAGCCTCCGTTCCCCGTGGCGAGCGGCGTGTTCCGCAAGCCCACGCTGATCAACAACGTGGAGACGCTCGCGAACATCCCGGGCATCGTGCTCGGCGGCGGCCCGGCGTTCGCCGCGATCGGCACGCCGGAGTCCACCGGCACGCGCCTCTTCTGCCTCTCGGGCTGCGTCGAGCGGCCCGGCGTCTACGAGGTGCCCTTCGGCAAGACGCTGCGCGAACTCCTCGCGATGGCGGGCGGCGTGCGCGGCAAGCGGCCGCTGCAGGCCGTTCTCCTCGGCGGCGCGGCCGGCATGTTCGTCCGCCCCGATGAGCTCGATCTCCCGCTCACCTTCGAAGGAGCGCGGGCGGCGAAGGTCACGCTCGGCTCCGGCGTGATCATGGCGTTCGACGACCGCACGGACCTCGCCGACATCCTCCTCCGCATCGCCGCCTTCTTCCGCGATGAGTCGTGCGGCCAGTGCGTGCCCTGCCGCGTCGGCACCGTGCGCCAGGAGGAGGCGCTGCACCGCATCGTGCGCGACCGCGCGCGCGGCGGCGTGCGCACCGAGCTCGCCCTGCTCGATGAGATCGGCACGGCGATGAAGGATGCCTCCATCTGCGGACTCGGGCAGACCGCGTACAGCGCGGTGGAGAGCGCCGTGAAACGGCTGCGGCTCTTCGCGCCGGAGGCCGCCTCGTGAGCGCGCTCGTCCAGCTCCGCTCGCCGCGCCGCATGGTGACGTGTACGGTCGACGGGCAGAGCGTTTCCGTGCCCGAGGGGTCGACCATCCTCGATGCGGCCGCCGCGGCCGGCAAGACGCTGCCCACCCTCTGCTTCCTCGAGACGCTGCATCCCGTGAACGCGTGCCGCGTCTGCGTGGTGGAGGTGGAGGGCTCGCGCGTGCTCGTGCCCAGCTGCTCGCGGCCGGTGGAGGCAGGGATGGTGGTGCGCACCGACACCGAGCGCGTGCGCCACAGCCGGAAGATGGTGCTCGAGTTCCTGGCGTCGTCCGTGGACCTGTCGACCACGCCCGATGTGGCCGGCTGGCTGAAGGAGTACGAGGCGAAGCCCGAGCGGTACGGCCCGCCCGCGCCGCCGAATGAGGACGGCGCGCGCGATCACGCGCACGCGGGACACCATGCGCCCCCCGACCCGCGATACGCCGCGACCGTGCGCCAGTCCGCGAAGCTCGACAACGAGCTCTACATGCGCGATTACGGCAAGTGCATCCTCTGCTACAAGTGCGTCGAGGCGTGCGGCACGGACTTCCAGAATACGTTCGCCATCGCCGTCGCGGGACGCGGCTTCGACGCGCGCATCAGCACCGAGTTCGCGACGCCGCTCCCCACGTCGGCCTGCGTGTATTGCGGCAATTGCATCGCCGTCTGTCCCACCGGCGCGCTGATGTTCTCCAGCGAGCACGCGATGCGCGAGCGCGGCGAGTGGGACGAATCCAAGCAGCGCCAAGTGGACACGATCTGCCCCTACTGCGGCGTGGGTTGCACGCTCACGCTGCACGTGCAGGACAACGCCATCGTGAAGGTGACCTCTCCGTTCGATGTGTCGATCACCGAGGGGAATCTCTGCATCAAGGGGCGCTTCGGTTGGCAGTTCGTGCAGGAGCGCCCCGACGGCGGCGGTGGCGCGAAGGGCGCGAAGCGCGCGCCGTGAACCTTCCCCCCGAGCTCACGCCGGGGCATCCGCTCTTCGGGCTCGGCTACGCCTCCGCGCACGCCAGGCGCGGGTATCTCGCACTCGAAGGGAGCGCGCACGCATCGCGGGAGGGGGAGGTCGCCGAGGAGGTGCCGGTGGCGTTCGTCTATGACCGCCGTCCGCACGTGGTGATGATGGCGACCCCCGCCGATCTGGAGGATTTCGGCATCGGCTTCACCCTCAGCGAGGAGATCGTGCCGCGCATCGCGGACATCCTCGCGCTGAACGTGCAACCGTACAGCCAGGGGATCGAGCTGCAGATCGAGATCCCCGCCGCAGCGGCCGCCGCGCTGGAGCAGCGTGGGCGTCAATTGGTCGGTCAGACCGGCTGCGGCCTGTGCGGCGTGCAGACCATCGGCGATGCGCTGCGCCCCACGCGCATCGCCAGCGCGCGCTGGCCGCTCGATCCCGAGGCGCTCTGGCGCGCGGAGGCGGCGCTCGCCGCGCGGCAGTCGCTCAACCAGGCCACGGGCGCCGTGCACGCCGCCGCGTGGGCCACGCCGGACGGCGAATTACGCGTGGTGCGCGAGGATGTCGGGCGCCACAACGCGCTCGACAAGGTGATCGGTGCGCTCGCGCGCGCGGGAACGGATCCCGCCTCGGGCTTCCTCGTGATGACCAGCCGGGCGAGCTACGAGCTCGTGCAGAAGGCGAGCGTGGCCGGCGTGCCCGTGCTCGCGACGGTCTCGCGCCCCACCGGCCTGGCGATCCGCCTCGCGGAGGCGGCGGGAGTCACGCTCGTCTCGCTCCTCCGCGGCGCGAGCGCGAACGTGTACACCCATCCCGAGCGCGTCACGCGCGCACCAGCTTCCGGTACTTGATGCGGTGCGGCTGGTCCGCGTCGACGCCCTTCCGCTTGTGGAGGTCGTCGATGTAGGCCTGGTAGTTCCCCTCGTACCACACCACTTCGCTGTCCCCTTCGAAGGCGAGCATGTGCGTCGCGATGCGATCGAGGAACCACCGGTCGTGCGAGATGATCACGGCGCAGCCGGCGAAGTCGAGGAGCGCATCTTCCAGCGCGCGGAGCGTGTCGACATCGAGGTCGTTCGTCGGCTCGTCCAACAGCAACAGGTTGCCGCCGGCCTTGAGCACGTTCGCGAGATGCAGCCGGTTCCGCTCGCCCCCGGACAGGTCCTTCACTTTCTTCTGCTGGTCCGCGCCGCGGAAGTTGAAGCTCGCGAGATACGCGCGCGCGTTCATCTCCTTCTTGCCGATCTGGAGCGTCTCCGCGCCGCCGCACACCTCCTGGAACACCGTGTTGGCATCCTTGAGCGCGCGTGACTGGTCGACGTAGGCGAGCTGCACCGTATCGCCGATGGTGAGCGTGCCGCCGTCCGGTTTCTCGGCCCCCGTGATCAAGCGGAAGAGCGTGGTCTTCCCCGCGCCGTTCGCGCCGATCACCCCCACGATCCCGCCGCGCGGGAGCGAGAACGAGAGCTTGTCGAAGAGGAGGCGGTCGCCGTAGCCCTTCTTGAGGTCCTTCGCGATCACCACGTCGTTGCCGAGGCGGGGCGGCGGCGGGATCACGATCTCGTTCTGCGACACGCGCTCGAACGTGTCGGCGGCCGCGAGCTCCTCGTACTTCTGGATGCGCGCCTTGTTCTTCGCCTGCCGCGCGCGCGGCGCCATCCGCACCCACTCGAGCTCGTGCTCCAGCGTGCGCTGCCGCGCGCTCACTTGCTTCTCTTCCTGCGCGAGACGCGTCCGCTTCTGGTCGAGCCAGCTCGAGTAGTTCCCCTCCCACGGGATCCCGGCGCCGCGGTCCAGCTCGAGGATCCACTTCGCGACGTTGTCCAGGAAGTAGCGGTCGTGCGTGATCGCCACCACCGTGCCCGGGAACTCCGCGAGATGCCGCTCCAGCCACGCGACGCTCTCCGCGTCGAGGTGGTTCGTGGGCTCATCGAGGAGCAGGAGATCGGGATGCTCGAGGAGCACGCGGCAGAGCGCCACGCGCCGGCGCTCGCCCCCCGAGAGCTTCGTCACGTCCGCGTCCGCCGGCGGGCAGCGCAGCGCATCCATCGCGATCTCGATCGTGCGGTCGAGCTCCCACAGGTTCAGCGCGTCGATGCGGTCCTGCACGCGCCCCTGCTCGTCGATGAGCTTCTGCATCGCCTCGTCGCTCATCGGTTCCGCGAACTTGGCTGAGATCTCCTCGAACTTCTTGAGGAGCGCGCGCTGCTCGCTCACCGCGAGCTCCACGTTCCCCTTCACGTCCAGCTTCGCGTCGAGCTGCGGCTCCTGCGGCAGGTAGCCCACCTTGGTGCCCTGCGCCGCCCACGCCTCCCCTTGGAAATCGTGATCGACCCCCGCCATGATCCGCAGGAGCGAGCTCTTCCCCGCGCCGTTCGCGCCGAGCACGCCGATCTTCGCGCCGGGGTAGAACGAGAGCCAGATGCCGCGCAGGATCTCCCGGCTCGGCGGGACGACCTTGCGCAGGTCCTTCATGACGTAGATGAACTGGGGAGCCACGGCGCGTCGCGGTGAAAGGGAAGCGGAATCTAACCGCGCCCCTCGCGGTTCCGAATCCCCCGCGCTACCAATCCCGCTTCAGCGCCAGCTCCTCGATCCGGTACGCGTGCAGCATGTCGTGCAGCGCGAGATGCCGGAACATGATGAACACATCGTATCGCGCGAATTCCGAGTGCCGCCCCGTGCGCTCCCACTGCGCCGGTGTCAGCGTGCGCAGCCGCTCCACCAGCTCCCCGCGCTCACGCGCCCACTGTAGCAGCGAGGCGTCAAGATCCATCCTCTTGAGCATGTCCGGGGCCTCCTCGCCCGGCTCGTACGCCTTGATCACCGGATCGTCCTGCGCGAGCATGCGGTCCAACCGCTCGAAGAAGAGCCGGTGGGTGGTCGCGATGTGGCACGCGTGTTCGTGCGCGCTCCACTTCTCGGGCTTCGGCCGTTGCTTGAGGCGCTCCGCCGGCACCTCGCGCACCAGCGGGATCAGGAGCACGGGCCCGCGCTCGAGCGTCAGGATGAGCGCTTCGGGATCGTGCGTGGGCTTGTGATAGGCGCCGGAGGCTCGCATCGGTCAGTTCGGGAGCACCTGGTAACGGGTCTGCATCCCGTTGCTCAAGTGGTCGATGATGTGGCAGTGGAAGAGCCAGATGCCGGGATCGTCGGGCACCATGTCCGCCACCATCATGGCCATGACACCCAGGTTCAGCACGTCGGTGCGCATCCCCCCCACGAGCACGGTGTTCCCGTGCCAGTGCGGGGCGTGCACGTCGAAGTCGTTCGTGGTCGACATCACGTACCACCGCACGCGCTCTCCTCGCTTCATGGTGACCGCCGAGAGCGGCATCGCGCCGCGCACGTACCCGTTGATCGAGAACTTCGTGAAATACGGGAAGTCGATCGCGATGCCGTTCGGATCCGCGGTCGGGTTCTGCTTCAGCACCGCGCCCAGGTTCTCCGTGGCGAACCAGCTGTACTCCTCGTGCGTCTCGGCGAAGATCATCACGAACTCGCGATCCACGTCCACGGGCGTGCCGTCCTCCTTCGCCTTGCCACGCGCCGTCACGATCATCGGGCCGAACAGCCCCGTGTTCACGTCGCGGATCTCGTTGGTGTGCGAGTGGTACATCCACGCGATCGAGCTCCCGTCCATCGGGCCGGGTCCGGCGCGCTCGGGGATCGGCCACACGTACACGTGCGTCCCCCCCGGCGGCACCGCATCGTCGGCCGT